>Ga0070761_10000012_pt1 | contig 142441 bp, 128 predicted proteins | sample HubBroMetageREF1_FD_66724 | JGI IMG/M metagenome (GOLD analysis project Ga0070761, IMG submission 66724) | Reference soil microbial communities from the Hubbard Brook experimental Forest, New Hampshire, USA - Hubbard Brook CCASE Soil... | ecosystem: Environmental > Terrestrial > Soil >... | reverse complement strand
CATTACTCACCCGTTCGCCGCTCGTCAGCATGTATTGCTACACCTGTTACCGCTCGACTTGCATGTGTTAGGCACGCCGCCAGCGTTCAATCTGAGCCAGGATCAAACTCTTCAGTTAATTACACTAAGTCACTGAAGCTATCGAGATCCAGAACTCACATCCGTTCATCGATGCTTTCACATCTTTGAACAGCTGGTCGTTTTGGAAACTCATCATCAATTGCACCAAAGGTGTAATGACGCGAGTCCCCACACAAGTTACCTATTCGAATTTTTAAAGAATGTCCCTGGACGACAAAGGTCCAGGGCGAACTTCCAAGTATAGCGCGATTTCAGACCCCGTCAACCGCCAGGAAGTCTCGGAAATCGTGTTTTACGTGGAAGGGCGCGCAGTATAGCCCTGGGCTTGGGCCTGTCAACCGCCGCCCGGCATTCTTTGAACGAGCCTTGATTAATCTCAACGGGAGACGCCCCGGTCGGCAGGCTGTAGGTGTTTCCCGCAGGCGCGCACTCACTTCACTGGGACCCTCGCCCCCAATCCAGTGCAAAATGCGCTGCAAAATGTCGTTTCCCCGACCGCTGCCGAGCGTGTCTTCAGAAGAGTGCCGTCCCGATGGATCAATTCAAGTCCGACTTCCTGCGTTCGTTGCACGAGCGCGGCTACATCCACCAGGTAACGGACCCCGCCGCACTGGACGCACATGCGAATTCCCACGTGATTTCAGCCTACATCGGCTTCGATGCGACGGCCGACAGCCTGCACATCGGCAGCCTGGTACAGATCATGATGCTGCGCCGCCTGCAGCAGGCCGGCCACCGCCCCATCGTGCTGATGGGAGGCGGCACGACGAAGGTCGGCGATCCGTCGGGACGCGACGAGACACGCCAGCTGCTGACTGAGGTGCAGATCAAGGCGAATATTGCGAGCATCCGCGAAACATTCACCCGCTTCCTGAGCTTCGATGACGGCCCGTGCGGCGCGATCATGGTCGACAACGACGATTGGCTCGCCGATCTGCAATACATTGCGTTTCTGCGCGAAATCGGCCGGCACTTCACCATCAATCGCATGCTGACGATGGACAGCGTGAAGCTGCGCCTGGAACGCGAGCAGCCGCTGACGTTTCTTGAATTCAATTACATGGTCATGCAGAGCTATGATTTCGTAGAGCTGTTCAAGCGCCACGGCTGCACCTTGCAAATGGGCGGGTCGGACCAGTGGGGCAATATCGTTCAGGGAGTGGAGTTGGGAAGGCGCATGAGCGAGGCGCAGATGTATGGTCTGACTTCGCCTCTCATCACGACCTCTTCCGGTGCCAAGATGGGCAAGACTGCCAGCGGCGCCGTCTGGTTGAGCGCCAAGCGCCTCCCGCCGTATGACTACTGGCAGTTTTGGCGCAATACCGAGGACGGCGACGTCGGGCGGTTCCTGCGCATGTTCACCGATTTACCTGTCGCCGAAATAGCCAGGCTCGAGCAGCTCAAGGATGCCGACATCAATGCCGCCAAAGAGGTGCTTGCCACCGAGGCCACGCGGCTCTGTCATGGCGATGAAGCCGCCCGCCAGGCAACCGCGACCGCGGCGCTCGCGTTTGCGGGAAGCGCGGCGGAAGGGCTGCCCACCTTTGCTCTGACCGGCGACGAGCCGGTACTCATCATCGACGTCGCCGTCGCTCTCGGCATGGCGAGTTCCAAGAGCGAGGGCCGTAGGCTGGTCGAGCAGGGCGGCGTTCGGCTCAACGACCAACCCGTGCGCACCGTCCATGCCAGCATCCGCGGCTCGGATCTCGGCGACAGCGGGACTGCTCGGCTCAGCGTGGGCAAGAAGCGTCATGCGCTGATCCGCCGCGGCTAAACGCCCCACCGCGGAACCCCCGGTAGCAATCGAATCAGGCGGCCGGCTTCGCGCGCCGCGGCCGGCAATGCGAGCGTATCAATGCGTCGGGTGCGGGGCCGGCACGACTCGCAACACCGCCATCATGCCGTTGTCCTCGTGATCGACCAGATGGCAGTGAAACGGAATGTCGCCCGCGAGTGACTCGGGGAAAGTGAGTTTGATGCGCACCCGGCCCGGCCGCACCGGACCCTCCTTGCTGTGATAGCCCGTGGCCTCCGCGTACGGAACGTTGACGACGTCGAGCAGCGGCGGATTGGCCACCGGCTTGCCGTCGATCGTCAGCACCCGAAAATGGACTTGATGGATATGGAAGGCGTGCAGCTCATTGGTCCAGTTCTCGATGACCCACTCTTCGGTCGTCCCCGCCCGCGCTGTAATGGCGGGCGGCGACCCCATTCCGTAGGGCCGGAGCACCGCTCCCGGTTTTCGCTCCACGATGTAGAAGTCGACCTGGTCCGTGATGCCGGGTCGCGGGTACTCCGCCATCGCAATGACCCGCTCCCGATCCGTATGTCGGGCGATCAGCCCGTCGAATAAGGTCTTTCTGGCGACCGGCGCCCCTTGCACCGCCTGCGGCTGCGCCGCCGATGAACCCGTGCTGGTGATCACCGCGAGCCGGCGCTCGGGCAACCGGTCGCCGGCGCAGCCGGTATCAACGGCATGCGTCACGAGATAGGCTTTGACACCCAGCGGCGGAGCCGTCACCAGAACTTCAAGCCGCCCGGACGGCGGCACGAATTGCGAAGTCAGGGTTTCGATTTCGGGCAGCGGCTTGCCGTCATCGGCCGTCAGCGCACTGCCGTCGCGCGCCACGACTGCGAGAGGCAGCGGTTGGCCGTTCTCCGCAACGACGGCCAGGTCGAGAAAGGCGTCGGTGGCCGCGTTCAAGATGCGCCAAAGCTGTCTTCCGCCGGCGCGCATTTCGAATTGCGCCAACGCAGAATCCGGAGCCTCACCCACGGGCACCGGCGTACCGTTCAAGCTCAAGGGATCGATCCCCGAATTCGCCCCGCAAAGAAGTTCATGCGCTGTGTCGATTGACGTCGCCGGCGGCGCATTGCGTGACGGCTTGCGATGGGCCGATTCCGGAAGGGCCGCCGTCATTGCCGCCGACTGGGTCCTGCCCGCGTCCAAATCCTGCGTTTGGCGCACGATCAGCAGTCGTTCGTCGATGCCGGCGGCACGCCGCGCGTCATCCTGCGGTCCTTCCACGACAATGGCGCCGGATAACCCCATCAGCATCTGGGCCTGCACTTCGCCATGCACGTGGGGGTGATACCAATAAAGACCCTCGGTCATGTCGCTGGGAACATGGAAGCGATAGGTGTAGGCGCGTTGGCCGCAACGGCGGGTGCCGTTTGCGGGATCGGTGCAGACCGTCAACACATCGTCCTGCGGCTTTACCGGAGGAACCGCAAAACCGTGCAGATGCAAATTGGTGGCCCCGGTGGCTTGGTGCTTCATCCCCGGAATAACCGGGAAGAAGCCGGGCAACCGAGGAACGCGATCGGTCGCCACGGTGAGCTTGCCGGGGCCGGTCACCGAGTCGATCGCCTCGGGGTCGGTGATTTCGTTACGCAGCGTAATGATCAGATCCGAGCCCAAGCGAACGCGGATGGTCGGCGCGTCGGCAATTCCGTTCGCGGTGTAGCACAGCCGATCGTGATCCTGCCGAACGGTCAACGTCAGGCCCTCCGGAGTCGCGCGCAACTCCGGTGCCGCGTGACCGGGCGGTGGAACACCCAGGCCGCAGGGCGCCGAAGGGGTGCTTTCTGAAGTGAACGGAGGTGTGTCGGCGCCCGCCGTTGCGCCGGCGCCCGCCGTTGCGCCGGCGGCGATCAACGACAAAAAAAAGACCTTCAACGGAGTTGAAGGTCTTTTCGCGATCGACGAAGTCATGGGAGGCAGAATAACCGCCTCCCATGATGTGCGTCCGCTTTATTCCTGAAACAGATCGGCCATGACCTCGACGCCCGCGTCGCAAGCGTGGTTGAGGCACGGCAGTCTGAAGGCACCATCCAAAGTCTTCGTCAGCGAATAGTGATCGTAGAACTTGGCGCTCTGCACTCCATGCCCGCCGTAGTTGGTGTCGACGATGGTAACCACCTGGTTCGAGGTGATGGTGCTGTAGTCATTCTCGTCCCATAGAATGACGATGGCGCTGCGGCTCTCGGACCAGGCCGGCGAGGCCTTGATCGCGGTCACGATGCGCTGTACCGCCAAGTCGCCCTGCAAAATAAGCGAGGGATTGAGCCCCGTTTGCGTACCGTTGTCATCGGCGTCGTAGTTGCAAAATGCCGTGCCGTTGCCGCGCCCATGCATGTCTTCGCACTGGTTCGGCGCGATGAAGGCAAGGTCGGGCACGTGCCCGGTTTTGAGGTCCGCATAGAGCCCACGTTGCCCGTCGAAGGAGACAACCTGATCGAGGCTCAACGCCCGATCCTTGCCTACTTGCACCGAAGCGAAGTAGGCGAACGGGTCATGCTTCACCGCGTAGAGGTACACGACGTCGGACGCGCTCACTGGATTGCCGGTCGTCGAGAGCGCGGCAAAGTTGGAGGTGACATTCACGCCGGCGGCATTGTTTCCGCCCAGGGTGTAGAAGCCGTCGCTGACGTTGACCCCGTCGGCACCGTTCAACGGCAATCCTTCCTGGTAGGACTTCCAAGACCTGCCCGCCGCGACCAACTGGTCCGCAATCGAGATGCCGTCGATTTTCGTGCTGGCCGGTATCGACAAGCTGCCGTTGATGTTGGTCAACGGCGGCGCGGACGTCTCGTTCATGGTCGTGTCCTGCACGGGAATCGCGGCGTCCGTACCGTTCTTGCCGGCGATGGGGCAGAACACGCCCGAATTGGGGACATCGGTATTCGTCGGCTGCCCCGGCACGATACTGGGTATGCAGTTGCCGTTGTGCCAGTCGGGGTATTGATCGGACAATTTATTGAAATTCGAGCCGCCGACCACTTCCAGATAGTTGGTGGAGCTGGGGTGCGCGATCGCGAAGTAGTTTTGCGCCAGATTGGCCTTGCTCATCAATGAGTTGATGAACGGCGCCTGCGGATTGCCGGCGATTTGGCCGTAGGCATGATTCTCCATCATGATCACAAATACATGGTCGAGGCGGGGGATGCCCTTCGGGACAGGTCCCTGCTCTGCGTGGGCGGCGCCCGCGGCAACCAGTGCCGCCATACACGAGGCCAGTGCGAACTTCTTCATCGGCTGATTACTCCCGGTTTTAGATTCTTACTGGGGCAGACGCCATGGTGGTGGCTCCCGCTTCCCCAAAAACTAATGGCAGATACTGCGGACGAATCCGCATGTGCCAGCAGTCTTTGTAGCGACGCTTGATGAACGCCTGGTTACAATCAGATGGAGGAAATCCAATGACCGCCGCGGAGCGGTTGCCGCGCGATGCCGACCATGGGCCGCGTCTTGGATCGAGACTGCGGACCAAGTATTACTATTGCAGCGCAGCAATTCCTTCAGCTGGCGGGCCGAAAGCCGATACCTCAAGTGGAAGGGAACACGATGCCACACAAAGGTTTAACTCTGGGCAGTCATGCCGCCCCGGCCCGGTTGGCAGCCACGATCACGACGCTGATCGGGCTGGCCGCGCTGGCCGGCTGGGTGTTCCATATCCCGGCCTTGACCCGCGCGCTCCCGGGCTCCTCGGCGATGACGGGGAACACGTCCATCGGCCTCCTCCTGTGCGGAGCGTCTTTGCTCATCTTGGCGGATCGGGTCTCCGACAGGCTCGAGTTACTGGCTCAAAGCTTCGCCCTGGTGGCAATGACGATCGGCGCGGCGACGCTCGCCGAATACGTCTTTTCAATGCAGCTCGGGATCGATGAATTCCTGATCAATGACTACGATGCCGGCGCCATCCTGTTTCCCGGGCGCATGTCGCCGTTCAGTGCCGCCGCCTTCATCGTCCTCGGCTTTGCTCTCGCGGCCATGCGCCGCAAATCCCTGGGCTGGGCGGCGCAATCGGCGGCGGCCGTCGTGATCGTCATCGGCGTCGTCACCATTGCCGGGTATCTGTGGAACTCCGGCAGCTCCGTCAGGGACGCGCAGCTGCCCCCCATTGCCGCCAACACGGCCGCGTGTTTCACCATGCTGGGAGTCGGCATTCTGCTGTCGCCGAGCGGACCGGGAGTGGGTTTCGACACACAGATCACCGCCCTGGCGACTGTCGAGGTCAAAATCCTGGCCGGCTTCCTTTTTGCAATGGCGCTGCTCCTGTTCGGCGGCTCCTACACCTATCGGACCAGCGTGGAATTTGCGGCCTCCGTCGACTGGATTTCGCACACGCAGGAAGTGCGTAAGTCGTTGGCCGACGTGTATGGCGCGTTCGCAGGCGCCGAATTGGCGCAGCGCGACTTCCTGCTCACCGGATCGCAATCGCGCCGGGACGATTACCTGCGGCTGACCCGGATCACGCAAGACCATCTGGCCGAACTCGAACGCCTGACCGGCGACAATCCTGAACAACAAGCGAACCTGGCCGCGCTGAAGTCCGCCATCGCCGGGCGCTTCGGCTATCTGGCGAGCGTCGTCGCCGCCTACCAGAACTTCGGCTTGCCGGCCGCGCAGGCCGTTCTCGCGGAATCCCGACCGAACAGCAATGTCCGCACTGTTCGCCTCGGCGTCGAACGCCTGGATGCCGCCGAGGTGGGCTTGCTCGCGGCACGGCAGGCCGAGGCCGCGCACGATCGGCGCACGACCTTTGCTTCGCTGCTGATCACGCTAGGGTGCGCATCGGCGCTGTTCACGGCGCTGTTCCGCGGTATCCATCGCGAGATGCGCGCCCGCCGCGACGCCGAGCGCGCTCTGCGGGCGAGCGATCGGTACAACCGCAGCATCCTCGACAGTTCCCCGGATTGTCTCGCCATATTGACTCCCGAGGCGCGATTGAGTCAGATGACGCCGCAAGGAATGCGGTTGTTGGACGTCGAGGATTTCGCGTCGATTGCGAACAGCGATTGGTTCGCCTTCTGGAGCGGCGAGGACCAAGAGGCGGCGCGCTCCGCCGTTGCCGCGGCGCTCGGAGGCAGCGCGGGCCGATTCCAGGGCCGCTGCCCGACGCGGGCCGGAATTCCGAAATGGTGGGACGTCATCGTCATGCCCATCAAAGGCGCGGACGGCAAGACCGAGCAGCTGCTTTCGGTTGCGCGCGACATCACCGAGGTCAAGACCGCCGAATCCAATCTGCTGGCGAGCAACCGCTTTCTGGATTCGCTGATAGAGAATGTACCCCTCATGATATTCGTCAAGGACGCGAAGGATCTGCAGTTCGTGCGGCTGAACCGCGCGGGCGAAGCGCTGCTCGGAATATCGCGGGACGACTTGATCGGCAAATCCGACCGCGACTTCTTTCCGCCCGACGAGGCCGGGCATTTCATGGCCAGAGATCACGAGGCGATCGCCTCCGGCCGCGTGGTGGACATCTCCGAGGAATCCATCCACACGCGGCTGCTCGGCATCAGAACACTGCACACCATGAAGCTGCCGATTCTCGACGCGCACGGAGAGCCGCAATTCCTGCTGGGAATCTCGGTGGACATCACCGAACGCAAGCGCGCCGAGCATGCGGTTCGGGAATTGAACGAGGAGCTGCAGGGCAAGGCCGCGCAACTCGAAGCCACCAACAAGGAGCTCGAGAGTTTCAGCTACTCGATCTCTCACGACTTGCGGGCACCGCTGCGCGCCGTCGACGGTTTCGCATTGATGCTCGAGGAGGACTACCACGAGCGGCTCGACACCGAGGGACGGCGCTATCTGTCCGTGATACGCGAGAACAGCCGCCGCATGGGCGTTCTCATCGACGACCTCCTGGCGTTTTCCCGGCTGGGTCGCCAGCCGGTGGCCGCGCATGAGGTCAACATCGATTCTCTGGTACGCGAGGTCGTCGCGGAGGCCCTCGACGCGAACGCGCTCGGCAAGATCGATCATCCCGAATGCGTTCCGCAGATCGAGGTCGGTTCGCTGCCCCCGGCCCGCGGGGATGCGGGACTGCTCCGCCAGGTATGGGCCAACCTGATCTCCAACGCCATCAAATACAGCAGCAAAAAGCCCCGCCCGCGCATCGAAGTCAGCGGTTGCGAAGTCGGATCGGAGAATCAGTACTCGGTCCGGGACAACGGGGTCGGATTCAATATGGATTATGCGGACAAGCTCTTCGGCGTTTTCCAGCGCCTGCACCGCGCCGACGAGTTTCGCGGCACGGGCGTCGGACTCGCCATCGTGCATCGGGTGATTACCCGGCACGGCGGACGGGTGTGGGCCGAAGGCAAGGTGAACCACGGCGCGGTATTCTCGTTCGCGCTACCCAGGGGAGAGCGGAATGGATGACTTTGAGGCGATTGAGATCCTATTGGTCGAAGACAGCGATGCCGATGCAGAACTGGTCCTGCGCGCGCTGCGCAAGGGCGGCGTGGTGAACAAAGTGATGCGGCTGCGCGACGGCGTCGAGGCCATGGATTTCCTGTTTCGCGAGGGCACGTTCGATCAGCGCAGCGGCGGCCAGCCGCGCCTGGTGCTGCTCGACCTCAAGATGCCGAGGCTGGGGGGCATCGACGTCCTGCGGCGCCTGAAGGTCGACGAGAGAACGAGGATGATTCCGGTGGTGGTCCTGACCTCGTCTGCGGAAGAACAGGACGTGGCCGAGAGTTATCGGCTGGGCGTCAACAGCTATCTGGTCAAGCCGGTCGAATTCACGGCCTTCACCAGCGTCATCACCAAAGCCGGGCTTTACTGGGCGGTCATGAACCAAGCACCCACTTAAACCATGAACTAGCATGGACAATCGCCGGAAAATCAAGGTGCTGCTGGTCGAGGACCGCGTCGAGGATGCGGAAATGCTGCTGCGTGAAATGCGCATGCGCGGCCTTTCGATCGTCAGCCGCCGCGTGGACACCGGCGCCGAGTTCGAGGAGGCGCTCGAATCCTTCGAGCCGGACCTGATCCTGTCGGATTACAGCCTGCCGGGCTTCGACGGCACCGAGGCACTGCGCATCGCCCAACTGCGCAGGCCCGATATACCCTTCATATTCGTCTCGGGTACGATCGGCGAGGAACGCGCCATCCATGCGTTGCGGCAGGGTGCCGTGGACTATGTGCTCAAGGAGAATCGGGCCCGGCTGGTACCGGCGATCGAGCGCGCGCTGCGCGAGGCCGAAGACCGCGACGCCAGGCGCTGGGCGCAGCGCAAACTCGAAGAGAGCGAAGAGCGATTTCGGTTTGCCATGCACTTCTCCTCCGTCGGCATGGCCTTGGTCGAGCCGAACGGCCGTTGGCTGAGCGTCAATCCCGCGCTGTGCGACATCGTGGGCTACAACGAGAACGAGCTGCTCGCCACCGACGTTCAGTCGATCACGTTTCCGGACGACCGGGACGCCGATGCCCTCCAAGTGCGCCAGATGCTCGAGCGCAAGATCGAGACCTATCAAACCAACAAACGCTACGTCCGCAAGGACGGATGCGTGGTGTGGACCCAGTTGAGCGGTTCGCTGGTCTGGCTGCAGACGGGCGAGCCGCATTATTTCATCTATCAGATCCAGGACATCACCGACCGCGTGCGCACGGAGCAGGCGCTGCGCGCCAGCGAAGAGAGGTTTCGCTCCATTGCCGAGGCCACTCAGGAGTGGATCTGGGAGATCGACGCCGACGGCCTCTATACCTTCTGCAGCCCGGCGGTGGAGGCCATTCTGGGTGTGGCGCCGGAACTGATGATCGGAACCCACTGCCTCGACCTGGTCTCGGAAAGCATCCGCCAATCCGTCACCCAGCAGCTGGAACGCGGAACGCAGGAAAAGCGCGGTTGGCGCGACTGGGTGCTGCACCTGCGTCATGCCGCCGGGGGCATTCGCTGGATCGACAGCAACGCCCTGCCGCTGTTCGACCACGCCGGCAACGTGATCGGCTTCCGCGGCGTGGCGCGCGACATCACGCATCACAGAACGCAGCAGGAGCGCATTGCACGCTTGAGCCGAATACAGGCTGTGCTCGGCGGCATCAACTCGACCATCGTGCGCGTTCGCGAGCGCCGCGAGCTGCTGCGCGAGACCTGCCGTATCGCCATACAGCAGGGCGGCTTCCGGATGGCGTGGATCGGGCTGGTCGAGAGCGGCGCGACGAAGGTAACCCCGCTGGTCTGGGACGGTTTCGAACAAGGATACTTGCAGGAGATGGGTCGCGTGCTCGCGGACCGCGATCATCATCCGGGTCCCGTCGGCGAGGCCCTGCGCCAGAAGAAAATGGTGGTCATGAACGACATCGAGGCCACCGCGGACGCTCCGCACAAGCACGAGGCGCTGATTCGCGGCTATCGATCGCAGATGGCGATGCCGCTCATGGTCGAGGATCAAGTGGTGGGCGTTCTGGTGCTGTATGCGTCGGAGACCGGCTTCTTCGATTTCGAGGAGACAAAGCTGCTCAAGGATCTCGCGGGCGACATCTCCTTCGCTCTCGACTACATCGGCAAGGAGGAGAAGCTCACCTACGTTTCCTACTACGACACGCTGACCGGGCTCGCCAATCGCCAGTTGTTCTTCGATCGACTAGCGCAATCGCTGCAGTCGGCGCGCGCCGAACGGCGCCAGCTCGCGGTCATGATCATCGACCTGCGGCGCTTCAAGCGGGTCAATGACACCCTCGGCCGCTCCGCCGGCGACCGGGTGCTCAAGGAACTCGCGAACCGGCTGCAGCGCACCATCAGCGAATCCGCGACGCCGGCGCGCATCAGCGGCGATCGGTTCGCCGTCGTCGTTCCCAATCTTCCCGGGACACAGGTGGCGCGCTGGATCGATGAGTGGATCGTGAATTCATTCGCGGAGCCGCTGGTCATCGAGGACATCGAACTGCGCACCACGGTGAAAATCGGGATTGCCCTATATCCCGGAGATGCGGATACCGCGGAGAGCCTGTTCCTGAACGCCGAGGCCGCGCTGAAGCGGGCCAAGGACGCGGCCGAGCCGTACCTTTTCTACTCGGCGGAAATCAACTCGCGGGTCGCCCAGCGGCTTCGCCTGGAGAGCCGCCTGCGCAAGGCCCTCAATCAGAATGAATTCGTCCTGCACTACCAGACGAAAGTCGATTTGGCGACTCGCCGGATCCGCGGCCTGGAAGCGCTGATCCGCTGGCAGGATCCTGATTTCGGCTTGGTATCGCCGCACGACTTCATTCCTTTGCTCGAAGAGTCCGGCATGATCGTGGAAGTCGGCCGGTGGGTATTCGAACGAGCGGTGGCCGACACCGCACGATGGAAACTCGCGCGCCTGAATGTGCCGCGCGTGGCCGTGAACGTCTCGGAAGTTCAGCTTCGGAAGCCCGACTTTGCCGCAACGGTGCTGGCCGCTTTGGGTCCCACCCTGCCCCACGCGACCGGCATCGACGTGGAGATCACCGAGAGCATGATTGCCGAAAACACCGGCGCGAACATGCAAAAGCTCCAACGATTGCGCGAGGCCGGCGTGCAGATTTTCATGGACGACTTCGGCACCGGTTACTCGGGCCTGAGTCAGATCGCGCAATTGCCGCTGGACGCGCTCAAGATCGACCGCGCCTTCGTCGTCGGTATGACCATGAGCGCCGAGCACATGGCCATCGTCTCGACCATCATCAACCTTGCTCGTGCACTGCGCATCAATGTGGTTGCCGAAGGGGTCGAAACCGAAGAGCAGGCCGCGCGGTTGCTCGAACTCGGCTGCGATGAGGCTCAGGGATTTTTATTCAGCCGGCCCATCCCAGCCGAGGAAGTCGCCAAGCTATTGCAGCCGGCCGACTGATTCTCAACTCCCGCGCGTTTCGATTGACCGCGCCGGGGCTCGCGGCTAGCCTAGGTCGCCGTTTCGTCAGGATAGTGCCGGTGCATCGCAACAATTCAAGAACATCAAAATTATCCCGACGATTCAAAGAGTTGATGACTCGCTTGGCACCCTTCGCGGCTGCGGCGAGTGCCGCGCTGATTCTTTGGCATGCCGCTCGCGATACCCCCTCATCCTTGAGTGAAACCCCGGCGCCGCTGATCTATCCCAACGCGCCGGCCGCAAGCACCTCGGCGCGGCGCGCGCCCCAGAGTCCCGTGCAGGCGAGCGCCGCCGTCATGGCGCAACAAGCGAGCGTGGGGTCAACCATCGAGGTGATCGTCACCCGGAACGACACCTTGGATGCCATTTTTCGCCGCATGGCGCTCGATACGGCGGATCTGGCCGCCATTCGGCAATTGCCGGGAATTCGCCAAAGTCTGGATTTCCTCAAACCCGGGGATGCCATCAAGGTCACGCATGCCGACGGCGCAATCAGAGAACTGACGCGCAAGGTGAGCGAGACTCAAACCCTGACGGTGGTGCGCAAGGACGAGGGCTTCGCGGCCAAGATGATCGACAACCCGGTCGAAACGCGGATCCGCACGGCCACCGCCAGCATCGATTCATCGCTGTTTCAGGCAGCCGAGGCGGCCGCTATCTCGGACACCGTGGCGCTGAAGCTCGCCAACGTATTTGCCTGGGACATCGACTTCGTACTGGACATCCGCGAGGGCGACCGCTTCACCGCGGTCTACGAGCAAATCTACCAAGACGGGAAATATCTGCGTGACGGCGAAGTGCTGGCGGCCGAGTTCGTCAACGCCGGCAAGGTCTATCGGGCGGTACGCTTCGTGTCCGACACCGGACGCGCCGGCTACTACAGTCCGGACGGCGCACCCATGCGCAAGGCCTTTCTGCGGGCACCCGTCGAATTTACCCGGGTCAGCTCGGGCTTCAATCCGCATCGTCTGCATCCCATCCTGAATCGCATCCGCGGACACATGGGCACCGATTACGCGGCTCCGACCGGCACGCCCGTGCATGCGGCCGGCGACGGGCGAGTCGCCTTTGCGGGCCGGCGCGGCGGCTACGGCAATGCGATCATCCTCGCCCACAGCAACAGCGTATCGACTCTATACGGCCATATGTCGCGGTTCGCCACGCGCGTGCGGGTGGGCACGCGTGTGCAACAGGGCGATGTCATCGGCTACGTGGGCATGACCGGCCTGGCGACCGGCCCCCACCTGCACTACGAATATCTCGTCAACGGCGTGCACAAAAATCCGCAAACCGTGCAATTGGCCGGCGCCGAACCGTTGCGGGCGGCGGCACTCGAGAAGTTCCGCAGCGAGGTGGCTCCGCTGCTGGCCGATTTGCCGGCGCAAACCGCTTCGCCCGTCACTGCCGGCGCAGTCACCGCCGGCCCAACCGGCCCAGTCGCTGCCGGCCCAATCACCGCCGGCCCAACCGGCCCAACCGGCCCAGTCGCTGCCGGCCGAGTAGCCGGCGCAGTCGCCACCGGCCCGCTCGCCGGCATGAGTGCCGGCGATCCGCTCAGCATAGGTCCGCTGGCCGTCGATGGGCCGGCGAACAGCGGGCCCGGCTTCGCTTCCATCATTGGCGATTCGAGATCTTTGTACGGCGATTTTCGACCGCAATTCCCTATCAATTGATACCGCAGCGATGTCGATGCTGCTTCGCAATGCGGGCGTCGGTGCGGGGCAATGTCACCGGCGCCAGGGGCGCAGGAATCCTGGCCGGGGTATATCGTTACAGCTAGGAGCCGGGCAGACACCATGATCAATCAAGCCGTCACCCGCGCGCCGCGAGAATTTGCCGCATGAATGACATCGACCTGCAAGTACCGCAGCTGTACGTCAACCGCGAGCTGTCATTCCTGGAGTTCAACCAGCGCGTGTTGGAACAGGCCAAGGACAGCCGCATCCCGCTGCTCGAGAGGGTGCGCTTCCTGTGCATCTCCTGCGCCAACCTCGACGAATTCTTCGAGATCCGAGTCGCCAGCCTCAAGGAACTCATGGAGGCCGGCGCCGTGCAGAGCGGACCGGACGGACTGCCGGTTCCGGAGCAGCTCAAGGCGATTCGCGCCCGCGCCGTGCGTCTGGTCGATGAGCAGTATGAGCTCCTGAACGATGTACTCATGCCCGAACTTGCGCAAAACGGCGTGGTGTTCGTCTCGCCGGAAACCTGGACCCCCGCGCAGGCTGCGTGGCTCGCCGAATATTTCAGCCGTGAGGTGGAACCGGTGTTGAGTCCGCTGGCGCTCGATCCGGCTCGGCCCTTCCCGAAGATACTCAACAAGAGCTTGAATTTCGCGGTCGTGGTCGAAGGCGAGGACGGCTTCGGGCGCAACAGCGGGCTCGCGGTGGTCCAGGCGCCGCGTTCCCTGCCGCGCCTCATTAAATTGCCCGACGAGCTCGGCAGCCGCAACTTCGTATTCCTGGGGACTATCGTCGAGGCCTTCGTTTCGAAGCTGTTCGCGGGAATGAACATGCGCGGCTGCTACCAGTTCCGGGTCACGCGCAACAGCGATTTGTTCGTCGAGCAGGAAGAAGTCGACGACCTGCTGCGCGCCGTTGAAGGCGAGCTCGCCTCACGCCGCTTCGGCGATGCGGTGCGGTTGGAAACCGCGCACGATTGTCCGGAGGAGATTCTCAAATTCCTGCTGGGCCAGTTCGGGCTCACCGAGGACGACCTGTACAAGGTCTCGGGGCAGGTGAACCTGAATCGCCTGATGGCTGTGTACGATTTGGTGGACCGCACCGAACTCAAGTACACGCCGTTTGCGCCGAGCATTCCGGAGCGGCTGCGCATGGGCAGCGATTTATTCGCCACGCTGCGCGCGGGAGACGTGCTCCTGCACCACCCGTTTCAAGGCTTCGGTCCCGTCGCCGATTTCATCAAGCAGGCGGCGAGCGATCCTTCCGTGCTCGCCATCAAGCAGACCCTGTACCGGGCCGGCAGCGACTCGACCATTGTCGATGCGCTCACCGAGGCTGCGCAGGCCGGCAAGGACGTCACGGTCATCATCGAGCTGCGCGCGCGCTTCGATGAAGAGGCGAACATCGACATAGCGACCAAGCTGCAGGAAGCCGGCGCCCACGTCATGTACGGCGTGTTCGGCTTCAAGACGCACGCCAAGCTCGTCATGGTGGTGCGGCGCGAGGACAAGGGGCTGCGGCGCTACTGCCACCTGGGCACCGGCAACTACCACGCCAAGACCGCGCGGCTGTACACGGATTACAGCCTGATGACGGCCGACGAGTCGATCGGCGAGGACGTTCACGAGATATTCCTGCAGTTGACCGGGCTCACCCGCGTTCCTCGTCTGCGCAAGCTGCTGCATGCGCCGTTCAGCCTGCATCAGGCGCTGCTCGAGCGGATCGAGCGGGAGTGCGCTCACGCGCGCGCAGGCAGACCCGCGCGCATCATTGCCAAGCTCAACGCGCTCACCGAGCCCACCATCATCCAAGCGCTGTACCGCGCGTCGCGAGCCGGCGTGGGTGTCGACCTCATCGTGCGCGGCGTGTGCTGCCTGCGGCCGGGCATAGCCGGCGTCTCCGAACGGATCAAAGTGCGCTCCATCGTCGGCCGCTTCCTCGAACATTCACGGGTTTACTATTTCGAGAACGCGGGGAAGCGCGAGATTTACTGCGGCAGCGCCGATTGGATGGACCGGAATCTGTTCCGGCGCATCGAGGTCGCCTTTCCGGTGGAGGCACCCGAACTGCAATCACGGGTCGCCGACGATTTGAAACTATATCTGGCCGACGACACCCAGACGTGGATCATGAACTCCACGGGCGGCTACGCCCGCGCCGAGGGCGCCGCCGACCATGTGTGCGCTCAGACCCGGCTCCTCTCCCTGTACGACGAGCGCGTGCCGCTCATCGACGGCTGAGGAGCGGCGGCCCGCACGGCCTGCCGAAGGAGGCTTACTAAGCCTGGACGATATTGAGGCGAAAGCCGGCGTCCTTCAGATAGAAGCGCTCCTGCTCCAGATCCTCGAGGGTGAGCGGATGCTCCTTCATCCAGGCCTGCGGGAGCACCATGTTCACGGTTCGCCCCTTGGCGCGCAGCTGCACCTCGGGCAGCGGCTGCGGGCTGCGCCCCCGGTGCAGCAGCACGGCGAGCCTGAGTACCACGACCAGATACTCGGCGAGATGATCCCAGGGCGGCAGCAAATCCTCCATCAGATCGACGGAGAATTGCCTGCGATGTCCGCCGACCAAGGCCGACAACAACAGCTGTTCCTCGCGCGGGAATCCCGGCATGTCCGCGTGCTGCATCAGGTATGCGCTGTGCCGCTGATACTTCGAGTGCGCGATGTCGAGTCCGCTCTCGTGCAATCGCGCCGCCCAACGCAGCATCGACTCCGCCAGCGGATCCTCCAAGCCCCAGTCGGACTCGACTTGCTCCAGCAAATTGACCGCCGTGGCCTCGACCCGATCGGCCTGCTCACTGTCGACGTGATAGCGCATCTCCATGGCGCGCACGCTGCGCTGGCGCGCGTCCTCATTGGTGAAGCGGCCCATGAGGTCGTACAACAACCCCTCGCGCATGGCGCCTTCGGCCACCCGCACGCGGTCGACGCCGAAGTTCTCGACGATCTCCAAGAGAATAGCGAGCCCCGCCGGAAACACTTCCGCGCGTTCGGAGTCGACATCCTCGAGATCCAGCTCGTCCACGTGGCCCGCGGCAATCACGCGCTCGGCGAGCAGCCGCAGGTTATCGAGCGTGATGCGCGGCGAGTCCGGATTGAGCCGCCGCAGCACGTCGCCGATGACGCGCACCGTCCCGGAGCTGCCGAACACCTGCAGCCAGCCGAGCTTGCGATAGGCCTCTTGGATGGGCTCGAGCTCGAGCCTGACCGCCGTTCGCGCACGCTCGAAGCGTTTCTCGGAGATCTTGCCGTCGTCGAAGCAGCTGGCGCTCAATCCCACGCAACCCACCGACAGGCTTTCGAGCAGCAAGGGATTGAAGCCCTCACCGATCACCACCTCGGTCGATCCCCCGCCGATATCGATCACCAGCCGCTTGTCCGGGCTCATCGGGCTGGTATGCACCACCCCGGAATAAATAAGCCGCGCTTCTTCCAGCCCGGAGATGATTTCGATGGGATGACCGAGCGCGGCGCGAGCGCGCTCCAGGAACCAGCGCTTGCGCTTGGCGCGCCGCAGAGCATTGGTGCCGACCACGCGTACGCTGTCGGCATGCATCGCCCGCAGCCGTTGTCCGAATCGTTCGAGGCAGCGCAGTGCACGCTCGGTCGCTGCGTCATCCAGCCGCCCGCTGTCGCCCAAGCCCGCGGCCAGGCGCACCATCTCGCGGAGGCGATCGAGAATGACCAGCTGGCCGTGCGAATAACGCGCGACCACCATATGAAAACTGTTGGAGCCCAGATCGACGGCGGCGAGCACGTCGGGTACGACACGGCCGCCGCTCATCTACACGATCACACTTAGGCTGAGAACGAAGATCCGCAACCGCAGGTGGTTTTGGCGTTCGGGTTGCGAATGACGAACTGGGCGCCTTGGAGGTCCTCTTTGTAGTCGATTTCCGCACCCATCAGGTACTGTGCGCTCATCGGATCGACCAATAGCTGCACGCCGTGGTTTTCGACGCAGAAATCGCCGTCCTCGATCTTCTCGTCGAAGGTAAACCCGTACTGAAACCCCGAACAACCGCCGCCCGAGACGAATACGCGCAGTTTGAGGTTGGGATTCGCTTCCTCGCGAATCAACTCGCCCACCTTGCCTGCCGCGGCATCGGTGAACACCAACACATCCGGCGGGGGTGGGGCCAAATCGCCCTGAATACTGGATTCTGAGGTCGCGTTCATACTGCCATTCTACCCCGCCGGCCGGCGGCCGATCAAAGTTCCGGACTCTCTTTGCGACCGGGTTCACCCGTAGCGGGGGCCGAATTCGCCTTGCCGGGACCCGAATTCACTCGGTGGACCAGCTTTCCGTTGATTTGGGCGCCTACTGCCGTTTCAATGATGGTGTAGTGAACATTGCCCAGAACGCGCGCTTTCGCGCCCAGTTCGACCCGATCGCCGGCCTCGATGTCGCCTTTGACGATGCCGTTGAGGATGACACTGGGGGCGATCACCGACCCCTCGATGCAGCCCGATTCGCTCACCGATAGGAAGGTGTCCGCCGAAAGTTGGCCCTTGACGCTGCCGTTGATGTAGCCGTCAAGATGCAGGCCGCCGGCGAATTCGACGTCGCCGTTGATGCGGGTTTCGGCGCCGATCAAGGTGTCGATCTTCGCCTTCTTGTCCTTATTCCGTTTGAACATCTACGTCACCCTTGGCCGCGGGATTGGGGTTAGCCTCAGTCTCCACCGACATTCCCTGCGCCTTCCACACGAAGGCCTGTCGAAAGCTGTGGCTGGCATCTCTGTCTTTGCCGCTGTGAATCTCCACTCCGACCCGCGTCGGCTCGAAACCCTGCGGCAGTTGTATGGGCTCGTCGTAATCCTGAAAGTAACGGAAGGAGTATGCCAGGCTCACGCGCCGGGTCGAGCTTACTTCCGCAAAGCTCAGCATGCTGGGTTTGCCCTGCAGCAGCCCGTCGAGGGTGATCACGGCGCTGCCGGCCACCTCCTTGTCCGGCTTTCCGGTCTGCATGAGCACGAACTTGAGGTGGAATTGACCCGGGGCAGCCTCCGGTACGATCTGCATTTGCTGCACCTTCACGTGAATGAGCGAGTCCGGCTGCACCAGACCGCGGTAAAACGACAGATCCTGGTTCAGGCGCGCAATTTGACTCTGCATGTCGCCGAGACTGCGCTCGACCTGCTTATAGCCCTCGCGATCGACCCGCCGCGCCACTTCGGCGGCTTCCAGCTGGCTGCGCTGCTTCTCGTTCTCCGCCTCGAGGCTGCGGATGCGCGCGCTCGCGATGAGCGCTCCACGCACCGAATCGACCACGCGAAATCCGGCGTCGTATCGGCCGAGCTCGAACGCCGTGTACAAAAGGGCGGCCGCAAACAGCACCGCCAGACCCAGCAGCACCGCGCGAAGCTTCGGCGTATGCGATCTGACGACCAACTTGCCGAAATAATTCGCCATCCTAAAGCCTGTCTGAGTACCGGCGTGAAAGAGCAGCCAACATTATACGAAGCGGCGCCCTTCGAGGCAGTTCTTTGCGACGCCGGAAGGCGACACGCCGCCCATCCCGGGTTAGGATCCGATGGTAGGAACCCTCATGCTCTGGCTCAAAGCATTTCATGTCGTCGCGGTGATCACCTGGTTTGCAGGGCTGTTCTATCTGCCGCGGCTCTTTGTCTATCACGCGGACGCCCGGGACTCGATCAGCATCGAGCGCTTCAAGATCATGGAGCGCCGCCTGTTTGCGCTCATGACCGTCGGCGCCGTGGCGGGCGTCGCTCTCGGCGCGGCGATGGTGATGGCGGCCCCTCTATATCTCGCGATGCCGTGGCTGCGGATCAAGCTGCTGCTGGTTCTGTTGGTCGTTGCGTATCACGGCTACTGCTACAAGCTCATGCGCGATTTCGCGCGGGATGCCAACGCGCACAGTGCCCGCTGGTACCGCGCGTTCAACGAAGTCCCCTCGCTGTTGCTGGTCGCCATCGTGCTGCTGGCCGTGATCAAGCCGGGGTAGCCGGCACTAGACAGGCGCCTTGGAGGCCGCCGCGATTTCGGGCCACCACTCAGGATAAGGCGGCAAGCCTTCGGGAAACATCACCTGACCCAGGTCGTGCAGCGCACGCATGTAGACCCGCCGCTTGAAATAGACCACCTCGCGCACGGGCGTCCAATAGTCTGCCCAGCGCCAACGGTCGAACTCCGGCGTTGCGGTCGAATCGAACCGCAGCTTCGATTCGTCCCCGATGAGCCGCAGCAGGTACCAGCGCTGCTTCTGTCCGATGCAGCGGTCGCGCACATATTGCCGGGGCAGACGGTACCGCAACCAGCCACGGGTGGAGCCCAGCACTTCCACGTCCCCGGGCTCCAGGCCGATTTCCTCCTTGAGCTCGCGAAACAGCGCCGCTTCGACCTGCTCTCCCCGATTGACGCCGCCTTGAGGGAATTGCCAGCCGCGGCCGCCCACCCGGCCGCCCAAGAACACTTCCCCGGCGCCGCGCGTCAGCACGATGCCCACATTGGCGCGAAACCCGTCCTTGTCGATGTAGTCGATGGTTGGTTGGATGGCCATGGAGCAATTGTTCCATATCATCGGCTGCTTGTGGTCGCCGCGCAGGCGCCCTATGGTACGCGGCACATGAAACCCAGCAGTCTGCTCCCATTACTGGCGTTGACAGCCCTATTGAGCCTCGGTTTGGCCATCTCTGTGGGCAGTACGGCGCTGCACCTGGATACCGTGTGGACGGCCTTGCTGGGCGGACAGGACTCGGTAGTGCGTGAGGTCATTTTGGGCCTGCGCCTGCCGCGCGCCCTCAATGCCTTCAGCACCGGCGGCCTGCTGGCCCTGGCGGGAGTACTCATGCAGGTGCTGCTGCGCAATCCTCTGGCCGACCCTTATGTGCTCGGTATTTCCGGCGGAGCCGCCGTCGCGGCCCTGGGCGTGATGCTGTTGGGATTCGGCGGCTTGATGATCGACGGTGCGGCGGGTGCCGGCGCGCTGGGCGCGACTCTGCTGGTGTTCGCACTGGCGCATGCCCGCGGCGGCTGGACTCCGCAAAGACTGTTGCTCAACGGGGTGGTGGTCGCTTCAGGCTGTGCGGCCGTCGTCAGTTTGATGCTCGCCCTGGGAGATGAGACTCGATTGCGCGGCATGCTGTTCTGGCTGATGGGGGATCTGTCTTTCGCACCCTTCTCGCCCGCGGCGCTGTGCCTGTTGCTCATCGTCGGAGGACTCGCCATTGCCGGAGCCCGCACGTTGAACGTGCTGGCGCGCGGCGAGATCGAATCCCAGGCCCTGGGCGTCGCGCTCTCGCCCGCGCGAATTGCGCTCTTCGGCGCGACCGCCGCGCTGACCGCCACCGCCGTCATCACCGCGGGAGGAATCGGGTTCATTGGCCTGGTCACACCGCATCTGGTGCGGCTGATCGCCGGCAGCAATCACCGGATCGTCGTGCCGGCGTCGATACTGCTCGGCGGCACATTGCTGACCCTGGCCGATACTCTGGCGAGAATCGCCGCTGCGCCCCGGCAGCTGCCCGTCGGGGCGCTGACCGCGCTCATCGGAGTGCCGCTGTTCCTGATGCTTATGCGCCGCGAACGGCGCATAACTTCGTAGCCTCCCGCTCGCACCCGCGCCCACTGGCCAAGCGGATGCCCGCCTGCGCGATCACTGGCGCTTGGCCGCCGCTACGAAGAGATCCGCCACCGAGGTATTCAACTTGACCGCGATGGCGAGGAGCGTCAGAACGGAGATGTTGTAAGAACCGCGCTCGAGGCGTCCGACCACGTTCGTATGAACCCCTGCTTGATGCGCCAGCGCCTCTTGGCTCAGGTTTCGCTGTTTGCGGCGTTCCCGAACTTCTTCACCGAGGCTTCGAAGGATCGTTCTCGTGCGCACGCCACAAGGTTTGATCCGCCGACATTTATCGTCTAGACATTATAATGTTGATCCGGCGCGCCACAGCGCGAGTTGAGGCCGCGCCGACTACCGCTTTTCGGCTCCGGCGATCAACTCCGAGAGGGGAATTTTCAATGCCGCGGCCACGTCGAATAACGTCAGTATCCGGCTTTCGATCTTGGCGTTTTCGAGGCGTTGGATAGTGTTTATGTTGACTCCGACCGCCTCAGCAAGCTTCAGCTGGGACATATTCCGGGCGAGACGGCGTTCCTGAATCTCCGCACCAAGCTTCTTGAGGATCGGTCTTGATCGCACAGCATAAGATTCGATCCTTGAACATCTAAGTGTCTACACACTATAATGTGTATTGGCGCGCAATGGATGCAACTGAGTCAGGAGCCAATGGACATGCTCATTTTGACCCGCCGGCCGACGCAAACGTTGACGATCGGAAACGATGTCACCGTCACGGTTCTGGAGATTCGGGGCAATCGAGTCCGAATCGGGGTTAACGCCCCACGCGAAACCGCGGTGCTCCGCGTGGATCGCGCGGGAAAAGCCAGGTCTCGGCGACCGACTGACGTCGATCATTGACGCAATTCCTTAAGGCTGCTGCAAGGGGGGTTGTAAGCATATGAAATCTCGCCCCGCGCATTTCAAACGCCTGCTGAAGTTCCTGCGCCGCAAGGGCCGCTCTCACGAAGACGCCGAAGATCTCATCCAGGAGGCCATGCTGCGCCTGCATCTCTACGGTCAGGCCGTGCCGGTCGTGAATGAAGAGGCCTTCCTGCGCCAGGCCGTGACCAACTTGTCCATCGATCAACACCGCCGCGATCGCCTCGACCTTCGCAAGGAGGTGCCGATCGAGGAATTCAACGCCCGCAGTCCTTTGATTGCCCAGGAATCGACTCCCGAGGAGAGCGTGGAGGCAGAGCAGCGCCTGAGCCGGATTCGGGCGGTACTGGACGCCGTGAGCGTCCGCACGCGTGAGATTTATTTTGCGAATCGTGCCGGCTACAGCTACGCGGAAATCGCGGATCACATGAACATATCCCAGATAACGATCAAGCGGCACATTGCGCGCGCCTTGCTGGCGATCATGGAGCACAGGGAAGCAAATGGAACCCCGAATCGCGCCGCTGAATAATTTCGCTACCCGGCGCATACGCAAACAGGCTGCCTGGTGGGTGATGGAATTGCATGGGCCGGACCGCGACGCGACCCTCGAAGACAAAGTCAGGCAATGGATCGCGCAAGGTCCGCGTCACGCCGCGGCCTTCGAGCTCGCCACGGATGTTTGGCAACAAAACGGCCACCTGCTTGGGGAACGGCCGAGACCTCCGCTCGCATCAATGCTGACGCGCACTTGCCGGCGACCTTCCGGCCCGGCAATTGCCGGCATGGCGGTCCTATGCGCATCGATCATCGCGGCCATCATCCTCTTGCGCGACCCCAGCTTGGTGACCGGCCCGGGAGAACAAAGAACCGTCCAATTGAGCGACGGTACCCAGGTATCGCTGAATGCGAATAGCCGGATCGTCGTTCAATACGATGACCGCGTGCGCAAGGTGACCCTGGCAAAGGGCGAGGCGCTCTTCAATGTCATCAAGCACCAGCTCCGGCCGTTCGTCGTCGTCATCGGCGATCGGAAAGTCGTCGCGATGGGAACTGCGTTCGAAGTCCGCCGTGAGGACCCCTCAGGGTCCGCCTTTGCGGTCACCTTGGTCGAAGGCCGGATCGCCATCGAGCCGATTTCGTGGCCCGATGCATTGCCAAGCGAATCATTCTCGGGGCTGAAGCTGTTGAACCCCGGCGAGAGGCTTCGATTCGGCGGCAATTTAGCGGAAAAGAAGGATTCTCCGACCATCGAAAGAGTCACCGCGTGGCAGCGGGGCCAACTCATCTTCGACGATACCTCGCTGGGCGAGGCGGCAGCGGAATTCAACCGCTATGGAACCCGCAAGCTGTCGATCGACGGTCCTGAGTTGGCGGAACTGCGTGTCGGCGGCGTATTCAAGATCAGCGACCCCTCCAGTTTTGCGCAGGCCATGGCCAGCGCCTATCACCTGCGAATCCGCGATCGCGGCGGCACGATTGTTCTGACCGACAAGACAGCCGAGCCGCAATAAAATTATTTCCGCTCGATTGATCCCCAGCCGCTTGCCGCTTACGTCCTTAAGTATTCGAGAACCGGCGGTTCTCGACAATTAGAACTACCTAACGAACGCAAGGGATTTGCCTGGGGGATATCAAATGTGCAGACGCGCAGGGATTTTATCGCTCGCGATTTTTGCAAGCGTTATTTCACTCTATTCTTTACCCTCCGCCGCCATGGCGAGCTCTCCGGCCACCTCAATGATCAAGTCTCATTTCGACTTGCCGGCCGAACCGTTGGACAAGGCGCTGCGCGATCTCGCCGTTCAGGCGAATTGCAATATTTCCTATGAGCCCGCGATAGTCGCCGGATTATTCTCGCCGGCAGTCAGCGGAGACTTCACCGTCGAAGACGCGCTGTCGCTGCTGCTGAAGGGCACGAGTCTGCGCGTAGTCAATGTGAATGCGGATACGATTCAGATCTTGGAGAAGCCGCGGTCCACGACGCAAGCTTCGGAAAGCCGTGACCGGAAGGACCTCGAGGAAATTGTCGTCACCGGCACACACTTAAGAGGCGAACTGTCGGCATCGCCCGTCATCGAGCTCGGGCGCGAGGAAATCGAGCGTTCCGGCTTCCAATCCTTATCCGATCTGATGTTGAGCGTACCACAAAACTTTGGCGGCGGTTACAACCCTGGGACGGCGGTAGGGAACAACCTTGCAAATAGCCGTTATGCTGACAATCCGACGGGCGCGTCGATCCCCAATTTGCGGGGCCTCGGCCCGGGCTCGACACTCACCCTCATTGACGGGCATCGGATGGCGTCCGGCCTCACCGGCGGCGGTGCCGACATCTCTTCGATTCCTTTGGACGCCATAGATCGCGTCGAAATAGTAACCGATAGTGCATCGTCCATATACGGATCTGATGCGGTCGCCGGTGTCGTGAACATCATCCTCAAGAAAGATTACGACGGCGCCAAAACCAGTCTTACTTACGGCGTGGCCACTCAAGGGGGCGGGACGGAGCGGCGGGCGAGCCAGCTCTTCGGAACCAATTGGACCGGGGGAAACGCAGTGGTGGCCTATGAGTTCGACCAGCACGATGCTGTAGACGCGAGTGATCGCGCTTTCTCCTCGTCCACTCCAGGACCCTTTTCGCTGCTTCCGCAAACAAAAAGCAACTCATTGACCTTGTCCTCGTCTCAAGATTTTTCCGCTGCCACTACAGCGTTCATCGAAGGGCTTTTCGTCGCGCGCGATGCCAACAGCGTCTATACAAATCCCGGACTGGAGTCGCCGTTTGAGAATCCGTCCACACTTCGCCGGTATGCGGTAACGCTCGGAATAGACTCGAATCCGGGGGCCGATTGGAAATCAAGCGTCTTCGTGAATGCGGCTGAGGACGCGACTGAGAACGACACGAGCTACTTGGGCCCCTCATTATTTCCGGCAGGTGAAGAACGGCTTTTGGGAATTTTGGGCAATGTCGAGGTCAATGCAAACGGCCGCATTGCCACGTTGCCAAGCGGGCCGGTGAGGCTGGCGTTGGGCGCCGGATATCGAAAGGAGAGCTTTTCAGACTTGTTCGGCAACACCGGCGGCCCATTCAACGACCGGACCGACGGCAGGCGTAATGTTCGATATGCCTTCGGCGAGGCTTCGATTCCCCTGGCCGAGCACTCTGACCGCGTGGGTCTCAATTACGCCGATTTGGTGCTCAGTGTCCGCAGCGAACGATATTCCGACTTCGGCGAAAAAACGGTGCCCAAGGTGGGGCTGGAATACGCACCCACGGAGTCCGTGAAGCTACGGACCACCTGGGGGCAGGCCTTCCGGGCGCCCAATTTATACGATCTGAACAACGCGCAGGCGCTGTACCTTCTCGACCTCACTGATCCGGCGTCGCCTAGCGGTATATCGCCCGTCATGATCCGCGACGGGGGCAATCCGAACCTAAAGCCCGAAACCGCCGAATCATGGACGGTGGGGCTCGACTATTCGCCGATGCTAGCCGACGGCCTGAAGCTATCGACGACTTTCTTCGATATCAAATACACGAATCGCATATCGCAGCTCGCGAATCCTTACGCAGCGCTAACCGACCCCGCCAGCGCATTCTTCGTTCAGCGATCACCGTCACCCAGCCTCATCCAGTCAGTGTATGACTCATATCCGGCCAATCAGATAGTTAATGCCACCGGCGGCCCTTTCGACATCAACAGCACCGCGGCCATCGTCGAATATCAGCTTGTCAATGTGGCCAGCCAGACTGCGCGAGGCGCAGACCTCACCGCGAGCTACAAGATCGGCACGGATTCGAACGGCGCATTGTTCTATCTGAATGGCGGCTATCTAGACCTGACGCAGCAAGACACGCCGGAGTCACCGACGGAAACATTGAGCGGGCTCGCTTTCTACCCGGCCAAGCTGCGCCTGCGCGGCGGCGCGAGCTGGAAACTGAGCTCTTGGGCTCTTGCCGGAACGGTGAACTACCTCCCGCGCGAAACGGACACTGAGGTCGATCCGGCGCAAAGCGTGGGCTCATGGACGACCATGGACGCATCCGTCCGATATAGTCCCTCTCTGTCGGGATTCTTCTCCGGGCTGCATTTCAGCTTGGCGGCAATCAACCTATTCAATCGGAATCCACCTCGTGTCCTGGTTCCTCCCACGGTACAAGGCATCTATCTTGACTACGATTCCTCGAATGCCAGCCCCCTGGGCCGATTTATCAGTCTCTCGATGAACAAGGAATGGTAGGGTCGGTGCGAACATCGAACCCGCGCCGACGGCTGGCGGTCTTCGGCTGTTGCATCGCAGCGGTATGGAGCACCGATGCCAGATCCGAGCAGTCGGAAGTTGCGACCGACCCGTCGATTACGATACCGCAGCTCACGGCATCGGAGCCAAAGCGCGCTATTACCTTGGACGACATGGTGTCGCTTCGCGAGGTGCACGAGCCTCGTCAGTCGCCTGACGGGCGACATATCGCCTTTCTCGTCAAACAGGCGTTTCGGCGTTGCGATTGCTATCGGACCGCTCTCTATGTGACGTCGTCTGATGGCCGCAGTCCGGCGATGAAGCTCACCGAGGAGAGTTACATCGCCGGGTTACAGTGGATACCCGGTGGCAATTCTATTTCCTACCTGTCGTCAAAGGGCGGCTCAGTGCAGCTGTGGCGCCTGAACGTGAGGACACATCGCACCGAAAGAATCTTCGTTCACACTGCCAATCACGATCGCAGTAGCGCGCATGCGGCTTACCAGTCGCGCTATGTACCGGCATCGGGCGTTCTCGACTATCGTTGGTCGCCGGATGGGAGTCGTGTCGCCTTCACCGCCGAACCGCCGATCGATCCGGACGATGCGGCCGCAGCGGCCAAAGAGGGCTTCTCCTACGACGACACCACGATGACCGCAATGGATTTGATCGTGGGCGATTGGGCCTCCGCCCATAGGTCGAAGCAACTATGGATGTACGACATTGCCGAGAGGCGTGAGCGCGTGATTTGGACGACACCCGGCGAATGGTCCCCGCACATTGCGGCTCTATCGTGGTCTCCCAGTGGCAAGAAATTGGCTTACTTTTACTCGACCAACGCGCCCGATGGATCCGATTTGATCGGCATCTTTGATGCGGACACATCGACTACTTCCCAGATTGGATCCGCCGGCGGAGCACTGCTTTCTTCCGCTAGTACCGCCTGGTCTCGCGACGAGAGCGAGATAGCCTTTCTCGCCCGCTCCCGCCTCTCGTCCTACGTATTGACCATATCGCATATCAGTAATCATTCCACACGACACGTCAGTCGAGCCATCAATCCTAGCCGCAATCCCTGGCTTGCGTGGGAAGCTGATGGTCGGCGTTTCCTCTTTCTGTCGGATGGGATGGGACAGGATAGGAGACAAACCGGCGTCTATACCCTGTCCGAAGACGGCGGCGAGCTGCTCAGGTTGACAGGGCTTGACGAAAAAGTGGACGACTGCGATGTCGTGTTGAATGGAAGAATCGCATGTGTCTGGCAAACCACGTCCGTTCCTCCCCGGCCGGCTACAGTATCGACGACGAACGGAGGCATTCGGAGTCTCACCGATGTAAATCCCGAAATGATGCCGGTAGACCTGGCGAGCGCACACGAGCTCCACTGGAAGAATTCGTATGGCGATGACACCAATGGGTTTCTGATCCTGCCCAAACAGCGGGCTCCCGGGCAACGAGTGCCGCTAGTATTGATCGGGTATGGATTCAACGGCGAATTCGTCGCCCAGGCCAACACGGTTTTGACTACTTACCCGGCGCAGGCTCTTGCCCGCGACGGAATAGCCGTACTGCTGTTCAACTATCCGCGGTTCGATGGTTGGGAAGGAGCGAATTTTGAGCGCGGATCACGTGCGCTGGGATACGGGCCGCTGTCCAGCATACGAACGATCGTAAGCCAACTCGACGATCAAGGCCTAATAGACCCTCATCGTGTCGGAATGATGGGGCACAGTCTAGCTGGATTCTGGGTTCAATTTGCGATCACTCAATCAGATTTGCTCAAAGTTGCAGAGATGCACAACGGTGGCACGGCCTCCGAGCCCGGAATGTACTGGGAGTACGGAACGAAGCAGCAGCGGAAACTGCAAGAACAGGTGATGGGCGGTCCGCCTTACGGCAATACGTTGAAGAATTATTTGGCGTTCTCCATGACGCTCAACGCAGACCGGATTCATGCGCCGGTGCTGATGGAATACGACGCTTTGGAGTCCCTCCCCGCCATGGAATACTACGCGGCCCTGCGACATTACGACGTTCCAATCGATTTCTTCGTCTATCCCAACGATGGCCACGTTACCGAACGTCCCGAACACCGCTTCAGATCACTCCAGCGCAACTTGGATTGGTTCGAGTTCTGGCTGCTAAACCGGGAGAATGATCCGTCCTCCAAGGAGGATCAATACCGTCGCTGGCGGCACCTTAGATCGCTTTGGAAGGACAATATTCAGCTCGAGCAGCATGAATAGATCAATGGTCTTCGTACCGGCACCGGGGCAGCGCACTTTGAAAGGACTAGGATGATGCGGTGCCAATTTGCGGAGTTCCTAGCCGCCCGACTTTTCGCACCCACGCTTCGATATAAACCTTTGCGAACACATCCGCGACCATTGCGGTAGATTTTACCATCTTGGGCGACAACGCCGCCTCCACCTTTCTCCGATCCAACAGCGCCCGCCGCACAAGAATGCCGTCCAACAAGAACTCTCGCAGGAATTTCTCATTGTTCTCCACTACATCCTTGGCCCAAGCGGTAGGTCCTCCTTTGCCGCGGCCGCGATCGATGATCTCCGCGGGAAGAACATCGGAGAATGCGGCGCGAGCCACGGCGCGATCCTGCGCCGCTGTACAGTGCAGGTGGCCGGGCATTTGAAGCGCAATTTCCGCGAGCGGTTGGCTGACGAACGGGGAAACCGACTGCGGATCATCCGGGCCCGCAAACGGAGAATGAGACGCTGTTGAAGTAACTGTTAGCAGGCCGAACAACAGCTTGCGCGAATCCGGCGCCAGCTGCCGCGACTCCTTCAGCCACGGGTGGAGGAATCGGGCCTCCATGCCGCTGTGGTGTTGTTCCGCTTCCGAAGACGCGAGCATGAGGGACCGCGCGCCGTCTACCCCGTACCTGCTACGAAAAGCGCGTAAGCTGTTGAAGTCTCTATTGTGGATCAAATCTAGGCTTTCTAACCTAGTCAACGCCATCGCTCGCCAAATCGATTGGTTGGTCAACATCGCGTAGTCGAGGGCGACCGAAACGAAGCGGCGGCCGAATCCATTTTGACGGAAATAGTCGAGCAGCATCGCCGGGCCGGGATTGCGACCGAAGACGTTATCACCGAGCTCTCCGTTGAATATCGCGGTGGCGCTCAGCTCGTACGCCAGCATGGCGCTTCGAGCTTCCGTATCCGGGGCGGAAAAGTTCAGAACCGGGCGTACCGTAAGATTGCAATCATCGAAGCGGCGCAAATCCAATTGATCGTTCCGCGGGAGCTCTACCAGCCGGCAATTGATGCTCTGTGCCATTCGTCTCGCATAGAGACGTTCATCGCCACCGCTTCTGGAGAAGTAGTTGACGGCAGTCAGCAACGGCCTGTGCGGAGCTCGAGCCAACGCACTCAAGACAATGGATGAGTCCAAGCCGCCCGACAGATTGATGAGAATATGACCATGCCCTGACGACAATGCATTGACGCTGTAATTGACACCGTTGCGAATCGCGCGAGTGGCTTCTGGAAATCTCTTCGGCGAACGACATTTTAGAAGAATGCGAGGATCCCAGTACACCTGCGTCGTGCAAGCTGTGTGAGTACATTCAGCGGCCTCCCCACACACCAACTCGACGATTTCATTTATCGCTGTTTCATGGGTCAGGTAGTCCGCCCCGACAACTTGAGCGGTGATGCTGTCCCAATTGATCGAAAGCGGCGTCAGTTTCAAGTCGACGCAATCTTGAATGCTTGAAAAGAAGAAGTTCATCGTCCCGGATCGTACGTGGAAGCAAGCCAGTGGACTCGCCGGTGCACGAATCACCAATGCGGTCGCTTTTTCAGGGTAGTGTAGAGCGGCTACGTAATACCCCCAGAACCCCTTGATGAGGGACCGTCCCTTCGATTGCACAATAACCTCCGAATCGAATCGGGATAGGGATTGCAAAGGATCGGGGAAGGCGCCATCTGCGTCATCGCCGGACCGGTAGAGCTTGCCGAATATGACGCCGCGACGATCATGAAGTGGGATTGCAAAGCCGGCGCCACGGCTGCCATCGATGCACGATGCGTAGAAGCAGGGTCGATTTACGGCGCACTGCCAAAGGGTCGATGACCTACGTACGCACCCGCGTACGGCGTGGATGGCGCGAGCGTCGGAGGGGTTGCTTGGGTCTCCGATCGCTATGACGTAGCGAAACATGTGGTGCTTGTACTTCCGACGGTAAGTATGGGAGTAAAGGTCTGAACATTTTCCGCCGTGTCGTTGAGAACGATGTCGTCGAATTGCACCCAGGAATGCGCCTGAAAGGGTTTTGTCGAAACGCCAATGACAAAAGTGCATGGGACCATCTTCTTCGTGAGGAATACCGCCAAGACCAACGAGTCAAACAGACAGTGCTGATCCGACGTGTAGAACCAAACTCGTAATCGCAGGAATGACGCCAACCGCCTTTTGACCTCTTCCGGCGGCATTGGCTGCTGGCAACGACGGAGCCTCTGCTGCCGTCGGGACAGCAATTCTATAAGCGCTTCCAGACGTTTATCGTGGTGCCGGAGCCAAACGGTTAGGAGGGACCGCACAAAATCTGGAAGTTGATAAATCGGAGAAACACCCGTTCCGGTCGCCAATACTGCTCGGCTCGCGAAGGTTGCGGCCGGCGCACAAAGAGCGGGAGTTCGCTTCGCGGTCGGCGTCGTTGTCAGAATGCCTTTTGCAAGCAGGACGGCGACGGCGGTTTCACAATCCTTCGCGCTTGCACGGGTTCCGCCTCGATCGGTCGCTTTCCGAACGGGCCAATTCCGGACACGCGAGCGTAGATCCTCTAGGTAGTCCGCCTGAACGCCGACGTAAGAGCCCGTGGTCAGTTCCAATATGATCGCCCCATCCTTCAATTCGCAGCAGTAGGAGTGCGCCGCTAGGAAATATTCCGGCCGCGGAATGGGCTCTGGGCGACCGTCAGTGACGGGATTCGCATCATGGTCTGCCGAAGTCCTATCTTGCATTGTGAGAAGGTGAAAGCCCGGTGTGCGGCTTTCGCTGCACACCGGTGCGAGTCACAAAGCAGATCTCTTAGGGTTCACGGATATGGGAAAAATCAAGGTCCATTCCGGTATCCGTATCCTGAGTGACATCCGTTACCATTCCAAGTTCGACGATCATGAGAAGACTCCTTCGGTAAGTGATTGAGAGGTTCCCTGCTGTCCGCGGCAGCCCATCAACCGTGCGCGTTGGCCTAGGAGTCGGTCAACGGCACTTCACCGATGATGCACGCGGCACGCCGCGGCCGCCGTGGATGATGGATGGCCAGCGGCTCTTGATGGTGGCACCGGAGTCGCCGGCGCTTTCCAAGGAAGCAGACAAAACTCGATTCTTGTCAGTGCCTTATGTTCATACGTCCGGTGCCGACGATCGGGCACCACTTGTCGGTCAATCACAATCTAATAGATCGACGCAACGGTTCGGCGACGCACCTGCGTGAGCGGAGCCCTGACACGAAGTGCCACGATTAAGCACGATTGACACTGATGTCCTCGAACCGGGTGCCAGGGTAAAGGGTGAAGCTATGCATCAGGCGAATACCTTGGGCTTAGCTAAATCGAGTCACTCGGCATACCGTGCTGACCGAAAAGATCCGGGAGTGCCGATTGGTGACGGCGGATCGCCTGCCCCAGCGTCGCCCCCGTGACCGAGAACCATTGCCCTATCTCGGTCAGGGTGGCCGCCCCTGACCGCACCCCATACCAGGCCACCAGAGCCCTGCCGAGAGTGCCGGTGCGCGTGGGCGAGAAAATATCCGCCGAAGTGCACCTGAGGAGACTCGCGACGCCCGCAATGAGCTGCTCGCGACCGGGCGGCACCGGCGGATGCTCGGCCGCTTGCCTTGCCGTCTGCACGAACACCTTGTCACCGACTATTCGGGAATCCAAGGGCGAGCCATGCGATAGAAGATTCCTCACATATGAAGTTTCGGCTTGATTCATGAAATTCCGATATCCGCGTGCGCCGAAGTGCCCCTTCAGTGCGAGGGCAGCTCTTACATCAGCCATATCGATCGGTAGGATTGCAGTTTCACCGCGATATGCTCGATCGGAGCTGAATGGGTAATCCACCGGCTGCTTGCAAAGACCGCTCTCGATCGGACTCCAGTGGGCCCGCCGTACGGCATGAGGCAAGTACTCGGGCGCAATGATCTTGGAGTCGTAACGCGAAGCGAACACCACGTGTCCTAGCGCCAAGCCGCTGCGATGAAGGTTGCGCGCGTAAGCACCGCACAATCGCTGCATGAACGCTCGCAGTGGTGCTCCAGCCGCCTTCAGCACCAGGATACTGGTATTTGGCTCTATGCAGTAAGCATGCAGCAGCGCGCCGCACTCGTCCCGCGATTCGGCCAGCAAGCGTCCAAATTTCGACACGTGCGAAGGGAATTGCCGCGGTGCACGTGGAGATCGCTGTAAATCGCGGGCGTTGAAAAATATCTCTGCCCCTGCTGCACCGCGGACCACCACGTAGTGAATTGCTTCCTTGAAATTGAGTCTCTTGCGTCGCGGCATCCTAACCGCCTTCGTAATCCTTCACGTAACGACTTCGCCATTCCGGACTACAGACTCCTCGGGGCACCCCATAAGTCAACGCAGAAGTTGGCAGGCCAGCAAACAATATAGTGTCGAGCACTCAGGAGTTCGGTTGCATACACTATCGCTGCGGGCTCGGACAGCCCTCCTTTTTGCTTGATTTGCGGCGTTTCGTGAAAACGGATCTAATCGCCGGGCTCACTCTTAAATCGAGATCCCGTTTGCTTGCGTGGATCGCCAAATCTCCACATAAACTGTCTGCGTAGATGTTTTGCACGAGAGCTGTTCGGGTATATTGCGTAAACGCGTCGGATTCGACGCCACTTGTTCGGTTATTCAACCTGCATGTTGACCCTAAGGAATGGGGTGTATGTCAAAGTGCCAACTTCCCGATCTGAGATTGCTGAGAGCATTCGAAGTCGCCGCGCGCCACCTCAGCATTAAACTCGCCGGCGATGAACTGCACGTTTCTCGCGCTGCAGTCAGCAGAAGCATACGTAAGTTGGAGCGCGAGCTGGGGTGCCGGCTATTCGACAGATATCATCGAAAAATTGCCTTGACCGATGCCGGCGAGACGCTCCTCATCGACGTTGCCGGAGGGCTCTCGCAAGTTCAGAGCGGGATTGCCCGACTGAAAACGAACCGAAGCTCGGAAAGGCTCATCATATCCGTTGATCCGGACTTCGCGGGCCTCTGGCTCGTGCCAAGGCTCGACGATTTCTTTGCATTTTCGCCCAACACCCCGCTTGAGATTTCTTCGGAGAAAACGCCGGGCTCTCTCGATGACCCGAGAATCGATTGCGCAATTCACTATGCGAAGGCCGGCCTTCATCTCGAGAACGCCGAGCCCCTGTTTAGATCCCGCCTGTTTCCCGTTTGCGCTCCGGGCCGCAGACAGGCGTCATTACGTTCTCCGGAGGATCTTCGTCACCACCTGCTGTTGCATGATCGATCTTTCATTGAGTGGCAGGAATTTCTTCAGGGCTATCCGCCGACTGTCGACATCGATTTGAGAACCGGTCCCATATTCACCCAAACCGCCCTTTGCATGGATGCCGCCGCCCGCGGCCAGGGCATCGCCATCGGCGACGATTTCTTGGCGGCAATGCATCTGTCGGAAGGACGTCTAGTGACGCTTTTCGATTCGGGTTTCCAGTCCGCCAACGCGTACTACCTGATCGTGCCGAAAAGAGCGCCGCGGCACCCAGCCGTGGCCATATTTCGCAAATGGCTATTTCATAGTATCGATCGTCACCGAAGCGATCGGCGTATTGCTTGTTTCGGCCAGCGCCAATCTGCGGCCATTCGACGCTGAGCGGGTCTTGCGTAACCACAGGTTACGCGAAACAGGGCAAAAGAATTGCTTGAGCGCAGGGGGTTGATTCGGGCATCTTTCTTCCACCAAGTCGGGCTGGCAATCGTGAATGGCAGCCCACCGTAAAGGACGCGGGGAGATGCCATATGGAATCGGCACGAGTTTTGATCAACGCAGATGCCTTTCGCGAAGACGTAGGTTCCGAAGCGGATGAGATATTTGAAAGCTGTCGCCGTCACCCGGCGCTGGTAGCGTTGCGGTCTTTCAATCGGCATTTTGCGTCTCGACCCCTGGGTCGCTCCGAGCTGCTATTGTTCCTTGCAAGTATGGCGACCTTCAATCGGCACACGATTGGGGGAATAGCGATCCTTGCGGGGCGTCTATCCGATCAAGTCCTACCGCTTTTGCCGAAGAACGGCCATGAGCTCGGTGCCTACGTGCTGGATGCCGCGGTGGACGAGTATGGGCTGCGCGAGACTGTCACTCATGTGGAGCTTGCGCGGAATTTTGCGCAGCACCTGGGCTTCTCTTCGGCGGATATCGACTGGCGGGACAACGCATGCTCCGCGGCCGTCGAACTCGGCGACGCTCTTTTTACCTGCTATCGGGACAAGCCTGTCGCATTCTCCCTCGGCGTCCACACCGCATCCGAGATCACCAGCCTCGATGAATTTGTGCCGTGGCACGACATCTTTCTGAAGTTCCCTGAGTATGGCCTCTCGCGTGAGCTGCCGGAGTTCGAATACATGCGGGCGCACTACGTTCACGAACCCAACCACATCAACAAGGCGAGGTCGTGCATGCGCAGGTACCTCGATGTCTTTCCGCCGCACGGGAATCTAGTGCGCGAGGGGACCCGAACTTATCTCGATCTGTACAGAAGAATGTTTGAGCAATTGGACGCTCTGATCTTCCGCTAGGAGGCAGCGTGCCCCATGTCTAAATCACGCAGGGTGGCCGCGCCGATTCTGGAGACAATGGCGAGCAATCGCATCCGGTATCTCATCCGCTCGACTGACGATCCATTGGCAAATGATCTTCCCAATGTGATCCGAAATCTCAGCAGATCGCCGAAAAGGATATCGTCGGTTTACGTTTACGACAAGACGGGCACGACGCTGTTCGAGAGGCAATGCGCGACGCCGGAATATTACCTGCGGCGGGCGGAACTCCGGTTGTTGGGCCGCTGGGCCGCTCAGATCATGAGCATCTGCCGAACATCGTCCATCGTTGAGCTGGGCGCCGGAACCGCGGAAAAGACCTGTGTTCTGATCGCGGAGTCCGCCAAACGTGGGTTGCGCTGCGACTACTTTCCGATCGATGTAGACATTGAGACTCTTGGGGAATCCGCGGAGAGATTGGCCTCGGAGTTTCCTAGCCTTTTCGTACATTGCCTGGGCACCACCTATCAAGCAGCGCTGCAATCGCTGCCGGCATGGACGGGCGCTCGATTGTTTCTGTTCTTGGGAAGCTCTCTCGGCAATATGGAATGGCCGGAGATCGACAACCTACTTTCCCAATTGTTCTACGGCAGCGCGTCGGGAGACTATCTGTTGATCGGTGCGGACTTGGACAAGGAACCGGCCGTTATAGACCGGGCGTACAACGATTCCGCGGGCTACGGCCCACGATCGACTCTCAACACGCTCGATCACCTAAACCGCCGCTACGGCGGCAATTTTGTCATGTCCAACTTTCTGTACCGATCCAAATATGATCCGCGCGCAAGACGCAACGAGGTTCGCATCGAAAGCCTGGTAGATCAGACCGTGACGCTCGCCGCGGCGGGATTCACCGTGTCTTTCGCTGCCGGCGAACTGATCGACGCCGAGGTCATGTTGAAATTCGAGCCGGGCGAAGTCGAGGCGGCGTTGGAGCGAGCCGGCTTTGGATTGGTTCAGCGATGGATTGAACCCCTGTACCAGTACGGATTGTTCTTGTTTCGCCATGAATGACATGTGCGCTCAACCCGGGCAAGTGGTTCATATGACACTACGCGGGCGGCGGCTGGATGCGCTGGTGCGGAACGATGAGGATTGGCAGGCCGTCAGTGCGATCGCGAGACGGATGCTCTTCTGGTGCGGCGGCTCGATTCATGGGTGCCGGTGCGAAGGCAGCGAAATGCGCTTCGCCCTAGAGTTGGGTCGGGCGTCGGTCGGGGCAATGGCATGTCACATTTCCGGAGGCTACGCCGGTTATCTTCGCCGCAACCGCGGATCGACGGGCGCTGTCTTTCATCACTATTCCGCCGTTCCCGTCGATGCCGAACTTTTCCTGGATGATCTGGTGATATGGCTGCATCGTCCGCTGCAGTACTCGCGAACGACGTCGGCCCGGACGAGTCAGTGTTGGACCGCGAACTCGGCTTACCTCAGACCGAATTCCTCGAATTGGATTGCGACCGAACGCGTGCTTACTGCGCTGAGCCCAAGCGGTGCGGGTAGGTCGGCTTATCTGCGGCGTTTGGCACAGCCCGTCGCTCCGAATGTAGTCGCAATCCTGACGGGTGGAGCCGCACAACGTAGGCGGCATTCACCGACGGCAGACGATGCACGGAAGCCGCCGGCGGACACTACGGTGCCGCGTCCCCTGAATATTGAATCGATCGCTCAGTTTGTTGCCGGATTCAGTCGCGTGTCGTACCAAGACATGCGCTCCACGTCTCGTAGGCGTGAGTTGAGCAAAGCGAAAATCGTTGCAGCCGTGCTCGCGACGCGAAACGGCGCCTCCGTCGCGGCGGTCGCGCGCCTGTTCGGGCGCAGCCGATCTACTTTGATCGAGCGGGCGGAAGGTTATCGGCAAACTCAGCCGCAACTCTTCGTTCAGGCAGAAAAGGCGCTCGGAACATATTTCGAAAACGGAGGGTGCAGCGAATCCCCTGCCCCGACGAGAATTGATTCAACGGCATCGAGCGTGGGATAGGCCCTCTCGACACACGGCGAGACGGGGCTCTCCTTCACCTTGTTCCTGAGAAGCAGCTTCTGCAGCGCCAGTGAATCCAAGCCGTTGATTGATTGCCTCACTAATTCGCGTGCCAGCTGGGCCACCTCGGGGTAGTACGGCCCATTGACCGGATCAGGCTGGCTCTCCATTGAAATGGCCAGACAGCCAAGCACGGCTTCCGCCCTGGATAGGTTACTGCGCTCGTTCTCGATCGCTTCGTGCAGAGCCTCGGGAACCGGCACTCCGTATACAGGATTTTCGGTGGGTGCCTTGTGATCTCGGCCCCGGCGGGCCTTGGGCGCCGATCGTCGCGTTGCCATGGTCGCTCCCTAAAGCATCATGAAAACCGTACAGTAGTATAACTGTATATATAACCAGTTTCACCCTCTATTTGAGCATTTTGTGCGGTGCGCACTCGCGACCGCCATGCCATAAGTTGCTGAAACTTAAGCGATTGTGGGACTCAGCCCGAGCCCACCTGCACCCGGTTTCGCCCCAGCGCCTTGGCCCGATACAGGGCCGCATCGGCGTCGGCCAGCAGCCGGTCGGCAACCGCCTTCAAGTCCGTTTCGTCCCGCCCCGGCGAGATGGACGCCACCCCGACCGACACCGTCAAGCTGCGTTGGATTTGTGCCGTGAGCGAGAACGGCTCCGCGGCGATGACTTCGCGGATACGCTCGCCGAGCTTGGCCGCATCGGCGGCACTCGAGTCCGGCAGGAGAATGGCCAGTTCATCGCCTCCGAAGCGCGCCGCCGTGTCCATGCTGCGGATTTGGGATTCAACGCGGTGCGCAATCTCTTTGAGTGCATTGTCGCCGGCCAGGTGCCCGTAGCCGTCGTTGATGCTCTTGAAGCGGTCGATGTCGATCATCAAACAGGCGATCGCTCCCGAGCGGCGCTGAGCGCGCGCCAGCTCTTCTTTCAGCCGCTGCTGCAAGTAGCGTCGATTGTGCCAGCCCGTGAGGAAATCAGTGATGCCGGCGCGCAGCAGCCGGGCCCGGTTGACTGCGTTCTCGATGCACACGGCGGCGACGGCACCCAGATGCGCCAGAAAATCCGTTCCGTGATGACGCGTGAAGCGCGCCGCTTCGCGGCTGCCGAAGCACAGCGCGCCCGTCGCTCGGTCCTTGCGGGTGAGCGGCACCAGCGCGGCACTCTTGAGATTCGGCACGCCCGGGAACAGGAGATGGTGATCCGCGCCGACGAAGGGACCGAGCCACGGCCTGTGCAGCGACGACAATTGCGGTGCGAGACCGACCAGCGAGTCGACGAAGAAGATCTGCTTGAATTCTTCCGGCCGATCGCCGCCCGCCAAGAGCAAGTGCCGTACCTCGTGTTGAGGATCGAGCAGCACGACGCTGACGGCGTCGAGCGCATAGGACTCGCGCAGTCCATCCACCATCGCGCGCAGCAGCTGCGCCAGACTGTCCGCTCCCAGCAGCGTCAATTCGCGCGCCTGCGTGCGCTTGAGGATGGACTCGTTGTTCGCGGCCTCGGCCGTCATTTCCTTGAGGCGCGCCTTGAGCTCCTCATTCTCTCGAGCCAGGTCATCCATGTCCGTTTCCCATTGCCGATCAACCCGCACGCGCGGCCGCGCGCACGTCCAAGTAGGCCCGGCCGCGATTCATGATGGCGGTGAATTCCGCGGAATTTCCCGTCTTCACGGTCGCGACCAGGCGCTCCACCGCCAGCTGCAAGGCGAGCAGCGATTCGCCGCCATAATCGTTCAGATTTTGAATCTCGAAGTACAGATCGGGACTCTCGGCTGCCACGCGGCTTGCCACATCCAGTTGCGCATCGAAGGTGGTGCTCGACAGCTTCGCCAGGCGCGGCGCCGCCTCCCCGCTGTCCGCCAGTGCGGTGAAGAACGCGATGTTGAGCGCATGCGACAAACCCAGCACATAGGCAATCAAGCGATCATGTTCATCCAGACCCATGACCACACGCTCCGCCATCGTCGGCGCGAACAATTCCTGCGCTTCCTGCAGCGCACCTGCATTCCCCAGGTCGATGAATATCACGTGCCGGCCCGAGAGCAATGCCGTGTCCGGTCCGAACATGGGGTGGAGCGAGGTCACGCGGCACCCCGCCTTCACCAACGCCTCGAGGCCGGCGCGCAGCGGGGTCTTGAGCGAACCTAAGTCGAATATCAGCCCGCGCGGTGCACGCCTCGCCAGGAATTCGAGCAGGCGCGTGGTGGCGCTCAAGGGAGTCGCCAGCACGATCAAATCGAAATCCAAGGGGTCGCTCTGCCAATCGAGGACCTCATCGAACCCCGGAAGACCACCCATGGGATCGGCAATGGCGACCCGAAACCCCTGCGATGCCAGAAACTCCGCGAACCAGCCGCCCATCTTGCCGTGACCGCCGATCACCAATGCGTGTTTGCCGCTGCCGTGCGCCTGAGCGGCAACCCGCGCGTGCTCCTGCGTAGCCAGGGAGGATTGAATCAATTGACGCAGCAGGGACTCAGCCAGGTCCGGCGATACCCCTAACCGTGCGGCCGCGGTGCGGCCCCGCAGTATCACCTCGCGCTCACGCCCGAAGTCGCGGATCGCCCGCCCGGTGGCGCGCTTGACCGCCGCCACCTGCTCGCTCAGCGCCTGGCGCCGCGCAATCAGCTCCACCAGCTGTCCGTCCAGATCGGTCAGCGCGGTTCGCAATTCGTCGAGATTCATGCAGCAGAGGTCCCCTTTACATGCCGTTCGAGTTTTACTGGTCGCACACCGCTACCGCAAGCGCAGCGGCACGGCTACCATTCTCTTGTGAGCACCAGCATAAAGACATTTTGGACTGAAACCCTACCCAACCCATTGCCGGGGAATCCCCTCTTGGTTACCGCCGAATGGTTGGCGCAGGCGAGGGCAGATGCCGCCCAACCCAATCCCAATGCCATGGTTCTTGCAACGGTGGACGATCGCGGCCACCCGTCGGCACGGGTCGTCCTCTGCAAGGAGATCAACACTCAGGCGGGATACATCGTTTTCTACACGAACTATGAATCGCGCAAGGGCCGCGAACTCATCTCCAATCGCAGGGCCGCGGTGGTTTTTCACTGGGACCATCGCCACCGCCAGGTGCGCGCCGAAGGCCCGGTCGAATTGCTGTCGGACGCCGAGAACGACGCCTATTTTCGCACCCGAGCGTGGCAGAGCCGCCTCGGCGCCTGGGCCAGCGAACAAAGCCGGCCCGTCGAGTCGCGGCAGGCTCTCGCCGACGCGGTGGCCGGCGCGGCGCGACGATTCGGCATCGCCTACGCCGGACCGGGCACTCCCGAACCCGACCATGTCACGGTGGATGTGCCGCGGCCGCCTCATTGGGGCGGCTTTCGGCTGTATCCGGAAGCCGTGGAGCTGTGGGTGGAAGGCGAGTTTCGCATCCACGATCGTGCGCGGTGGACGCGGACCTTGAGCGATCGGCCGGCTGCCGACGCCGGCGCGTCCTGGTCCGTGACGCGCTTGCAGCCCTGAACTCTCTGCGCTCACCGGATCACGTCGTTATCGCGAAAGATCCTCACCGCGCAATCCAGGAACGCGCGTATCTTCGGCGATAGATGACTGCGGCTTGATGTAACGAGCTGCACCGGCAGAGGTTCCGGCTCGAAATCCTGCAGTATCCGCACCAAGGTTCCGGCGGCCAATTCTGTGGTCACCTGATAAGAGAGTGGGCGCACCACACCACGGCCGGCCAGCGCCGCATGGACCTGGGCTTCGACATCATCGACCAGGAGGCGCGGCGACAACCGCACGACGGCGCCTCGTTGCGAAGTTCCGAAGCGCCATTCCCGCGCCGGCGAGCGCGCCATGCCGAAAATGGTCTCGTGAGTCGCGAGCTCCGACGGCGTCCTAGGCACCCCTCGCCGCGCAAGATATTCGGGACTTGCCACCACGATCCGCCGCACACTTCCCACTGGGCGCGCGACCAGTGTCGAATCCGCGAGCGGACCAATGCGAACCGCAACATCCAGTCTCTCCTCGATGAGATCGAGATTGCGGTCATTGAGCGTCAGTTCGACTTGCACCTCGGGATGCTCATTGAGGAATGCCGACACCACCGGGGCCACATGGCGCCGGCCGAATTGCACCGGAGCGGTGATGCGAAGCAGCCCGCGGACCGGCGCCTGTGCGACGCCGTCCAACAGGGCGTCATAGTCGGCCAGCAGCACGCTCGCTCGTTCGGCGAGCGCATTGCCCGCCTCGGTCGGGGCCAGGCGCCGCGTCGTCCGCTCAACCAGCCTCACGGCGATGCGATCTTCCAGGGCGCGGAGCGCACGGGTGACCACGGGCGGGGATCGTCGTACACGCCGCGAGGCGCCGACCAGGCTGCCTGCCTCCACGATGGCAACGAAGATGGCCAGCTCGTCCAGACGGTCCAATGATTATTCCTGATATAGCAATTCTTACTTACAGATTCGCATGTTTAATACGATATTAGCAATAGTAGAATCCACCCCGGTCGCGCCACCAACACAAGGAAACTGCCATGGCTTCCGGGGAAATCATTCTTCACGGCACCGAACTATCGGGGCACGTTCATCGGGTGGAACTCCTGCTGCGGATGCTCGGCCTGCCTTATCGGTTTGTCACGGCGCCGGCGACCGTGCGCGCCGCCCCGGAATTCCACCAGCTAAACCCGCTGCGCCAGATCCCGGTGCTGCAGGATGGCGACCTCACGCTGGCGGACAGCAATTCCATTCTGGTGTACCTCGCCAAGCGCTATGCGCCGGGCAGTCCGTGGCTGCCGGAGGATCCGGTCGGCGCCGCCCAGGTACAGCGCTGGTTGTCCATCGCCGCCGGCGAAGTAATGCACGGTCCTGCCACCGCGCGAATGGTGACCCTGTTTAATTTTCAGGGTGATTTGCAGCGTGCGAAGCAGATCGCCGCGAGGCTCCTCCATTTCATGAACGAGCACCTGAAGGGGCGGAGTTTCCTGGCGGCGGAGCACGCCACCATCGCCGACCTCGCCTGTTATTCCTATGTCGCACATGCCCCCGAGGGCGGCATTCCTCTCGGCGAGTACCCCTCGGTGCTGGCCTGGCTGCGCCGCGTGGAAGCTCTGCCGCACTTCGAACCCATTCCGCCCTCGCCCATACCGAAGCACGAATGAATGCACCGTGACGGGTACGAGATTCAACGCCGACGAGTTGATGGCGCAGGCTCTGGCCGGCGGCGGACCCCGCGGCAGCGGCATTCGCGATTTTCTGCCTGAGCAGCACCGCCACTTCTTCTCCCAATTGCCGTATGTTTTCGCCGGCGCAATCGACCTTCAGGGTTGGCCGCTGGCAACCCTGCTGTCGGGAGAGCCGGGTTTCGTGCACTCCCCAGATCCCCGCACTCTGCACCTCGCAGTGTTGCCGGACACCGAGGATCCCGCGAAGGAAGCCCTGTCGACGAATCGCGAAATCGGCATTCTAGGCATCGACTTCGCTACTCGACGGCGAAACCGCGTCAACGGCCGTATCGTGGCGCGAGATTCGAGCGGCATCCGTGTTGCCGTCGGCCAAAGCTTCGGGAATTGCCCGCAATATATCCAGATGCGCGTGCTCGCACCGCCCGAGTTCGATCCGCGACCGGCCGTCTACAAACCGGTCGAGCTCGTCGATCACCTCGATCCCCCGGCGCGCGCCGCCATCGTCGCGGCGGACACCTTCTTTGTCGCCAGCCGCTCCCGGCCCGGCGCCGGCGCCGAGTACGGCGCCGACATCTCACACCGCGGCGGACGGCCGGGCTTCGTTCGAGTCGACGGCGACCGGTTGACCATCCCCGACTTTCGCGGCAACCGCTATTTCAACACCCTTGGCAATCTGATTGCCGAGCCGCGGGCATCGCTGCTGTTCGTGGATTTCGCCACCGGTGACGTGCTGCAACTTCAAGGTACGGCCGAAGTCGATTGGAGCGGCGCGGCCGCGGCGCAGATTGCCGGCGCCGAGCGGCTGTGGCGTTTCCATGTCACGCGCGGCTGGCGGCGGCGAGCCGCCACGCCGCTGCGATGGTCATTCCTTGAATACTCCCGGACGACCGCCGCGACGGGGCTTTGGCGAAATTCCTAAGATCTGTTTTCGGGGCCGCTCCTTGTGCCAGTATACCTGTCGCCGCCCAGGGAGGTTTTTCATTGCCGGATCTCGACGCCGCAGATTCTCATCCGCCGCGACCGACAGTCTTTATCAGCTATGCGTCCGAGGATCGTGAGGCTGCGCGAGTACTAAGGGATGCGCTTCCTGCATTTGGCCTCGAAGTCTGGCACGACGAGAGCGAGTTGGGCGGCGGGGAGGCGTGGGATCAAAAGATTCGCCGCCAGATCCGTGAGTGCGACTACTTCATGCCCCTGGTGTCTGCTCAGACGGAGGCTCGGCACGAAGGGTACTTCCGCCGGGAGTGGCGGCTTGCGGTCGAGAGAACTCTCGACATGGCCGACGATCATCTGTTTCTCCTCCCCATCGTCATCGACGGCACCGATCAGGCCGTGGCGAGGGTGCCCGAGAAATTCCTCGCGGTGCAGTGGCTGAAGGTCCCCGGAGGGCGGCCGACGCCCGCCCTCGAGTCGCTCTGCCGCCGAGTGGCCTCCCCCAATATCAAGGGTTCCCCGCCTGCCGAGCCGCGCCGTCGCCAGCCCAATGCCAAGCCGGCTGCGCAGCCGGTCCAAAAACCGGAATTCCCCCGCGAAGAACCGGGGCAAAAGATGCGGTTCTGGGCCGAGGTATTCCTGTGGGCGTGCCGATCCGCCTGGGCACTGTTCAAGCGGCTTCCCCGCTGGGTGCGGATTGTTGTGTATGTGTGGCTGGCCATAGCCCTCATATCTCGTTGCGGATCGTCGACGCATGAAGACGGGGCCGGCATCTCGCCCGCAAAGGTCGACAAGCTCAAGGCAATTTCGGAGAAGTACCCGGGGACCTTGAACAAGAACGACATCATCAAGCTCGGTACCGAGATCGCCAAGAATGTCGCCGACGACTCCGACAAGGACGACACGGACGGCACCCCGCTGCTGGCCATCCCCTTTACCGCGCCGGCCGGCGACGCGGCCGCACAAAAGCTGGCGGAGTCCGCGTTTGCAACGGCGTATGGAAAGGTCTCCCTGTCGCGTCATGGTCAGGTGAGCGTTAGCACGGAGCCGCTACCATCCCGCGACTTGGGCGCGGCGTTGGAGCGTGGCAGGGCAAATCATTCCACCTACGTTCTCTGCGGGAGCGTCGATAGCGTCGGCAAGGCCCAGGTGCTCACCGTGAAGATCGCAAAGGTTGCGGACGGTTCGGTGATCTGGTCGAAGACCTATCCCGCCGCCGGCGCCGACCCAACAGCGATGGCTTCGGAAGTGGAGGCGAACATCCCCCCTTCGGCACCGCCCTGATCCGGCGGCGCGATCGACTCAGCTTCCCGTCCACCGGGCCACCCTCTTCGCGAGAAAAGGCCCTGCCAGCATGACGAGGATGAACCTCGCCACTTGCATTGCCATCACGAACGGCACGTCCACCGGCGAGGAAGCGGCAATGATGGCCACCGAGTCCGCACCGCCGGGGCTGGTGGCGAGATAGGCGGTGAGCGGGTCCGTACCCACCGTGAGGTGCAGCAGCCACGCCAAACCGCCGCAGAGCGCGATGAGCGCAAGCGTGGAGGCGGCAATCTTCGGAAATACCCGCGCGGCGTAAATCACGATCGCGCGCGTGAACCTAAGGCCGATGGACCAGCCGACCAGGGCGTAGCAGCCGGCCATGAGCCAGGGCGGCAGAGTGATGGAAATGAGGTGGGTGCAAGAGAGCGCAATGCCCGCGAACAGCGGGATGAGCAAGGCGCCGGCCGGAATCTTGGACTTCGCGCCGGCGATGGCACCGATCACTGCCAAAGCCAGCGTCTCCCACAACGGCCGCGCAGCCACGGCGGGAAACCAGTCGATCGCGGCTCTGACTGCGCCGCCGGGCACGGCCCACAGCCGCGCAACGATCGAGGCCGCGAGAGCCACCATCATGACACGCAGGAATTGCATGTAGGCCACCAGCCGCGGGTCGCCTCCGAAACCTTCGGACATCAGCACCATCACGGTGGCGGCTCCCGGCGAAGAACCCCACACCGCCGTCGTTCCGGGCAAGACTTTCAAGCGCGCGAGCAGCGCGCCGAGAGACGTGCTGATGACCAGCACCGAGCAAACGCCGGCCAGAAATACCGGCCATTGCCGCACCATGGTGATCAGGATGGCCGGGCCGATGCTGCGCGCCACCAGGCAGCCGATCAGACCCTGCGCGAGAACGTAGGGCCAGCGCGGCACCGCGAGTTCGCACTCGAACACGGCGGCCAGGATGGCGGCGGCCATGGCGCCCAACAGCAGCGCAGCGGGCAGGCGGATCAGCTGCAGCGGAACGATGAAGGCGAGCGATGCCGCGAGCAGCACCCCCCACTTGAGTACGGTCGGCGCATCGCGCAACGTCAATGCCGGTTGCTCCCTCGATTGATCCGTGATCTTGTCAGGCGCGGGCCGGCGTGACGTCGACGCTTGGAACCAGCCGGGCCAGTCGCGGCAGGATGTGCTTCATCGACATCTCGTGGCCCTCAGCTACTGAGCTCGTGATCGCATCCTTGACGATCAGCAGCTCGTAGCCGTGCTCGTAAGCCTGGCGCGCAGTCGATTCCACGCCGATCTGCGTGGACACGCCGCCCAGCACGATGGTGCGAATTCCGCGTCGGCGCAGCTGCAGGTCCAACTCGGTGCCGTAGAAGGCGCCCCATTGCCGCTTGGTAATCTTCAAATCGCCCGGCTGCTGCAGCCCGGGCGGAAATTCGTTCCAGCCGGTGGGGAATCCGCCCTTCGGGATGGGCGGCGCCTCGTCCACCCGCTGACGCAGCATGTCGCCGCCGTCCATCGAGAACGCGACGTTGACCAGCACCACGGTTGAGCCGGCGGCGCGAAAGCGCTCGGCGAGAGCTTGACCGCGCGCCAAGAGCTCCTCGCCGCTGATCGGCGTGAGCGCGTTGGCAAGAATGCCCTTTTGCAAGTCGATCAGGACGAGGGCGGTTGACTGGGCATCGAGTGCGATCATGGTTGAACTCCTTGGGCGGTGGGCGCGGGCGATTGCGGTCCTTGCGCAATGTCGATTTATGAGGGAGACTCATAAAACAGTTTATGAGGGACCCTCACAAATGTCAACCGAAGCGCCGGTAGCCAAGGCGCCCAAGCGAGCCCGCGGCGTGCAGCGCGTGGCGGAGCTGCTGGACGCGGGCGCCGGGCTGTTCGCCGAAAACGGCTACGACGCGACGACCATGACGCAGATCGCGCAGCGCGCGGGCGCCTCGATCGGCTCGCTGTACCAGTTCTTTCCGTCCAAGGAGGTGCTGGCCGAAGCGCTGTTCGGCCGATACGTGGAGCGCGTGGCGTCACTGCTGGAAGACCTGGTAGAGCGCGCGCCCGGCCTGTCGCCGGTGCGCCTGGCGAACAAGCTGGTGGACTTGATGCTCGATGTCCGCTTGGACCGCGATGCCGCAGCGGCCCTGTCCAGTTCTGTCGCGGGCATCGCCGAGCGCCGCAAGCCGTTGCGCGGCGCTATCCGTGGCCGGATTGCTGCGATCCTACGTGCCGCCAATCCCAGGCTTGGCGAGAAAGCCGCTGCCCACGCCGCCGCCTTGATTGCCCATGTCCTGAAGATCGTGCCGACATTGGCCAAGGAGGAAGAGGAAGGCGGGCAAGCGCTGGTGGCCCAGGCGCGGATGATGCTTGCCGCGTACATCGAACGCGTCATCAAGCGGTGATGTGTTTGATGTTGCCCACCGGCCAGAACCACCGTGCCGTCCCGTAAAGCCAGAGAGCCGCTGCAATAACGCTTCCGCCGGGCCACTGCAGGACTTCGGGATCGAAAGTCGCGGTCATGATCTCCATTCTGGCGAGGATCCACGCCGCCCACGAGTTGAGTTGTGCCATGGTTAGGTCAGCCCGGCGAAGCAACCGAGTCCGGCGAGAGTGGCCTCGACCGCTTCATCCAGCGGAGTGTGGGGCTCTTGCCCGAGAATGGATGTCAACCGAGCATTGTCCATTCGTAGCGGCTCGCGCCAGAGGTAGCGCATCTCGCGCATCTCGCGAAACGTCACCACGAAAGGCGACACCAGCGTCAGCAGCCACCAGGGGAAGGCGGCGAGCCGCGGCTTTCTACCGGTCCGCCGCGCCACCACTCGCCGGATCGCCTCGACGAGCTGCGAGCCGTCGGCATCCCAGTGGCCGTCCATGTGGAATGTGGCGAAGGGTGCGAGCGACTCACGACGCGCGAGCAGCTCGACCATCGTGCGCGCCACATCGGGAAGGTACGACCACTGGTGTCCCACACCCGGCCGACCGGGATTGCTCACCGCCGCAACGGACTTTCCCGGCTTGATCAACCCCTGCGCGAACCAATTATTCCCCGCCTTGGGCCCGAAGAAATCGCCCGCCCGCACTATCAGAACGCGCGCGCCGCTGTTGCTGGCTGCAAGCAATCGCCGCTCCATTTCGACCCGGATCGCCCCTTTGCGCGTGACGGGATGCTGCGGAGATTGCTCCGTAAGTACCGGAAAGGCGTCAGGGCCGAAATTGTAGACCGTGCCGGGCAACACGATGGTGGCACCCGTTGCGGAGGCGGCTGCGATGGTGTTGTCGAGCATCGGCAGCACGAGTTCCGACCATCGTCGGTACCCCGGGGGATTTACCGCATGCACGATGACCGAGCAACCGGTCGCGGCCGCCAAGACATCATGGGCATTGAGGGCATCGCCCCGAATCCACGTCATCCTGTCCCGATGCTCGACGGCAGGCGAGGCTCCCCGTTGCAGCGCGCGGACGTCCCAACCGGCATCCCGCAGTTGACGTGCCACCTCGCCGCCGACCCCGCCGGCTGCGCCCAATACCAGAACCGAGCTCTTGTTTGTCATCTCATTCTCCAAGCTTACCGATGGCGAAATTCTGCGCCCCGTCCCGTACTAAAGGAATTGCGCAAAAGGTACGTCTCGCTATACATTTATGTATGGCACCGGACATCAACTGGGAGTTTTACCGCTCGTTCCTCGCAGTCCTCAATGAAGGCTCTCTCTCGGGCGCGGCGCGGGCACTCGATATCGCGCAGCCGACCGTCGGACGTCATATCGCCGCGCTGGAGAAGTCGTTGAGCCTTGCACTCTTCACCCGCTCTCAAACGGGACTGCTGCCGACCGAGGCGGCGCAGTCGCTGCGGGGCTTTGCCGAATCCATGCAGAGCACCGCCGCTTCCCTCGAGCGCGCCGCAGCCAGCCAGGGTTCGGGTGTGCGCGGCACCGTGCGGGTGACCGCCAGCGACATCATCGGAGTGGAAGTGCTGCCGCCCGTCATCAGCGCTCTTCGGGATCAATACCCGGGTTTGACGGTGGAACTCGTACTGACCAATCGCGTACAGGATCTACTGCGCAGGGAGGCCGACATCGCGGTACGGATGGTGCGCCCCCGGCAGGAATTGCTGGTCGCGCGGCGCATCGGCCGGATCAAGTTGGGGCTACACGCGCATGAACGATATCTGGACCGTCATGGAACACCCGGCAGCATTGCCGATCTGGCAACGCATTCGCTCATCGGGTTTGACCAAATGACGGCGTTCGTTCGCAACGCCGGCAAGGCATTTCCCGGGTGGCGGCGAGAGTCCTTCGCCCTGCGCACCGACAGCGACCTCGCTCACCTGGCGTTGATCCGGTCGGGTGCCGGGATCGGCGTCTGCCAAGTGGCCATCGCCCGTCGCGACGACGCCATCGTGCGCGTCCTCCCGAAACACTTTTCGCTGTCATTGGAGACCTGGATCACCATGCACCAAGACCTGCGCAACAGTCCACGCTGCAGAGTCACCTTCGACGCATTGGTGGAAGGGCTGCAGCGGCATGCCGGCCCTGCCTAGTAGCCGCCTATCAACCGTCTAAGCCTCGGCAGGAACAATGTGCCGAGACTTCACAGCTAGCGGTACCGGGCCATCAGCTTGTCGAGCGCCGCGCGCCCCGGCGTGAGCTTCTCGAACGGGATGCTGTTGAGCGGTGCCTGAGCGGTGCGATTCAGGTTGTGGAACTCGGTCGAGTCCGTATCGTTGATGTGAATGAGCCCCGTCACGTATTCGTTCTGCTTGAGCTTGGTCTCGATGTAGTTGTACGCCGCGGTTCGATCCGTCGGATCGTACTCGGGGTCGAGCTTTCGCAGAATGACGCGGCTGCCGTCGTGCAGACTCACCGGAATGGTCTCGCCCGCCGCGTAGTCCACCGCAATCTCCTGCGCCTTCGGCACGAAGTCCGCTTCGACCGCCGGATGGTAGTGCTCGCGGGTGAAGGTGTAGCTCTTGGTGGAACCCTCATGATCGTTGAAGGTCACGCACGGCGAGAGCACATCGATCAGCGCAAACCCATTGTGGCGCAATCCGGCCTGAATGAGCGGAACCAGCTGTGCCTTGTCGCCGGAGAAGCTGCGCGCAACGAAGGTGGCACCCAAGGTCAGCGCCAGCAGCACCGGATCGATCGGGGGCGAGGAATTGACGTCGCCGCGCTTCGCCTTGGTGCCGATGTCGGCGGAGGCCGAGAACTGCCCCTTGGTCAGGCCGTAAACGCCGTTGTTTTCGATCAGGTACAACATGTTCACGTTGCGGCGGATGACGTGCACCAATTGACCGATGCCGATGGAGAGCGAATCACCGTCGCCCGAGACGCCCACGTAGGTCAAGCGCCGATTGGCGGCATTCGCGCCGCTGGCGATCGACGGCATGCGGCCGTGCACGGAATTGAACCCGTGCGAGCCGCCGACGAAGTACGCGGTGGTCTTCGATGAACATCCGATGCCGGACAGCTTCACCAGCTGTTCGGGGCGCATCGAGAGGCCCCAGCAGGCCTCGATGATCGACGCCGTCACCGAATCGTGCCCGCAGCCGGCGCACAGGGTCGACATGCTGCCTTCGTACTGCCGGCGCGTCATTCCCAGCGTATTGGTGGGCAGCGACGGATGAGCGACTTTGGGTTTGTTGATGTATGACATGTGAATTCTCAGGTCTTGCGCGGCACGGCCGTGAGCCGCGGCGCCTCGGCGAGCTTGGCGCGAATGCCGCTGACGATGGGCTCGGCGGTCATGGGAAATCCGCTGTAGCTCAGGATGGAGTGGAGCTTCGATTTCTCGACGGCGGTCTCCAGGGTCAAAAGCGACTTCAGCTGTGCGTCGCGATTCTGCTCGACGACGAATATCGTCGAATGCGATTTCAGAAATGCTTCGACGTCGCTGTTGAAGGGAAACGCCTTGACGCGCAGGTAATCGACGCCGATTTTCTGCCGGCCGAGAACATCGAGCGCCTCGCGAATGGCGCCGTCGCAACTGCCGAGACTCACGATCCCGACGTCGCTGCCCCCCTTGCCCACCATTACGGGTTTCGGCAGGTATTTGGGGGCATTCGCGAATTTTCGCTTCAGCCGGTCGAGCACCACCTGGTATTCGGCGGAATCCTCGGTGTACGCGCCATATTGGTTGTGGCCCGAGCCGCGCGTGAAGTACGCGCCCTTCGAGCTCATGCCCGGCAAGGTGCGATAGGTGATCGCATCGTCGTCGCGGTCGACGTAGCGATAGAACTTCTCGAGGCCCGCAAGCTCTTCCGGCGACAGGATCTTGCCTCGATCCGGCCGATAAGCATCGTCCCACTGAAGATCCGGGCACATCCAGTCGTTCATTCCGATGTCCAGATCCGAGAGCACGAATACCGGCGTCTGCAACCGCTCGGCGATGTCGAAGGCCTGTACCGCCAGATAAAAGCACTCTTCCGGATTTGCCGGGAACAGCAGCACATGCCGGGTGTCGCCGTGCGACGCATACGCACACAGCATCAGGTCCGACTGCTGCGTGCGCGTCGGCATGCCGGTCGAGGGTCCCACTCTCTGCACGTCGAATATCACGCAGGGCACCTCGGCGTAGTACGCCAGCCCGACGAATTCGTTCATCAGGGAAATCCCAGGCCCGCTGGTCGGCGTGAAGGCGCGCGCGCCGTTCCAGGATGCGCCGAGCACCATTCCGACGGCGGCCAGCTCATCCTCGGCCTGCAAGATGGCGAAGTTGCGCTCACCGGTCTCGGGATCGACGCGATAGCGCTCGCAAAAACCCTTGAACGCATCCATCAGCGAGGTCGATGGGGTGATGGGATACCAGGCGCCGACCGTTGCACCGGCATACACGCAGCCCAGGCCCGCGGCGGTGTTGCCGTCGATCATGATGTGGCCGCGGGTCTTGTCCATGTGCTCGACACGCAGCGGCAGCGGCGATGCTAGATGCTGTTTGACGTAGTCGTACCCCAGGCGCAGCGCCTTGGAGTTCGAGTCCAGAAGCTTGGGCTTCTTCCCGTAGCTCTCGTTCAGCAGGCCGGCGATCACTTCCAGATCGACATCGATCAAGGCGGCCAGCACGCCGGCATAGGCGATGTTCTTCAATAGAATTCGGTTGCGGACGCCGTCGAAATTCTCGTTGACGAGCTTGGCGAGCGGCACCGCAATCACGGTGATATCGCCACGCTGCAACAGCGAGCTGCGCGGCCAGGTGGAGTCGTAGATCAGGTATCCGCCGGAAGTGAGCTCGCGGACGTCACGCGAATAGGTCTCCGCGTTCATCGCCACCATGATGTCGACCTGGGTGGCGCGGGCCGCGTAGCCGTCGCGCGTCACGCGGATCTCATACCAAGTGGGCAGGCCCTGGATATTCGAGGGGAAGTAATTCTTGCCGGTCACCGGCACGCCCATGCGAAATATCGCCTTCATGATCAGCGAATTGGCGCTCGCCGAGCCCGTGCCGTTGACGTTGGCGAACTTCACCACGAAATCGTTCACGCGGTTGGCATTGGCGGTCAAGCCGGGCATGCTGATACCTCCTCATCGATCGCTTGCGGTATGCGGATGGTGGACTTCTGCATGTCCCAGGCCGCCGTCGGACAGCGCTCAGCGCACAAGCCGCAATGCACGCAGACGTCCTCGTCCTTGACCATGACGCGCGCCGTCTGCGGAAGCGGCGCGGAGACGTACAGCGCCTGGGCGCGATTGACCGCCGGCGCGGTCAGCCGGCTGCGCAGCTCGGCCTCCGTACCGTTCTTGGTGATGGTGAGGCAATCGACCGGACAAATGTCGATGCAGGCGTCGCACTCGATGCACAGCTTCGCAGCGAACACAGTCTGCATGTCGCAATTCAAGCAGCGCTGAACCTCCAGGGCCGCCTCCTCCGCGGTAAATCCGAGCTCCACTTCGATGTTGATCTTCTTGAAGCGCTCGATGAGCCCCACGTGCGGCACCAGACGCCGTTCCACGCCGTTGTACTCGTTCTTGTACGCCCACTCGTGCATGCCCATCTTGCGGCTGGACAGCGTCACGCCGCGCGGCATGCGCTCCGCCACCTCCTCGTCGTGGCAGAATTTGTGAATCGAAATGGCGGCCTGATGGCCGTGCTCGACCGACCAGATGATGTTCTTGGGCCCGAAAGCGGCGTCGCCGCCGAAGAACACCTGCGGAAGCGTGGATTGAAACGTGACCTTGTCCACGGCGGGCACATTCCACTTGTCGAGTTCGATGCCGATTCCCTTCTCGATCCAGGGGAAGGCATTCTCCTGGCCGATCGCCAGAATCACGTCGTCGCAGGGGAAGAAAACCTCGCCCAAGGAACGCGTCGCCTTGATGTCGCCGTCCCCGATGTCGTACTCCAATTTCTCGAACATCATGCCCTTGAGCTGCCCGCCCTCGGTGACGAAAGACTTGGGCGCGTGATTGACCACAATGGCGACGTTTTCATGTTCCGCATCCTCGAGCTCCCACTCGGAGGCCTTGAAGAATTGGCGCGGCTTGCGCGCCATGACCTTCACGTCCTTGGCGCCGAGGCGCAGCGAACTGCGGCAGCAATCCATCGCGGTGTTGCCGACGCCGATGATCAGAACTCTTTCGCCGACGCTTTCGACGTGTCCGAAGGCCACCGACTCGAGCCACGTGATGCCGATGTGGACGCGATCCGTATCGTGGCGGCCCGGCAGGTCGAGCTCCTTGCCCTTGGGTGCTCCCGATCCCACGAAAACGGCATCGAATTCTTCCGAGTCGAGCAGCTGCCGCATGCTCTCAACCTTCGTATTGAGGCGCAGGTCCGCGCCCATGTCCACGATGTAGCCGATCTCCTCGTCCAACACCTTGCCCGGGAGACGGAACGCGGGAATATTCGTGCGCATCAGGCCGCCGGGTACCCCGAATTGCTCGAATATCGTGACCTCGTAGCCCAGTGGCAGCAGATCGTTTGCGACTGTGAGCGAGGCCGGGCCCGCGCCGATGCACGCGATCCGCTTACCGTTCCTTTCCCGGGGTGCTTTGGGAAGCCGCGCCGTGATGTCCTCTCGGTTGTCGGAGGCGACGCGCTTCAACCTGCAAATGGCAACGGGTTTTTCCTCGATTCGGCCGCGGCGGCAGGCGGGCTCGCAGGGCCGGTCGCAGACTCGCCCCAAAATGCCCGGAAACACGTTGGATTCTCGATTCACCATGTACGCTTCGGTGAATTCGCCCTGGGCGATCAGTCTTATATATTCGGGAACATCGGTGTGCGCCGGACAGGCCCACTGGCAATCTACCACCCGATGGAAATAATCAGGTTTCGAAGTATCGGTCGGCTCCATGTTTCCTCGTAATACCCCCCAAGCCAGCTTCGAAGTATAAGCGGCCTGCAAGGGTTTTTGATGGTGCGGCCGCACAATGTCGCTAAACGGCCCAGGGGTGGGGCGGCTGCCCAGCCAGGTACAATTGATGTTTTATTCTCATTATGTCGAGAATCCGCCGATGAACCTTCTTCAAGGTCAAGACGCCACCTGCCCGCATTGCTGGGAGACCATCAATCTGACCCTCGATCTGTCGATTCCCGAGCAGTCGTACATCGAAGACTGCCCGGTGTGCTGCCGGCCGATGCGGGTTTCCTACTCGAGCGCGGACGGCGAACTCGTCGAATTCGGCGTCGAGTCCGCCGAGTGACCCAGGGCACACCGACTCGCGGTCCTCGCGGCGGAGGCGCTACGCCGCCCCCGGCGGCGAAGCGCGGCGAGGGATTCAAGATGCTGCGCATCCTGGTCTTGCTTCTGGTGCTGCTATTCGTCGCGCTGATGACCTGGCAGGAGCGCTATCTCAGTACGCGTTGGCAGCACCCCTTGTACGTCTCGATCTACCCCATCGCAGCGGACGAGAGCCCGGTCACGCGGGCGTATCTTGCCTCGATCCAGCCCGAGCTCTTCAAGCCCGTCGACCGGTTCTTCACGCGCGAGGCCGAGCGGTATCGCCTGCAAACGGACGAACCGGTCAGGACGCGGCTCAGAGCCGAATTGCACTCGCTCCCGCCGCGGCGCGCGGCGGACGCCGGAGCGTTGGGGACCGCCCTGTGGAGCCTGAAACTGCGCTACTGGGCCTGGCGGGTCAGCGGGCATGTGCGTGAACCCGAGGATATTCGCATTTTCGTGCTCTATCACGACCCGGCGCTGACGCCCGCCGTGCCGCATTCCCTGGGTCTCATGAAGGGCCTCATCGGCGTCGTGTACGCATTTGCGGCGCCCGAGATGAACGGCGCGAATGATGTGGTGATTGCCCATGAACTGCTGCACACGGTGGGAGCCACCGACAAGTACAACCCCGACGACAACTCGCCGCGCTTCCCCGACGGTTTCGGCGACCCGGGACAAAGTCCCTTGTATCCGCAGCAAACGGCGGAATTGATGGCGGGGCGGCGCATGCTGGGCCCCGGCCGGTGGGAACAGGCGGAGAGTCTCGATGAGGTGATGATCGGCCCCGCCACTGCGCTCGAAATACGGTGGCCGCAGCATGCTCGCTGACGCCGCCGCCGGACCCGCTGCAGCCGGAGCCGCGGCGGCTCCGGCGCCGCTGTTGGAATGCAGGGGACTCGATGTATACGTCGAGTCACGCTGTCTGGTGCGCGAGCTCAACCTCAAGGTGCGGAGCGGCTCGATGCTTGCCGTGCTCGGGCCCAACGGCTCCGGCAAGAGCCTCTCCCTGCATACACTCGCCGGCCTTCGCTCTCCCAAGGCGGGAGAGCTCCTGATCTCGGGCAAGCGCATGACCGACTGGCCGCGCCGCGCGCTCGCGCGCGAGTTGGCGCTGCTGCCGCAAAATGTCGAGGACCCCTTCCCCGCAAGCGTCATCGAAACGGTTCTGCTCGGCCGGCATCCCCACATCGCGCGGTGGCAATGGGAATCGCCGCGCGACCTCGCCATTGCATCCGATGCGCTCGTGGCGGTGGGACTTGCCGGATACGAAGACCGCGACGTGCTCACCCTGTCCGGTGGGGAGCGGCGGCGGGCGGCACTGGCCGCGGTCCTTGCGCAAACGCCTCGCATCTTCCTGCTGGACGAACCGACCAACCAGCTCGATCCGAACCACCAGCTCGAAGCGCTGCAGCTGCTGCGCGAGCGCGCCGATGCGGGCGCCGCTGTCATCGTGACTCTGCATGATCCGAATCTTGCCGAGCGATTCGCCGACCATGCCCTGCTGATCGGCAAGGGCGGCGATTGGCAATGCGGCCCGGTAGGCGACATTCTCAGCCCGCAGCACCTATCGATGCTGTACGACACCCGGTTCGAGGCCGTCGAAATCCGCGGGCGGCGCGTGTTCTTCCAAGCCTGAGGCCGGCTTGGGGTGTTTCGGTTGCGTTCCTCAGGGCATCTCGCAAGCAGCGTGGCCATTGTCCTACGCGAATTCGAGTAAGCGGCCGGTACGCACAGGCAGCCGAGGCGTCCATTCTGTCGCCTTCATACCATCATGAAGCGACGGCATTATGGCTTTACTTGGACGATTCATCGATGCGCCGCAACTCCTTCGAAGCCTATGCCTCGTCGGTATTTGCATGGCCTGCAGCGTAGGTGCCGGAGCGGACGAGTCGAATGCGGCCACTCCTTCGACGGCCCGGCACCCCGCCGCGCCGGTGCATGAACCGGTCGTGGCAAAGCCCACACTGGACCGTTCCGGGGACAGACGTCGCGGCAAAGCGTCGTTCTATGCGCAAATGTTTTCCGGTAGAAAAATGGCTGACGGCACGCCCATGCAGCCGCGGAGCAACAATGCGGCGAGCAAGACTCTTCCCCTGGGGACAACCGCGAAGGTCACCAACCTCGAGACCGGCCAAAGCGCGGTGGTTACCATTCGCGACAGGGGGCCTTATATTCAAGGCCGCATCGTGGATCTATCGCCCTCCACGGCGAGTCAGATCGGTATTGACCACAAAAAAGGGGTCGCCAGAGTCGAGGTCGCTCCGATCCTCGTTCCGCTTCCCGACGGCCGCCTGAAGCTCGGTGCCGCAGTTGCAGACGCCGACAGCGTGGCCAGCAACGACTGATTCGGCACCCACCCGCCGAACGATCGCACAAGCACGGATTTCTAGCCGAGCGCCGCCAGCAGCGGGGCGTGCAGGTGCCCGTTGGTTGCCAACACCGAAGTGGACTTAAGGGTGATCGGCGCGCCGCTCAGATCCGTGAAGCGGCCGCCCGCCTCGTTGACGATGGCGGCACATGCCGCGATATCGAGGATGTTGACGTCGGATTCGATCACCGCGTCGATCTTGCCGCCGGCGAGCAGGTGGTAGTGCAGGAAATCGCCGTAGCCGCGAATGCGGTTGACGCGCGCGACGAGGGCGCCATATCGCGCCCACTGCGCCCCGGAGGCGAGAGATTTCAAATTACCGGAGGACAGTGCGGCCGACTCGATCGTGTCGATTTGACTCACACCCACCGCCTTGCCGTTGAGGTATGCGCCGCGGCCGCGCTCGGCAACGCAGAGTTCACCGTACACCGGGGCGCTCGACACACCGAGCACGATCTCCCCGCCGCGCATCAAAGCGATCTGCGTGGAAAACATCGGATACTCGCGTACGAAGGCCTTGGTGCCGTCGATGGGATCCACCAACCACACGCTCTCGGCATTCTCGTCGCGTGACCCGGTTTCCTCGCCGAAAAAGCCATAGGAGGGGAAGCGCGCCTCCAGAATCTCGCGAATGGCGATTTCACAGCGCAGGTCCGCCTCCGTGACGGGCGACTTGTCGGCCTTGATGCGCACCTCGATGTTGTGCTGGAACAGCGACCGCGCAATGACCGCGGCGCCTTCCGCCGCATCGAGGGCCGCCTGCAGCTCGGGTGAAGGATTCATGGGCGCCACGTTAGCAAACCTTGTGCTACCGTTGCACCCGGAGAAGGGGGATTCGGGACGATGGGCAACCGGCTCAGCAAGATCTACACGCGCACCGGCGACGACGGCAGCACGGGCCTCGGCGATGGATCGCGCGTGCCGAAGGAAAACCTGCGAGTCGAGGCCTACGGCACCGTCGATGAGGCCAATAGCGCGATCGGCGTGGTGTTGAGCGTAGTCGGGCTGCCGTCCGCGATCGCGCGCTGTCTCACCGAGGTACAGCACGATCTGTTCGATCTCGGAGGAGAATTGTGCATCCCCGGACATCGCATGATCGAGGCGGCCCATGTCGATCGGCTCGAAACCGAACTGGACTCGTTCAACGAGAACTTGCCGCCCCTCAAGGAGTTCATTCTGCCGGGCGGCGGGCCGGCGGCGGCCGCCTGCCACGTCGCGCGTGCGGTCTGCCGGCGCGCCGAGCGCCGCTGCTGGACGCTGGCGCGTGCCGAGCAGGTGTCCGGCGAGTCGCTCAAGTACTTGAACCGCCTGTCCGATCTCTTGTTCGTGCTGGCCCGTGTGCTCGCGAGTCACGAGCATGGCACGGAAGTGGTCTGGCGGCGAACGAAGAAGTAGCGGCCCCGCTTAGGCGACGCTCGCCGAATTCAGCTGATGCGCGTGCAGCCAATCGGCATGCCAGCGCTCCAAATCCGCCATCCCTAACGGGCGGCAGAACAGATAGCCCTGCACCTGATTCGCGTCCCGCGTCTTGAGGTACTGCCATTGCGCTTCGGTTTCCACGCCTTCGGCCACCGTCGCCAATCCCAAGCTCTTCGCCATGGCGATGATGGCATCGACCAGCGGCGCGTTGCCGCCGTTCTTCGAGGCGATATCGCGCACGAACACCCTGTCGATCTTGAGAGTATCGATGGGAAAATGCCGCAGATAAGACAGAGAACTGTAGCCGGTGCCGAAGTCATCCAGCGCCGTGGCGACACCAAGCGCCTTGAGCGACTTCACCGCCTTGCTCACCGCGGTTGAATATTCGATCAGGGCGCCTTCGGTGAATTCGAGCTCGATCATGCGCGATTCGATTCCGGCGGCATCGATGGCTCGCGATACCCGCGACACCAGGCTGCCGTCGCGAAATTGCACACCCGACACGTTCACGGCGACTTGCCAGCCCGGTGCTCCGGCATCGCGCCACCGGCGCACTTGTGCGCTCGCCTCGCGCAGCACCCAGTCGCCGATCTCGACGATCAAGCCGTTCTGTTCGGCCAGCGGGATGAACTCGGCGGGCGCGACGAAGCCGCGTTGCGGATGGCGCCATCTGAGCAAGGCCTCGACCGCCTCGACGCGCAGATCCTTGAGCGACAGCCGCGGCTGATAATTCAGCGTGAATTCTCCGCGCTCCAGTGCCTTGCGCAGATCCGCCTCCATGGACAGGTGCTTGGCGGCGCGCGTACTGATCGATTTATTGAAGAACTCGATCGCTCCCTGTCCCGTCTTCTTGGCGTGATGCATGGCCGCGTCGGCATTCTTGACGAGCGCTTCGGGAGTGGCCGCATCGCCCGGGTAGAGGCTGATTCCCATGGTGGCGGACAGCGTGATCTCCTGTTCGCCGAAGACGAACGGCCGAGCCAATGCCAGTTGCACCCGCTGAGCCACGACCTGTGCACCGTCGGCCGCGGCCACGCCCAGCAGCGCCAGCGCGAATTCGTCGCCCCCGGTGCGCGCGACCCAGTCGTTGATGTCCTTCAGCTGAGTGGCGTCTTGGACCAGGTCCGAACCATGGGCGTCTCGCAGGCAATTCTGCAGGCGATGCGCGACCTCCTTCAGCAGTGCGTCGCCCAATGCCTGTCCCTGGGTGTCGTTGATGCGCGAGAAATTGTCGACGTCCAGCATCAACACGGCCAGGCCGCGTTGCCGAGGCGCCGCCCAGGCGACCTGCTGCTCCAATATCTGCAGCAGGCGCTGGCGGTTGGGCAGCGCGGTGAGCGGATCGTAGTAGGCGAGGTAACGGACCCGCGCTTCGCTCTCGCGCAATTGATCCTGGGTCTGCTTTGCCCGCACCAGGAACTTGACGCGTTGAGCGAGCAGCATCGGGTTGATGCCCTTGGATGAGAAGTCGGTCGCTCCGGCGTTGTATGCGCGATTCACCGACTCCATGTCGTCGAGGCTGGTCTGCATCAATATGGGCACATGACGGCAATCCGGCAACGCGCGCAGCGCGCTGCAGACATCGAAGCCGCTCATGCCCGGCATGACCACGTCGAGCACCACGCAATCCGCGGGATCCTCCCGAAACTGCGTCAGCGCCGCCGCGCCATCGACCGCCGTGAGGACTCGAAATCCCGCCATTTCCAGCGCCGTGCCCACCAGCAACCGCGCTCCGGGGTCGTCGTCGACGACCAGTACCGTCGCTCGATTGGTGCCTTGTGTCTCGGTGCTCATGCTTGTTTCAACGCGGTGTCGGGTGAACGCTCGCGGCTCAGCGCCGCACAGAACTCTTGGTATTCGCGGCGGATACGCTGCACCATCGGCGCGGCTTGGGTGATTCCGCCTTCCCGTACCAGCACCTCGCATTCCCTTGCAGCCATGGCGAGGCGCGAACCGCCGAGATTCGCGGTACTGGATTTTAGGGTGTGCACCGCCTGTGAAAGCACGTCGGCCTGCAGATTCGCCGCCGCGGTCTCGACCGCTCGGACCAGGCTCGGCGAGTGCTGCAGGTACAGATCGATCATGGAATTGAGCAGCGCGGGCTTCGCAAGCGCGGCGATGTTCCGCAATACGCCGGCATCGATCAAAGGCACGCGGGACAGATCGCGGCGCTCCGCTTCCGGCAGCGCGCGCAGCGCCAGCCAGCGCCGCAGCAGCGTTGCCAGCTGCTGCTGGGTGAAGGGCTTACTGAGAAAATCGTCCATGCCGGCGGCCAGACAGCGTTCGCGATCTCCTTCCATGGCGTTCGCCGTCAGCGCGATGACGGGCACGCGCGCGGCACCCGAGGTCTGTTCGCGGCGTCTGATCTCCGCGGTGGCCGTAAGACCGTCCATGACCGGCATCTGGCAATCCATCAGCACCGCATCATAGGTCGTGACATTCATGGCCTCGATGGCCAGCCAGCCGTTCTCCGCGGCATCGATCCTGCAGCCCAGGCTTTCGAGCATTCCGACGGCGACCTCGCGATTCACCGGGTTGTCCTCGACGAGCAGGATCCTGGGTCCGGTCGAAGGCCGCGAAGCGGCCGGCCCCGGCCCCGTCACGGGTGAGTCCGCGGCGGCGGTTCCCGGCTGCAGCGTCATCACCCGCGAAACGCAGGAGAAGAGCTGCGCGCGCCGCAGCGGCTTGGTGAGAATCGCGGCAAACAATCTGGACGCTTCGGAACCGCCGTCGCGGTCGTCCCTCGAGCTTTGCAGAATGAGCCGAAGTTCCGACCAGCGGGCATCTTGTCGGATGAGCCTCGCCAGTTCGATTCCGCCCATGCCCGGCATATGATCGTCCAGCAAACCGAAGTCGAAACGCGCTCCGGCGGCATCCAGCGCGGCCAGAGCCGCGGCGCTGGTTTCCGCGGAAACCACCTCGACGCCCCAGGAGTGCAGATGCTGCTGCAGAATTTCCCGGCTGCTGGTGTTGTCGTCGACGATGAGCGCGCGCAGCCCGGCCAAGTTCATCCGCGGCAGTCGCGTCAGGGTCGGAGCGGCGTCGGCCACCGGTTCCAGCCGCACCTCGAACCAGAACGTCGACCCGCGATCTACGCCGCTGTGAACGCCGATCTGTCCGCCCATCAGCGTGGCGAGCTCCCGGCAAATGGCCAATCCCAACCCGGTACCGCCGTACTTGCGGGTCGTGAACGAGTCAGCCTGGTTGAAGGCATTAAAAATATGCGCCTGAGCTTCCTGCGAGATGCCGATGCCCGTATCGATGACCTCGAAGCGTAGCAATCCGTCGTCATCGACGGCTCGAACGCGCACGACGACCTCTCCGGAATCCGTGAATTTGATGGCGTTGCCGACGAAGTTGGTCAGGACCTGCCGCAGGCGCATGGGGTCGCCGCGAACCGTGCCCGGCACGTCCAGCCCGACCGCGCAGGCCAATTCCAATCCCTTCGCGTGAGCCCGGGCTGCGAAGATTTCGATGGTTTCCTCCACGGCTTCGCGCAGCGCGAATTCCACGCGCTCGAGCTCGAGCTTGCCCGCCTCGACCTTCGAGAAATCCAAGATGTCGTTGATGATCTGCAGCAATGCCTCGGCGGAGTGGGAGATGGTTTCCGAGAGATGCCGCTGCCGCGGCGTCAGCTCGGTCGCCTGCAGAAGTTCGGACATGCCCATGACGCCGTTCATCGGGGTGCGGATTTCGTGGCTCATCCGCGCGAGAAACTCGCTCTTGGCGCTGCTGGCCCGCTCCGCCGCATCCTTGGCGCGGGTGGCTTCGCCGATGGCGAGCTTCAGCTCCAGGTTGGCATTGCCCAAATTGATGGTGCGCTCCTCGACTTGCTGCTCGAGGAATTGGCGGTACTTCTCCAGCCGCGAATCGCGATGCCGGATCTGCGCCAGCATTTGATTGAAACCGTCGATCAGCGAACCGACCTCGTCTTGAGAGCTGCGCTCGACTCGCAGGCTGTAGTCCTCTTCCTGCGAGACGCGCTGCATGGTGTGCGCCAAATTGACGATGGGACCCGAGATTTGCTGTTGCAGACGGGCGGCGAGCCAATATGCGGTCAGCACGGCGGCCGCGATCGCCGCCAGCGTGATGAGGAAGTAGCCGCGCCAGTCCTGATACAGCACGTCGGGCGGCACGAGGATGCGGACGAATCCCTCTATCCTGTGATTACGCTCGACGGCCGCGATGATGTGAAGCTGGCCGCCCTCCAGGTAAAGCCGAGGATGCTGCGGATCGACGTAGGGCATCGCAGACGGCGCGGTACGGGATCCGGGCGCGGCCGCGGGCGCCAGGCGCGCCTCGTTGTCGGCGCGGTGGAAGCTGGCGAGCTCTAGACCGTCCGGCGCCAGTACTTCGGCATCGCTCGACAGCCATTCGTCGCGCAGGGCGCCCATCGCCTTGAGCGCCGCCTTGTCGTCGCCGAGACGCAGCGCTTCGATGGTGTTTTCACCCGTGACCCGGGCCACGCGCGCGGCGCTCCATTGCAGGTCGTCGCGAATGTGCAGCAAATTCATCGCGACGTGCACGAGCATCGCCACGCCGAAGACGGCGATTGCCGGCACCACGATGACCACGCGCAGCTTGCGCTCGATGGGAAGGTCCGCGAACCAGCGAATCAATAGTCCTCCTGGACCTTAAGGGTAGGTTGCATCTCCCCTAAGTGTCGGCTTTAGCGGGGAAAACTGCTGGTTTCGTCCCGTATTTGGACCGCTTGATAACGTGATCGAGTTCACGCCTGGGCGGCGCTTGCGGGGGCCGCCGACGGGCCTATTCAGGTTTTGCCGTAGCGGGTCGGCGCCGGCGCCGCGGCGATCAGCCGGTAGGCGCGCGGCCAGTCGAAGGCTTCTCCAGGATCGGTCTTTCGCCCGGGAGCGATATCGCTGTGGCCGACGATGCGGTCCGCGGAGAGGCGCGGATAGGCGGAGCTAAGCGCGGCCACCACACGCGCCAGCGCGTCATATTGCGCGGCCTCGTACGGCAGCGTGTCGGTTCCCTCGAGCTCTATTCCAACCGAGAAATCGTTACACGCCTCGCGTCCCTGATAAACGGACACTCCCGCATGCCAGGCGCGCTCGGTGAACTTGACGTATTGCGTCACGCTACCGTCGCGCATGATCACCAGGTGCGAAGATACTCGCCGCGAGCCCGCGCCGGCGAAATACGGGTGCACGTCGGCGGGCAGAGAATTGGTGAACAGCCGCTCGATCCATGGGCCGCCGAATTCCCCGGGCGGCAGGCTGATGCCGTGCACGACGATCAGGTCCGCTTCGACCCCTTCCGGCCGCGCATCACAGTTGGGCGAGGCGATGTGTCTCGCGCCTTGCAGCAGTCCCGTTTCGAGATCGACCCACATTCCGCGTCCCCGCCTGAACAGGCTTCTAGCATATGCGACAATTCGCGTCACATGAGCGCCATCCTCGAAAATCGCATCGGGTTCGCGGCATGCGCCTGACGCGCGTCTATGTCGAAGCCGCATTGACCCCGGGAAGCGCCGTCGAGCTGCCGCCCGAGACCGGATCCCATCTGGCAAAAGTGTTGCGGGCGCGCAGCGGCGATGAGCTGATTCTTTTCAACGGCGACGGCCGTGAATTCGACGGATCGATCGAGGAGGTACGCGGTTCACGCGTATCGGCGTACGTCGGCAGCCCGCGCGCGATCGACCGGGAATCGCCGCTCGCCATCACGCTCGTGCAATGCGTACCGCGCGGCGATCGGATGGATTTCATCGTGCAGAAGGCGACGGAGCTCGGCGTCGCGCGCATCGTGCCGGTGTTGAGCCAGCGCAGCGTCGTGAGGCTCGACGCGGCGCAAGCGCAATCCAAGGCCAATCATTGGCGGGCCGTGACGGTGAGTGCATGCGAGCAATGCGGCCGCAATCGCCTGCCCGTCATCGAAACGGTGCAGCCATTGCTCAACTACCTCGGAAAGTCGCTGCCCGGCGCGGGACCGCGGCTGGTGTTCGAACCGGAGTCCGCCTCGCAATCGACGTCCGCGCCGCAGCCGCACTCCGCGGCCGATCAGGGGGCGTCCGCCGCGGCACTGAACGGCCGGTGGGCGAAGGTCTCGGTCGCCGACGCACACGTCGCGATCGGACCCGAAGGCGGATTCACATCCGACGAGTTGGAGGCGTTTCGAGTTTGCGGATATTCCCAGGGTGGGCTAGGGCCTCGTGTACTGCGCACCGAGACCGCCGCCATCGCGGCGGTGGTATGGCTGCAGGCGCACTTCGGCGATATGTAAACCGCGCTGTATCCGAAAGGCCACAGGTTGCTCCGAACTCGCCCGTGGTCTAGTTTCCCCGACACAACGGGAGGCCGGCCATGAACCCGAAGTTTCACCCACTGCTCGGTCTAACAGCGTCCATGTTGATTGCGTCATGCGGAGGCGGCGGCGGCAGTCCGGCGGCCGTGACCCCGGCGCCCCCGCCCTCTCCGCCGCCATCTTCGACGCCCCCGCCTGTGGGAACCGACGTGCTCACCTACAAGAACGACCTGAGCCGCAGCGGCCAGAACCTTACCGAATCGACGTTGACGCCGGCGAATGTAATCTCGTCGAGCTTCGGCTTGCTGCGCAACTTGCCGGTGGACGGAAAGGTCGACGCCCAGCCGCTGTATGTGTCGCAGCTGAGCATCTCGGGAGCGGCGCACAACACAGTGTTCGCGGCGACCGAAAATGATTCGGTGTACGCTTTCGACAGCGACACCGGTTCCGTGCTCTGGCATGTGTCTCTGCTGGGGACGGGTGAATCCTTGAGCGACGCGCGCGGATGCAATCAAGTGGTCCCGCAAATCGGCATCACCTCGACTCCGGTCATCGATCGCACCGCCGGCGCACACGGGATCATCTTCGTCGTCGCCATGTCGAAAGATGCCTCGGCCAACTATCACCAGCGGCTGCATGCGCTCGATCTCACCACCGGCGCCGAAATGCTGAACGGACCCACGGAGGTCGTTGCGACGTATCCTGCCGCCCGCGGCGGTTCGACCACGTTCAGCCCCGGCCAGTACGAAGAGCGGGCAGCATTGCTGTTGCTGAATGGAACCATCTACACGAGTTGGACCTCGCACTGCGACATCGCTCCCTACTTCGGCTGGATCATCGCTTATTCCGAGAGCACTCTGTCGCAGACCGCCGTGCTCAATGTGGCGCCGAACAGCGGCGGCGCGGGGCCCGCCATCTGGATGAGCGGCGGCGGCCCGGCCGTCGATGCCGCGGGCTATATGTACCTGCTGACGGCGAACGGCGTGTTCGAAACGACTCTCGACGCCAATGGCTTTCCCAACGCCCAAGATTACGGCAACTCCTTTCTCAAGATATCGACCGCCGGCGGCTCGTTGGCAGTCGCGGACTACTTCACCATGTACAACGAAGTGGCCGAGTCGAACGCGGACCAGGACTTGGGCTCGGGCGGAGAGATGCTGCTGCCGGATTTGACGGACTCGACCAACACCGTCAGGCACCTGGTGATCGGAGCGGGAAAGGACGGGAATATCTACCTGGTCAATCGCGACTCAATGGGCAAGTTCAATGCTTCCGGGAATGGTCAAATCTGGCAGCAGCTGAGCGGGGCTCTGCCGGGGGGTATCTGGTCGACGCCCGCCTATTTCAACCAGACCGTGTACTACGCCGATTCCGGAGGGACGCTGAAGGCGTTCGCACTATCGGGCGCCAAGCTGGTGAGTTCTGCGGGGTCCCAGACCGCGACGCAGTTCCCCTACCCCGGCACCGCGCCCAGTGTGTCCGCCAACGGGACCGCGAACGCCATCGTCTGGGCGCACGAGAATTCCGATCCGGCGGTGCTCCGCGCCTATGACGCCGCGAACCTCGCCACCGAGCTGTACAACAGTAATCAGGCTGCCGGCAACCGCGATCAGTTCGGCACCGGCAACAAGTTCATCACGCCCACGGTCGCCGACGGCAAGGTATTCGTCGGCACTACATCCAGCGTCGCCGTTTTCGGCTTGTTGCACTAGGCGATGGGTCCGCACCAGCCGGGCAGGAAATCCGCATCGTTGCTCTTGGCGAGCTTCAGTGCCCGCACCAGCGCGCCCGGAAAGTCATTGTCGAGCAGTTTGCGCTTCAGCCGGCGACGCAAATAATCCGCCCACAGGAATTCGCAGAACGGCGTCGTTTCCTTCGAGTAGCCGCCGCTCTTGCGTAGTTCACCGGCGAGACTGCGATACGGATCGTCGATGAGGCCGGCTATTCGCTTCGGCACATCGTCGTAACCGCGCCGGCGGCCGTGCTCATCGAAGGGGTGAATCCAGCCACGGTTGTCCAGAAAGACCCAGAAGGCCTCGCGCGGCAGCCGCCGCAGATCGGCCACCACCGTCGTCGCAATCTGCTTGACGCCTTCCTGGTGCAGCGCCAGGGTCAGATGGTGGTGATCGATGACGTAGTATTCCTCCTTCGGACCCCAGATGACGGGAATCAGGTGATTGCCGAGGAAATCCGCCTTCTTGCGCTCGGGATGCTCGCGCCAACTCTTGCGCTTGGCCTTCACTTCGCGCATTCCGACGGTGATCTGAGTCGGCCGCAGCGTCATGATCGGTACGGAGTGAATACGCGGCTCTCTGGAAAATGACATGGCTTACCTCATTAGTATTCGAACTGATAGGAGAGGCCCACGCTGCTGCCCGGATCGTTCTCCGGCGTGGTTCCCTGTGCCGAGGCGACACCGTTGCCCAATCGCGTCTGCAGCTTCAAATGTTTCGTCAGATCCACGTCGGTCTCCAGTTGGCTGGTTCCACTCGTGTTTTGCCGGGCTTCGATATAAATGCGCCGGGAAATGTAGCGCCCGGCTTCGATGCTCGCACCGCTGTTCGCAGTCCCGTTGGCGGATGTGCCCGTGGCCGCGCCGACGTTCAATCGATCCAATCCTAAGCTTTTTTGCAATTTGACCAAGGGGTTCAGGCCCCCATCGCCGCCCACGCCGCTCATGGAAGCGAGCGCCGCGCCGATTTGCGCCAACTGCAGCGCCGACAGCTGGGCGGCGTTCACCCCGAACAGCAGCCGCGCCATGATTTCGTCCTGAGGCAACGCCGGGGTGCTGGTGAACTCGAATTGCGGAGCGTCCGCATAGCCGGTGATGTGCAGGGAAACGATCGAATCCGCCGCCGAGGTATTCGCGGTGAAATCCAAGGTCGGATCGATCTTGTTCCGCAGGCCCGCACCGTCGAAGCTGACGCGGCCGGCCGTGAAATTGAGGCGGCTGCTGGCGAGCGAGAAGCTGCCGCGCTCCAGGTCGAATCCCCCGCTCACGAGCGGGGCATCCGTGGTTCCCGTGATGTGCAATTCTCCGCCGAGCTCGGCGTCGAGGCCGCGCCCCTGCACCAGGATTTCCCGGGGCGCTTCCAAAGTCACATCCAAGCCGATCACCAGCTGCTTGGACTGCGGTGCGGGGGGCGCCTTGCCGCGCCTGCGCACATCGAGCACGGCGACATTGGGAGGCAGCGCGCCCACGATTCCGATCACCGTCCGATTCAGGTCCACGCTTCCGGTAATGTCGAGCCGCTCGCGCGCGCTGCCCTTGATGTGCACATCCGCGTTGAAATTCGCCGTGACCATTTTGCTGGCGATGGGCTGCGCATTCTTGGCCGTGACTTCCAGATCCACCGGCAACCCGGGCTGCAGCACCCCGACCGTACCCTTCATAGACACAGTCCCCGGCGCGGCGGACGCCGTAAAGCTCTTGATGCGAAGTTGCCCCTCGGCGCCGACGATTTCAGCGCTGATGTCGCTGACGCTGACGCCGCGGCCATAGTTGGAGAAGGATCCCTTCGCGAGGCTGATCGTGCCGACGATCTGCGGCTCCGCCAGGCTGCCTGCCACGGATGCATCGACCTTGAGCTCGCCGCTCGCGTGTTGGCCGCTGCCTTCGAGCAGCGGATTGAGCAATCCCACATCGAGATTGCCCTTGATCTTGAGGTCCTGGGCGCCGTCAGCGGCCAGTGCCACGCGGCCCCCGACGTTGAGCTGCGAGGCGGCGCCGGCGTTGAGCCGCGCATCGATGTCGGCGCCATCCCCCATCAACTCCGCGGTGGCCTTTAGGTCGACCGCCGGCAGACCGAGCGCCGCCTCGTTTGCCATGCGCAGGCCCACCGCCGTCACGCTGACTTGGCCGGTGGGCAACGCCACGGTGCCTTGCAGCCGGGCGCTCGCCTCGATCGTGCCCTCGGCCAACAATCCGGGGAAGAATGCGTTGATGAGCGAGGGGTCCACTTGCCGCAGCGATGCCCGCATGTCGAGCGCGGGTGAAATGCTGCCCGCCAGCAGGAACTGCGCTCGCTGCGCGCCGAGCTTCAACTCATCGACCGCCACGCCGTCGGCAAAGTTGACCCGCGCCGGCGACAAGAGGCGCACATCCTGTCCCCGATAGGTCAATACTGCGCTCGACACGGCCAGAGCGCGCGAATCCAGATCGAGTGTCCCGGCAGCCGACAGGCGCGCCGGTGTGCCGGCAAAGTTGGGAATCTGGATGCCCACTTTGAGCGCCAATGCATCGGTAAATCCGTCGCCCGTCGCCTCGGCGTTGCCCGCGAATCGTCCGACCTTCAAATCCCGTCCCTGGAACTGCAGGTGCCCGCGAGTACGCCCCTGGTCCGGCTTGAGCTCCACGGTTCCCGCGAGGCTCCCGGCAATGTCGCTGCCCAGCAGGTGCCGCAGGTCTTGCAGCTGGTCCATTTTCACGTGCAGCTGTCCGCGCGCTTGCGCAATATCTCGGGCCAAGGTGATGTCGCCATCCACGTGGGCGCTCTTCCATTCCGCCCGCCGAATGATGGCTCGCGACACTCCCGCCGTGCTTCGCGTCAGATCGACCTCGACGTCGAGCGGCGCCTCATCCAACGTACCGTGGGCCGCAATCGTGCCGGCCGGTGCAGAGGGCAGACCTCGCAGACTTGCTTCCGCGCTCACCAGGCCCTTGGGGGTACCCCCGATCGAGAGTGCGGAGGTCAACCGTGCCGTGCCCGTCATCCCTGTCGTCGGTCCCTGCAACGTGCCGCTCGCCTTCAGCGTGCCCGCAAGCGAGTGCGACAGTGCCGAGAGATCGGTGACGCTGAGATTCCAGGGCAAACTCAGAATCCAGGCGCCCTGATTGCGGCCGGCGGCCGCAGGGCGCAGGACGCTGCCGCCGGCGGTCAGTGAAACCACCCGGCCCGACAATTTCATGCTCTCGATGGTTATGCCGGAATCCGCCAGCGCTCCGGAGAATTGCAGCGTGGGGCGAGGACCCACGGCTGCGGACCAACTCTCGGGTGGGCCGGCGAGGGCCGCACTCGCATCCACGACGCCGTGGATGACCGCATCGCCGATCTCAAGTTTCGCCTTGAGGACGGCAGTGCCGCCGATTTTCATGCCGGCCGGCGCCGTCCATGGAGCCAAATCCGGCAAACGCAACTCCACGCTTGCGTTTCGCCGCCCGGCTGTCAGCGCCTGCGTCTCGGCGCGCCCGCGCAGGGCAAACAGGCGATGAACCGCGTCGACGTCGACGGGCCGCCCGGGTTCGTTCAAGTGAATCGCCGCATCGATCGTCACCGGCGAGTCCTTCAGCAGCTGAAGCGTAGGCTCAGGTAGCCGCAATCCGCCGACCATCCCTTTCAGGGCCACCGTCCCAGCGCTCGAGCGCACATCGGCATTGAGCACCGCAATCTGTGTACCGCCCGGCAACTGCAATTGATCGATGTCGAGGTGTCCATCGGCCATGGGCGCGCCGACGCTGCCGCGCCAGCGGCCCTTCAGGACGGCGCCGTTCCATTTGAGGTCGGGCCGAGGGCTCATCGCTGCCGACTGGAACGCGAATTCCAGATCCCCGGACAGCTCGTTCACATCGGCCACTCCGTGCGCACTGCCGTGCAAGGCGCCGGCATCGATCGACAAGTCGAGGCGCTCGGCCGAGCGCGGTCCGCTCAAATTCACCGTCGCGGCCAGCGCTCCCAAACCCGGCAGCTGCAGCAGGTTTTCCAACGGGCCTCCGGCCGGCTCGTTCAGCTTCAGCACCGCGTCCATGCGCTGCGGATCGAACTTTACATGCAGGGCATAGACTCCGGAGCTGCCGACGGCGTGCGCGCCCAAGTCGATGAACATGTCGGTGAGCGAGCGCAGGTGAGCAGAACCCTGCACCACCAGCGGCGCCGGAATGATGGCCAACTGCGGCCCGAGTTTCAGCTCATCGATGGATACGGCTGCGGCATCGATGTGAGGTATCGAAGGAGGGCCGGTCTGCGTTGCGCGCGACGAGCTCTCCGGCAGGCGCTCCATGCTGACGACTGCCGCATGCAGGCGGTCGATTTGCAGGCGGTTCAGCAGCAATGCCGACGGAGTCCACCGCAGCGACACGCTCTCGGCGGTCAACCACACTCCTCGATCGTCGCTGAGTTGCAGTTTCTCCAGCGTCAATTGCGCCGGAAAGGATCCGCCCAATCCGGTCAACGTGACGTAGCCGCCGGTGAGCCGGGAAGTCATTCGCTCGATCATGGCGCGGCCCGGGCCGGTGTTTCCGGTGATGACGAGCACACCGCCTACAGCCATGATGAGCAGCAGCAGCCCGCCCAACGCCACTCCGATGATCTTGAATATACGGCGCATCAAAAGGCCTGTCCCAGTCCGATGTAGATCTCGAATGCGTCGTCGGTGCTGCGGCGCTTGGTGGGCACGGCAATATCGAGCCTCACCGGACCGATCGGGGTGTAGTAACGCAGCCCCGTACCGACACCGATGCGAAAGGTGTTCGGCACGCCGCTCGCGCTGGCTGTCACCTCACCGCCGTCGACGAACGCAGCGGCACCGAAATTGCCGACGAGGCGTTGCCGGAATTCCACGCTTCCCGCCTCGATCTCGGTACCACCGATCGGATCCTCGGTACCTTCGAAGACCGGGCCGACTGATTGGTACCGATACCCCCGGATGGTTGCGCTGCCCCCGCCGTAGAACCGCTGATCGGGCGGCAGGCTGAACTCACTGGCCCCCTTCGCGATGCCCGCGAGCGCGCGGGCGGCGACTACGCTGCGTCCGGGATCCGTGCCGAACAGCGGGTTCAGGTCGAAGTATCCGGCGACCTGGAGCTGTTCGATGATGAAAGTAGAATTAGGATGTCCGATCGCAACGGTCGGCGTGAGGCTGAGCGATCCGCGAAATCCATGGCGCGGATCGTCGAGCGGCGTGGGCAGATCGGTGGAGTCGTAGCTGACGACCAGCGGCAGCGCCACCAGTGTGTAGAAGTAGGTGGTCGCCGGAACGACCACGACATCGTTTACGATCACATCAGCCACCGGCTGAATGATTTTCTCCGTCGTCGTCGTCAGCCCGACGCTGACGTTCCATACACCCGACAACTTGCGCAGCACGGACACACCCGCGGTGGTCGAGGTCTGATCGTACGCCTGCAGCGACTGCTTGAGTGCGCCGACGCTGACCTGCAGCGATTGATCGCGCTGCAGGAAATCAGGCTTGACGAATTTGGCGCTGACGTCGTAGCCCACTCCCGTGGAATCGCTGCCGCCGAGATCGATCACCCGCGCCGCCAGGTTCAGCGTTTCTGCGTTGCCGAACAGATTGCGGTCCGTCCACGTGACGCCGCCGCTGCCGCCGAGGTCGCTGGAAAACGCCGCGCTCACTGTCGCCGCATGGCGCGAACGCTCGCGAACCTTGAAGGTGACGGGCACGCCGCCGGAATCGTCGACGGCAGTTCCGAGCTGCACGATCACTTGACTGAATACGCCGAGCGCGAGCAGATCGCGCCGCCCGCGTTCGACTGCGCTGATCCGAAACGGCTCGCCAGTACGCAGCCGCAGCGTGCTTCGCAGCAGGGATTCGTGCGTCCGTTTCAGGCCCTCGATATGGATGTCGCCGACATTCACGCGCGCTCCCGTCACCACATGAAAGGAGAGATCGAGCACGGGCGCACCGGCGGCTTCGTAGGCGACCGGTGCATCCACCTTTGCGAAAGCATAACCCTTCTCCTGGAGAGCGCTCTGCAGGTGGGCGCCTCCCGCGAGTACCGTCGAGGCCACCGCCGCGTCCCCTGTATTCAAACCCAGCGTCCCCCGCGCGAATTCGGGCACTTCGCCGTCGATGTCGATCCTGCCCAGATGGTAGAGCGGCCCCAGGGTGAACGCGACCTCGACCAGGGGCTCGCTGCCCTTCGGCAACGCGCTTAGGACATCGCGCAGTCCCGGATCCTTGAGCGGCGTACCGCCGATCTTGATCGCCACGGCGCTCTGATAATAACCGTAGCTCTCGAGCACCGTCGTCAGGCGGTCGATATCGTTTCGGGCGCGGGCGATCAGCCCGAATGGGCTGACGGGCGCCGACGAACGCAGCGACGACAAATCGGAGGAGGACTTGAGCGTGGTGTCCATCTCGCCGTTCCCCGTGGAGACGATATCGACCTTGTACCCTTGAGGATCGGCCCCGTTCGCGAGGTAGGAGAACGCCGACAAGAAAATCAGAAGTACGAGCCTCGCACAACTCAAACGCATCGCACGAGACGGGTGACCCAACGCCATGCCCGGAAGCCTAGCAGGCCTCTCGGGCGACGACTATCAGGTGGGCATCACCGAAGTTTCCTCGGCGATCATCTGCTCCAGGCGCTCCAGATCAGGAATCAGCGGCGTTTCGTTGACCATGCGCACCTGGCAGATGACGGGAGAGCGTTCCGGAAAGCTCCGCGTTGGATCCGGCCGCACCACATCGGCGTTCACGCGCACCAGCTGCGGGAACCCCTGGGTCAGCATGCCGAAGTAGCCGCACTGCAGTTTGCCGCCGGTCGCGTGAAAGACGACGATGCGGGTGCGGCTGGAGACGGCGGGCAGAGTTTGGCCGAATGCGCCCTCGAAGGAAACGACCGGCACACTGCGTCCGCCCCAGCTCACCAATCCCGAGTACCACGGCGGCGCATTGGTCATTTCGGCAGGCGGCTGATAGCCGATGACCTCGGCGACACAGGCCCGCGGCACGATCAATCGTTCCCCCGCCAGCGGCACCAGCAAGCTATAGAGTTCGTCGCGCAAATCGGACATCGCTCTATCTCGCGACGGCGCTGCGGCGATTGACGAGCGGCTCGATGGCGTCGAGCAGCTGATTTTCTTGATACGGTTTGCCGAGGTAGTCGTCGACGCCGAGCTCGATGGCCCGCGCCCGATGTTTCTCGCTGACTCGTGAGGTGATCATCACGATCGGAATATCCTTGAGGCGCGGGTCGTTGCGGACATGGGCGGCGACCTCGTAGCCGTCCATCCGCGGCATCTCGATGTCGAGCAATATGATGTCAGGCAGGTTCTCCTGCAGCAGAGACACGGCGTCGACTCCGTCCTTGGCGGTCAACACCCGCATGCCGTTGCGCTCGAGCAATCGCTGGGTCACGCGGCGCACCGTGATGGAGTCATCCACCACCAGCGCGAAGGTGCGCCGATCGCGCTGATCCAGAACCGTCGTTTCGGTGGGACGCGCGCGCCACTCGGAACGCACCAATGAACCCATGTCGAGAATGATGACGATGCGGCCGTCGCCCAGGATCGTGGCGCCCGCGATGCCGCGGATGCCCGAGATCTGCGGCCCCAGGGATTTCACGACGATTTCGCGGCTGCCGACCAATTCATCGGTCACCAAGGCCGTGGAGTGCTCGCCCGCGCGGATCAGCACCACTGAAATGGATACATCCGCCTCGGGAAGGCGCGTAGCGCCCAACCCCACGAATGAGCCCAGCTGCTGGAAGCGGTATTTCTGGCCGCCATACTCGAACGGCGGCGCGTCCTTGCCCAAATGCCTGGACACGATGTTTCTCGGCAGCCGCACCACACCTTCGACCGTCGCCAGAGGCAGCGCATAGGCCTCCTCGCCGACGCGCACGATCAGGGCCTGGCTGATCGCCAAGGTGAAGGGCAGGCGGATCGTGAAACGCGAACCCTTGCCGAGGGTGGTATCGATGAACAGGCCGCCGCCGAGCTTCTTCACTTCGGTGGCGACGACGTCCATGCCGACCCCTCGTCCCGCCGCCTGGGTGACGTGCCCGGCGGTGCTGAAGCCGGGCTCCAAAATGAGCTGGACGGCTTCCTCATCGGTGAGTTTTGCCTGCGGGTCCGTCAGTCCGAGAGAGATCGCCTTCTCGCGAATCAGCCGGACGTTGATGCCCGCGCCGTCATCGGCGACCACGATCACGACCTCGGCGCCGTCGCGCTCGAGGCTGATGGATATGCGGCCGACATCCGGCTTGCCGAGCGCCGTGCGGCGCTCCGCAGGCTCGATGCCGTGCACGACGGCATTGCGCAGCATGTGCTCGAGCGGAGGAACCATGCGCTCCAGCATCTGCCGGTCAAGCTCCGCGGCGGCACCTTGGACGACGAGTTCCGCCCGCTTGCCCGTGTCGTTCGCCGCCTGCCGCACCAGACGCGTCAGCCGCTGTACGTGCCGCTGGAAGGGCACCATGCGGGTCCGCATGAGACTGTTCTGCAGCTCGGTAATGACGCGCGACTGCTGGGTGAGCAGATTCTGCGCTTCGCGGGTCAAGGTCTCGAGCAATCCCTGAATGCTCGCCACGTCGCCCGAGGTCTCGGCCAGCGCGCGCGAATACTGTTGAAGAGACGAATATTGGTCCAGCTCGAGAGGATCGAAGTCGTCGCGGCGAGGTTCCACCTCCTGGTGCCGATTGAGGACCTGCGCTTCGGTCTCGATCTCCAGACCGCGTAATTGCTCCTTGAGGCGCGTCACCGTGCGCGCCAGCTCCGCCAGATTGAAGTCGATGGAGTTCACTTGCTGATCGAGGCGCGCGCGGAAAATGCTCACCTCTCCGGCATTGTTCAGCATGGTGTCGAGCAGGTCCGCATCGACGCGTGCCATCTCCACCCGTTCCGCCGGGGCGCTCTCGCGCCCGGGCAGCACCGGAGCACTCGACAGTTCGAGGCTCACGGCCGAATCTTCGCTCAGGGCGGCGGCGGCAGGCTCCGGCGGCCGATCGAAGGACGCTGAAGTTTCGAGAGACGCCGCGACCGCAGGCGGCGGCGCGGGTGTGGGTCGCGCCGGTGCGGCAGGCCGCGCCGCCACGGGCTCAGGCGCAGCAGGGCGGGGCACGGCCGCCGGTGCCGCGGACGGCGGCGCGGCGGCGGCAGGTGCCGCCGGTATCGCCGGCGGTGCAGCGGCCGGAATTCGCGCCGGTGTCGCCAAACCACGAATTTGCGCGATCAGCGCCGTCGCGCCGCCCGGCAGCGTACCGTTGCTGACGAGGTCCCGCATGCGCGCGAGCTCATCGAGGCTGGCCTGCATGACGGCGTGGGCGTGATCGTCGCCGGCCACGCTGCCCCCGTCGATCTGTATCACCAGAGTCTCGAGTTCATGGCTCAAATTCCCCATCGCGGTGATGCCGGCCATCCGGGCGCCGCCTTTGAGGGTATGCAATTGGCGCTGCAGCTCGACGACGCGCTCCTTGCTCTTGCGGTCGCGATTCCACGCGGTCAGCGAAATCTCGGCCGCCTCGAGCAGTTCGGTCGCTTCTTCGCTGAAGATATTCGCGATCTCGTGATCGAACTCCTCCGCGGCCGTTGCAGCCGCCGCGTCCTCCGCCGCAGCTTCCGCCTGCCCAGCCGCCGCTTCCTCCTCAGCCGCCGCAACCGGCGGCGGTGCGGCCGCCGCTTCGCGCGCGGCCACGACGAGTGCCGGAACCATGGCCGATTCACTGGTCTCGATGGCGTCGCGGGCAATGGCGGCATCGAGATCCGCCTCGATCTCGAGCAGCCGCGAGAGCAGCAAGGGTTGTTCGGGAAAAAATGCCGTCGACTCGTTGATATGCGAAATCACGTTATCGATCGCGCGAACCGCATCGGCCAAGGTTGCCAACCCCGAGTCGGACAGTCCCTGCCCGCTCTCGAAGACCTTGCGCATCACCTTGTTGAGCGGCTCGGTGATCCGGATGCCGTGACGCGCCTCGGCCATCTTCGAGCTGCCGCTCAGGGTGTGAATGGCGCGATACACGGCTTCGGGCAAATCGTGGGGCGCAGGCTGACCGGTGCGCTTGCGCAAGTATTCGCGAATTTCGGCCAGATGGCTCGAAGTCTCCTTGCTGAAAATCTCGTGCAGCACCGGATCCATCGCCGGCGGTGCGGCGGCGGCGCGCGGTTGCGCACGCGCAGCGGCGGGTGCGGGCGGCGCGGGTGCGGCGCGTGCAGTGGGCGCGGCAGGCGCGGCCGCTGCGGGCAACGATCCCGTATATCCCGTATCCTCCTGCGTCACAGTCACGGTGCCCTGATCGGCCTCGCGGCCGTCGGCGTAAGCGAATGCCCGGGCCATCAGCGCCTCGGTCGGCGCGGGCGTCTGTCGGCCGGTTTCCAGTTGCTCCACCAATTGCGGCAACGCGGCCACCGAACTGCGCAGCACCGTCATCATTCCGGGCGTACGCGTCAGCGTCTTGTCGATGATCCGATTCAGCAGATTCTCGATCGCCCAGCCGAATTCCGCGATCGAACGGGCGCCGACCATGCGGCCGCTGCCCTTCAAGGTATGGAAGCTGCGGCGCATCAGCGCCAATGATTCCTGGTCCATGGGATTTTGGTCCCACTGCGGGAAGCTCTTTTGAATCGATGCGATCTCCTCCTTGGCCTCCTCGATGAACAATTCGAGAAATTGCGGGTCCACCGGTTCCGGCTCCGGTATCGCGATCAAGGGATGGGTGGCCGCATGCGCTCGCTTGGTGCGCTCCAGGGCAATGGTCTCAGCCGGGTCGAGTTTGATGGTCTGGGCCGCGTCGCTGCTCGAGACGCCGATGTTCGGGACTCGCGACGGCGCTTCGTCCTCCAACGTCTTGATGCACATCTCGGCGTTGTCGAGCATGTACCATGGGTCGGTGCGCCCGCTCTGCAGCGTCTCCATGTAGTACTCGATGCTGACGATGGCGTCGGCCACCCTTTCCAGGCGGATGGCGTCCGGCGCAGGTGCGCCGGGTTCGATCAGCCTGCGCACCTGTGCGCCGATCGCCTCCATCAACTCCACCGCCCTGCCCTTGCCCAGCATCAGCAGGCCCGCCGTAATGCCGCGCAGCAGCTGCGGTACGTTGTCGAGGCCCTGAGCGGGAGAATCGCCGGGTTTCTGCACGGCGATGGACACAGCTTCCTTGATGCGCGCCAGGTTGACGATGCACTCGCGCAGCACGGCCTCACTGACCAGCTTGAATTCCTGATCCTGATCGGCGTGCGCCGGCGCGGTGGGCGGCGGCGCATCCGGCGACGTGTCGGAGGGCACATCGGCGGACGGCGGCAGAATGAGGCGCACGAGCTGATCGTCGAGGCTGTCTTCGACGGAAAGCAGCACACCCGCCACCTTGATCAGCGACTCCTCGGGCGGAACCTTGCCGTCGGCCACGATCCCGGCGAGCTCTGCGATCTCTTCCTGGACGCGTTGCCGCAACTCCCCGAGCCCCAGCACCCCGAGCGTGTCGCTGATCTTCTTCAGCAGCTCGAGCTGGGGGGCGAGTTCGTCGCTGCGGCCTCCGCCGCGGCGCACGAAGATATCGAGAACGTCCTTGACCTTGGAGAGATCCTCCTTGATGGCGGCTGCGACCGTGCGCATCAATTTCACGCTGGGCGCCGACAGGCTCTCTCGCTCCTGCTCGATCGAATCGTCGACCGGCAGGAGCTCGGAGAGCTTGAAGGAGGCGCGCACCGCGGCGATCCGGCCGCTGCCGGTCGTTGCGCGCGCGACGTAGTAGAGCAGGTTATTCAGTAAATCGACCGGAGGATCTTCGCAGTAGTGCGCCTCGCCGAGTTCGTACAGGGCCTTGATTTGCCGGTCCGCTTGACCCAGCAAGCGCTTTAAGGTCGCGCTGCCTTCCAAGCCGTTGGCGCGTACCGCCTCGAGGATGGCGCCCGTCACCCACCACAACTGAAAGACGGGTTGCGTGGTGGCGACCTGCTCGAGCTTCTCGGCCACCTTCGCCAGGATCTCGAGGTTTTGTACGGTGCGCTCGCCGCGGATGTATCCCAACAGACCGATCTGGAAACGCGGCCGCAGCCGCCGCGCCCATTGCGCCACCGATATCGATTGCTCGCCGATCCGCGGGGATTGCGGCTGGGCCGGCTGATCGGATTTCAGATTGAGCAGCAGCAGCGTTCCCTCGGAGAGCAAGGGACTGCCGCGCACCGACCGCAGATCGTTGAGCAGGGGCAACAACACCAAGGCCAGATCCCGGCCGCCCGATAAAACCCGCTCGAGGTAGGTCGGCAATTGCACCGTCGCCCGCATCAGGGCGTCCAGGCCGTCGATTTGGCGCTTCTGGTCGTTGTCCGAGCTCAGCAAGTAGCGCGCGACATGCTCCATTTCTTCGGCGAGCAGCGCGGCGCCGTACACCTCGACCAAGCGCAGCACACCATGGGCGGAATGCAGTTGGTCGGCGCACTTTTCGAGCAGCGCCCGCTGATCCGATCGCTCCGCGTAACCTTCCAACGAAGCACGCGCATCGTTCAAGGTCGTCGCGAGTTCCTTGGCGACGATGTGCAAAGTTTGGGAACTGATGTCGGTCATGCCGGAACCGTCTTCGAGCTTCAGCCGCCGAAGCCGCTGGCCTTGCGTATTTTCCCGGAGTTGCCGGCATTGCTGTTGTTGGAGGCGCCCATGCCGCCTGCGCTCACGGGCCCGCTGCCGCCCGCCGGCGGGGCGGGTACGGGCGCGCCGGTGCCGTTAGTGCTGCCCGGATTCGCGGCACTCGCAGGCTCGCTCAAGGCCCGGAGCCGCGAGGAGGTTGCGCCGACAGTGGTGGTGCCGCCGCCGTAGTCCGGCAGACGGAATCCCGCCACGGATTTGCGCAGCTGCGCCGACAGGGCGGCCAGTTTGGCGATCGACGTGGAGGTCGCCGTCGAACCCTCGGCCGTCTGGGTCGATATTTCGCGCACCACCTGCATGTTCTTGGAGATGTTCCCGGACACGGCGGCTTGCTGGCGCGCGCTCGCCGAAATGTTTTGCACCAGGTTCGCGATTTGATTGGAAACCTGCTCGATTTCCTCGAGCGCAGCGCCGGCGTTCTCGGCGAGCAGGGCGCCGCCCACGACGTCGGTGGTGCTGCGCTCCATGGAAACCACCGCCTCGTTGGTATCGGTTTGGATGGTGCGTACCAACACTTCGATTTGCTTGGTGGCGTTCGCCGCGCGCTCCGCCAGCCTTTGCACCTCGTCCGCCACCACGGCGAAGCCGCGCCCCGCCTCGCCGGCCATGGAAGCCTGAATCGAGGCGTTGAGCGCCAGAATATTGGTCTGCTCGGCGATGTCGTTGATCAGCTCGACGATGTTGCCGATCTCCTGGGAGCTCTCGCCCAGGCGCTTGATGCGCTTGCTGGTCTCCTGGATGGTCTCGCGGATCGCATTCATGCCGTCGATCGTCCGGCGCACGGCATCGCCGCCCTTGTGGGCGATGTCGACCGAATGCCGCGCGACGTCCGAGCAGCGCTCGGAATTGCCGGAAACCTCTTCGATCGACGCCGCCATGTCCGCCATGGATTCGCTGGCCGCGGAGATTTGCCGGGATTGCGCGCTGCTTGCCTTTGCCATGTGCGCTGCCGTGCTCTGCGTTTGTTTGGCGGCACCGTCCAATTGGATGGCGCTGTCGTTGATGGTCGTGACCAGTTCGCGCAAGGCTTCTATGGCGTAGTTGATCGAGTCGGCGATCGCACCCGTGATGTCCTCGGTCACCGTCGCCTGCACGGTGAGGTCGCCGTCCGCCAGACTCGACAGCTCATCGAGCAGCCGCATGATGGCCTCTTGATTGCGTTCGTTCTCACGTACCCGCAGCTCGCTGTTGCGCCGCACGTTGACCGATTTCCTGTAGGTCCAAACGAGCGCGGCGAACAGCGCCGCGGCAAGTCCCAGCAAGGCGAGCACCCAGGGCTTGTAATTCGCGCCGGAATCGACGCGGCCGGCCGTTGCATCGCCCAACTCGGCCGCGAGAGTGCCGGCCACGGACGGCAGTCCGCGCGCCGCGACCTGCGCCTTGGAGAGAGGTTCGGCAGCGCCGATCGCCTTGCGCACGCTGTTGGCGAACTGTTGATTGCGGGCCACCACGGCCTTCAGCCGCTGCTCGGCGTCCGCGCCGCCGGTGACGCGCGTCAGAGCGAGGCCGGATTCCTCGCCGGACAAGCCGCGCACGACCTGATTCAGGAATTCCAAGCTGTCCGCCAGGCGCTGCGCGGCCGGAGCCGCATCGCTCACACCCGACGCGAGCCCGCTCAAGTCTTGCTGAATGCGCTGCACCATGAGCTCGAAGCGCTCCAGATAGCGGCTCATGCCTTCGAGCTTCTGCACGCCGACCGCGCTCGCCAGATCGCCCAGTTCCGAGAGCAGCTTGGGCGCCAATTCACGCGCCTCTTGGTTCGAGGCCTGAATGGTCTCAACGGCCGTTCTTGCCTCGCTGACGGCGCGCACGCCGTCGGAAAGCTTGTTCCAGGCGGCCGCATTGGCGGCATTCCCCGCGCCGGCATTCCCGGCCGCGCGCAGGCTCTTCAGACGCGCCGAGCTCTTGGCAAGCGCGTCGAATGCGCTCGTTTCGCCCCGCAGCGCGTTCTGCGCCTCGAACGGCAGGCGCTGGGCCACCAGGGAGAGTTCGGCGGGGCCCGCAGGGGAAGCGGTATTGGATGTGAGCAGCGTCAGGGCGGCGGCGCCTCCCAGACACAGCAGGATGAGCCCCACCAGCACCGGCAGGAAAATCGCCTTTGGGGTAGCACCGTCTTGTGTGGTCATCTTCTGTTGCACTGGCACTTCAGCTCGCCGCCTGTAAAAAGCTCTGGCTCTCCACCAAATTCTTCAAACTCAATACCGGCCATACCTCGCCGCCGCGGCGAAAGGCACCTGCCAGATAGGTATCGCAGCGGATCACGGTCGGCGGCGCGTCGGCGTTGAATTCCGCTTCCGCGAAGCGCCGAAAGCCCAACACTTCGTCGACCATGAGCCCGGCCGGTACATCGCGGTGGTTGACCACGATGACCCGGGTGTTGCGGCCGGCGGCGGTCGCGCCGCTGCCCAGAAATTGGCGCAGGTCCAGCATCGGCAGCAATTGCCCGCGTATGTTAGCGAGCCCCTTCACCCAGCTTTTCGCACCGGGGATGCGCGTAACCACGGCCGGATAGCCCAGCACCTCGCGCGTCTCCTCGCGTGCCACCAAAAAAGTCTCGCCGCCCATGCGAAACGCCACTCCCACCCATTCTAGACCGGCGCCGGTTTCCGCCACGTTGCCCGCCGTCACGGCCCGGCTGCGCTTTTCGAGTTCCTTGAGCAATTCGAACGGACGGTCGCGCAAGCCGCGCAAGCTGGTCGCAGATCCGCTCATCGGGCTCGTCATACGGCCAGCGCGGCCTGTGCCTTCTCGACCAACGCCTGCGCCGACACGGGCTTGACCAGATAATCCACCGCGCCCTGGCGAAGGCCCCAGACCCGATCGGTCTCTTGACCCTTGGTGGTCACCATGATGATGGGAATCAAACTGGTTTCAGGGTCGTTAATGAGCATCCGGGTGGCTTGATAGCCGTTGACCCCGGGCATGACGATGTCCATGAAGATGAGGTCGGGCTTCATCGCCTTGGCCTTGCGGACTCCTTCCTCGCCGTTCTCGGCGGCGGCGGTCTTGAAGCCGTGCTTCTCCAGAGCTTTCTGCATGACGAATACCTCGGTGGGTGAATCGTCGACGATGAGAATCAATGCCATTCTGCGTTCTCCGTCATTTACCGACGTGAGCTTCGATCGCGCCCAGCAATTCGTCTTTCGTGAAGGGCTTGGTCAAATAGTGCTCCGAGCCCACGATTCGGCCGCGTGCCCGGTCGAACAGACCGTCCTTGCTCGACAGCATGATGACCGGGATCTGCCTGAACACCTTGTTGTGTTTGATCAGCGAGCAGGTCTGATAGCCGTCGAGGCGCGGCATCATGATGTCCACGAACACGATGTCGGGCTGGTGATCGGCGATCTTGGACAGCGCATCGAAGCCGTCGACCGCGGTGAACACCTCGCAACCTTCCTTGGTCAGGAGAGTTTCGGCGGTCCGCCGGATGGTCTTGCTGTCGTCGATCACCAGAACTTTGAGTCCCGTGAGTTTCGGCTTGGCCGTGGTCATCATGCTGTCCATGAATCTGCCTTAGGGGGACCTTTCTGCTGTGCGTGCGTAGGTACTGGAATCTTGTGGCTTTTTAACATATCCAGGCCGCGCAAGCCACGGTATGGGGTCGACATTTCGCGGTAAGCTGCGTCAAACAACGGTGGCGTGGTTCACAGTTTTCGGAAGAGAGCCGCGTCCATGCCTGCAGCATCGGCGGTGCGTTAGACTGCATCGCCGCGAAACAAGGAACGCGCATGTCTTCCCGAGTCCGTCTCGTCGTGGTCATGGACCCCATCGAATCGATCAAACCGGCCAAGGACAGCACGCTGGCCATACTGCTGGCGGCGCAGGCGCGCGGCTGGCAGATCTTCTATGCGGAACAAAAGGACCTTTGGCTGCGCGACGGTATCGCCTGGGGAAGGCTCTCGCCGCTGCAGGTGTTCGACGATCCGGGCACTTGGTTCACGCGCAGCACGCCGCAGGCCGCCCAATTAGGTGAATTCGATGCAATCCTGATGCGCAAGGATCCGCCCTTCGACACCGAGTACATCTACACCACGTACATTCTGGATCGCGCCATGTCCCAGGGCGCGCTGGTGTGCAACCGGCCCCAGGGGCTGCGCGACATGAACGAGAAGGTCTACACGGCCTGGTTCCCCGAGTGCTGCCCGCCCACTCTCATCAGCCGCGACTTGCACGACATGAGCGAATTCCTGCGCGAGCACGGCAAGGCGGTATGCAAACCCCTGGATGGCATGGGAGGCAAGTCCATCTTCGTGCTGGAACAGGGCGACAAGAACCGCAACGTGGTGTTCGAGACCTTGACCGACTACGGCAGCCGCTACGCCATCGTGCAGCGCTACCTTCCGGAAATCGTGACCGCCGGCGATTGCCGCATCATTCTGGTGGACGGAGAGCCGGTGCCCTTCGCCTTGAAGCGGGTGCCCACCGCGGACGACCACCGCGGCAATCTTGCCGCGGGTGCGCGCGCCGAGAGCCGCCCGCTCAACGATCGCGACCGATGGCTGTGCTCGCAAATCGGCCCCAAGCTCAAAGCGGCGGGGATGCTGTTTGTCGGCCTCGACGTTATCGGCGATTACGTCACTGAAATCAACGTCACCAGCCCGACCGGCATTCGCGAACTAAACAAGAAGCACGGTGTCGACATTGGTGCCATGCTGGTGGATGCGATACACAGGAATATGAGCGCTGCGTGACCACCGAAATGGATCAAGCCGCAGAATCGTTCGGAGCCGGGCTGCCGCCGGCCCACGACCGCATGCTGACCACCTGTTTCCTGGCGGCGCTCATCCACGGTATCGTCATCCTGGGCGTGACCTTCAGCGTTGCCGGCGGCCGGACAGACGATCAGGCACCCGGCTTGGAGGTCATCCTGGTCAACGATCAGGCGCCGAGCGTTGCGCGCAATCCGGATGCACTGTACCTCTCGGAGCGTAACCAGAAAGGATCCGGCAATACCCTGAAGCGCGAGCGGGCTCTGATACCCAAGTCCTCCGTAATGCCGGTCGAACGCGCGGGAATTCCGAGCGGCGACGGGCTGGCGGCGCAACAGAGCGGACGCGACACCGGGGAAGAGGAACTCATCGCGACTCACGTCCCGGCGCCGAAGATCTTGTACTTCGCGGCACCCACGGCCGCTTCGGTCCCCGCCGAGCTGCCGCTGCTGCTCGAGAAGCGGCCCGACCTCGCGATGACCCCCAACGATGACGGGGTCGAACTGCGCATGCGGGGCGAGGCCAAGCAGCAATTGTGGATCGCGGCGGATACCCGGGAATCCGACGTTGCCGTTTACTTGGATAGCTGGCGGCGTAAGATCGAGCGCGTGGGCACGATGAATTTTCCCGACGTGGCGCGGCGCGAGAAGCTCTCGGGCACTCCGGTGATCGAAGTGACCATCGGCTCCGACGGCAAGCTGCTGGAAACCGTCGTTCGGCGCAGCAGCGGCCACGCGGAAATCGACGAGGCGGCCATGCGAATCCTGAAGCTTGCGGCCCCATTCGATCCCTTCCCGGGCGAGGTGGCCGCCAAGCATGATGAGATTCGCATCGCCTACGAGTGGCAGTTTCTGGGCGGCGTTTCGCAGGGAACGGGCGTGTACTATTCGGAGCCGAGCCATTAGCGAATCCGGCTATCTGACCAACCAATTGCTGATCGCCATGCCGGCCATGGGCGATCCCAACTTCGCGCAATCCGTCGCCCTGGTGTGCGACCACAGTTCGCGCGGGGCGCTTGGACTCATCGTGAACAAGCCCCTGCCCATGCGCATGAGCGAGATCTTCGAGCAGCTCGAAATCGAACTCGCCCTGGGGCCGTTGCGCGAGCGTCAGGTGCTGCGCGGCGGCCCCATGCAGACCGATCGCGGCTTCGTCGTCCACCGGGCCGGCGGCGAATGGGACTCGACTCTCAAGGTGTCCGACGTCATTCACGTCACGACGTCGCGGGACATTCTGGCCGCGATGGCCCGCGGCCAGGGTCCGGAGGAGGCCGTGGTCGCCTTGGGGTATGCCGGCTGGGACGGCGGGCAGCTGGAGGATGAAATCCGCGCCAATGCGTGGCTCAGTGCTCCGGTGGATCCCGGCCTCATTTTCGACGTGCCCTTCGAGTCCCGCTGGCTGGCCGCAGGACGACTTCTGGGAGTCGAGTTGCCGCGCATCAGCCCCATCAGCGGCAATGCCTGAGGCCGCAGCTCCCCACGGGGCGCCGGGCGGCGCACCGCGGGTGATCCTGGCTTTCGATTTTGGCTTGAGAAGGATCGGAGCGGCCTGCGGCGACACCGTTAGCCGCACCGCCTCGCCGCTCCGTGCCCTGCCGGCGAGTACCGGCGCACCGCGCTGGGAGACGATCGACGCGCTGCTGCGCGAGTGGCAGCCGGCGCTCCTGGTGGTCGGCCTGCCGTATAATGCCGACGGTTCCGACAGTGCGATGACCGGCGCTGCGCGCGGCTTTGCATCCGAGCTCACGCGGCGCTTTGGCTTGCGGGTTGAACTCATCGACGAGCGATATTCGTCGATGGAGGCCTCCGCAACACTCAAAGCGACGCGAGAATCGGGTCTGCGGCGGCGGCGCGTTTCGAAATCCGATGTCGACGCCGCGGCAGCCTGTGTCATCCTGGAACGTTGGTTCACTGCAAACTGAGGCGCAAATGCGTTCACAACAAGATGGCGCCGGCGGTCTGCGCCACCTGATTACGCTCGACGGCCTGACCCGCGACACATTGACGGCGATTCTCGACCGTGCCGAAAGCTACCGCCGCCTACCCGGTCAGCCGGCCTATGAGGGCCGCGAGCTCGCCGGCGTTACTCTCGCCAACTTGTTCTTCGAACCGAGCACCCGCACGCGTGCGTCCTTCGACCTCGCCAGCCGCCGGCTGGGCGCGCACGTGCTCAATCTGGATCTGCACTCGAGCTCGCGCGCCAAGGGCGAGAGCATGCTTGACACGATCTATACGCTCGAAGCCATGAACACGGATGTGTTCGTCATCCGCGATTCGGAAGCCGGCATGCCGGAATTTCTGATCGACCACGTCGCCCCACACGTATCCGTGATCAGCGCGGGCGAGGCGCATGTCTCGCATCCCACGCAAGGGCTGCTCGACGCCCTGACCATTCGTACGCATAAGCGCCGCTTCGCCGGCCTCAAGGTGGCCATCGTCGGCGACATCAAACACTCGCGAGTGGCGCGGTCCGCGCATCAGGCCCTGACCACCTTGGGTACCACGGATGTGCGGGTCGTGGCACCGGAGGCGCTGCTGCCGGCCGAAGGCGAATTTCGCGGCGCACACCGCTTCACCCGCATCGAGGATGGAATTGCCGGCGCAGACGTGGTGATGATGCTGCGCATTCAGAAAGAGCGCATGGCCCAGAGCGCGTCTCTCGACGATGCCGCCTATTTCCGTGATTTCGGCCTGGATGCCAGGCGCCTGAAACTGGCCGCGCCGAGCGTGCTGGTCATGCACCCCGGACCGATGAATCGCGGCGTCGAGATTGCCTCCGACGTGGCGGACGGGCCTCGATCCGTCATTCGCGAACAGGTAAACAACGGCGTTGCCGTGCGCATGGCGGTGCTGGCGTCCATCGCAGCCACTCTCACCCGACACCGCCGGCCGCTGTAAAAGCGCTGCGCGCGAAAAGGGCCCAAGAGTCAGAGGGCTGGGCGACTAGAGGGCCGGCACGATGCCGACGTTCTCGTGGATGTGCCAGCCTAGCTGCTCGAATTCCTGGCGAGCGCGCTCCGAGACGGCGCCTTCCAGCCAGATTTCGCGCGGCGCATCACGCGCGTCCGCGGGCAGCGACTCGCGGATATCCCGCTCGCCTTCGGCCACATCGGCAGTCCAGTAGACCGACTCAAAGGCCCCGCAGACGACGATGCGGCCATCGGCCAGCCGGGCGGCGGGCAGCCGGACTCCGGGCAGCACCGAGGCCAAGGGCTGCTGCCGATGGACGACCACCAGCAGCCCGACGCTTCGCAGGTAGACCTTCGCTTCGGTCTCCGAAGCAAGGCCCATGGCATGGCGAAACAACTCGGCGCGGCCGGCGACCCCATCCAGGGAATGCGCCGCCTCGAGCAACAAAGTCTGCCGCGTGGGGCTCAACACCAGATTGTTCTGCCAATGTTCCACCTCCGCCGGAGTCAGACCCAGCCCGGTCAGAGTGTCGCGCTGGCGCGCCCGCAGCACCGCCGGGTCCTCGTTATAGATGGCATCCAAGGCGTGACGGGCGATCCCTAATCCGGCAATCTCCGGAAGTGCCACGAACCGCACGCCGAAGGCAGCCGATGCGTCGAGTTTGGCGTCCTTGTGCACGGCCTGGCGCAGTACTTGGTTGCTGGTGTAGGGATCCACGCCCAGCTTCTTGTACCAGCGCCGTTCGGCGGCGGTGCCGCCGAAATACCGATCGGCGTAGTGCTGGGCTGCGGCCTTGCCCTTGGCCACGGTCGACTGGCTCTGGCCCGACCCATCCGCGGAGCCCGCACCGGCTCCCTTCACATCGGATGCGGCTTCCCGGCCTTCCGCGACGGCACCCCGAAAAAGATGCGAGATGCCGCGCGGGATGCCGGTAATCGTCTCGACCGGACGTTTGGCCACGTCGGTCACGGTGGACACCTCCGACATTACGCCGTTGCCCAGCCCGCTCGCCACTGCATCGAGCGGCGAGATCTTCGACAGCTGCGTGAGCGCGGCGACTTCCCGAATGCGCAGTGCCAGGTCGATCTGCCCGTACGCATCGAATTTGCCGAAGCGGCTGTCGAGCACGAAGCGGTGCATGAGACCGTCGCTGAGCACGGGATCCTGCACCTTGAAGTTCTCGCCCGCCGCCATGGATTCCGGCAGCAAGGCCTCCACCGACTGATCGGCCGGCGCTTCGAACTGCTCGGCCGCCGCCACCCCCGACAGCACGCCGGCGAGAATCGCCAGCCCCATTGTTGTTCGCATGTAAGCCTTCCCTGAGAAACGCGCAGGCATGTGTAGCCGCCGGCGCGGCCTTTGTAAAGTGCTCAATGCAGACTGATCGCGACGGCACCCGCGAGCGGCGCATCAGGCCTCGATGCCGTCGATCCGCATCAGCGCCTGCCCCATCTGAACACGGCCCCCTTCGCGCACCGTTTCGCGCAGCGCGGTGCCGCGCGGCGCCAATGCGATGATGGTGGAGCCGTGCTCGAACCAACCCATTTCCTCGCCCCGCTTGAGCGCGGCGTCGCAGGGAATGACGTTGGGGCCGCGGTAGCGAAGATGCAGCAGCACATCGAGAAACCGCAGGCGCATGCTCGCGACCAAGATCGCCGCCACCGGGACCAAGGTGATCATCGCGCCTGTGGGCAGCCGGCAGCGAATGACCGCCCGCTCGTTCTTGCAGAACAGTCGCTCGACGCGTTTGAGCGCGATCGGATTCACGTTCCAGGTGTCGCCGGAGATGTAGTTGACCTGCTCCACCCTGCAATCGGCGGGAGCATGGAAGCGGTGATACATACTGGAGGTCAGACGCAGGGTCGCGTACTGCCCGCCCCAATAGTAGTGCGCGAGTTCGGCGTCACCCAGAAGATCCTCGAGGGGGTAGGGAAATCCCTTGGCCTGCAGCACGGCCCCCTCCACCACCCGCCCGCAGGCGCCGACCAGCGCGTCGCAGGGGCTGACGAGGCTGCGGGGATCCGGGTCGATGGGACGCGCGCCGTCCTTGAGTTCCCGGGTGAAGCAGTCGTGCAGGCTCTTGAATCGCCGCTGCTTCGCCTCGCTCAAGTCCAGATCGGTGAACAACTTCCACAGCGCGATACCGCCGCGGCAGATCCAGGGCTGCTCGATCCGGCTGAGCCATCCCATGAAACGCGTCAGCAAGGCGCGTGGAATGCGGTTGGTGAGCAGGAAGTTGACGTCCTCTTGCTGGACGAATCGGGCGATCAGGGATCTTGCGGTCATCTCAGTGTCATTCGCCTGCAATACAGTTCGCGCCTCGAGGCCACCTTAGGAATACCGCGATTAGCACGATCATCCTCTACGCCCTGGGCGCCGTCGCGCTCGCCGTCGTTCTGCAAAAAATACGTACGAGGCTGCAACTCTCGCGCGCCAAGCACCGCTCGCTGACCGGGCACTCGCGCATGGCGCGGCGCTTTGCGTCGCTGGTACCTTTCTACGAGTACGACGAGTCCTGCTTCTTCGAAGCCGACGGGGCGCCCGAGAGCGTCTCCTCGGCGCGGCGCGCCGGCTTCATGCGCCTCGCCGCTGTATTCGCCGAGCGCTTCAAGAACACGGCGGCGCGCACCGGTGAGATCGCCGGCAGCGTCTCCGATCTGCAATTCACTTCCCGCTACCGGGTACCGTTTCAATTCAGCGGCTTCGTCCGGCAGCACTTCAAATCCGGCAACTTCCTCGAATCCTCCGCGGGTGTGACCGTCACCGATCTGGACGGCAACCGGCTGTACGATTTGACCGGTTCCTACGGAGTCAACGTCTTCGGCTACGATTTCTACAAGGAATGCATCGACCGCGGCGCCGAGAAAGTCCGCGGCCTCGGGCCGGTGCTGGGCGCATACCATCCCGTGACCGCCTACAACGTGCGGCGCCTGCTGCAAATATCCGGCCTGGACGAGGTTTCCTTCCACATGTCGGGCACCGAGGCCGTCATGCAGGCGGTGCGGCTCGCGCGCTACCACACCCGGCGCACGCACTTGGTCCGCTTCTGCGGCGCGTACCATGGATGGTGGGGCGATGTGCAACCCGGCGTCGGCAATCCGTTGGCGGCCCGCGAAACCTATACCTTGAAAGACATGGACGAGGCGAGTTTGCGCGTGCTGCGCGGCCGCCGCGACATCGCCTGCGTGCTGGTCAACCCGCTGCAGGCACTGCATCCGAACGTCAGCGCGCCGGGCGATTCGACCCTCATCGACAGCGGACGCAAGGCGCACTTCGATCGGGCGGCCTACGCCGAATGGCTCGGGCGATTGCGCGAAGTCTGCAGCGAGCGGGGCATCGTGCTGATCTTCGACGAGGTTTTCGTCGGCTTCCGGCTCGCAGCGGGCGGGGCGCAGGAGTACTTCGGAGTGCGCGCCGACATGGTCACCTACGGCAAGACGGTGGCCGGAGGGCTTCCGGTCGGAGTTCTCTGCGGCAGCGCGCGGTTCATGCGCCGGTTTCGCGAGGATCGGCCCGCCGATGTCTGCTTCGCGCGCGGCACGTTCAATTCGCACCCCTACGTCATGGGTTCCATGAACGAATTTCTGCACAGGCTCGAAACGCCGGCCGTGCTCGCCCTGTACCAGGGTCTCGACGACGTCTGGAATTCCAGAGCCCGAGCGCTGAACGAACGCTTGGCCGCCGCTCAATTGCCCGTGCGCGTCGCGAATCTGTCCACCATTTGGACCATCTGCTACGTCGGCGCCTCGCGCTATAACTGGATGTTGCAATATTATCTGCGCGCCGCCGGACTCGCCTTGAGCTGGGTGGGCACGGGGCGCCTCATCTTCAGCCTGAACTACACGGATTCGGACTTCGCCGAAGTCGCGGACCGAATCGTGTCGGCGGCCGAGGAAATGCGGCGCGACGGCTGGTGGTGGACCGCGCCGCAGCTCACCAACAAGTCCATCCGGCGCCGCGTGTTCAAGGAAATGATTCAGGCGCGATGGGCTTCGACGGCCTCGACGTCGCCCATGGGATCGATGAGCTCGCCCCGCATCAAGTAAAAGGGCGCCTTCCAATAGGTCTTCACGTCGTTGAACGGATCGGTGATGATTTTGGTCAGCCACACGAGTCCGGTCTGCACATCCTTCAGAAAAAAGAGATGTACCGTGCGGAACAGCAGCGCGCCGATTCCGACGATGAGCCATATTTCGCCCACGTGACGCACGAATTCCGAGCCGCTGGCGGCGGGAGGGAACAGCCCGAAAAACGTGGGGTCGAGCCATAGCAGCGCCGGCGACAACGCCCAAATGGCGTGTAGGATGACCTTGCGCCGCAGGTTGTACCCGACCTTGATGTCCTCTTTGTACTTGTGGGTCGCCCGGTTGACCTCGTCGTAGCCCTTGGGTTCGAAAAAGAAATGGCCGGACTGCCGGCTGACCATGGACACCAGCCAGCCGATCAGCGCGGACTTCGCGGGATCCGCGAACGCGGTTATGTAGGCAATGATGAAGCTGATCGCGCTCAACAGGTGCAGAGACTGATTGATGCGGCTGTGATGATAGTACCGATGATCGTCCCATCGCTGGGTCCGCAGTTCCGCCCAAAAACTTTGCATAGTGGTTCCTCGAGATAGCTACATAAGCCGGCTATGAAGCAAATATAGGATTTTCGTTACAAGCCTATTACAAGCGCCCGCCGGCGGGCCCGAACAGCGACCTGCGTCTCATCCGCGTTCATCGTATCGTCATGCCGCAGTGCCAATGTCGGCGGACATGAGAATCATGATCGTCACCGACGCGTGGTATCCGCAAACCAACGGCGTGGTCAGCACCTTGGCGCAAACGGCGGCGTGGCTCGTCCGCTTCGGTCATGAAGTGCAGTTCATCACCCCCCGCGACTTCCGCAGTATCGCCTGCCCGACGTACCCGGAAATCCGCTTGTCGTTCCTGCCTTACGGCAAACTCGCGCGCAACATTCTCGCGTTCGCACCGCAGGCGCTGCACATCGCGACTGAGGGTCCGCTCGGCCTCGCCGCAAGGCGCTTCTGCGCGCGCCATGGCATGCGCTTTACGACTTCGTATCACACGCAATTCCCCCAGTATCTGCGCGCGCGCTTCCCGGTGCCCACCGGTGTTTCCTATCGCGCGCTGCGCTGGTTCCACGGCGCCGCCGTGCGCTGCATGGTGAGCACCGCCTCGGTGCGGCGAGATCTGGAATCGCATGGCTTCGACAACCTCGCGACCTGGCGCAGGGGCGTCGACACCGAAGTTTTCAAGCCTCATCCGAAGAATTTCCTCGCACTGCCCCGCCCGATCGCCGCCTACGTCGGCCGAGTCGCGGTGGAAAAGAACATCGACGCCTTTTTGCGGATGCCGTGGAGCGGCAGCAAGATCGTGATCGGCGACGGCCCGGAACGGCCGCGCCTCGAGAAGCAGTTTCCCGAGGCCACATTTGCGGGGTATCGATTCGGGGAGGATCTCGCGAAGCACTTGTCGGCGGCCGACGTCATGGTGTTCCCGAGCCGGACCGACACGTTCGGCCTCGTCAATCTCGAGGCCATGGCCTGCGGCGTGCCGGTGGCCGCCTACCCGGTCACCGGGCCCATCGACGTGGTGCAGGACGGGGTCACCGGCGCGCTCGATCTCGATCTCGCCGCGGCGGCGTCGCGCGCCCTGCATCTAGACCCCCGGGCCTGCCGGGAGCGGGCGTTGAAATCGGGTTGGGACGTCTGCAGCCGCGAATTCGAGGGCAACCTCGAGCGCTGCGAGGTGCTGCTTCAGCCGAAGTTGATCTTGGCTTCGAGATTGGTGCGCGAATCGGCGCTCGACAGCGCCTCTTCGAGCTCGATCCGGCCTTCGCGCACGAGATTGTAGAGCGCGCTGTCGAAACTCAGCATGCCGCGTTCGGTCCCGGTGCGGATCGCTTCTTTCACGCCGATCACGTCGCCCTTCTTGATGAGTTCCGAGATGTACGGTGTGTTGACCATGACCTCGGAGGCCGCCACCCGCAGCCCGTTCTTGGCCGGCACGAGGCGCTGCGAGAGGATGGCGCGCAGGTATTGCGACAGATCCAGGAATATCTGGTTGTGTTGGTCGCGCGGAAACATGTTGATGATGCGATCCAGGGTTTCCGCGCAGTTGTTGGCGTGCAGGGTGGCGATGCACAGATGCCCGGTGCCGGCGAGCGCGATGGCCGCCTCCATGGTTTCGCGGTCGCGAATTTCGCCGACCAGGATCACGTCCGGCGCCGAGCGGACGGCGCTGCGCAGGGCGCGCGCAAAGGTCTTGGTGTCGAGGCCGACTTCCCGCTGGTTGACGATGGACTTCTTGTTGGTGTGCAGGAATTCGATCGGGTCCTCGATGGTCAAAATATGATCCGACGAGGTCTCGTTGCGGTAATTGATCATCGCCGCGAGCGTGGTCGATTTGCCGGCTCCGGCCGCGCCGACCATGAGAATCAGGCCGCGCTTCAGCATCACCAGGTCTTTGTAGATATCCGGCATGCCGAGATCCTCGAGTCTCGGCATCTCCGCCGTGATGTAGCGCAGCACCATGGCCGGATAGCCGCGCTGATAGAAGACGTTCACCCGAAAGCGGCCTAGGCCGGGCTCGGATATGGCGAAATCGATCTCCAACTCTTCGTTGAAATGCTCGATCTGGTCCTGGGTCATCAATCCCAAGGCCGCCTGACGGACCGTTTCCGGGCTCAGGACCTGCTTGTTGACCGGGAATATCTTGCCTTCGATCTTGATCTTGACGGGCGCGTTGCAGGTAAAGAACAGGTCCGACGCTTTCTTCTCGACCATGAGCTTGAACAGCGGCTTGGTGTTCATCACCTGAGCCGGAACTTCCGGGGAGGCGGACATTAGCAGGCTGTCCGAGTGTTCCACTTGAGCCGCACTAGAACACCTGGCCTTCTTCTTCCTCGACGATCTGCAGGGATTGACCGGCGTCTTCCGGATTCTTCATCTCCCGCTTGCTCTCGAGCTTCACGCGCAAACGCAGCTCGTTCTTGGAATCCGCATTGCGCAGCGCGTCTTCATAGGAAATCAAGCCCGCCTCGTACAGCTCGTACAAGGCCTGGTCGAAGGTTTTCATGCCGAGGCGATTCGAGCGCGACATCACGTCCTTGATCTTGGCCACCTCGCCCTTGAAGATCAAATCCGAGATCAGGGGCGACGCCAGCATGATCTCCATCGCGGCAATTCGGCCCGATCCGGTTTCGCGCGGTATCAGGCGCTGCGAGATCAGCGCGCGTATGTTCAAGCTCAGATCCATCAGCAGCTGCTCGCGCCGCTCCTCGGGGAAGAAATTGATGATGCGGTCGAGCGCCTGGTTGGAGCTGTTGGCGTGCAGGGTGGCAAGCACGAGGTGCCCCGTCTCGGCGAATTGAATTCCGTACTCCATGGTCTCGCGGTCGCGGATTTCGCCGATGAGAATCACATCGGGCGCCTGGCGCAGAGTGTTCTTGAGGGCCAGATGCCAGCTCTCGCAATCGACTCCGACCTCGCGGTGAGTCACAACGCAGCCCTTGTGGGCATGCACGTATTCCACCGGATCTTCGATGGTGACGATGTGTCCCCGCGTCTTCTCGTTGCGGTAGCCGACCATCGCCGCGAGCGAGGTCGACTTGCCCGAGCCGGTCCCGCCCACCAGGATCACGAAGCCGCGCTTGGAGAGCACGACCTCCTTCAATATGGGCGGCAGTTCCAGTTCCTCGAGCGTGGGGATCTTGGCGTTGATGGTTCGCAGAACCGCGCCGGTAAACCCTTGCTGCACGAACGCGCTGACTCGAAAGCGCCCGATCCCGGGCGGCGCGATTGCAAAATTGCATTCCTTGGTCGAATCGAATTCCTTGGTCTGCCGGTCGTTCATGATGGCGCGCACCAGGCCCGCGCTCTGTTCCGGGGTCAGGGAGCGGTCGGACTGAGGCCGAATTTCGCCGTCCACCTTGATCGCGGGCGGAAAACCGGCGGTGATGAACAGATCCGAGCCTTTCTTTTCCACCATGCGCCGGAGCAGGTCCTGCATCAGGCGTATTGCTTGTTCGCGTTCCATTAGATGCTGTCCTTATGCTGCGCCTTGTACTTGGCCTCTTCGCGGCTGACGACGCCCTTCTGCACGAGTTCCTGCAGGCATTGGTCGAGAGTCTGCATGCCCTGTCCCTGGCCCGTTTGAATCGCCGAATACATTTGCGCGATTTTACCTTCGCGGATCAGGTTGCGGATGGCAGGAGTGCCGATCATGATTTCGTGCGCCGCAATACGTCCGCCGCCGACCCGCTTCATCAGCGTTTGCGAAATCACGGCCCGCAGGCTCTCCGACAGCATGGCGCGCACCATTTCCTTTTCCGCGGCCGGGAACACATCGACGATGCGGTCGATGGTCTTGGCGGCCGAACTCGTATGCAAGGTGCCGAACACCAGATGCCCGGTCTCCGCCGCGGTCAGCGCCAAGCGGATGGTCTCCAGGTCGCGCATCTCACCGACCAGGACCACATCGGGGTCCTCGCGCAGCGCCGAGCGCAGCGCCTCGGTGAACCCCAGGGTATCGCGGTGCACCTCGCGCTGGTTGACCAGGCAGCGTTTGCTTTCGTGCACGAACTCTATGGGGTCTTCGATCGTGATAATGTGGTCGGGACGGTTGTCATTGCAGTGATTGACCATGCCGGCAAGCGTCGTCGACTTGCCCGAGCCGGTGGGGCCTGTGACCAGCACGAGTCCGCGGGGAAGCATGCATAGATCTTTGAATGACTTGGGCGCGTTCAGTTCGTCGAGGGTGAGGATGGTGGACGGAATGTTGCGGAATACGGCGCCGGCGCCGCGATTCTGGTTGAAGGCATTGACCCGGAAGCGCGCCAGCTTGGGGATCTCGAACGAGAAATCGGTTTCGAAGAACTCTTCGAAGGCCTTGCGCTGCTTGTCGTTCATGATGTCGTACACCATGCTGTGCACCTCTTTGTGCACCAGCGCCGGCATATTGACGCGCTTCATGTCGCCGTCCACGCGGATCATCGGCGGGACTCCCGCCGAAAGATGCAGATCCGACGCGTTGTTCTTCACCGCAAAGGCGAGAAGCTGCGCGATATCAACCGCCATTTACGGCTCCTAATTTCGGCCTCTTGAGCCGGTAGCAGTATATAAGAGGGTGTCCTCACCCAATATGTTAATTGGTCCGCAGAATTCGACGCTTCAGGTGAACGAAGTCCGGTCTCGGATCCTGAAAGCCGCCACGGCCGCCGGACGGGACCCTGCCTCGGTCACCCTGGTCGCCGTCAGCAAGTCCCAGACTGCCGAATCCATGCGCCTCACCGCCACGGCCGGCGTCACGGATTTCGGGGAAAACTACCTCCAAGAGGCCCTGCCGAAGATGGATGGGCTGGCGGACTTGGGCCTCAGATGGCATTTCATCGGTGCCATTCAATCGAATAAGACCCGCGCCATCGCCGAACGCTTCGATTGGGTGCACAGCATCGATCGCTTGAGCGTCGCCCGTCGGCTGTCGGAGCAGCGGCCTTTCCACGCGCCGCCGCTCAACTTGTGCATTCAGGTCGAACTGATAGCGGAGCCCAACAAGGCCGGTGTGGACCCCGCCCGCGTCGGGGAACTCGCCGCCGCGGCCGCCCTGCTGCCCAGAGTCCGCTTGCGGGGCCTCATGTGCATACCGCCGCCACAGCCTGATCCGGCGGCCGGGCGCGCGACGTTCGCACGCCTGCGCACCCTGCTCGAAGAGCTGAACGCGAGCGGCCACAACCTCGATACACTGTCGATGGGGATGAGCGCGGACTTCGAAGCCGCGATCGCCGAAGGTGCGACGCTGGTGCGCGTCGGTACGGCGTTATTCGGCGCCCGTTAGGACCGGCGCGGGCTCGAGGCATGGTACACAGCGAGGGGCGGGAATGAACAATATACGCAGGCTGGCATTCATTGGCGGCGGGAATATGGCCTCTGCGCTGATCGGGGGCCTGACCCGGCGCGGCTTGCCTGCATCAAGGGTGGTGGTCGCGGACCCAAGCCAGGATCAGCTCGATCGGCTGGTCCGGGAGTACGGCATCACCACGGCCGCCGACAACGCGAGCGCGGTCAAGGGCGCCGAGGTGGTGGTGCTCGCCGTCAAGCCTCAGCAGATGCGCGCGGTGGCGATGAGTCTCGCGCCCCACATGACCGAGACGCGCCCCTTGCTTATTTCAGTGGCGGCGGGCATCCCGCATGCGGCCCTCGCGCGTTGGTTCGGACCCCAGATCCCGGTCATACGCACCATGCCGAATCGACCGGCGTTGAACGGCTTCGGTGCCACCGGCTTGTTTGCGCCGCCCGGCGTCGGCGCCGCCTACCGGGCATTGGCGGAAATGATCATGGCCGCAGTCAGCGCCACGGTGTGGGTGGAACACGAGTCCCAGATGGATACCGTCACCGCGCTCTCCGGAAGCGGGCCGGCGTATTTCTTCCTGTTCATGGAGGCACTCGAGGCGGCGGCCCATGAGCGCGGCCTACCCACCGACATCGCGCATCAATTGACCCTGGAAACGGCGTTCGGAGCCGCGCAAATGGCGCGCCAGTCGACGGATACGCTGGCCGCTCTGCGCGAGCAGGTGACCTCGAAGGGAGGCACCACAGCCGCGGCGCTCGCGGTTCTGGACGCTGCCGGTCTTCGTGCTATCGTCGCGCATGCGGTGGCGGCCGCCGACCGCCGCTCAGCCGAGCTCGCCGCCGAGTACGGTGCGCCCTGACCAACGAAGCCCCCGCCCATGGAAGCGATTAGATACATCGTCGATACCCTGCTGCTGTTGCTGACCCTGGCGTTCGTGCTGCGACTGTTGTTTCAATGGGTGCGGGCCGATTTTCGAGACCCCATGGCCGATGCCATCGTGCGCGTGACCAATTGGCTGATCATGCCTCTGCGCAAGGTTCTGCCGCCTATCGGCAAGATCGACACCGCGACGGTGGTCGCCGTCCTCGCCGTCGCGTCGATTCGCACCGTCTTGAGTTTGACCCTCGCCGGCCAGAGTGCCGGCGATTTGGCCCTGTTCCTGCGCGTCACCGTCCTCGATCTGGCCGGTTTGGTGCTTCGCATCTATCTGTTCGCCATGCTTCTGTACTGGCTGACGAGCTTCGTCAGCCCAAGCGGCTACGCTCCGGGCGTCCGCTTGCTGTCGCAGCTGTGCGAACCGATCTTGAAACCGGTGCGCCGAATCATTCCGCCGATCGGTCAGATAGATTTTTCGTTCCTCTGGGTGTCGATCGCCATCGGCGCCCTGCTTGTGCTGCTTCGTTGAACATCGGCTCCTACATCCCTGAAATCACTGTGAACGAGGCGCCGCCGCGCGAGGCCGCGGCACCCAAAGATCGCGCGGAAGCCTGAAAAACAAGTCCCCGGCACCAAGTGGAGCGCGAATCTTTTTTCTCAATTGCGCTAAACATCGGCTTTTTTCTATGTTATTTTCGGCGCCGAGTTGTATTTGCGGGATTCAAACGCCCGCGCTCGCAAACATTAGCAGGAGATTTAATATGGCGAAAAAGAATGCAGCACCGACCAAGTCTGAGATTCTCGCTACCATTTCGAAGGAAACAGAGCTCACTAAGAAGCAGGTCGGAGCCGTGTTTGACTCGCTTTCATCCGCGATCAAGAAGAGTCTGCGCAGTCACGGCTTGTTTACGTTGCCTGGACTTCTGAAGATGAAAGTCGTGAAGAAACCGGCCACGAAGGCGCGCGAAGGCATCAATCCTTTCAACGGCGAAAAGATGATGTTCAAAGCGAAACCGGCGAGCAAGAAAGTGCGCATAGCCGCGCTCAAAACGCTCAAGGAATTCGTGAACTGATATGTATGCATTCGGGGCGGCTGTATTCAGCCGCTCCGAATGGCATCTATGACGGCGTCCTGCAATTCACGCAGACGGCCGTGAAAGAAGTGGCCTACGCCCGGAAGCACGAGCAGCCGCGGCTTTGGGCTCAAGGTCTCCGCCCAATCGACGACCGCGCCGGGATCCACGACATCGTCCGCATCCCCCTGAACGATGAGCCACGGGCATCGTGGCACGGTGAGCGCGGATACATCGAAGAGCCCGATCGCCGGCGCGACGGTGATCAAATGACGCGGGGTGCGCCTCTGCGCCAGGCGCAACGCGACGTAGCCGCCGAAGGAAAATCCACCGATCACCAATGAGCGGCCGGGCCAGCGGCGTGCGCCGAAGCCGGCGACGGCGTCCGCATCCGCGGTTTCACCGATGCCTTGATCGAATATCCCGCCGCTCGCGCCCACACCGCGGAAATTGAAGCGCAGCGTCGGAATTCCGGTTTCGCGTAAGGCGCGCCCCAGCGTCGTCACCACCTTGTTGTCCATGGTGCCGCCCATCAAGGGATGCGGATGGCAGATGATCGCGTAGCTTGGGCTCGCCATGCCCGTATCTTCGACGACCGCCTCGAGGGCACCTGCCGGCCCCTCGATGGAGAGGCGCTCCCCGCCTGAGCTCATTCGATGGCGACGAGATCGATGTCGAACACCAAGGTGGCGCCCGGCGGTATCACGCCGCCGGCGCCGCTATCGCCATAGGCCAGGTCAGCGGGGATGATGAGCCGGCGGCTCCCGCCGATCTTCATCCCGATCACACCCTGATCCCAGCCCTTGATGACATTGCCTGCGCCCAGCGGGAATCGAAAGGGCTGGCCTTGGGTCAACGAGCTGTCGAATTGTTTGCCCTTGTTGTCCTTCGCGCCGGCCTCGTACAGCCACCCGGTGTATTGCACGACGGCAATCTTGCCGGGAGCTATGCTCTCGCCCGCGCCGGCTTTGAGTTCTACGGATTGCATCGAAGTCACCGGGCTTGGGGGTGCCGCGGCGGGCTTGCCGCCGCAGGCCGACATCAAACCGATGAGCAGGGCTAAGCTGAGTTGCGGCAATGGTCTTTTGAGCGCCATAGCCGTCATCTTAGTTGATTTTACAGTAGCGGTGGTTCACGGCGCCGGTTGTTCGCCGTCCGCTCTCAAATTCGCGATTCTTGGAGCTTGAGGGTGGCGGCCACGCTGAGCACCAGCGCCGCGGAGCAAATCAACGTAATCTCGGCGCCTGCCGCGACCGCAGCCCCAATAGCGCCGATTCCGAGGCCGCCTGCCACGATGAGACCGAGTTCGGCGGCCATGCCCACCAAACACAGCCGCAGGGCGCCGATCAGATCGTCGATTTCGTCAACTACTTGCAGCATCCACTCCATACGAATCCCACTCTAGGGGAGCTTTGGCGCTGCCGCCGTGAGTGGGATCACACCCTTGCTATGGCGCCTCCCGCTGCGTAGGCTTGAGTTCACATGCAGCGAATTCTCGTCCTGAATCCGAAGGGTGGTTCGGGTAAAACGACGATAGCCACGAATCTCGCGAGTTATTTTGCGAGCCAGGGTGATCGTCCGCTGTTGTCGGACAATGATCCGCAGGGCTCGAGCACCCGCTGGTTAAAGAAACGCACCCCCGAACGGCCGCTCATTTACGGAGTAGCCGCGTTCGAGCGCAATACCCGCATGACTCGCGCCTGGCAAATGCGCATTCCACCCGACGCCGCGCATGTCGTGGTCGATACCCCGGCTGCGATTCCGGCGCACGAGATGCCCGACATCACGAAGAGTGCCGATGCCATCATCGTGCCCGTACTGCCTTCCGACATCGACATTCACGCCTGTTCGAAATGCATCGCCGACCTGCTGCTGATCGCCAAGGTGCGCCGCGAGGAGAATCGCATCGGTGTGGTCGCCAATCGCGTCAGGCGCAATACCGTGATCTACCAATCGCTGATGCGGTTTCTGGAGAGTTTGCGCATCCCCGTCATCGCCACCTTGCGCGACTCGCAGAACTATGTGCGGGCGGCGGAGCAAGGCGTGGGATTGCACGAAATGAAACGCGGCTTGGTGGAACAGGATCTTGCAGATTGGCAGCCGATGCTTGCGTGGCTGCGGGAGAAGGAAGATTTGCCGCATCCGGCCGAAGGAATCAACCCGCTGCCCGTCCCCGCCTAAGCCCGTCCGCGGAGCACGCACACTCTATTTATTTTTTCTCTTCCCAGGAACCGCGGATTTTTTCCGCCCAGTTCTTGTAGCTGTGCCAATTGTAGAGGGTGTTGGTTATCGCGCCGTGCCGGCCGCCGGTCTTGTAAATCTCTCGCTGCGCGGCACCCGGCTTGAGCGCACCCGGCTCCACGCGGGGAGCCCGGCGGTCCACTCCGGTGTATCGAGGTTGATTCTTGAGTTCGCTCATCGCTGGTGCCTCTGTCGATGGTGATGACAGTAAGTGGCGTGCACCTTCTATGGCAGGAACTGTGTCACAGGGGGTGGGACCCTGTCGCCGTCGTGCGACCAGCATGCGATGCGCATCTCACCGCACGTCGCGGTAAGTTAAATCGCCTTGGGATCTCACCAGGCGTCGAACAGAGGCTTGAGTTCCTGCAGCGAGCGCGCCAGCGCCGCGGGCAATAACGTCGCGTAGGCGTCGAGCAGAGCGATCGCGTTGCGCGCAGGATCCGTTCGCGCCGCCGCGCCGAGACGGCGCGACATGCCGCGGTTCACGATGTGAAGATTCTCATACAGCTCTTCGAGCGCGGCGAAGCCGTGGGCTTGGGTTCCGCCCGCCAATTCGCGCGCCAGCAGATACATGCTGGTGCTGCGATACACCGTCTCGGCTTCGCTGGCGAAAGGCAGGTGAAAACGCGCCATGGGGCGAAAGCGGTCGGTCCACGGGCAGCCGGCGGTCGCCATGATCAGTCCCAACACCGAGCTCATGGCTGATTGCACCGTGGTCTCGGCATAGATGGTGCGCTCCGCCTGCGTCACCGTCACCCCCACCGTATCGAATGAGACCAGGGCTTTGAGCGGTTCGATGGCGCCGGCCATTTGCAGCGCGGCCGGGCAGTGCGGATGGTCGGCCGTGTTGAGCGGACAATTGGCGCATTGGTTGAATTTCAACTCCGTCCAAAACGGCGCTTCCTGCGGCGCCGCATTGGAGAGCCGGAAATCCTCGGCGCCGAAGCTGAAGTCCAGCGACTTTTGCGATCCGTCCGGCAAATCGAAGCGGTAGCGGATGCGCTGCGGCTCGGTCATGCCACGAGCCGGTAGCAGGGGGTGTATTCGGCGCCCGCAAATTTCATCCGGCCCTGCGCAACAAACGAACGCAGCAGCCGATCCAGCGGCTCCATGATGGACGGTTCGCCCGCGAGTTCGAAGGGCCCGTAGCGCTCGATCGCGTTGATGCCGTACTCCTTGATGTTGCCCGCCACGATCCCGGAGAATGCGCGCCGTAGATTGGCGGCGCGCTCGTGCACCGGCTGATCACGCGAGAGGCGCAGGCCCCGCATCGATTCATGCGTGACTTCGAACGGCCGCTGGAAATCCAGCGGAATCTTCAGCAGCCAGTTGAAGCCGTACGAATCGCTCGCCTGCCGCCGGTAATCGCGGACGGCGCTGAGGCCCTGCACCATGGCGCGCGCGACGGCGGCGGGGTCGTCGATGATGAGTTGGTAGCGAACTTGGGCGGCCGATCCCAAGGTCGACCCTATGAAGCGATGGATCTGGTCGAAATATTCCGCGCTGTCCGCGGGCCCCGTGAATACCACGGGAAAGGGCAGATCGCGATTGGCCGGATCGAGCAGGATGCCGAGCAGGTACAGGATCTCCTCCGCCGTGCCCGCACCGCCGGGGAAAATCACGATGCCGTGGCCCAGGCGTACAAAGGCCTCGAGGCGCTTCTCGATGTCCGGCATGATCACCAGTTGGCTCACGATGGGATTCGGCGGCTCCGCGGCGATGATGCCGGGTTCCGTGATTCCCAAGTAGCGGCCGTCGACGATGCGCTGTTTCGAGTGCCCGATGGTCGCGCCTTTCATGGGGCCCTTCATGGCCCCCGGCCCGCATCCCGTGCATACGTCCAAGCCGCGAAGTCCCAGCTCGTAGCCGACTTTCTTGGTGTAGTCGTATTCGATCCGCCGAATCGAATGACCGCCCCAGCACACCACGAGATTGGGCCGGGTCTGCAATTCCAAGACTCTTGCATTGCGCAAGATATGGAAGACCGCGTTGGTGATGCTGGGAGAGGACGCGAGGTCGAAGCGGCCGCTTTCCATGATCTCGTTCGAAATGAACACGACGTCGCGCAGCACCGCGAACAAATGTTCTTTCAGTCCGCGGATCATCACGCCGTCGACGAAGGCCGCCGCGGGCGCGTTCCTGATTTCGAGCTTGATGCCCCAGGCCTGGCGCACGATCCGCAGGTCGAAATCCCGGTACTTCTCGAATATCACCCGCGAATCGTCGATGTCGCTGCCCGAATTGAGCACGGCCAGCGCACACTGGCGAAAGAGGGGGTACAGGCCGCCCTGGCCGGAATCGAGCAGTTTGGCGATCTCCTGCTGCGACAGGTTCTCCATGCTGCCTTTGGGCGCAACCCGCGCATCGACCATGTCCGACGATAGAATCGTGGTTTCCAAGCAAGCGCCCTTTAGGCTAAGGATCGATTTCGATCGGTATATTGTCTTGAGTGCGCATCCACACTTCGACCATGTCGGAATTGGACAGGGCGATGCAGCCGTCCGTCCAGTCGTTCGATTCGTAGTAGGAAGCCGGATGCTTGGGCTGGTTGGGGAAGCCGTGAATCATGATCGAGCCCCCGGGCGCCCAGCGGTTCTTGCGCGCGCGCACCTCGTCGTCCTTGTTCGGATAAGACACCTGAATGGCCAGAAAGTACTCGCTGCGGGTATTGCGCCGGGCCAGGAGGTAACGCCCCTCCGGGGTCCGAAAGTCGTGTTCGCGCTCTTTCTGTCCGGTCGGACTCAAGCCGAGTTGGACCTTGTATTCGCCGAGGAGCCGGTCGCCGTCGTACAGATACAGCTTGTGCTCGGCCTTGTGGACGACGACCCGGGTTGCGGCCGCAATCTCGTCCGCCGAGGCATCCTGAAGCGGCGCGGCCGCGCTCACGCCAAGCGCCAAGGCCGCCAACAGGTATTTCGCCGAACGGCGACCGATTCGATCTCTCATCCTCAAAATTATAGCGTGTACCCGGTACGACATAATCGGTTATAGCTCACGTCTCGGTATAATCGGACAAATGCGCCTTGCGGCAATTCCGTTGATTTATCTCCTGGGGCTATTGGGCGGCTGCGCCGGCACATCCAGGACTGCGCCCGTCGAAGCGCTCGATGAGCGCACCGGGGTCACCTTAGGGGTGCTCAAGGAACCGATCGAACTCGTGCCCAGCCACCCCGAGGTCGGCGGGAGCAAGCGCACCACCTTCGCCTACCTGGGACCGGTGGAGTGGAATCGCAGCGGCACTCTTTCCTATGCCCTGTGGATGCACATCGCACCCGGAAGCGACCGCGCGCTCGTCGACATCCGCGGATCCGCGACCCCCACGTTGGTTCTCGACGACGGCGTCGTCGCCTTGTCGCACATGGAGGCGCCGTATCACGGCCGGGACGCCTACAAGCAAGCCGCTCCGTGGGGCCAAATCGCCTACTTCGACCTCGACGTTGCAACCCTGCGGCGCATGGCGGCGAGCCGCAAGCTCGAACTCGATGTCGGCGCGGTGGACGGATCCACGGTGAGTTTTTCTCCCTCGTCGGATACCCATGCCGTTCTCACCCGGTACTTGCAAGATCGCGGCCTTACTGGCGATTGATGGCCGCCACTTGCGGCAGCGTGATGACGGTCCCGGGGCGCACATCGCCGAAATCCACGTCGGGGTTGTATTGCGTGACCAGCCACACCGGTAGATCGCCGTGCTGTTGCGCGATTATCCACAGAGAATCGCCGCGTTTCACCGAATAGTTCTCCGTGCCTGCGATGCGGTGGCCGGCAAAATAGTCCTCCTGTAGGTGCTGGTGGTACTCGCGCCGCGTCGCCTCGAATTGCTCGGGCGTTACCTTGGAGAAATCCAGTTTGACCTTGTGACCGAGAGTCACCATGGCGTTCTTGTGCAATTTATTCAAAGTGCGCAGCACCTGCGAACTCACTCGCAGCCAATCGGCATAGTGACCCAGGGTTTCGGCAGCCTGCACGGTCACCGTGTCTCCGGACCCGACGCCGTAGTCGGTGGTATCACCGTTTCCCGTCGGGGCCGCCGCCGGCAGTAGCGCGGCGCTCTCGGTCTGCCGTTGCGAAACTGGTTCCTTCGGCGCCGGCACCGGCGCAGATTCCGGCGGGGATTCCGGCGCGGCTTCGGTCGCCGACGCTTCCGTGGCGTTGACCGGCGCAACAGGCACCACGGCCGCAACTGCCGCCGACGCAGCGCCCGCCCCCTCCGCGCGAGTGGCCGGCGGCGGAATACGCACCGTCTCGCCTCGCGCGACCGTGTGGTCCGCGCCCCAGCCGTTCGCGGCCAGCAATCGATTCAAGGTGACGCCGCTCGCCGCCGCGATTCCGGCCAGCGTCTCGCCGCGGCGGATTTTGTGACTGCCGTCGTTACGTTGGGCCAGATAGCGTTGGGCCGGCGGCAGGCGTTCCCACGCCGCGGCAATCTCCGCGCGCGGCAATGTCCCCGGCAGCCGCAGGCGGTAACCGCGCGGCACTAATCGGCTGCCGTTCCAGATCGGCGGCCGCAGCGCCGGATTCAGCACGCGCAGCGCTCCCATGTCGACCTTGAAGGCCTTGGACAGCGCCTCCACCGCAATGTAGTCGGGCAATTCCACGACCACGCTGTCGGTGTCGGGCAGGCGCGCGATCGGCCCGAAGTACTTGTCGGCGTTGCGGTCCACCTCGAGCGCCGCCAGGAACGCCACATAGAAATTGCGCGAGGCAAAGCCGAAAGTCGCGCCCTGGAAGCGCTTGACGATCACCGCGATGTCGCTCGTGCCCAATTCCTCCTGGGCCCTGCGCAAGCCGCCCGGACCGTGGTTGTACGCCGTGACCGCGAGCGGCCAGGTGCCGAGCAGCCGGTAGTTGTACAGCATCAAGTTGGCGGCGGCTTCCGTGGCGGTGTACGGGTCCATGCGCTCGTCGACCACTCTGTCGACGCGCATGAATCGCCTGGCGGTGGACGGCATGAATTGCCACAGCCCGGCCGCGCCGACCTTGGAATAGGCCTCCAGATTGAACGAGGACTCGACATGCGGCAGCGCCGCGATTTCCGCCGGCACGCCGTGCTGGGTCAAAGTGCTTGCGATCTGCCGCTCCCACAGCGCGGCGCGAATCAGCCCCTCGTGAAATCGATCCGCCTGCCCCAGCTGAAAGCGGATCCGGTCGATGGCGTCGCGAAAGTCCCGGGGGGTGGCCTTGTCGCCGAAGGCATGCAGTATGCGCAGTTCATGCGGGTTGAGATTGTCGGCGGAGCCCGCCGCAAAACGCTTCAGCAGCGCCGTGTACCGTGCCTTCGCGTCGGCGACACGCCTTTCGCGGTATGCGGGAGAGGTGCCGGGATCGAAGCGCAGCACCTCGTAGACCAATCCCAAGTTCCAATCGTCGTGCAGCAGACCCTGATCGGTGGTGACCTCCGTGTAGACGCGGATCCAAAAGCGCACGTCCTTCTCGAGATCCGGCGGACGGACGAAGGGGTCGGGCGTTTCCGCGCGCGCCGCGGCGCTCATAAAGACTACTGCAAGCAGGAGCCCGAACGCCGCCATCGTGGGTACGCGCCGGGGCATCGACTTGGTACGCTGCAAAAATATTCCCCAATGTTCGCAAGCGTACAGTCGTCGCGAACGAATTTTGCTTCACTACTCTGCGCGCTGTTCCGCGCAGAGGATCGAAACATGAGTCGAGGAAATCGCCCGCCCGGCGGCCCGCGCCCAAGCTGGGGCGTTCGAGCCCGAGCTGTCAATGAATAGCCGCACTACACAGGCCAAGCGCGGCGCCGATTCCTGGCTGAGTTGGTCGAACGTAGGCGTGGCCGTGCTGCTGATTCTGACAATAGCGCTCGCCGTGAGCATATTGATGGAAGGCCAATCGTGAATGCCCTTCCCATTGCCGCCTGCCGCCGGCAGACCACAGCCTGACTCAGCCGCCTATCCGCACTTAGAATCGCCGCAGTTCAAGCAGGTATTGCAGCCGTCCATCATGACCACGGCGGCGGTGCTGCACTTCGCGCACAATTGCGCCCCTTCGGGGAAGTGCGACTTCGAAAAGGCGTCGGTCTGCTTGGTTCGCGCCTCGAACTCCGCGCGCTTCTCCTGCACCAGCTTGCGCTGGTGCACATCGAGCTCGGGCTTCTTGAGCAAGCCGATGGACTGCAGGTGGCGCTCGATCACGTAACCCAGCTCGGCGATGGTCGAGGGCATGAATTTGCCGCCCGGTTGCCAGTAGCCACCCTTTGGATCGAACACCGCCTTCAGCTCATCGACCAGGAAGGTGGTATCGCCGCCCTTGCGAAACACCGCGGAGATGACCCGGGTCAGCGCGACGATCCATTGAAAATGGTCGAGATTCTTCGAGTTGATGAAGACTTCGAAGGGCCGGCGCTGCTCGTGCGGAGTGCCTTCGTTGAGCACGATGTCGTTGATGGTGACGTACATGGCGTGATCGGACACCGGCGTCTTGATCTTGTAGGTCGAGCCGATCAGCACCTCGGGACGCTCGAGCTTCTCGTGCATCCAAATGACGTTGTCCTGCGCCTTCGGCGGCTCTTTGGGAGCGGCCGTCGCGTCCTTTGCCTCGGGCTTCTGCACCCGGTACTTGGCGATCTTCTTGTCGATCTTGATGTGAGCCATGGTCAAAATTTCCCGTAGTAGCCTTCTTTCAGCGCATCGAAGAGATTGGCGGCCGTGTGCATTTCGCCGTCGTATTCGATCTCCTGGTCGCCCCGCGCCTCGATCTCCGTGCCGTCCTCCAGCGTGAACACATAGGTGGTGTTCTTGAGGTCGTCCTCTTTGACCAGCACGCCCTGGAATGCTTCCGGATTGAAGCGAAATGTCGTGCAGCCCTTGAGGCCTTGCTCGAAGGCATACATGTAGATGTCCTTGAAATCCTCGTACTTGTAGTCGGTGGGGACGTTCGCGGTCTTGGAAATGGAGGAATCCACCCACAGCTGCGCCGCCGCCTGGATATCGACGTGTTCCTTGGGTCCGATGTCGTCCGCCGAAATGAAGTACTCGGGCAGCTTCTCCGCGGGATTCTGCGAATTCGGCATGGCGCGCGGATTCACGAGTTCGCGGTATGCCAGCAGCTCGAACGAGAACACGTCGACTTTCTCCTTGGACTTCTTGCCTTCGCGGATCACGTTGCGGAAGTAGTGATGCGCGAACGAGGGCTCGATGCCGTTCGACGCATTGTTCGCGAGGGACAGCGAGATCGTGCCGGTGGGAGCGATGGAGGTGTGATGCGTGAAGCGCGCACCGACTTCGGCGAGTTCATCCACCAATTCGGGCGACGCTTCGGCGATCCTCTGCATGTACCGGCTGTACCTTGCGTGCAAAACCCTGCCCGAGACGCGCGCGCCCACGCGCCAGCCGTCCTTCACCATCTCGGGACGCTTGCGCAGCATGGCGCGGGTGACCGTGAACTCCTCGTTCATGATGGGCGCCGGGCCCTTCTCGCGGGCCAGGTCGAGGGCGGCTTCCCAGCCGGCCACGGCCATCTCGCGCGACACGTTTTGCGAGAACGCCACAGACTTCTTCGAGCCGTATCTCATGCACAGCATGGTGATGGTCGAGCCCAAGCCCAGAAAGCCCATCCCGTGACGGCGCTTGCGGATGATCTCGTCGCGTTGCGGCGCCAGCGGCAGACCGTTGATCTCCACCACGTTGTCCAGCATGCGCGTGAACACCTTCACCACTTTGCGATAGGTTTCCCAATCGAAACGCGCATTGTCGGTGAACGGATCGACCACGAACTTGGTGAGATTCACCGAGCCCAACAGGCACGAACCGTAGGGCGGAAGTGGTTGTTCGCCGCATGGATTGGTGGCGCGGATATTCTCGGTCCACCAATTGTTGTTCATCTCATTGACGCGATCGATGAGGATGAAGCCCGGTTCGGCGAAATCGTACGTCGAGGACATGATCACGTCCCACACGCGGCGCGCCGGCAAGGTCTTGTAGATCTTGCAGGCAACCAGGCCCTCCTCGTTCGCGACATACCCTTCCGTGTGCGGCCATTCGCGCCACACGTACTTCGAGGCGTCGTCCAGATTGGGCCTTTCGGCCTCGAATTCCTGCCTTCCCAACGGGAACGCCAATTGCCATTCGCCTTCGCGCTTCACGGCCTTCATGAAGTCGTCCGAGACCAGCAGGGACAGGTTGAATTGCCGCAGACGGCCGTTCTCGCGCTTGGCGCGAATGAACTCCAATACATCCGGATGTCCGATGTCGAAGGTGCCCATCTGGGCGCCGCGCCGGCCGCCGGCCGAGGACACCGTGAAGCACATTTTGTCGTATATATCCATGAACGACAGCGGGCCGGAGGTGTAGGCACCTGCACCGGACACATACGCGCCGCGCGGACGCAGGGTGGAGAACTCGTAGCCGATGCCGCATCCCGCTTTCAGAGTCAGGCCCGCCTCATGGACCTTGTTCAAAATGTCGTCCATCGAGTCGCGGATGGTGCCCGACACCGTGCAGTTGATGGTCGAAGTGGCGGGTTTGTGTTCGAGCGCGCCGGCGTTCGACGTGACGCGGCCCGCGGGAATCGCACCGTGACGCAGCGCCCACAGAAACGATTCATACCATTGCTCGCGGCACTCCTCGGCCTCGACATCGGCGAGCGCACGCGCGACGCGCTTATACGTGTCGTCCATCGAGTTATCGATGGGCGAACCATCTTTCGCGGTCAGCCGGTATTTCTTGTCCCAGATGTCAAAAGAGGCTTCTTGGAAAGGAATATCGCCGACGTCTTTGGGCTGTATCTTGACCACCGTATTCATGGGTATTAAAGCCGCTCCCTTATAATTATCGCGCCAAACTCAATGCACAAATTCCAGCGGTCCGCGATTGATAGAGATTGAGATATCTGAATTAATGCCGACGGGGAATTGCGCGATCTTCCGACCACAACATATTGTGTGAGGGAGATGAGGTTAAGACTGGATGGCAACCATCGTCAAGACATTTCTCATAGTTTTTTCGATATAAAAACATATTTAATATCAATAAGTTACAAAACTGTCCCGAGAAATTGGCTGATTACACTTTCGGGCCGCTCGGTCAAGCGGAAAAAACCTCAATCGCAACATCTTGTGTTTGCACACCTTATCCACAATATGTCCAATTGACTTTGGTTCAAGCGTTCGCTCGCAGCCGCACCGCATCCGGTTCTGCCGTCCGATCACCTCGCACCTCCCGTCGCTATCTCTCATCGCCTCGCCGTTGAAATGCTGCGGAGTCGACCCAACTTCTGGTCCAAGCGCGCGAATTTGAAATCCGAAGCTTCAGCATCAGCGGCTTCGACAACACATTTTTGAGGAGTATCAGTATATGACCGTCGTACGTTATGAGCCGTGGGCACTCGTCAGCCGGCTCCAGAAGGATATCGATCGCCTGTTCGGAGCGCCGTTGACCACGGCCGCGGATTCCGGGGCGTGGTTGCCGCCGGTGGACATCCACGAGGAAGCGAATCAGTTTTCGCTGCACGTGGATCTGCCCGGCGTCGACCCCAAAGCGGTGGAGATCACCGCCGATCAGGGTGTGCTCACCATCCGTGGGCAGCGCGAGGAGACGAAGCGCGAATCGCGTGAGGGCTATCGCCGCATCGAGCGCATCGCGGGAGAGTTTCAGCGCCGATTCAGCCTGCCGGATTCGGCCGACACCCAGAACATCAAGGCGAAATTCGTCAATGGTGTGCTGGAAGTCGCAATTCCGAAGGTGGCCCAAGTACAGCCGCACCGGATCACCGTCGAAGCCGCCTGAGAGGTCCGCCTGCGCGATCTTGCGTGTAAGATCGCGGAACGACCTTGACGATATCGGGGCCGGACGAACGCTCGTCCGGCCCTGTTTTCACGTCAAGGGTTTCAAATGAGGACTGGCATGAATTTGCGTTCCAAATTTGCGGCCGCCGCACTCACAGCCGCCCTGGCCGCACCGGCGGCGATGCTTTTCCACCCGGCTTGGGCCGCATTGCCCGGCCCCCTGACCGACGCAGCGCCCCTGCCCTCCCTCGCGCCCATGGTCAAGCGCGTGTCGCCCGCCGTGGTCAATATCGCGACGCGAGGCACCATCAAGGAACAGCCGGGCCAGCGCAATCCCTTGCTCGACGACCCTTTCTTCCGGCGCTTTTTCGAGGTGCCGCCGGATTCGAGGCCCCGCGAACGCCAATTCCAGAGCGCGGGCTCAGGCGTCATCATCGACGCCAAGAACGGCTACATCGTCACCAATCATCACGTGGTCGAGAACGCCAGCGAAATCACCATCACCCTGCTCGACAATCGGACATTCTCCGCCAAGGTCATCGGCAGCGACGAGGGCGCGGACATCGCCGTTCTGCAGGCCAAACAGCCGAATCTCACCGCCATGACCCTGGGAGATTCGGCCAAGCTCGAAGCGGGAGACTACGTCGTCGCCATCGGCAATCCCTTCGGTCTCGCGCACACCGTAACCGCCGGCATCGTCAGCGCACTGGGGCGCACCGGAATCAATCCCGACGGCTATGAGGACTTCATACAAACCGACGCCTCGATCAACCCCGGCAATTCCGGGGGCGCCTTGGTGAATCTGCGCGGCGAATTGGTGGGCATCAACTCCGCCATCCTGTCCCGCAGCGGCGGCAATATCGGAATCGGATTCGCCATTCCGGTCAACATGGTCAAGGGCGTCGTGGACCAATTGATCAAGTACGGCCAGGTCAAGCGGGGAGTGCTCGGCGTCAATATCTATCCGGTGACGCCGGACATCGCCAAGGAATTCGGAGTTGCAGAATCGAGCGGCGCGCTGGTCGCCGGCGTAGCGCAAGGTTCGGCGGCAGAGCGGGCGGGGATCAAGACCGGCGACATCATCACCTCCATCAACGGCGTCGCCATGAAGGACGCCGGCGAGCTGCGCAATACCATCGGCATGCTGCGGATCGGGGACAAAGTCGAGATCGGCCTGCTGCGCGACGGCAAGCCGCGCAAGCTCACGGCGCTGATCGCCGAGCGCACTGACGTCGAGACGGCGAATGCCGTGGACATCAACAAGGGACTGGAAGGAGCGGAACTCGCCGATGCCCCCGACGGCAGCGGCGTCCTCATCAAATCTGTCCAGGACGCGAGTCCGGCGGCCCAAAATGGGCTGCGCCCCAACGATTTGATCGTGGGAGTGGCGCGCACGCCGGTGTCGAACACCAAGGCCTTCAAGGAAGCGGCCAAGAACGCCAATGTCCTGGTCTTGAACGTGAGACGCGGCTCCGTGGCGCAACTGATTCAAATCCGCTGATGCCCCGTCTGCAGTCCATCGTCGTTCTCGGCGGCACCGGATTCCTGGGAACCCGTTTGGTCGCCCGATTGATCAAGGACGGCCACCAGGTCACGGTGCTGTCGCGGGACCGGGAGCAGCACAAGCACCTTCTGGTATTGCCCGGACTCACATTGGAAAACTGCGATGTATACGCCGAGGCTTACTTAAGCGAGCGTTTCCGCGGCAAGGATGTGGTGATCAACCTCGTCGGCATCCTCAATGAGCGCGGGTTCGGCGGCTCGGGGTTCAGGCGCGCGCATACCGAGCTCACGCGCGGCGTGCTGCAGGCGGCCCGCTCCGCGGGATCGGCTCGGCTGCTTCAGGTCTCGGCCCTGAAGGCGGCTCCCGACGCACCCAGCTACTACCTGAGCTCGAAGGGCGAGGCGGAACAACTCATCCGCGACAGCGGCGCGGCGCTCGACTGGACCATCTTCCAGCCCTCGGTGATGTTCGGTCCCGGCGACTCATTCCTGAATCGCTTCGCCGGTCTGCTCGCCACCATTCCCTGGGTACTGCCTCTGGCGAAACCCAATGCGCGCTTTCAGCCGGTGTTCGTCGATGACGTGGTGGAAGCCCTGCGGCGCTGCCTGCACGGCGGCTCTTGCAGCCGTCAAACCTACGAGCTCGGCGGCCCGCATACCTACTCCTTGCGTGAAATCGTGAATATGGTGGCGAAACTCACCGGCCGGCGGCGCTGGATCGTGGGATTGCCCGATCCTGTGGCGTGGCTGCAGGCGCTCGCCATGAATTTCGTGCCCGGCCGCCCTTTCTCCAGCGACAACTACCGCTCGCTCACGGTCGACAGCGTCTGCACACAGGACGGCTTCGCGAAGCTCGGCATCAAACCGCAATCGATGTTGGCATCCGCCAGTCAGTATTTGGGCGCCCTCGAAGACAATGCCCACTTGAGCCGCAACCGCGCGAGCGTCGGCCGCGCCGGTTAAGACCCGCAACCCGCTCAAGACTCATGCACAAGCTGCGCAAGCCCTACCTGCTGTTTCTCGGCGACGTGAAAGATAACCTGACCGCGAAGACCGCGTTCGGACTCAAGGATTGGTGCCCAGACGATGTGGCCGGCGAGTGGAGCTTGCCGGGCTGCGAAGTCACGCTCGGTCTACCGCGCCTGTCGCCCCTGGAGGCACAGCGTCGCGGCGCGGGTTCCATCGTGGTCGGAATTGCGCCGACGGGCGGCAAGCTCCCGCCGCACTGGGTTGCCGAACTCGAGGCGGCCGCCGCGGCGGGCCTCGACGTCGTCAGCGGGCTGCATACGCGCCTGACCTCGTTCCCTGATCTGGTACAAGCCGCCTCTCGCAGCGGCGCCCGGCTGATCGATGTACGGCACAGTGAAGAATCCTATGGAGCGGCGAGCGGCCGCAAACGTACCGGCAAGCGCGTGTTGACGGTGGGGACGGACTGCGCACTTGGAAAGAAGTACACCGCTCTCGCCCTCGCCAAGAACTTGAGATCGCGGGGCGTTGCCGCGTCCTTTCGGGCGACCGGTCAGACCGGCATCATGATTTCGGGGGAAGGCATTGCCATGGATGCCGTCATCGCCGACTTCGTCGCCGGGGCGGCGGAACGGCTGTCTCCGGACAACGCTCCCGATCACTGGGATGTGATCGAAGGCCAGGGATCGCTGTTCCATCCGGCCTATGCGGGCGTGACTTTGGGCCTGTTGCACGGATCGCAGCCCGACGCCATCGTGCTCTGCCACGATCCGTCCCGCCGCACCATCGACGAATACCCGGACTATCCGATTCCGGATTTGCAGGTGGCGATCGACGATTATCTGCGTGCCGGGCGGCTCACCAATGCCGCGATTCGCTGCGTGGGCTTGAGCATCAATTCCTCCAGCCTGTCCGACGCGGAAGTGGAGGAGTATTTTCGCCGCCTGACGCGCGATTTGGGACTTCCCGTGTGCGATCCCGTGCGCACGGGAGTCGATGAGCTCGCCTCGGCACTGCTCCGCCGGCCGTAGATTACCGGCTGCCCGGCGAGTTCGGCTCGCCGGGCTTGGGAAAATCGCGCGCGGCGGCGAGGATCCATTCGCGAAATTGCGCCACCTTGGGCAGGTTCAAGAAGTTCTTCGGGCAGACGAAATAATAGGCGAGGCCGTAAGGCAGTGCCCCATCGCCGGCAAGCCGCACCGTGCCCTTCTGTAGCGCCCGCGTGGCCAGCGTCCACCTCGTCAGCACATAGCCGAGGCCTTCCTCCGCGGCCGCCAGCAGGCCGGCCGAATCATCGATGCTCGGCGCGCGCGAAAGCCACGCGGCTTCCTCGCCGGTTTGACTCCACACAGTCCACGGCTCATCGCCGCTTTCGAGCAGCGGATACTTGCTCAACTTCGCGCCGCGCTCGATCATTCCGTATTGCTTGATGAGTTCCGGGCTCGCAACCGGCACCAGCCAATCGTCCATGAATTTCTCGCTGTGCAGGTTCGGATAGTCGCCGCGACCGAGGCGAATGGCGACATGGTTCGTGGTGCGCGAGAAATCCACCAGGTTGCGCGAGGTGTGAAAGCGTAGTTCGACGTTCGGATATTTGCGCCGGAATGAACGGATTCGCGGCAGCAGCCAGATTTGCAGAAACGAAGCGATCGTACTCACCTGCAGCGGTCCGGCGCGCCGATGATGCTTGATCTGCTGCATGGCGGATTCGAGTTTTTCCAGGCCCGCCCGCACCGACGGCAGCAGTTCCGCGCCTTCGTCGGTGAGTTCCACCCGCCTGCCGTTGCGCCGGAACAGGGGCACTTGAATGTATGACTCCAGCGCCTTGATCTGTTGGCTGACGGCAGCGGGCGTCACATTGAGCGCGTCGGCAGCGGCCGAAAAGCTCAGCTGAGTGGCCACCGCCTCGAACATCCGCAGGGCCCCCAGCGGCAATCGATCGTAGGCGGATGTCATCTCAAGTCCTCCCTTCGCCACAGACGGCGGCATCGCGCTGCGCTTGATCGAGCTTGGCCAAGGCGCGTGCCCGGGCATAAAAAGCGCCGAGGTCGCCGCCCACCGCCGCAAGCTCGCGCTCGAACCCCGGCACGCAGGCGAAATATGTGGCGATGGACGCCAGATAGGCGTTGTTCAGGCCTTCGGCGAACCATGACTCGAATGGGGCATGCCCACCCCATTGCGCCTGGAGTTTCGCGAAGGAGGAGCGCAGGGCGAGGAATGCGGCGCGCTTGCGCTCGCGCATGGCCTGCGGCGGGAGTCCGGAGGCATACAAGGTGCGCAGCTCGGCGCGGGTTTCGCTCATGAGATCGATCACCTTGAGATAGTGCTCCCGCTGCTCGAGATGCTTCGCCAGATCTTCCTCCCGGCCTTGCGCGCGCAGCCAGCGCCGCACCCCCTCCTCCTCGACCGTGGTGGCCAGCGCTTCATTGAACGAAGAATCGTTCGGCACGTACAGGAGCTGGTGGGTAAGCTCATGAAATATGATGGATGCCAGTTCCACGTCGTTCCAATCCATCATGGTGCTGAGCACGGGATCGTCGAAGTGGCCCAGGGTGGAGTAGGCCGCCACGCCGTCGACTGTGACATCGAGACCGCGGGCGCGAAGTTCACCCGCAAAACGTCGCGCCCGGGCTTCGACGAAGTAACCGCGGTAGGCAACGCAGCCGACGATGGGGTAGCACCATTCCTTCGGGTCCACCGAGAACTCCGGGGCGGCGACCACGTTCCACACCACGTAGCGCCTCTTCAGGTCAGCATAGCTGCGATAGCTGCCGTTGTCCGGCAGTCCCAAATCGCGGCTCGCGAAATCGCGTATCGCGGCCACCGCCTCGAGCCGCGCGCGCAGCGCAGGCGGCGTGGACGGGGCTGCGATCACCCGGCTGATGGGTACGCGCTCGGACATCAGCGCAAGCTGGCCTTGCACGCTTTGCAATTCATAGCACCCGCCGCCGACGGCGGCGATGAGCACGACGACCAAGGCCGCGCGGATCGTCGCGGCGATGCTGCTAATATTCACGCATGCAAGTGTATCTGGTTGGCGGAGCGGTTCGGGACGCCTTGCTCGGGCTCCCCGTCAAGGAGAGGGACTGGGTGGTGGTCGGCGGAACCCGCGAGGAGCTGTTGCGCCGGAACTTTCGCGAAGTCGGCCGCGATTTCCCCGTGTTTCTGCATCCCGAGACTCACGAGGAGCACGCGCTGGCTCGGCTCGAGCGCAAGGTATCGCCCGGCTATCGCGGCTTTGCCGTCGAATTCGGCCCCGACGTCACGCTGGAAGAGGATCTCGCGCGCCGCGATCTGACCATCAACGCCATGGCTCGGGCGGCCGACGGCACACTGATAGATCCTTTCGGCGGCGCACGCGACCTCGATGCCCGGGTGCTGCGCCATGTGTCGCCGGCGTTTGCCGAAGACCCTGTGCGCATACTGCGCGTGGCGCGCTTCGCGGCGCGCTTTGCGCCGCTGGGGTTTCAGGTTGCCCCCGAAACCCTGGCGCTGATGCGCGCCATGGTGGAGCGGCGCGAGGTCGACGCATTGGTGCCCGAGCGGGTGTGGCAGGAAACGGAAAAGGCCCTGCGCGAGCCGCAGGCCTCCGAATTCTTCAGGGTGCTGCGCGCATGCGGCGCCTTGCAGCCGATATATCCGGAAATCGACGCGCTCTTCGGCGTGCCGCAGCCTGCGCAATGGCACCCAGAGATCGACACCGGGCTGCATACCTTGATGGTGCTCGATCAGGCCGCTTTGCTGAGCCCGGAGCCTGTCGTTCGATTTGCCGCACTGGTGCACGACCTCGGCAAGGGTACGACGCCGCACGATGAGTGGCCGAGCCACCGCGGACACGAGGAGCGCAGCGTTTCCTTGATCGAAGCGCTTGGGCGCAGGCTGCGCCTGCCGGCGGAGTATCGCGACCTCGCCGTCATCGTGGCGCGCTATCACGGGATCGTGCATCGCGCCTTCGAACTCAAGCCCACGACCATTCTCGATTTTCTGGAGCGCGCCGACGCGTTTCGCCGCCCGGAGCGTTTCGCGCAGGCGCTGCTCGCGTGCGAGGCGGATTCGCGCGGCCGCAGCGGCCTCGAAAACGTCCCCTATCCGCAGCGCGGGTATTTGCAGGCCGCGCGCGAGGCGGCGGCGGCGATCAAGCCGTCGACGGAGGAGATCACGGCTCTTTCCGGGGCTAAGATCGCCGAGCAGCTGCATCGGCGGCGCGCGCAGACCATCGCCGAACTGCGGCAACGATCCGCCGCGAACGACCATTCCGCGCCGTGATCCGCGCACCGAAGAGGCTTCTATGAACATTCGTTTTTCGCAGGCCCTGGGGCTTCTCGTTCTTGCAGCCGCCCTGATGGGCGCCGCGCGCGCGGATGCGGTACTGCTGAGCGAGGCAGCCTATCCCGAAGGGCCGCTGTGGCGGGACGGCAAGCTGCTGTACGTCGAATACGCCGGGCCCGGAATCAAGATGTGGGACGGCCGACGCTTGTCGACCTATTGGAGCGGCGAGCACTGCGGCGCTTCCGGGCTGATCGCCTACCGGGGCGATCACATTCTGGTGGCCTGTTACGACGCGAACACCGTCGTGGAATTGGACCGGACCGGGAAACAACTCCGCACCTTCGACAAGGACCGCGCGGGCCGGCCATTCATCGGACCCAACGACTTCACCGCGGATGGCGGCGGGGGAATCTATCTGACTGCCTCCGGCGTGTATGACCTGAAGGCGCCGATCAGCGGCACCGTTCTTCACCTGTCGGAGAGCGGCGCGCTCGTCGAGGTGGCCAACCTCATTCACTATTCGAACGGCCTGACCCTGACCAAGGACGGCAAGAGCCTGCTGGTGGCGGAGATGCTGGCGGGCCGCATCCTCTCGTTTCCCATCCTGCCGGACGGGAGCTTGGGCCCCCGTTCCGTGTGGGCGCGCCTTTCGGACCTCGCGCCGCCGACGCCCGGCGAGGACGGCTACAACGGACCCGATGGACTCAAGTTGGGTCCCGACGGCAACTACTACATTGCGCAGAACGGCTCGGGCCGGGTGCTGGTGGTGAACGACGACCGCAAGCTCGTGCGCATCATCACCGTCCCCACGCCTTATGTGACCAACATGAACTTCGGCGCGGCCGGGACCGGCACGGTCTACATCACCGGCGTCTTCGATCCCTGGAAGGCGCCGTTCCCTGGCGCCGTCTATCGATGGAAGAATTGATCCGCGATCGTCGCTAAAACTTGTAGCTGATCTTCACGCCCATGGTGCGCGGCCGATTGATGGTCTCGGCCGTCACGAACTGATTGCCGTTCTCGAACAGATTGGCGCGCGCATCGGTCAGGTTCTGCCCGTAGAACTGCGCTATCCACGCATCCTTCTCCACCCCCACCGACGCGTCGTAGGTGGTGAACCCCGCCTGGTCGTAGGTCTGAATGTTGCCGGTGGCCGAATAGGAATGCGCCTGGTGGGTGCCGCCGATCTGCCAGAATGCCTTGTAAGCGCCGACGTCGAACTCGTAGCGGGCGCGCAGGCTGGCCTGGAAGGGCGGCGACTGCGCCAGCGGCGTGTCGGGTTGGCCGAAGGCACTGCCGCCATAGTTGTTCTGGCCGGCCAGGACCGGAATGGCGATGGGCTGCCCATTGGGCTGCAGCAGCAGGGGGGCGTTGGACAGGTTGCTGCTGTTCCAGGACGCCGAGCCGATGACCGTGAGTTCATGGGTGACGCGGCCGATGAGTTCGGTCTCGGCCCCGCGCACCCGATAGTCGGGCCCGTTGATCACGAAGCTCAAGTTGCCGTAGCAGCACGACTCGAAGATCTGCACCTGTACGTCTTTCCAATCCTCTTGATAGATGGCGCCGTTGAACTCCAGCCGCCGGTCGAACCACTGGGTCTTCCAGCCGAGCTCGTTGTTGATCAGGGTATCGGGCGCATAGGACTGAGGCGTTTGATACGTGTACGTGGCCCCATTGACCGGACCCGAGGGAGCCACCCCGTCCACCACCGCGTCGGTGTGATTGATCAGATGCGAGCCGCGGTTGAAGCCGCCCGGCCTGAAGCCCTGCGACCAAGTGTAGTACAGGAGAACGTCATCGATCGGCCGCCAGCTCAAGTTGGCGCGGCTCTTGAATCCCTTGTAGGTGATGTTCAGATCGTGCGCACTCAGGTCGTTGCTGTAGGCCACATTGCCGGTGCAGGGGGGCGGACCATCATCCATGCAGCCGAAGCTGCTCACTGAACTGCCCACCGCCGTGGTGTCGATCTGGTAGTAGCGGGTCCCGAACGTCGCAGTGAGCTTCTTGGGAACGATGTCGAAATCCATCGAGCCGAATATCGCCTTCTGGGTGTAGCCGCGGGTGATGTCGTCGAAGAATGAAACGGTGTCGCCGCGCACGTTCGGGTTGCGCACCTGCGCGCCCGGCGCGGGACCGATGTCGGTCAAGCAACCCGTATCCAGGGTGGTGGTGCAGGCCGGCAGACTCTTGTACATCCAGTCGATGTTCTCGGCGACGCTGTAATCTTCCCAGAACAGGCCGGCGATGCCGCGCAGCCGCCAGTCATCCGGGGTGCTGAAGCGCAGCTCCTGGCTGTCGTGGGTGGCCGTGTCGGTCTCCTTCCAACTCGCCACGGGTGAGTAGCACTTTCCGGTGGTCGTGGGCGAACTCGGTCCGACGCACTGGTAATAGTCGGCATACACGCCGCGGGCGTAGTTCGTGTAGTCGCCCACCTGCGTGATGTTGCGGACCATGTAGCTGCCCGCATACACGACCTTGATGTCGCCCAGCTTGCCGTTGATGGTCAATGCCGTATTTTCGAATCGATCGTTGTTATATGTCGGGGTGTACAGCTGCACCGAGTTGTCGGGCAGGGTCTGCCCGGCCGAGCTCTTGGGCGTGACATAGAAGACGCCGTCGGACTCCATGCTTTGATACGACTGCACCAACAGCGCATTCCAATCTTCGTTGATCTTGTACAGGGCGCCGACGCGTATGCCCTGGTAGGTGACGGGATTGATGGCGTTGGCGACCAGGCTGTTGTTGTTGGCGGTCGGAGTGCCGGGAGGCACGCCGTAGGCGGTGGGAGTGCCGCCCGAGCATTGGCCGTTCACCGGAGCGGGCCCTGCCGAGCAGCCCGTGGCGTAGCCGGCGTAGTGGATGCCGATATCGGTCGGCAGCCGGGAGAAGGTGCCGGGCACATTGTTGATGTAGCCGCCCCGGGTATCGCTGTAGATGACCGCGCGAACCGCCAGAGTATCGGCGATCAGCGGCAGGTTGATCATGGCATCCACATTGCTGCTGGGATCGCCGCCGCTGGTAAAGGCATAGCCGGCGTTGACATCGCCTTCGGTGACGTCGAGCTTGGGCTTGTTGGTGATGTAACGCAGCACCCCGGCTTGGGCGCCCGCGCCGAACAGCGTGCCCTGCGGTCCTTCGAGCACTTCGATGCGTTCGATGTCCGCCGCGTAGACGTCGAGGTTGCGGCCGGGCAACTGCCCGGACTGATCATCCAGATAGACGGCGACGTTGGGGAAGCTGCCGATGCCGCTCGAGCCCTGGGTGGCCAGAGTCGAGGTCGCCAGGCCGCGCATGAAGATGACGCTCTGCCCGGGGCCACTGCCGGCCATGGTGACATTGGGCAGGTATTTCACGAACTCATCGAACGTGGCCACGTTCAATTGAGTCAGCGTCGCGCCGGTAAGGGCTTGAATCTGGATGGGAACGTCCTGCATGTTCTCCGTTCGCCGTTGCGCGGTAACGGTGATCTCTTGAATCGCGTCGGAACCGCTGGTATCGACGGTGTCGGATGCCGGCGCGGCGGCATAGGCGAATCCGGCCGACGAGCCGCCGAGAATGACGGCTATCGCATAGGACAATTTTGAGTTCACGGTTCATCCCTCTATGTTTTGTTTCCGGCATTCGGATTCGTCAGCCGATCAGACCCTGAGGCTGATTTGCAGGCTGCGATCGCGGTGTCTTCGCCCGCACAACCGCATGTTAAGTCGGCGGGGTGGGCCGGACTAGCGGTATTGCGACGATATCGGGTCCAGACGCGACGCCCTCGCCGGGCCCCGGGGGGGCGGAACGGGGAGTCCTCATCGAGGCATGGGCGTCGGCGACGGAAGCCGCACGATGACGCGGCAGCCCTCGCCCACCACGGCGTCCACATCGATGGTGCCGCCCGCCGCCCGCACGCGCTCGCGAATCTGCGCCAGCCCGAACCGATCCCCGGACGGCGGCGAAGCCTGCCGCGCATCGAAGCCTATGCCCTCGTCGACCACGGTGATTTCGACCATGATCGGGGAGACGTCGACTTCCACCTCGGCGGAATGCCGCTGGGAGTGCTTGCGGGCGTTCATGAGCAGCTCTCGAATGCAGCGGTAGATGAGACGCAGGCGGTCGCGAGAGAATTCCTCGCTGCCGTTGACGCGCCATTCCACGCTGAACCCGTATCGAGTCTTGAAGTAGTCGGCGAGCCAACGCAGCGTCTCATCGAGCGAGGCGCGGTCGAGCCCCGGGGGCGTCAGATCCTGAATCATCACGCGCAGGCCCTCCTGGGCTTCGCGCGAAGCCTCGGTCGCCTCGTCGAGCAGCACGGACAACGGCGAGTGGCTTGCGTGCATTCGCATGGCCGCCAGCGTCATGCTCTGGCCGGCCAGAACCTGGCCGATGCCGTCGTGCAAGTCGGCCGCCGTTTTTCGGCGCGCGGTTTCCTCGGCGGCGGTGAGCGCACGCGCATACTCGCGCAGCGCCAGGTGCTCGTGCGCAAGCTCATCCAGCAATGCGCGTTGCTTTAGCGTCATCAGATTCACGAGCAACGCGCCGCCGCAGCCGATCACCAGGAACACATCGATGGAGATGACGACGTCCCGCCAGCCGTCGACATTGGCGAGCTCCCGATAGATGCCCACGCCATACCCCGCGAAGAACACCACGCCGGTTGCCATCATCACGACCCCGATGTTGGTGGCGCGGCGCGAGAACCGCAGCGCCAGCCAGGCCAGCGGGATGGCGAGGAGCATGGGCTCGACCAGCGGATCCACCGCCCGCCACGGCACCACCGCGAAGAATACGAAAAGAGCGACCACCAGGAGGGAGACCGCCCACCCTTCCCACTGCCGCACCGGAGTCGCGGTGGGTTCGGAGAATCCCAGCAGCAGTCCGAACACCATCGGCCCGAAGGTGACGATGGTGAGCACCGACGCGAGGATCCACAATCCCACATCCGCCGGCGCCAGCACGGTGTTTGCGGTCTGCGCACCGGTCGCCGCGCCGAGCAGGGCGCCGGGCAATGCGCCGGCAATGAGTGCGACGATCCACAGCGGCGAAATCACCAGGGCGAATCGCTCCTGCCGCCGGAAGAGCCGCATCATCCGGGCGAGCCCGGCCGGGCCCATCGTCGTCAATATGTTCGCGAGCGCGTAGCTCAAAGACGTCGGCAGCGGAGCGGAGGCCTGGATGGTGACCCAGTAGAGGACCGGCCTCGCGAACACCTCCCAGGAGACCATCCCGAGGACGATCAGCGGCCACGCGCGCAACGGCAGCAGCATGAAAGCCGCGAAAGCGATGGCATGTGCCGGCCAGATTGCCGCCGATCCCGACACGGACTTCGACAGGTATCCGAGCAGGTAGAGCAGCGGGTAGCCGATGATCAGCCCCCATGCGATGCGCCTATCCAGACGCTGCTCGGGGCGCCCAGCCGATAATAGACTCCACGTCATTTCAACCCCTGATTCGATCACAAAGTATGGCGCAGGTCCTGCAGCGCGAAACCGGACAGCGGCAGATCCAAGCCGCGCAACCACGCCATCGCCTTGAAGCGCTCTCCCATTTCGCCCGGCAGCATCAGCTGCCGGGCTTCGTTCGCGAGCCGCGCGAATCGGTCGGCGTCATCGCCCGCCAGTGCGCGCATCCGCTCATCCACCTCGAGCCCGGCCAAGAAATAGCTCTGAGTGGTGAAGCCGCCGAGAGTGAACCCGGCCTCGCGGGAGGCCTCGGCCAGCAGCGTATAGTCCACCCACGCCGTGATGTCCTGCAATCCCGGATACAGAAATGGATCGTCGTGCGCCCGCTGCCGGAAATGGCACATCAACGTGCCCTCGTGCCGCTCCGGCAAGTAGTATTGCGACCGAGGCAGTCCGTAGTCGAACCAGAGCGCCGCGCCACGGCGTAAGGATCGGGTGACGCTCTGCGTCCAGGTGACGAGCCGCGGGCAGTATTCCGACACATAACCGTCCTCCCAGCCGCCGCCGGCTCGGGATAGCCGCGTGCACGCGTCGGCCAGGGCCTCAGCGGCAGGTCTGGGCTCCCATGCAAAACGGCCCTCTTCGATCGCCACGCCGAGCTCCAGGGTACCCTCGCGATGCCAGCGAAAGCGCCTGACCGGCAACGCGTCCAGCACCTCGTTGGCGAGAATGAGACCGTCGAACGATTCTTCGGGCGGCCCATCGAGCCATTTCACTCGCGCGCACAGACCCGGCAGGCGCTGCGCGATCAGGCGCTGCTGGCGCTCGCGCAAATCCGCGCTGATCTCGAGAATACAATAGCGATCGGGCAGACACCCGAGAGTCTCGAGGCGCGACAGAATGTCCACCGCGAGGCGTCCGCTGCCTGCGCCGATCTCCAAGATGGACCCCCTCCCCAGGGCGCGCAAGACTTCCGCGCACTGGCTGCCGACGCATGCGCCGAACAGCGCAGACAGCTCGGGCGCAGTTGTGAAATCGCCGCCGGCACCCAATTTGCGGGCACCTGCGCTGTAGTATCCCAAGGCCGGTGCGTACAGCGCCGCGTCCATGAATCGCTCGAACGAGAGCCAGCCGCGCGACGCGGCGATCAACGCGGTCAGATGCTCGTGCATGCGTGCGCAGTGCCGTGCTTGCTCATCGCTAAGAAGCATGAGTTCACGCTGCGAGGGCATTGCGGTATCGTTGTGATGCATGAAACCCAGTATCGAGAACTCGCCGCTGCATGACCAGGTGGTGCTGATCACGGGCGGTGCGCGGCGCGTCGGCGCCGAAATCGCACGGACGATGCATGCGGCCGGAGCGAACATACTCATTCATTATCGATCCTCCGCCGCCGCCGCAATCGCCTTGGCGGACCGGTTCAATCTGGCGCGTCCCCATTCCGCGGCGATCCACTCGGCGCACCTGTCGACTCCCGAGGCCCCGGACAAATTGGTGGCCGCCGCTCTGCTCGAATTCGGGCGGCTGGACATTCTAATCAACAATGCGTCCAGCTTTTACCCGACGCCGGTCGGTCAAATCACGCTCCCGCAGTGGGACGACCTCATGGGCAGCAATTTGAAAGCTCCGTTGTTTCTCTCGCAAGCCGCGGCGCCCGCCTTGGCCAAGCAGCACGGCCTCATCATTAATATGATCGACATCCATGCGCTGCGCCCGCTCAAGGATCATCCTGTCTACAGCACCGCCAAAGCGGGACTCGCCATGTTGACACGCGCGTTGGCGCGCGAGCTGGGTCCCGACATTCGAGTCAACGGCATTGCGCCGGGGCCGGTGCTGTGGCCGGAGGGCGACATGGACGAGGCATTGAAGCGCGAGATCATCGAGAAGACGGCGCTCAAGCGCCACGGCACTCCGCAGGACATCGCCCGCACTGCGCTGTTCTTGGCGAAGGATGCGCCCTACATCACCGGCCAAATCATCGCGGTTGACGGCGGCCGCAGTATTTAATGCGCGCCGGGCGGCGACTGCGCGGCGCAATGCTTGAGCAATTCCAGCGCGGTTTGAATGTCGGCTCCCAAGGGGCGGTCGTCGGCATAGGGAGGAATGACGGTGCGCACCCGCCGATAGACCGCATCGGTTTGCGCCGCGCGCGCGAAGGATTCCCGCTGCAGCTCGTACGCCTGTGCCGCGGCGAGCAGTTCGATGGCCACGACCGACTCTGCGTTGTCGATGATCTTGAGCAGCTTGAGCGCGCCCGGAGTCGCATGGCTCAAATGGTCCTCCTGCAGCCCCGACGTGACGCCGCCGTCCAAACTCGCGGCCGCCGCCAGGCGGCGGTTGTCCGCCACCAGCGAGGCCGCGGTGTATTGCGCGATCATGAATCCCGAACGCGCACCGTCAGCGGAGGCCAAAAACGCGGGTAAGCCGCTCACCAGCGGGTTGACCAAGCGGTCCATGCGGCGCTCCGACATGGCGGCCAGCTCGGCTACGGCGATCCCGAGGGAATCGGCAGCCAACCCAAGCGCCGCACCGACGGCATTCGCGCCGGAGCTCGCGCGAGGGTGATCCGGCGTGCCGACCACCACGGGATTGTCCGTCACCGACCGGAGCTCATCATCCACGACCTGGATTGCGCGGAAGTGAAGGTCGCGTACGGCGCCGTGAACCTGTGGGATGGCGCGAAGGCTCAACGCATCCTGAGTTCGCCGGCCGGCGCTCTGGCGCAGGATGGCGCTGCCGCTCAATAGGGCCCGCAGACGCTGCCCGACCAAGGCAACACCCGCCGAGACACGCAACGCCAGCGCATCGGCATCGAATACCGCGACTTGGCCGTGCAGATTCTCGAAGGTCATCGCCGCGACGACGTCCGCCCAATCGAGCAGGCGTTCTATTCTCAGCAGGGCGAGCGCCGACAGACCCGTGGCGCAGGGAGTGCCGTTGACCAGGCTCAATCCCTCCTTGGCCTGAAGGACGAGCGCGCCCAAGCCCTGCGACTCGAGCGCCTCGGCGCCGCTCACTCGACGGCCGCCCGACCGCGCCCACCCGGCGCCGAGCAGCACCAGGGCAATGTGCGCCATGTGCGTGAGGTACCCCACCGACCCGTAAGCCGGCACCTCCGGAACGCAGTCGCCGTTCAGCAGCGTGAGCAGCGCCTCAACCACTGCCGGACGAACGCCGGAGTATCCGTGCGCGAAATTGTTGATGGCGGCGGCCATGATGGCGCGCACCTCCGGCGCCCCTAGTTGAGGTCCCAGGCCTACCGCGTGGCTCATCACGATATTTCGCGACAGCTCGAGCTGTTTGGATTCGCTCACGACGGTATCGCACAGCGCACCGACGCCGGTATTCACCCCGTAGGCACGCACGCCCTGCCGAACGATGGATTCGACGAGTACGCGTGCCGCTTCAATGCGGTGCCGTACCTCATCCGATAATTCGAGCGGCGCGCCTTCGGCCACCTCGGCCGTTTGGCGCCAGGAAAGGGATCGCTCGAGAAGAATGCGTTGTGGCATTCGCCGGAGCTAGGCCGGGGCTTTGACCACGCCCGGACGGGCGCGCCATTGCTCCAGATGGTTGCGGTCTCGTTCGACCACCACGCCCACATCGCGCGAGCTGCGAATGGCGCCCGGTTTGCTCAGGGAAATGCGCACCCAGGCGACGCCGAAGTCCTCGAGAAGAAGCATGGCAACGTGCTCCGCCAGGGTTTCGACCAGGTGAAAACTCGATTCCTCGACAAATGCCAGCACGCGCTTCGCGATACGCTTGTAATTGATGGTGTCGTGGATGGAGTCGGACAGCGCAGCCTTGGTGATATCGGCGCTGATTTCGACATCGATGATGACGGTCTGCTTGACCTGCCGCTCCCAGTCGAAAATACCGATGATGGCCTCGGTTTTGAGCGCGTGTATGAAGATCTTGTCCATTGAATCGTCCGATCCCCCTAAGCTCCGATACTTCCCAGCTCCCAATTCGCGCGCGCCCCGATGGGCGCATCCTGGCGCATGCCGGCCGCCAACCGCATGCATCCGGCCAGCGCGATCATTGCCCCGTTGTCGGTGCAAAACTCGGCGCGCGGAAAATACAGCCTCGCGCCCGCGCCCTGTGCGACTTGTGCCAGCCGTTCGCGCAGGCGGACATTGGCGCCAACCCCGCCGGCGATGACCAGTCGCCGATGTCCCGAAAGCTCGAGCGCTCGGCGGCATTTCTCGGCGAGGGTCTCGACCACTGCTTCCTGGAAACCGCGCGCAACGTCCGCTCGGATCGCGTCGTCCAATACGCGGCCTCGCAAGGCTACTAGGGCCGCGGTCTTCAAGCCACTGAAACTGAATTCGAGACCCGGGCGATCGAGCATGGGCCGGGGGAACACGAAACGGTCGCTGCGTCCGCTCTCAGCCAGTTTCGCGAGCGCAGCGCCCCCGGGATACGGCAGCCCCATGAGCTTCGCGGTCTTGTCGAAGGCCTCGCCGACGGCATCGTCCAAGGTTTCTCCCAATATCCGGTACGCACCTAAGGCCTCGACATCCACGAGTTGGGTATGACCGCCCGATACCAGCAGCGCCAGGAACGGAAAACTGGGCGCGTCGGGCTCGAGCAGCGGCGCCAGCAGGTGCCCCTCCAAGTGATGTATGCCCACCGCGGGCCTGCCCCAGGCTGCGCTCAAGGCCGTGGCGAAGCCCGCTCCAACCAGAAGGGCGCCAATCAGACCCGGACCCGCGGTATAGGCGATCCCGTCGATCGATTCCCTGTCGGATCGGGCGTCGTGCAGAACCTCCCGAACCAGGGGCAAAAGCCGCCGAACATGGTCGCGGGATGCCAATTCGGGCACCACGCCCCCATAGGCTTGGTGCATTGCGATCTGGCTGTGCAATCGGTGGGCCAGCAGGCCCAGATCGGCGTCGTAGACGGCCACGGCCGTCTCGTCACAGGAACTCTCGATGCCCAATACCCGCATTAAACAATCCTCTAGGCACTTACGCGCCGAATTCAACCCTCGCATCCACGCGGCCTTTGCCTTTTATGGGGACGCACCTTAGAATGCGCCCCCCTGTCGCCGAATCTCGGCGGCCGCGCCATACATTTGAGGTTTGAATGCCCAGCGTTCGAGTTCGCGAGAATGAGTATTTTGACGCCGCCCTGCGTCGCTTCAAGCGTGCCTGTGAAAAAGCGGGCGTCCTCACCGAGCTCCGGCGACGTGAATTCTACGAGAAGCCCACCCAGGAGCGTAAGCGAAAAAAGGCTGCCGCGGTGAAAAGGCATCTCAAGCGCCTGTCCCGGGAGAATATGCGCGGCGCGGGCGGCCCTCCGCAGAGCCCTCCGGCGGCGCCTCCGGCTCGACCCTCGTACTAGGGGTTGCCCCGGTCTTTGGATGTCCCTCAAAGAGCGAATTACGGATGACATGAAGGCGGCGATGCGCTCCGGTGAAAAGGAGCGGCTCGGAGTCATCCGAATGATCACGTCCGCCATCAAGCAGCGCGAAGTCGACGAGCGCATCACTCTCGACGACGCTCAAGTGCTCTCCGTTCTCGAGAAGATGATCAAGCAGCGCAAGGAATCGCTGGTTCAATTCCAAGCCGGCAACCGCCAGGATTTGGTCGACAAGGAAGCCGCCGAAATCACGCTGCTGCAGGGTTATCTGCCTGCTCAATTGAGCGACGCCGAGATCGAGGGCCTCATCAAGGATGCGATTGCCGCGAGCGGCGCGGCCGGCATCAAGGACATGGGCAAGGTCATGGCCATCATCAAGTCCAAGGCGCAGGGCCGTGCCGACCTAGGGTCGGTCGGGGCGAAAATCAAAGCCCGCTTAAGCGGTTGATCCCGCGCGGTCCATGGCCGGCCGCATTCCACAGGCGTTCATCGACGATATCGTCGCGCGCTCCGACATTGTCGAAGTCATCGGCGCACGGGTGCCCCTCAAGAAATCCGGGCGCGAGTTCAAGGCCTGCTGCCCCTTCCACAACGAGAAATCACCCTCTTTCTGGGTGAGCCCCGACAAGCAGTTCTACCATTGCTTCGGCTGCGGCGCGCACGGCACCGTCATCGGCTTTCTCATGCAGTACGAGAAGATGGAGTTCATCGACGCCGTGGCGGACCTCGCGCAGCGGGCCGGCCTGGAAATACCGCGAGAAGCGCAGGGTCCGCGCGATCCCGGCAGCGTCGATCTACACGAAATCATGGCCCGGATCGCGGGCTTTTTCGAGCAGAACCTGGCGGACAATACGCGCGCCCTGAACTACGTAAACTCGCGCGGAATCGACGCGAAAACAACCGCCAAATTTGCCCTAGGTTACGCACCCGATTCCTGGGATGCCCTGCTCAAGCGCTTCGGGTCGCAGGAGGACGAGCGGCGACAGATCCAGCAGCTCGGCATGATCATCGAGCGCGACACGCGCGGCGGCGAACGCGCGGCGGGCTTCTACGATCGCTTCCGCGATCGACTGATGTTTCCCATCCGCGATTCGCGTGGACGCGTCATTGGTTTTGGCGGGAGAATCATCGATCAGGGTGAACCCAAATACCTGAACTCCCCGGAAACACCCTTGTTTCACAAGGGGCGCGAGCTCTACGGTTTGTACGAAGCGCGGCAGGCAAGGGGGGACTTCAAGCGATTGATGATCGTCGAAGGTTATATGGACGTCGTGCGCCTCCATCAAGCCGGCATTACTTATGCGGTGGCCACGCTCGGCACCGCGACCACGCAGGAGCACCTCGGCAAGATCTTCAGATTGACCCGCGAAGTGGTGTTCTGCTTCGACGGCGATCGCGCGGGCCGCCAAGCTGCATGGCGGGCTCTGGAGAACTCCCTGCCGCTGGCGCAGGACGGACGCGAGCTGAAGTTCATGTTTTTACCCGAGGGGCACGATCCCGATACCCTGGTTGCCGAGGAAGGCTCGGAGGCGTTCGAGAGTCGGTTGAACAGCGCCCTACCTCTGTCCGAATATCTAATCCAGCAACTGATGGCGGATGTGGACCTAAGTCATGTGGACGGGCGGGCGAAGCTCAAAGCGCTGGCAGCGCCTCTCTTTGCCCGGATGCCCGAAGGCATTTACCGGGAAATGCTCGCTGAAGGTCTGGCCAAGCGGGTCAGCATGCCCGCGGCGGCGCTCAAGAAATCGTTTGCAACCGCCGACCCGAAACGGCCCCCTGCGGAACGCCCGGAACCCGGGGCCCGGCAGCGCGGTCGTATCAGTGCCGGCCGCGGGAATCTGCTGACGCAGGCCATCACCCTGGTGCTGCATCACCCAACCGCGGCGGCGGCGGTCAAGGACCTCGCGGCCCTTGGGGGAGTCGATAGGCCCGGAATCGCGGTGCTCAAGGAGCTGCTCGCTCAGGCGGCTTCCCCTTCCACCCCCAGCACCGCGGTGCTGCTGGAGCGCTGGCGGGACCTTCCTGAATACGGCCGCCTGGCCGAGCTGGCCATGGCCGAACCGCTGGTGCCCGACCCTATGGCCGCGGCCAAGGAGCTGCAAATGGCCGTTGAGAAGCTGATTCAGGAGTATGGCCCGGGTCGCCGGACGGATGAATTATTGCGAAAAGCAGAGGAAATGGGCTTGAATTACGACGAAAAGGCCGAATTAAGCTTGCTTCTGCAATCCAGGGGCCGATCCTAGGGCAGCCCTGAACCTCCGCTTAGGATTGGCTACGGATTGGCCAGAATCGTATACTTGTCGGCTTGCATTGAAATTCCAGATTTTCCAACGAGGCGTCCACCTTGATCAAAAAAGCGCCAGCAGGCACCGCGACTCAAATCGCGGACGAGCGTCAGTCGCAACTGAAGTTATTGATTGCGCGCGGCAAGGAACAGGGCTACCTCACCTACGCTGAAGTCAACGATCACTTGCCGAGCGAGATCGTCGATCCGGAACAGATCGAAGACATCGTCAACATGATCAACGACATGGGCATTCCGGTGTACGAAAAGGCGCCGGACGCCGAGTCGTTGTTGCTCACCGATGCGACCGCGGCGCCCGACGAGGAAGCCGTGGAAGAAGCGACGGCGGCACTCGCCAACCTCGACGCGGAATTCGGGCGCACCACCGATCCCGTGCGCATGTACATGCGCGAAATGGGCACCGTGGAATTGCTGACGCGCGAGGGCGAGATCCGCATCGCAAAGCGCATCGAAGAAGGTTTGGAAGCGGTCAAGATCGCGCTCGGCAGCTATCCCGGCACCTACGATCTGCTGTTGCGGCATTACGAGACCGTCAAGGCCGGCCAGATGCGCCTGGTGGATGTCATCGTGGGCTTCGTCGACCCGAACGCGCCGGATGAAATCGCGCAGCCGCAGAATCCCAAGATGATGGCGCTGGAGCGCGAGGAAGCCGCCAACGACGACGATGAGACGGACGGCGATGAAGACGAGGAAGCCATCGACACGGGCCCTGATCCGGAAGAGGCCGCGAAGCGATTTAGTTCCATCGCCAAGATCCATCACCAGTTCCTGAACGCACTCGACAAGCTGGGCTCCAAGGATCCCAAGACCCTCAAGATCCGCAAGAAGCTCTGCGGCGAGCTGATGGAATTGAAGCTCTCGCCCAAGATGTTCGATCAGCTGATCGACAATCTGCGCCAGCACGTGACCGAAGTGCGGCTGCTCGAGAAGGAGATCATGTTCCTTTGCATCAAGCAGGCCGGGATGCCGCGCAAGGACTTCATTTCGACGTTCCCGAAAAACGAGACCAGCACGCGCTGGCTCGACAAGCACATCAAGGCCAAGAAGCGCTATTCGGCGCCGCTCGCCAAATTCAAGGATGAAGTGGAGCGCCGCCAGAACAAGCTGAAGGACCTCGAAGGCCTGTTCCACGTGCTGATCAGCGAGATCAAGGAGATCAATCGCGAGGTGTCGATCGGCGAAGCCAAGGCACGGCGCGCCAAGAAAGAGATGGTCGAGGCCAACCTGCGCCTCGTGATCTCCATCGCCAAGAAATACACCAATCGCGGCCTGCAGTTCCTCGACCTCATCCAGGAAGGCAACATCGGACTGATGAAGGCCGTGGACAAGTTCGAATACCGGCGCGGCTACAAGTTCTCGACCTACGCGACCTGGTGGATTCGCCAGGCCATCACCCGCTCCATCGCCGATCAGGCCCGCACCATCCGAATACCGGTACACATGATCGAAACGATCAACAAGCTGAACCGTATTTCACGGCAGATGCTCCAGGAAATGGGCCGCGAGCCCACGCCCGAAGAGCTGGCGGTGCGCATGGAGATGCCGGAAGACAAGGTGCGCAAGGTGCTCAAGATCGCCAAGGAGCCCATCTCCATGGAGACGCCGATCGGCGACGACGAGGATTCGCATTTGGGCGACTTCATCGAAGATACCTCGGTATCCTCGCCCATCGACTCGGCGACCACGGAATCCCTGCGCGAAACCACGCACTCGGTACTCGCTCAGCTCACGCCGCGCGAAGCCAAGGTTCTGCGCATGCGGTTCGGCATCGATATGAATACGGACCACACGCTCGAGGAAGTCGGCAAGCAGTTCGACGTGACGCGCGAGCGGATACGGCAAATCGAGGCCAAGGCGCTGCGCAAGCTTCGCCACCCCAGCCGCAGCGAGCAGCTGCGCAGCTTCCTGATGGATGATTAGCCCGCGACCACCTCGACGGTGAGGTGGCGTTCGCTGTTCAGGGAGTTGGCGACCAGGCAGGAAAGCTCGGCTTTCTCGAGCAATTTCTTCGAGCGTTCGATATCCGCGCCTGCAGGCACGTGCAGTTTGGCGTGCGTGTCGAATCGGGTGAAGCGCATCTTGCCGTCGATCCGGTCCAGCGTGCCTTCGGTGCGCGCCTCGAGACTGGTCCAGGGGAATTTCGACGCCGCGGCAATCGCCCGGAAGCTCAAAGCGAAACAATCCGCCACGGCCGCCGTCAGCAGACCCTCGGGTGACCATTGATTACCAGGCCCGTCGAACTCCTTGGGAGGCGCCGATTCGATGATCCTGACTCCCTCCGTGGACAGCGGCACGTCTCCGGCGGGGCGCACGGCTGCGTTGACGACGTAACGATGAGGGAAGGGGTGCATCGGCATATCTCCGCGAAATGGATTCAATAAACGCCCGGAATCAGTCGCTTGGTGCGCTTCCCGAGGAACGCCATTAGAGCACCGGTATGGCAAGGGTGCCGGACAATTCGAGAGGGTCCCGCCGAGGCATTCACGGCGGATTTTCCGCTTGCGCCGGGCCGAACAATTTGAGTTCCGGTCCCTGTTCCGTCAGCCGGATCATTCGTTCGAACTTGAGACCGATTTTTTCGAGCACGGCGATCGATCCTAAGTTGTCGGGCGCCGTGATGGCGACGATGCGCTCGAGCTGCAGCTCGCTTCTCGCATGAGCCAGAACCGCCGATGCGGATTCGACCGCATATCCCTTTGAGCAATGCCGCGAGAGAAACGCGAATCCGACGTCGACGTCTGCGAGGCCGTCGCGCTTGACCAATCCGCAAATCCCGACCGGCGTCGTGTCGCGCAGACAGGCCGCGTACAGGCCGAAGCCGAATCGTTCATAGCTGTCGATCGGTCCTTTGTCGATGTATTCGCGCGCGTCGGACAGGCTCCGCACTCCCTTGTCGCCGATATATCGAAGGAACGCGTCCTCGTTCAACAGTTCGAGAATGAAGCCGGCGTCGCGCAGCTCGAGTTGGCGCAGCACCAAGCGTCTCGTTTCGATGACGATCGCGCGCAAAGCGGTCGAATCGCACGCCCCTGGGCTATCGGTGCGGCTCATCCCGCCGCTCGTCGTTGAATTCCGCCAACAGCGACGCGATCTCGCGGGATTCCTCGCCGGCGGCGGCGGATAGACCCTTCACCACACCTTCCCTGTTGGCGGTGGGGTGGTTCTGACTGATTTTCCACTTGCCCGTCAATCCGGTGATCGAAAACTCGAACCCCACGATCAGAGAAAGCATTTTCTCCACATAGGGTGCCGGCGCATCCGCCACCTTCCAGGGTATCGCGCGGGATTTCTCGTGCGAATCGGTCAAGCGGACGACCAACGCCCGCAGCCACGCGGTGTCTTCAACGAAGCGCAAGGTGCCGTGCGCATGTACCACCGCATAGTCCCACGTCGGCACGACCTCCCCGGTTTCCTTCTTCGACGGATAGAACGACGGCGAGATGTATACCTGCGGTCCCTGGAAAATGGCCAGCGCCTCGGAGCCTGTCCGGTATTCCCGCCACAGGGGATTCGCCCGCGCGATGTGGCCGCGCAGCATCCCGTGCGGAGCGGGCTCGGACGCGGTTTCGACCGGGATATGGTTGGCTACCAACCCCGATTCGCACACGGCGACGAGGGTCGCCAGCGGGCGGGTACGCATCAGATCGTGCAGAACTTCGGTGCGGGATTCCTTGAAATAGGTGGGTAAGTACACGAATTGTCCTTGGGGAGGGTCTTGTCAGCCACAAGACTAATGGTTCCGTCCCGGCGGTGCCACCGCGGCTCTGCCTACCTTCGAGCTGCCCTCACTCCAATATCGGTGTTTGTCCGATAGCGGGGCGAGGCGCACCGTGAAATTATTGTTCGATGGACCATCGCTGGGGCCGGCGCGTGCAAGTTGAACTTCCGGTGCGGGTAGCGGCGCATCGGTTTGCCGTGCGGGATGGACGGCTGATCGATTTGAGCGTCAGCGGTGCATTCATCGAGGCCGACCTCGACGCGCGGGTGCTGTCCCGAGTTCAAGTCGTCCTGCTACTGCCGGCGTATCCGAGGCATGAAGCCCCGACGGTCGAAGCCTATGTGGCGCGCAAACACAGGCACGGAATCGGCGTCGAATGGTGCGAATTTGCACCCCGCGCCGTCAGGGACCTCCTGCGTGATACCGTCGGCGGGTCGTTTGCGCTCTACGAGCGGGGCCGCCGGGCAGAATTTGAAGTCCGAAATCGGCGAGATGTCTAACCGGATTTGCAAGATCATACGCGCCCCTGTACCCACACCGGCGCAACCATGTCATTTCAGTTGATCGGTCTCCCCTCCGAGCCGTTTGCTCCCCTGTTTTCACTCCCCGATCAAGCGTTGGCGGAGATCGACGCGCAGCGCGTCATCGCCACCAAGAAGCCGGGATTTCCGTGCCGTATCAGCCTGGAAGATGCCGACATCGGCGAAGAGCTTCTCCTGCTTCCCTATGCCCATCAGCCCGCTCACTCGCCGTATAGGGCGTCGGGACCGATTTTCGTGCGCAAGTCCGCGCGCCAATGCAGACTTGCAGCCGGCGTAATCCCGGACTATGTGCGTTTGCGCCAAATGTCGGTCCGCGCCTACGATGCCGCGCACCTGATGATCGATGCGGCGGTTTGCGAGGGCAAGGACACGGCGTCGGAGGTGCTGCGCATGTTCGACAACCGGGACGTGGCGTACCTTCACCTGCACAATGCGAAGCGTGGATGCTTTTCGTGCAGCGTAAACCCTGCCTAAGAGGAGAGAACAGTGACTGCAATCGAGGATACTCACACGGGCGGCTGCCTGTGCGGGGGCGTCCGCTACGTGATCCGCGGTGTTCTGCGCGGGGTCATCGCCTGCCATTGTTCGCAGTGCCGCAAGACCAGCGGGCATTACGCGGCCATGACGAGCGCGCCCTCGGCCAACATCGAATTGACGACGGCCCACGGCCTTGTCTGGTACCGGTCCTCGGACACGGCCGAGCGCGGTTTCTGCAGCCGCTGCGGCGGCAATGTGTTCTGGAAGCAAGCCGGCAGGGATGAGATCAGCGTCACCGCGGGAACGCTCGATACTCCCACCCATCTCGCACTGCAAGAACACATATTTGTCGCGGACAAATCGGACTACTACACTTTGGACGACGACGCCCCCAAGAAGCAGCAGTGGTAAACGGATAAATCCGCCATGTGTAGAAGCATCAAGACTTTGTTCAATTTCGAGCCGCCGGTCACGGATGCCGAGATTCGCGCGGCCTCGCTTCAATTCGTCCGCAAGGTCAGCGGGTTCACCGCTCCGTCGAAGACCAATGAGCCGGCCTTTCTGCACGCCGTGGACGAGATCGACGCGGCCTGCCACCGCCTGCTCCATTCGCTGCAGACTCATGCGCCGGCGAAAAGCCGGGAGGAAGAGGCCGCCAAAGCGCGCATGCGCGCCAGGCGATTTACGCCGGTACGTTCAGACGCGGCAGGCTAAAGACCGAGGCCGCGCCGCGCGCCGGTCGCGGCCGCGTCAGGCGCGAATTCCCCAACAGAAGGGGTCTTTGGGATCGAGGCGCAATAGACTCTCACCGGTCACGTGAGCCGTGCCGCTTAAGGTAGGCATGATCTCGCCCTTGGCGCGATCGAGCCATCGATAGCGGCCGACGAAGGTGCTGCCGATGAGGCTCTCCTGCACCCAGGGCTCGCCCTCGGCGAGCTTGCCGTCGGCGGCAAGGCAGGCGAGCTTCGCGCTCGTGCCGGTGCCGCAGGGCGACCGGTCGTAGGCCTTGCCCGGGCAGAGCACGAAGTTGCGGCTATGGGCTAGGGCCGTGGCGGCGGCGGCAAAGAGCTCGACGTGATCCACTCGCGCGTGCCCCTGGGCATTGAGCGCAGCGCGGACCCGCCAGCAGAAATCGGTCAGGGCTTCGACATGATCGAGGTCGATGATCTGATCGTGTTCGGATATCAGGAAAAACCAATTACCGCCCCAGGCAACATCGCCGATCACCCGACCGATTCCGGGAACGCTCACCGCAACCCGGTGCGCCGAGCGATAGCTCGCCACATTGGACACGCTGATCTCTCCTTCCGGCCCCAAGGTAGCCTCGATGGGTCCGACCGGCGTATCGATCTTGACGACTCCCGGTGCGAGGTCGCCGGAATGCGCGAGCGAGGCGATCAATCCCATCGTGCCATGCCCGCACATCCCCAGGTAGCCCACATTGTTGAAGAATATGACGCCGAATCGGCAGTCGGCGCGGTGGGGTTCGACCAGCAGCGCGCCCACGAGGGGATCCGAACCCCGCGGCTCGTTCACGATGGCGGAACGATAGGCGTCGAAGTGTTCGCGAAATCGCTCTACCCGTTTCGCGAGCGGTCCTTTTCCCAAATCCGGGCCGCCCTCGAGCACGAGGCGAGTCGGTTCGCCGCCGGTGTGCGAATCGATGACGCGAATCGAGGGTACGCTCACGGACGCGAATCGCGCGCGCGCTCGATCAAGGCGATCACCGCGGCGCGGCGTTCTCCCGAGAGCGGAAGCCGCGGCGGGCGCACCCGCTCCGAACCTCGGCCCATGATCTGTTCCGCGAGCTTGATGGTTTGCACCAGATCGTGCTCCGAATCCAGGTGCAGCAGCGGCATGAACCAGCGGTAGATTCGCCGTGCGCGCTCGAGCTCCCCCTTGCGCAGCAATTCGTACAGCAGCAACGACTCCACGGGAAAGGCATTCGTGAGACCGGAGACCCAGCCCTTCGCGCCCAAGGTCAAACCCTCGAAGACCACATCGTCGAGGCCGGCGAACAGCGTGAAACGATCGCCGAAAGCGTTGATGATGTCGGTGAATCGCCGCGAATCGGGAGCGGACTCCTTGAGCGCGACGATGTTCGATACATTCGACAGGCGATCGAGCGTGGCGATATCGATGTTCACCCGATAGGACGGCGGATTGTTATAGAGCATGATGGGAAGCGCGCTCGCCGCGGCCACCGTGCGGAAATGGTACTCGAGCTCGGCGGATGTCGGCACGTACACCATCGCGGGCAATACCATGAGCCCGGCCGCGCCGAGACGCTCGGCGTCGCGGGCAAAGCGCGCCGCCGCCGCCGTGGTGAATTCCGACACTCCGGCGATGACCGGCACCTTGCCCGCGCTCACTTCCACCGCCGCGGCGAGCACACTGCGTTTCTCATCCGCCGTCAGGGAATTGCCTTCGCCGACGGTCCCCATCAATACCAGACCGTGGACTCCATCCCCCAGCAGGGCGTTTTGCACCCGCTGCGTCGCCGGCAAATCGACTTCCATGGCAGCATCGAACTGCGTCGTGGCAGCGGGGAAAACACCGGACCAAGTGCACGACAGAGATTGCGGCATGGGGTATGTATGGCCGGGCGTTGCCCGCGGGATCACTGATCGTATACGGTGCGGCCGTGAACCAGCAAGATACGATCGCGGTGATCGGCGCCGGCATAATCGGCGCAGCCGTGGCGCTGGCGCTGGCACGCGAAGGGCGCAGGGTCTGCCTGCTCGATCGTGCCGAACCGGGCGTCGCGGGGGCGAGCTTCGGCAATGTGGGCCACATCGCCGCCGAGCTGGTGCAGCCGCTGCCAAGTTTGAGCCTCTTGTTCGGATTTTGGCGCGAGCTCTATTCAATGGGCGGGCCGCTCGATCTGCCGCCGCGGCAGGCGCTGCGCATGCTGCCTTGGATCGGGCGCTTCGCGGCCGCGGCATGTCGGCGCGCGGAAAACACCCGACACCTCGCGCCGCTGGTACTTCCGGCGGCGGCGGATTGGGCGCGCTGGATCGAGGAAATCGGGCGGCCGGAGCTATTGCGCCGGCACGGGCACTACGAGATTGGCTTTGGAGCCGAGGCTTTGTCTCGAGCGCGGGTGCAGGCGCGGCTGATGACGCGACTCGGGGTCAAGACCCGGCCGGTGTCGAGCGAGGAGCTCAAGCCTCTGCAGCGGGCGGTGCGTGCCGAAACGGCGGCCGGTCTGTGGTTCGAGGACTCGGCGCACGTGACGGACCCGCTGGAGGCGGTGCGCGCGTTTGCGGCGGCGGCCGTGGCGCGCGCAGCAGCGTTTCGGCGGCTGAACGTGCGCGCACTGCGCCCATGCGGCGATGACATCGAGATACTCAGTGAAGAAGCGCCTCTGCGAGTCGGTGCCGCGGTGGTATGCGCCGGAATGGGTTCGCAGCCCCTGCTGGCACCGTTCGGGCTGTACGCCCCGCTTCAGGCGGTGCGGGGCTATCACATCGAGCTGCCGGGACAGACTCCCTTTCTGGATGCTCCGACGGTATACACCGGTAATCACGTGCTGGTCACACCCATGGCCGGAAGGCTGCGCGCGTCGAGCTACATGGAATTTGCCCCGCCCGGGGCGCCGGCGGACCCAGGCAAAGCGGCGCGGCTGCGGCAGACGGTAAGCGGACTCGGCTATGCCTGCGAGCCCGACGGACCCTACTGGATGGGCGCGCGTCCCGTCCTGCCGGACTACTTGCCCGGAATCGGCCGCGCCGCAGGACCGGCCAGACTGTTCTACGCGATCGGACATCAACACATCGGGCTGACCATGGCTCCCGTCACAGCCGAGTTGATCGCCGACCTCGTGGCGGATCGCCGCCCGCGGCAGTCGCTCGCGGCGTTTGACCTGCAACGCTTCGGCGCCCGCATGCAATGATTCGGCCCCACCACCTGAAGGTAGCTTTCATGAAATCACTCGTTCGCTCGGTCTTGGTTGCCGCTGGTGCCACGGTTTTGGGTCTGTCGCCCGGGCCGTCGCACACCGCCGCAGTCGACCCGGCCGACGCCCGCTTCGCTGCGATCTACACAGCCGAGTGGAAATGGCGCGAACAGCAACTCCCCGACAACGAGGACACGCGGCGGCCGATTCAGGATCATCTGCCGAAAACCGATCCTGCGACTCAGGCAATGCGGCTTCGCACATGGCAGGACGTGCTGCGCAAGCTCGACGCAATCCGGAGTGCCGAGCTATCGCCCGCTGAGCGGCTGAACTACGCGGTGTATCGCCCGCAGATCGAAACGCTGATTGCCAGCCAGCAATTCCGCGACTACGAGATGCCCGCGAATGCCGATACCACCTTCTGGACGGATCTGGGGTACACGGCTCGCCGGCCGTTTCGGACGGCGCAGGACTACCGCAATTGGATCGCACAGATGAAGGACATTCCGCGATATTTTCGCGAACAGACCGACGAGATGCGCCGCGGCCTCAAACGCGGCTTCACGCCGCCGCAAGTCACACTCAAAGGGCGCGACGCCTCGATTACGGCGGTCACCGAGGCCTCGCCGGAAGCGAGCCTCTACTACACCCCCTTCAAGGACATGCCGGGCATACCTGCTGCCGAGCAAGCCGGTCTTCGGGAACAGGCTGTGAGCACCATCCGCGACTCCGTGCAGCCGGCCTATCGGGAACTTCTCAAGTTCATGCGCACGGAATATCTGCCCGGCACGCGCACGACGCTCGCCGCCTACGATCTGCCGGACGGCCGCGCCTACTATCAGGCGAAGATCAGAGAATTCACGACGCTCGATCAAGATCCCGCCACTATTCACGCGTTCGGCGAGTCGGAAGTCAAGCGGCTGCACCAAGAAATGCTGGCCGTGATGCAGGAGACCGGCTTTACGGGCGACTTTGCCGCATTCCTCAAGTTCCTGCGCAGCGACCCCCAATTCCAGGCCAAGACGCCGGATGAGCTGCTGATGCGCGCGGCCTGGATAGCCAAGCAGTTCGACGGCAAGGCCTCGCAGTACTTCGGGATGCTGCCGCGGGCCCGCTTCGCGATCAAGCCCGTCCCGGACGATCTGGCTCCGTTCTACACGGCCGGGCGCGGCGGCCCCGGGCTGTACTTGGTCAACACCTACGATCTGCCGAGCCGGCCTCTGTACAACCTCACGGCGCTGACTCTTCATGAGTCCGCGCCCGGCCACGCTTTTCAGTTGCCCCTTGCGCTCGAACACAAGCAACAGCCGGCGTTTCGCCAACACACGTATCTGTCCGCCTATGGCGAGGGCTGGGCGCTGTATTGCGAGAAGCTGGGTGTCGAGATGGGCATGTACGAAACGCCCTATGACCGCTTTGGAATGCTGAACTACCAGATCTGGCGCGCGGCCCGCCTCGTCGTCGACACGGGAATTCATGCGCAGGGCTGGAGCCGCGAGCGGGCGCTCGCCTACTTCCACGACTACACCGCGCTTCCGGAGCACGAAATCGAAACGGAAGTCGACCGCTACATTGCGTGGCCGGCACAAGCCCTGTCCTACTACCTGGGCGAGGACGCGATTCTCAAGGCACGCGCCAAAGCCGAAAAAGCACTCGGCGCGCGCTTCAATGTACGCGCATTTCACGACGCGGTGCTCGAACTGGGATCGGTGCCGCTGCCGGTTCTGACGGCGCGCATCGACCGGTTCATCGCGGAGGGCGGCAAGGGCCCGTATCCGGATCTCGAATAGGGCTCGATTTCAGCCCTAGTGGGCAGCAGCCTGAGGCGGCGCGGCCGCGGCGTCGGGCACCTTGCACGCGATCATCATGCTGCGGTCTTCTTCGCTGCCTTTCATCGTTTCGTAGCCGCGGTTGCCGCACGCGCGACCCGCTTTGACGAGACAACTCGACCAGCTGCTGAGAAATCCTCCGCAAGTGATCACGAAACCTCTCCGCCCGTCCGCCACATAGGTCGAGTGCACGCTGCCGCAGGCGGCCATCGAGAGCGCAATCAATGCAGAGATCAGCCGTACTTGCGACTGACGTGACATTTGCATGGTTCTTCCCATCACTTGATGTTCCGGCCGCTCACAATGCGCATCCAACGTTACAGTGACGTTGCAGCGGCCGACTGCGCGGAGCATGAGCGCGCGAGATGCCGGCTCGGTATAGTTCGCGCCCACACCAAGAATCATGTGATGCAGGGAGATGAAGATGGCGCGCGCTCGTTTCGGAATCTCGTCGACGGCGGTCCTGCTCGGCGCCGCCGTCTTGGCGCAAAGCGTTGCGGCCGATGATTTGAGCGGTGCGTACTTGGGCGGGAATTTCGGACGGGCGCGAAACAGCTACGACACCGGCTTCATCGACGGCCAAATTGCAAGCGCGGCGGCCGATTCCGGTGACACGGTGGACTTCAGCGCGCGGTCCATCCAACGGATGTCCGATGCCTGGTGGGCCGATGCCGGCTACTTCTTCACGCCGTATGTCGGCATCGATGCCGCCTTTTTACATATCGGGGAAATGAAGTATGTGGCGGTCGGGCGGCTCACGAGCCTCTTCGGCAGTCAATCCATCCGCACGGAAAATGAAGTCACCTCGCACGGCCCGGCATTGTCGTTGATTCTGCGGCTGCCGCTGACGGAGTCTTTTGCCGCCGACCTGCGGCTCGGCGATTACTACGGGAAGGCGGCTTTGGACGATTCGGTCAATGTCGGCTCGAACTCCACCTCCACGATCGCGTCGAAGAGCGGTTCCAGTCTTTTGGCGGGTGTCGGCGCCTCGTACACCATCGGGGGACATGTGTCGATCAGACTCGACTACCTGCGCATCAACAAGACCGGCTCCGACGACACCATCGGCAAGTTCAGCGTGAACTTGGCCACCGCCGGAGTGAGCTACACATTTTGATGGGCGCTCACCATCGGGTTGGCCCGCCGCCTACCGGCACATCGCATCGAGTTCCTTATACGGCTTGGTGTTTTGCGGAAACGTAAGTTTCTTTTTCTGCATCATCAACTCCAGGAATGCGCCGCCGGTCGGCTCTCCGATGTCCGGGTCGTCCCGGTAGGCAGGATCGGACATCGCGGAACTCAGGCTGATGAAGCTGACGCCCTTGCTCCGATACATCGCCAATAGTTCCGGCAGCATCTTCGCGTCGAATGCGCCGACATGCATCAGCAGCACGTACTTCACGTCGCGCCCGTAGACCATTTGCGAGAGTTGCCGGAACACGCCGTAGTACTGGTCCGCGACGGACAAATAACTATCGTGCAGGCTTCGAATGGAGGCGTCATCGTGCTTGTCCATGCAGCGAGCATAGGGCGCGTTCCAGAGATAATCCTCAAAGTCCATGCTGACTTCGGCGATCTTGTATCCGTGCGCCGCCAGCCATGCACGCACCGCACGCCGCTTCGATACGGTGTCGCCTTCGTGCAGATAGGGATAGCGAAACCAATGCCAATCCTCGTCCCCCATCAGCCGCTTGAGCACAGGCTCGAGCTTTGCCACATTCGCTTCGAATTCTTCCGGGGTCTCCTTGTCGAAATCCCCGTGCGCCCAGGTATGATTTCCCAAGGGCTGCCCGGCCGCTCGCCAAGCTTCAAGGACTGCCGGCGACGAGGCATCCTCCTCGGGCCGCTTGCCGTTGATGAATCCATACGCAGGCGGCAACCGCTCCCGCTTTAACGTAGCCAGGATCGACTGCACGATCTCCAGCCGGGTTGTCCCTATCGGTTTCTCCCCGTGCGCCGGAAGATCGTCGAAGGTAATTGCCATCTGCTGACCATGTGCCAGCGCCGCTGAGAACAGCAGCAACCCCGCCAGAAAAAATCTATTCATCAAGAGCATCCCGGGTCTTAGCGTTAAAACCAGGCCGCAGACTAACAGACGTTCAGCGTCGCCAAAGGCCCTGCAGCAGTCCCCAATCAAATTGGCGGTACTTCCAGAGCACGGTGACGTCGATTTCCTGGTCCGCATTGGAAGGCGGTCTGTACGATTGAGCGATCTGCGGCGGCAGTTCCACGCTGGCCTGAAGCCGTTGCACGGTCTGACGGGAGAATCTCTCACGATTGAAGCTCGCCACGGATAGTATGCCCGCCGAGGCATGGCACTGGTAGCAGGTCGCCAGCGCCGCGCGCCGAATAGAGGTGGGGTTTGGCGTGCGCTCATTGCCGGATAGCAGCTCGAACGGATCGCCGCCCTGAGACATGAAGTGCACAAACTGAAAATCAACTTCACCGACGGCAAGCGCCTTCAACGCGCCCTCGTGCCGCCTGTCCATATCGAATTCGAACATTTGCTGCGCGGGGCTTGCG
>Ga0070761_10000003_pt1 | contig 219653 bp, 215 predicted proteins | sample HubBroMetageREF1_FD_66724 | JGI IMG/M metagenome (GOLD analysis project Ga0070761, IMG submission 66724) | Reference soil microbial communities from the Hubbard Brook experimental Forest, New Hampshire, USA - Hubbard Brook CCASE Soil... | ecosystem: Environmental > Terrestrial > Soil >... | reverse complement strand
GGGGGGGACTTTTTCGAAGCGAAATGCGTGCAGACCAACGATCCCGCTCTCGAAATTCCCCTGTCCGCCCGGCACATCCACGACATGCCGGCTCCTCCTGAGACACCCAGCGATATTAGCGGTTTGCAAGGTTCGCCTTGTGTTCGCCATAATATTGTGCCAAACTCACAGCACCTAAGTCCAAGTCGATCCACAGATGGCACCTGTTTTGCTAACGATTCACAGTTGCCACTATGAACAGCGAGAGTGTACAAGGGGTATTCCCCACCATGGCGACAGCGCTTCAGCCTTTATCCCGACCTGCCAAGGGCAAGGTACCAACAGAAAAGGCCTCCGCCTACTCTCCGCTGGCGTCGGTCTGGTGCGGCGAGGACGCCGAACTGCTCGAGCGTCTGCTCAGCTTTTACCCCCGCAAGCGGCCGCGAAGGATTCTCGATACTACCGTGAACGGGGGTCGATTCTGGCGTGGCAGCGAACGACCGGTCATCGGAATGGACATCGATTCCCGCCATCATCCCAACCTAGTCGCGGACAACTCCGCGATGCCGTTTGGAGACAAGTCCTTTGACGTGCTCGTGTACGATCCGCCACACATCCCGAACCAGGGGAAAGACAACCAGAAGGACTTCGGAACGCGATTCGGGCTGGTTGTGCGCTCATCGAAGGAAAACCACTATACGTTTACCCACACGTTCCCGCCCTTCGCACGCGAGGCCCACCGCGTATTGAAAGAAGAAGGCATTCTACTCTGTAAAATCACCGATTATGTGCACCATCACCGTTACCAATGGGCCCATATCGAACTGATCAATGCCGCGCAAGAGGTTGGCTTTATGCCTTGCGACTGCATCGTGAAGATCCGCAAGGGCCCAATCATTGACCCGAAGTGGAAGACGGCTCATCACACCAGACGGCAGCACTGCTACTGGATAGTCTTTCGGAAATCGAAGAAGTGCGAGTAGCACTGAGTGACCGTGACGCCAAAGGCAAAGAAGCAAAGCTCATCGACGACGACCGAGACCACGAGGCCGCCCCTTAACCCTCCAAGTTCGGCTCGTCAGCTGCGCTTCTACCAGCTCCTAGTGGCTGCTCGCAAGCAGTGGTTTATAGACGCGCTCTCCGAAGTTCTGGGCCGCTTAGATCAGGACACCATCAAGCAACAGATCCGCGAATACGTTCCAGACGATGCGCAGAAGATTCTTGCAGCGGCAGGCCTTCGCGACGAACACGTATTCCCGGTTCCAGCCGTCCTTGAAGCAAAACCATCGCTAGTTGGCTATTATCGCCTGCTCCTGGGCGCACCACAGAAGAGCTTTTACAAAGGCTCGACAGGCATGAGCCGTTTTAAGAGCATGGAGGAATTGGGTACGATCTCGAAAGGCGCAAGGCCTTGGCTACGCGCGTTCTGTAGAGCAATGGCGCAGCCGCTGTCGGAGTTCGTGCGCGAGATACCCAAGATCACGGAACGTGAGTTGCGAGAATTGCCTCTCCTCACCTTCGGGTCTCAGCTGCAGGGCTCGAACAACACACAGATTGGGAAGGCAGCAATGAGGGATGTCTTCATCGCTGTCAAAGAGGTCCTAGCCAAGTACATTGTCGCCGAGACCGAAACCCGGCTGACCTTGAAGAACTCAGCGGGCAGGACTGTCTTGATCACCCTGGCGCACGACCCCGACGTTCGCATTCAGGAACAGATCAGCGACCAAGAGCACAACAAGGTTGCCGTCGAGGTGAAAGGCGGGACCGATGTCAGCAACGTTCACAATCGGGCCGGCGAAGCCGAGAAATCTCATCAGAAAGCGAAGAAGTCCGGCTTCCCGGAGTTCTGGACGATCATATCGAAGCAGGGCTTGGACCTCTCCAAGTTGCGGTCTGAATCTCCCACAACAAATCGTTGGTTCGAAGTGGCCCAAGTCCTTGCTCGAAGCGGTAGTGACTGGGATGACTTTCGGCAACGCCTGGCCGGGGCCTGTGGCATTCCAGTGGCAGATTCAAAGTAAAGACGAACCAGTCACCGAGCGGTTTCGACCGTAAGCCTTAACCCCACCGCCTTGGTCACGGCCACCAGCGTAGACAGCCGAGGGTTTCCCCGCGCCGACAGCTCGCGATGCAGGGTCTCGCGCTCGACGCCTGCAGCCTTGGCCACCTTGGCAATGCCGCCGCTGGCTTCCGCGATGCGAAGCAGGGCGATCCGGAGCACAGCGGGTTCTTCCGTATCTTCCAGTGCAGCGTTCAAGTACTCGACGATAAACTTGGAGTCCTCTCGCAGCCTGCGAATCATGCATTCATCATGCGAGACGCTCGTTACATCTTTCTTTTTGGGTTCCATTGAATGAGCGCCCTCCTCATCACATCCCACGCCCTTGATCGGCAGCAGGCACACGAGTGCCCTATTCTCTATCGGCTCGGAATGACAAAGTGTTAGGAAGCTGAGGGCTGAGAGCTGATAGCTACTTCCTATACTGCGTAGGCGACGGCCCTTGCTCCAGCGTCTTCCGATCCCAGATCCACCCTTCACGCGTATAGCTGGCGAGTTCGAAATCCTGGGTGAGTTCGAGGGCGTCGACGGGACAGGCATCTTCGCAGAGGCCGCAGAACATGCAGCGGCTCAGGTCGTAGGTGAAGTTCGTGAGTTCCTTGCGGCGGGTGTGCTCGTTGCGCGCGCTCGAGACTACGATCAGATTCTCCGGGCAGGCGAGGGCGCACAGGTCGCAGGCAATGCACATGGTCTCATCCGTATCAGGATTCACGTTGAGACGCGGCGCGCCGCGGTAGCGCTCGGCTACCTGCGGCCGCTCCATGGGATATTGCTCGGTATAGATTTCCTTGGGATCCTGATAGCGGAAGGTGACCTTCAATCCCTGCAGAAGGTCGATCAGAAAAACTTTGCGGAACAGGCTCTGCATCCCCATGACGGGGTTAGCATATCAGTTGCTGGTGGTCAGTGGCCAGTGGTCAGTGGTCAGCGGGGTGCATATGGGGCCTCGACTTCTCATTCTTGCCCGGAACTTTTGCTGGGTTCTTTTCGTACCTGAACCCAGAGGATGATATGCGAGCCTATCTCGCCAAACTGACGCCCACGACCCGAATCCTGCTGGCCTTGCCCGTTCTCCTGATCGTGTATTCGGTGGTGACGGTGGTGCTGCCTGCGGTGTTTTGTGCGGTCGTGCCCGAGGTGGTGCGCTCAGTATTGAAACTGATGTGAATCCGCCGCTGGCCATCTTTAGTTCAGCCGTCGTCCCAGAGTCCAGCCTCCGCGACGCTACGCTGCCCTGGCCGGCACAGCCATGATGCGCTGCGCTGGTGCTTTAACGATTGCCGCCGCGATCAACCCCACAATCAGGAATCCGACGATGTCTTCGATAACGGCGACAACGGTGTAATTCAGCGGGAAGCCGTACCAGTTCAAGTACTGCACGTTGGTCATCAGTCCCACCATCAGCCCTAGCAGTGTCACGAAACCGACCCGCGCAACGTAGCCGGTGATGCCCGAGGCCAGGGTGAGCACGAAAGCGGCGAAGAGCGCCATCACAATGTCCAGAGCACATTCCTTTATCATCTGGCCTGTCATCGGCGCACCCGCTCCGGCAGACTGATAGATCATGATGCCGTAGGGCCCACCCGCTCTATCCGGAGCGACCTTGCCCGCCGCGTCGGCCGGGGGGAAGAAGTAAAAGCCTGACTGCGGCACCGAAGCTTTCAGTGAATCCATTACAGGCTGCGGTTGTGGCAGATTCTGGATACCCACCATGCCCAGGCCGAGAACCATGTGCGACAGGCCGCCCCACATAAACAGCGCAAATCCACCTAAAACTCCCGCCAACAGAATGCGTTTTGCCATAAAGTCCTCCTCTCGGCGGGACATTATGCCCGAAAACGGTGCAGTTGGGAAGAGCGATCTTCGCCGTCAGAATCCTCGGCCAGGCCGTTACAATGGCCCTGCACAGGCCGGAAAAGAGGAGAAATCGCCACGACGGACCTCGACGAGACTTCCATGGATCAACCTGGTACGGACGAACTGTGGATGGAGGAAGCTCTACGGGCTGCGCAGCGGGCGCTCGAAGCCGGTGAAGTTCCCGTGGGTGCGGTGGTGGTTCGCCAAGGAAAAATCGTTGGCCAGGGCTGGAACCGCAACATCACCGACTCCGATCCCACGGCCCACGCAGAGATCGTGGCGCTGCGCGAGGCCGGTGCAGCGGTTGGTAACCATCGTCTGGCGGAGTGCGACCTGTTTGCAACAATTGAACCGTGCCCGATGTGCGCCGGAGCGCTGGTGCACGCGCGGATCAGGCGCCTCGTCTTCGGCGCAAACGATCCCAAAGCGGGTGCCGTGCAATCTGTCTTGCAGGTGCTGAATCATCCGCAACTGAACCACAAGTTGGAAGTACGCAGCGGCGTGCTGGCAGGCCGATGCGCGGAACTGCTGCAAACGTTTTTTAAAGGCCGTCGTTAGCCGTTGGTCGCTAGTCGTTAGCCACGAGCCAAAAGCCCTTTCAACTAAATCAAAAAGTGCGCGATGTTCTACATTGAGCGGCGCCGGTCATTTGGCGGGCCCATTGCATCGAGCGATGCCCTAGAACCGATATATTAAGTCCACGTAATACGACCCACTGATATCGTGCTGGCTCTTCTGGCTCTGGGTCAGGTCCACGTTGTAGGGATCTGTGACGCTTGCATGAAACCATACGGGAGTCACTACCCAGTGCATTAACAGACGGTGAGGAGAACTGGGGCTGGGATACCAGACCGACGCTTCCACTCCCTGCACGTTGTTGCCGCACAAACTGCAAGTATACGAGGATGCTAATTGGCCGGGACCCGGGGTAAATTGGACCAGCGAAGGGTATCGCACAACTTCGTTCTGGTCGCGCAGATACAACACCTGCAAACGCCACGAGTTCAGTTCACTCACGAAGTCATGTCCGCCCCCAATACGAGGATTCCAGGCAGACTTCATGTAGGTTGTCAGAGATGTTTCAGTCCATCCTGCTCCCCCACCGAAAAACCATGAAGAGCCGGGATGAAATTTGTAGAAGACCTCGCCATCCGCTGTTCTAACACGCCCTTTTTCGTTTGGAACTTGGTCGTTGTCATTTGTCTTACGCATGAAGTCATAGAAACCTTCAGCGTTCACGATGAAGTGGCTCTCCTCCATTTCAATACCGGCTCCTGTATTTCCGGCGAATGTCTGAAAGCCGCTTCCGTTTACGTTCAGCCCACCTTCGGCGAAAAAATGAGGCAGTCTGGAAACGACATCAGGGTTGGTGGTTGGCGTAGGATAATTGGTCACCTCGCCGGTTATAGCCTGACCATTCCCTAATCCGGATAGCGTTAGCAATGCGATGACTGCACCAATTGTTTTCATTACTAGTCCTTCGAGGCGTGCATCATTAAATGGCTGCCTTCCAGATCGATACCGCCTTCGGAGCTGTAGGCCAGGGGCGCATAACCTGCTGGCATGAGAGACGGGCCAGAGGAGATACCGAGATGGGGGTGGCATGGTTGAGGAACGTCGCCAGACTGACCGAAAGCGACCGAGCCGCAGGCCGCGATAAAGGGCAACGATAGGAGGCGTTTCATGGAGTGACTAATCGGAAAGAGCGAGGCTGGACTTTAAGAAACCGCGCCGGCCTCGTGCGCACCGAGGTAACGTCGTGCCGGCCCTCCGCGCTAATGTTTGGCCGGGAGGCCAAACGCGGTTATGCGAGAGAGATTTCTAACCATCTCGTAATCATCGATCGTCTCCGCTGTCCTATGGTGACGATAAAACGCAGAAAGCAGAAAACGGGTGGCAAGCAGGCATCTACTTTGCGTGTTCATTCGCCGCGGTTGCGCGAGGCGGTAGAGTTGACTGTGATCTGGGTTGGAAAGGAGTTTTAGTGTGTCCGGGTGATCGCTCTATGACTTCTTGCTCTGAGGTGAATAGTTCGGATAGAACTTTGTCATGCAGTCAGGGCACATCCCGTGGGAAAAGCGCGCCGCGGAGTGGTCACTGACATAGTCATCTAAACCCACCCAGGCTCCATCTTCCTCTCGAATTTTTTTGCAAGCAGCACAAATCGGAAGGATACCCTCGAGTGTTTTGAGTTGAGCCAGAGCGGCCTCCAGCAGAACCCCCGTTTCGCGTTCCAGCAGATGGGCAGCAAAAGATTGTCGGCGAGCGTGATGTAATCGCCTCGAACAAACCAAGCCAATCGCCAGCGCCAACATCAACGAAATCAAAATGGCCGCCAGCAATGAGGCTTCCGGCTTTTTGCCGATGATCAAGCCCATGAAGGCAAGAGTGGCGACAGTCGCAGCCCCAGCCTGATAAGAGAACCTCATGGGAACCAGCGAAGTGAGAGCCCAGACAAAAAGAATACTGGCAACGGCCATCTCGGACGCGCCGCGCGTGGAATGAACATACAATTCCATCAGCAGGTTCAAGCTGAACCAGCCAAGAAGCCATCGGTCAAACAAAAGCGGAGTGATCGCGTAACGCAAGCGCAGAACCAGAGCCGCGCAGGACAACAAAATTACCGACCGAGGAACGAGCAGGCTTAAAAAAGCTGGTGTAACCCCCTTGAGCGCCCAGTCGATGCAAACAAACGCTACGGTCGAACCGATGTAGAGCAATGCCAGGAAGTTCGCGGTTTTCACGTCTTCGGCCAGGTATTCGCTGCGAAACCTAGCCTCCGTATCGCTGAAGGCAAACCCTCCCCAAAATTCGATAACGAATGTATTGAGAAATTCGCTTTGAGTGATATCCATGTAACTGCAATGAGAAAGCGTATGAGGGAGAAGGTCCTTCACCTGATTTCGAGTGCGCCGGGCTAGTTCCATTTGGCTCGGAATCAGCCCGGCTCAAATACTGGCGGAGAGAGAGGGATTCGAACCCCCGATACCCGTAAAGGTATACACGCTTTCGAGGCGCGCGCCTTCAGCCACTCGGCCATCTCTCCGCGCCGCCCACTAGTTTCATTTTTATTTTATCAGGGAAGCTGTTGCCTTCGAATTTCCCCATTTCATCTCACTGAACTGAGCCGCGCTGAATCGCCTCCCCTCGCCCAGGGTCCGGTTTATCGCGCTCTTCAAAACTCTAAGCGATTGACGTAGAATCGCTTACACGCGGATTACGGGCCGCCTCGAAAGCGGACATACCTCAACGGTATCGTGGGTCTAAATCGCACCTTCTCCGCCATATTTTCATGGGAGATCGCAATGCCGGAGGCGCGGGGAAGCAGGTAACCATGGCAGGTCCTCCTCGTCCCGAGGCTGCGGGAAGTTTCCGTTTTTCCTTCGACCCGGCGAACCGAATCCTGTTGGCGTGCTTTGAGGGACTGCTGACGGATGCGTTGCTGGAGGAGTTTTACCGGGTAGCAGGAAGACACTGGACGGCTACCGCTCCACGCGCCGGGATTGCCGATTATTCAGCCGTGACTGAGGTTGCCGTATCTTCGGATTTTATCCGTCACCTGGCAAATCAGGAACCGAGCGCGGAAGTTGCCGGGTGCCCTCGTTTTCTCGTCGTCCCGCGCACCCATGCATTTGGGCTAGCTCGGATGTTTCAGCTCCTGGGAGAAACGAAAAGACCGCTGCTGCACGTAGTCCGCACCATGGGCGAAGCGCTCGCCGAGCTGGCGGTGCAATCCACATCCACACACTTCGATCCCTTAGAGTGATCTTGTGGCCTCTCGACCACGCTCGACGCGCGGTCCCGACCTGACCGTGGAATCTCCGACAGGTTTGGCGGCTGTAACCGCGGCGCTTCGCTGCGCCGAGGACAAGTCGCATCGGCAAAGAACGCAGCGCATATCCACGGCATAAACGAAGTGGGCATACGCCGGACACTTGATGTTGGTGCAGACCTTTGTTGTCATACGGCTCGCTTACGCTGGTCCTATTTCGCAGCCAAGACCGCAGCGAACCAGCAGAAGTAGCCGTGAACATAACACGATGCACGACAGGGGCAGCACTGATCTTCAGCACGAGCCCATCGGATTTTTTGCTGAGACCCTTCCGCCTGAGCGGGAGACCTTATTTCCTAAGCAATATTCGCTCGATCTGCTGCAGGTGGTTGAGGTCGTGCCCGGCAAGCATACGGACCATGTGCTCAATGGTTTCCTGGCCACGCTCGGCATGCATTCCGGAGTGCTTCCACTGTTCGGGCTTCAATGACTTGAGCAAGGCGAGGTTGGCTTCGCGCGCTACGCGAAATTGGTCGACTGACTTGCGGGGATCGCGCTTCTCATAATGCAGGGTGATGACCCAGGCATCCTGATCGAAGGCAGCGACTGGAGTTCCCGGCGCGCCCAGAATCGAGCGCATACGAAATCCGACCGCGACTTCCACGTCGGCGAGATGAGCCGCGATCTCGTTGACCGACCACTTGTCGGGAGCCGGACGCTTCCGGAGTTTGCTCGTGGTCACACCCTTGATCAAGCGCTCGAGTTTCTTCGCCGTGGCCGCCAACACGGCCAGAGGCTGCTTCCCTTCTGCATGTGAAACAATTCGCTGCGTGTATTGTTGTGGCGTTTCTGTCATTTTGTTTGCCCCGCCTGAAACGTCGTCCAAGGTCCCGCCTTCATATCGCGTAATAGGGGCTTCTGCCAGGAAAATTCCGGGTGCCGATCCAGGAAGTCAGCCGCCAGGAAGTCCGCTCCACAAGGGTGCCCGGCGCGCGCGACGAAGCTCATATTGGCCGCCATCTTGCTGTCGGTCGCCTTCCCCTGCACTGCTCCTCCGGGGTGGTAAGGAGCCCAATCCCACTCCTTCACGCCACGCGGAGAGGCGTCCGCGTGTCCGCACAGAGAGCGCTCATTGGGCTGTGCCTTTTCCATGTGCGAGGAAGCTTCCTCGAAACTGTCCACATGATCTGACAGGAATTGCTGAGCGATCTCCACATCGATCTTCCCTTTTTCGAGCTTCATCAGTTCTTCGGCGCGGGCATGCCGCGCGTTCATCGATGACGACGCGTCATTGGGATCGAAGCCGCTGGTCTCCTCGCGAATCAGCTTGGGATCGCGGGCAAAGTTTGAGCTGACGAAGTATCCATCTTTTGTGCGCCACAGCGGCGTGTTCTTCAGGCCGAGCTCGAGATAGGCAATTTCTCCTGTCTTGCGGTCGCCGATGAGCCAGTCGTTGGCGTATCCACCGTTATTGCCTTCCTTAATGATGCGCACGTAGTCGTCGATGCTCTCCGCATACTGCAACGCCTTGCGCGAGCGCACAAACTCCGGCTTGCCCTCCGGGTCCCAGCCTTCGAATTGCGTGATGGTGGTCTCGGTGATCATGATGCCCGCCGCGTTCAGACCAAAATCATCGTCGCTGGTAATTACTCCAGGAAAACCATCCATCAGAATGCGCTGGCCGTGCTCCGGCACAATGTCGAAGATCATCACCCAGCGCTCGCCATCCAGATAGGTCGTCCAATTGTTGTGCGCGATGACGATCTGATGATCCTTGGTGTAAGCGCCGGTGGCGATGAAGGCGCTGCAATTGCCCGGAGCCGCCAGCTTGGGCGCTTTCGCTTGCTTCTCGCGCTTGTTCAGCCAGGGCACGTAGTAGTCCGGAACTTCTTCAAACGCGTTCAGGGCCACAATGTCATACACATCCAGGTCGACTCCGTGCGCCTTTGCGCCGTCGGCAATGCCCTGCAGTTCCTGCTGATACTCGGCGTCAATGTGCGGCCACAGCATCTCGCGCGCCGTCTTGCGAAAGAACTCCCAGTCGCGCCGGGTTTGGTGCGTGCCCAGCAGCTTCACCACCTGCAGCCCATCGGCAATCTCAGGAGCGAGCAAATAGCCGTGCTGAAAACCGATGTCGGAGGGCGAACCTTCGAGGTGAACGTAGGTCCAGCCACCTTGCTGAAAGCGGTAAGCCTTTTCGAGCCGCGGGTCGGAAGGTGATGCGACCGCTGCGGTCGCCGGTGAGGTAGAAGCCAGTAGAGAAACTGCTGCCACGAAGGCGACCAGCACAAGAGCGAAAGATCGCACCGATGAAAAACCGAGCTTTTCTGACATTAGCGTCCCCGCGGGTTCTGAATGAACGCCATTGTAGCCCAATCTAGCCACAAAAAAGGCGAGCTGTCGTCGGCTTCAGATGTCGGTACGTTGCTCGCTATGCCGCTGCAAATACCAGCAGGGCGGATATCCTTCACGGGGGAACAGCGCGTTAGCACAGGTTTGCACCTCCGGCGGATTGAAGATGAATTGCGTCTTGCCGCTTTTCTGCGCTACGGCGTCGTAGGTGGTGACCGTGACTTGTCCAAAAGGCTGGCGGTTGGTCGAGACGCGATAGCGGAACACAGCGTAGTCTGCGCCGTAGGCGAGCGTCATCAGGCCTGTCGCCGACGACAATCCAATGACGATCAGCCGCTTTAGGAAGTGTTTGATCTTGGCTCTCAGCGCTGAGGTCACGGAGTGCAATTATACCCGTGCATTTGGCGGCGCCGGATTCGCTTAGGCAGCCGCGATCAAGGAGATTTCGCTGCCTCTCGTTGACAACACCCCGCTCCGACAGGCAAACTACCGCATTCGCCGAATACGGGCTGCGGCGAGGCCCTACGGGCAATTCAGAGGACAGGTGCGGGTCTAAAATTATCGTCGGCCATGGAGCAAACCATCTCCTACACGCTCGATTCCACTTTGGAAACCGTGGACCATGCGGAAGAAAGTGCTACCCGTATTGCCACAGAACTGGGCTTCCCGGAAGACGAAGTGATGCAGATTTCCATGGCCGTACGCGAGGGCGCGGTGAACGCCGTTTTGCACGGCAACGCGTACGCCCCGGATAAAAAAGTGATTTTGGCCTTCGAACACACGCAGGAAGATCTGGTGATCACCATTCGCGATCAGGGCAGAGGCATCGATCTGGGTTGCATTCCGAACCCTCTGGCGCCGGAGAACCTGCTCAAGACTTCGGGCCGCGGAATTTTTCTTATGCGCTCTTTTATGGACGTGGTGGAAATCCGCCCGTCCCAGACAGGTACGGAAATTAAATTGATCAAGCACGTCCACGGGCCATCCGGGGGCGGCAAGGAGGGGTCTCAGTGAGCATGAAACTTAGCACTCGGCAGGTGGACGGGGTCACCATTGTGGACTGCAGCGGCCGCATCACCCTCGGTGAAGGCAGCGTCATGATGCGCGACACGGTTCGCGACCTGCTCAGCAAAGGCAACAAGAAGATTGTCTTGAACCTCGGCGAAGTCAACTACATCGACAGCTCCGGCATCGGCGAGCTGGTCAGCGCCTTCACTACCACCAAGAATCAGGGTGGCGAACTCAAACTGCTGAACCTCACCAAGAAGGTGCACGACCTGCTCCAGATCACCAAGCTCTACACCGTGTTCGATGTGAAGGACGACGAAGCTGCCGCGGTCAAAGCCTTTAAGTAAACGATTCCGTAGAGGCGAACTTGGGGCTACCGGAGGCGGAACCGCAGTCCCGTAGCCCCGCCTGGGAAGATTCGAGGTAACAACTTTGTTTCTTCTCCAGGGTTACAATGCAGCGAGAGGAGGCCACTATGGACAGGCTTTCGTCCCTCTTCGTGCTGCTCGTAATTGCATTGGCTCTGGCTTGCGGGGGTTCGGGTTCGAGCAGTGGCCGGCAGCTTCAATCGATCGCAATTCAGTCTGCTGTAAACGGTCAGCAGATCCAGTTCACTGCCAATGGAACATTTTCAGAGTCGCCGACAACCGCTGAGCCGCTGCCGGTGAATTGGTCCTTTGGGCTATTCGCGCCGCCTCCGGGAACCTTGCAATACACGCTGACTAGTCAACCTTTCATACTGGATTGTGCGACATCGGGAATTAGTGGTCCGGGCGTGATGACGGCTTTTTCCCCCAAGGATCCCAGCGCCCCGCTCGCGGGATCGGTTGCTTTCGCGCAGGGGGTTACGGCATCTGTATCGTTCACCTGCCCGTAGCCCGCTTCTCAAACTGTTTCATTCTGGGAACCTGCGAATGGATTTCTGCGCTTCATCTCTGATCTAACGGTGCCGGAGCTCGTAGAATTCTTGGCATGCATAGGGCGCGTTTAACTTTGTTCTTCGCCGCGGTGGTTCCCGCAGCGATTTGTGCTTTACGCATCTCCTCTGCTGCCTCCGACTGCCTTTCGATTCAAAATGCCAGCCAGCACGTTGGTGAAACCAAGTGCGTGATGGGAAAAGTCCTGCGCGTGAAAGTTGGAGCCAGAGGCGTGCATTTTGTGGACTTCTGTGAGGACCAGATGGCCTGTCCGTTCACCGTCGTGGTCTTCCCGCACGACCTGAAAGATGTGGGCGACGTCCGCCGCCTCGCCGGGCGCATGATTGAGATTCGCGGGCCGGTCAAACTTTACAACGGACGCGCCGAAATCATCCTGAGCCGCGTCAGCCAGGTAACCGGCGGCTCAACCCTGATCCCGCCCTTGCCAAAGAACTATGACGTCGAAAAGGAAGGCCACTACAGCGCCGGAAGAATACGCCCTCCCAAGAAGCCGGCGAAAACCTACTCCAATCCCACCGCCACCGCAACCTATGGCAACGAGGCGGACGTTGGCGAACAGCCGCCGCAGTGAGATAGCTCCGTCTCCCGCATGTACATAGACATCGACTATATGTACATTAGTGGTAGGCTGATTAGAAGGGGGCAGACTTAAAATGGCAGTCACACGGAAGCGGACCCATAAACACTTTCAACTGGATTCAGCGAAGATCAAGCGCGCCCAAAAAGCCCTGGGGGCAAAAACGGAGACGGAAACCCTGGAACGGGCGCTGGACAGGGTAATCGCGGAGGAACGAAGAAACCGCGTTTTGCGCGAAGCCAACGAGCAATTCTTTAAGAGCGGCATCGAAATCAAGGACGTTTATGGCGTGCTGGATGAATAGATGCAGTCTGCCCTGTTTGACACATCCATTTATGTTTCCGCCCTGCGGCGCGGAGACGCGGGCCCAGCGGTCACCAGATTCGCCGAGAACGACATGTGGCTGAGCGCGGTCGTACTGGAAGAACTTTATGCTGGTGCCCGGGAACGTGACCGGCCTGTGGTGGAACTGATCGAAGGTCACTTTGATAAGGAGAGTCGAATCCTGCTGCCGGATCTCGACGACTGGATTCAGGCCGGCAGAGTATTGTCACGACTGGCGGCCAAGTATGACTATGAACAAATTGGGCGAAGGCGGCTCACCAATGACGCGCTGATGGCGATGAGCGCGGCGCGAGCCGGGGTCACCGTTGTTACCGCCAATGTGCGGGACTTCCGCAGGCTCGCCGAATTCCGCGCTTTTTCCTGGCAGGTCGTAAACATCTGACCTCAAACCATGCCTTTCCGCAATTCCTCGAGTGGATACCTCGTCCCCCGCCACACAATCCCGTCATTCGACAGCGTATGAAACATCGACCGCAACAAGATGTAGACGAACAGTACCGTGCTGACCGGATGCAGCGCGAAATAATACGGTGGAACCTTCGAACGCCACGACATACCCAAGTAGATTAAGAACATCGAAAGCAGAGCAATGGCGTACGGCAACCGCTCCCACCCATGCGCCAGCCATACACCTAAAAATGGCATGAGATTCAGAAAGGCCAGTCCAAACGCCGAGATGAGCGTGCGCCACCATTGGAAAGACAACACCGCAAAGAAATTCTTGGTCAGGTTGTTCACCACTCCCATGGCGCCGCGCGCCCAGCGGATCGAAATCAAGTCATCGCCAAAAACATTGCGCTGCGCGAAGCCGCCGTTCTTTACTACCTTGCCCAGCTTCATATCATCCAATACCTCCATGCGCAGCCTCTGGTAACCTCCGACAGACTCATAGGTGCTGCGGCGAATCAGGTTGAAGGCGCCCACCCCGATGTGGTCTTTCGCTTTTGGATCGGCTACTTTCCAAGGCCGGTGCCCGAACACAAACATGGTCTGAAAGAAGGCGATCATCATGTATTCACCGGGCTGCTTCATGATCATCTGCGGAAACACAACCACGTGGTCTGCGCGTTCGGACTCAGCGTAGGCCAGGGCACGCCGCACCGAGTCCGGTTTGAACAGCACGTCAGCGTCGGTAAACAGCAGCCAGTCGCCAGTCGCCTCGTTGGTCGCGGTCCACATGGCGTGGGTCTTCCCCAACCAGCCTGCCGGCAATTCGCGGTGATGAATCACCCGCAACTGGCCATGGGAAGTGGCGCGAGCTGCAACTTCCTCCATGATTTCTCCGGTACGGTCGGTGGAGCGGTCATTCACCGCAATCACTTCGAAGTTGTCGTAATCAAGTTCGAGCAGGCGAGTCAAAGACAGCTCGATGTCTTTCTCCTCATTCCGCGCAGGCACGATGACCGAAACACGGGGATGGCCGGAATTTGGATCGCCGGAAGTAGCCGCGGGATTGCGATCCCACTCCGGCGTGGAAATGGTGGCAACACCGGGCATGCCAAGCGCGGCCTCAACAATGCGGGAGAACCAGGCGAGCGCGAGAATCGTACCTGCAATCCAGTGAAAGTAATGCATCCCGGCCTAGGTCTTCCCTGCCTCGATCGTCTCGCCATTGATTCGTACCGGCGGCGCGAATTGCATTCCATAAAACAGTATGGCAGAGGAAAGCGCCGTCGCGATCACCGGCGCCACGAAAGCCAGCCGCAGCGAGTAGCGATCGGACACATAGCCAATCAACGACGCGGAAGGTACATCTCCCAGCAGATGAAATACAAATATGTTAACCGCCAGCGCGGCGGCGCGAATGTGCGCCCCCACTGAGTTGATGACGGCTGCGTTCAACGGCCCCGTGTTCAGCAAGAGCAGGAATTCGGCCACGAAGATAGCAACAACCATCCGGTTTCCGTCGGCGCTAATCGCAACCCACATCGCCGGAATCCCAAGGGCAAGGCTGACAGCAGAGACCAGGTAGTGCGCTGCGCGAGTCTTCCGCAGCAAGTAATCTGAGAGCCAGCCTCCGGCCAGCGACGCTACCAAGCCGTTGACCGCGATGCTCAGCCCAAAAAGATTGTTGGCGTGTGCCAGGGTATACCCGTGTACACGATGCAGGAAGGTCGGCATCCACACCTGCAAACCGCCCAGAGCGAAGGTCATCATCGCCATGCCCAGTGTCGCCGTTAGAAACGCGGGGTTGCGCGCCAGTCCCCTGAGGGTGTTGCGGTCCGGAGATTTTTCCACATGATCAAACTGGCCGAGAGGAGGTTCCGGTATGAAGAGCAGCAACAACGCGAGCACGGCGCCGGGCGCGGCCCCCACATAGAAGGGCGCACGCCACCCGTACACCGGTCCCATCAATCCACCAAGCACATAGCCCAGAGCAGTGCCCACCGGAATCGCCAGATAGAAAACACCCATCACCCGCCCACGCTGATTCTCCGGAAACATGTCGGCGACAAAGGTAGGTGACAAAATTACAAAGCTTGCCTCGCCAATCCCCACCAGGGTATGGCGGATGAATAGTCCGGTGAAGTCGTGGGTGAAGGCTGTCAGCAGGGTTGCGCCACTCCAAAATAGCGCCCCGGCGATGATGACCGGCTTTCTTGAGAATCGCTTTGCCAGAGGCCCCATGAAGGGTGCGGCGCACATGTAAAAAATGAAGAAAACGCTGGTCAGCAGACCGAAGGCGGCGTCGCTGCGGTGAAACTCCGCCTTGATCAGGTCCTGCACTGCAAACAGCACGGAACGGTCAATGTAGTTCAGCAGATTCAGCGCGGTCAGCAAGGCGAGCGCGGTGCGGGGATAGAGTTTTGCGGAAGTCACGGGTCCGAGCGAATATAGCACGGCGGCGGACCGCAGCCGAGCTGCGCTCGAGGGACGGCCGGGGCAGGTGTCGCAGCGGTGCGGTTTGGCTTACGGGCTCGGCCGGTTAAGCGGGAGATCCGTCGCTACGCCTGAAAAACGGCTCCGCTCAGGATGACAATCGTCGTGTAATAGACAAACTGCACCACTACCTAGCTGTCTCCACAATTGACCAACGCGACATTTGTCGCTACAATAGACGACAAATGGTAAACGAGCTCCGCGCTGTTTTGAAGGAACTGGGCGGCCGAACGGTTCTGGGACGCAACCTTGCCAGCCAGAGCGACCTGTGCGAGGCGATCCGCGAAGGCTTTCCTCCCGCCGTGGTCGACGAGCTGATGCGGGCTTCCGGCCTGACGCTCAAGGAGCTGGCCGACGCTCTCGATCTCTCTCCGCGCAGCCTGCAGCGCCGTCGCCGCAGCGGAAGGCTGGCGCGTTTCGAATCCGACCGCCTTTACCGCCTGGCTCGCATCGTGGCCCTGGCACAACAAAGTCTGGGAGACCGCAAGAGTGCGGCGCGCTGGCTGAAGCGGTCGAATCGCGCGCTGGGCGGAACTGCTCCCATCGGCGCCATGGATACGGAACTGGGCGCTCGCCAGGTGGAGAACATTCTGGGACGAATCGCCTACGGCGGAGTCAGTTGATTCGAGTTTACCGAGTGTTGCGCAAGGCCTACGCGCACGCTCCTCTCGATGGTGAGGGCGCATATCGTTACGGCGGCCGCTGGTCGAGTGCGGGAACTCGTCTCGCCTACACTTCTGAGCATCAATCCCTGGCGATGCTGGAATATTTTGTGCATCTCGAGGCCGACGACGCACCGCCGGACCTGGTGCTGGTCACTGCTGAGATCCCCGACGGTGTTGCGAGCCAACGCGTCACAGAAGAGGAGCTTCCGCCACTGTGGCGTCGCTCTCCGGCACCGGCGGAACTCGCGCGGATCGGAGACCAATTCGCGGAGATGGGTGAGCGGTGCATCTTGATTGTTCCCTCGGCTTTAGCCCCGAATGAGAACAACTGGCTGCTCAATCCGCTACATGCTGGCTTCCACAGAATCAAGGTGTCGGGAATTGAACCACTGATTTATGATCCGCGCATGTTCGACGGGCAACGCAGAAAACGACGCAAGCGCTGAACCTGACAGCTATCTTCCTCGCACCCTTGGCCATCTTGCCACTACAGTTGTCGAGATCCCGCCGCGAGGACGAAACTCCCCCTTCACCTCGGCCCACACCGGCTTGGCCCAGCGCACCACATCTTCGAGGACGCGGTTGACGATGTTCTCCTGAAAAATTCCCAGATTGCGGTAACAGTGCAAATACTCCTTGTACGACTTCAATTCCAAGCACAGTTTATCGGGCTGGTAGCGCAGAGTGATGACGCCAAAATCCGGCAGGCCCGTCTTCGGGCACACAGAAGTAAACTCCGGATCGTCGATCACTATTTCATAGCCAGGAAACTGGTTCGGCCAGGTTTCGACCTCGGGAAACTTGGCGTCCAACCCGGCGGCGGCGTGCTCCGGCGTATAGCGGCGCTGTTTTGGCATGAAGGTATTGTAGCGTTTGAGCCCTGCGCACGCCGCTGGCGAGGCCCCGGTTATGGCGTCTTCCGCATCTGCCGCTCCCCGCTTGCATCTAAAGAGACAACGGCTCGGGCAAAGTCCATTCTTTCGCAGCCCTCTGAGTGGTAAATTAATGCTTGCAGTTGTCCGCGCCGCAGATTGAAAGATAACCGGTTGGCTGGAACCAACAACAATTCGAATGGACGGAATGGACGCCCGGCCTCTAAAAGCCGCACCTGGCTCACTATAGGTGTACTTGCCGCACTCGCGCTAATCCCGATTTTCACGCGTTCCAGCCCTCTGAGGGTTCGCAGCACCACGGTGGAACGCGGTCCCATTCGCAGCGTGATTTCCACCAACGGAAAGGTCGAGCCCATCCGGAATTTCGAGGCGCATGCGCCACTCGCCACCACGGTGAAGCATCTCTTCGTGAAAGAAGGAGACCACGTTCGCCAGGGCCAACTACTCCTGCAACTAGATGACGCCGACCTGCGCAGCCAGGCCGCGCGCGCCCAGGCCCAGATGAAGGCAGCGCAGGCCAATCAGTCCGACCTTAAGACCGGCGGCACGCAGGAAGAACTTCTTACTCTCGATTCCGAGCTGATCAAAGCCCGCACTGTGCGCGACACCGCCCAACGCAATCTCGACGCCCTTCGCCGCCTGCAGCAGCAGGGCGCGGCTTCTGCCGGTGAGGTCAAGCAGGCCGAAGACGCTCTGCAGCGCGCCCAGGCCGATACCACCCTGCTGGAGCAGAAAAAGAAAGACCGCTATTCCCAACCGGAGGTTGCGAAAGTTTACGCCCAGGCCGCGGAGGCGCAGGCTGCCTACGATGCCGCCGAAGACGCTCTGCAGAAATCCAGCGTGCGCGCTCCCTTCGATGGCATCGTTTATGCGCTTCCCGTGAAGCAAGGGGCGTATGTGCAGACCGGAGATCTGCTGTTGCAGGAAGGCGATCTTACGAAGATGCTGGTACGAACTTTCGTTGATGAACCGGACATCGGCCGCCTCGCCCCTGGCCAAAAGATAGAAGTCACCTGGGATGCCTTGCCCGCGCGCGTCTGGAACGGCACGGTCAGCACCATTCCCTCCACCGTCAAGCTTCGCGGCGCGCGCAACGTGGGCGAAGTCACCTGCACAGTCGATAACCACGATCTGCGTTTACTGCCGAACGTGAATGTCGGCGTTGCGGTCATCACGGCCGAGCATACGGGCGTGCTTACGCTGCTGCGCGAAGCGGTTCGCATGGACGACACTAAGCCTTACGTTTATGAAGTGACCAACGGCGAACTCAAGCGCCACGAAGTGGAAGTCTCTCTCCAAAACCTTACGCGCGTCGAAATTACGGCCGGGCTTTCCGAGAATTCCGTCGTGGCCTTGTCGTCGGCCGACGTCAACAAGCCGCTGGCGGACGGCGCCCGCGTAAAGGTGGTCCCGTAATCCATGCCGTTTGCCAGTCACCCTGAGCAATCGCCGGGGGCCCCATTTTTCGCGTGTCTTGCGAGAAGGCCAGCCCTGAGCCAGTCGAAGCGTGGGACTTTGGTCCGCTTCCTCATCGCTCTGCTTTTCATCCCGGCACTTACTCTCGCAGCCCAAACCCCGCAAGACCTTCTCGCCGCCGGACGCGTGGACCAAGCGTTGCAGACGCTCCAACAGCAGCTTCAAACCTCCCCCACGCCAGAAGCCTATAACCTGCTCTGCCGCGCTTATTTCGAACTCGACGCCTGGGAATCAGGAATCCCCCCCTGCGAAAAAGCTATTTCACTTGAGCCCAATAACGGCCTCTATCATCTCTGGCTGGGCCGCATTTACGGCGAGAAAGCAGACCGCTCCGGCTTCCTCAGCGCCGCAGGCCTGGCCAAGAAGGTTCGCGTTGAATTCGAACGCTCCGTCGAGCTGGCTCCCAACAGTTGGGAAGCCCGCACCGATCTCGCCGAGTTCTATATAGAGGCTCCGGGCATCGTCGGCGGCGGCAGGGACAAAGCGCGCGCCCAGGCGGAACTCCTCAAGCCACTGAATCCCGCCATGTCGCACTGGGTAAGCGCGCGCCTTGCGGAAAAAGACAAGAACGACGCCACGGCCGAGCAGGAATATCGCGCCGCCACCGACGCCCGTAACGGCGACACTCGCGCCTGGGTAAATCTTGCAGGCTTCTATCGCCACGTGAGCCGCTTCGATGACATGGAGCAGGCTCTGCGCACCATGGAATCCCGCCCCATTGATCGTCCCGGCGCGTTGGTCGACGCCGCCAGCATGTTGTTCCGCGCAGGCCGCGACTATCCCGTAGCCATCCGTCTGTTGCGCCGCTATCTCGCGTTACCCAATCCCGCCGAGGAAGCTCCAGTGTTCAAGGCTCATTACTTGCTCGGCGAGTTGCTGGAGAAACAAGGCGACAGCGCGGGCGCCGCAGAAGAATATCGCGCGTCACTGGCCATGGCCCACACCTTCCGCCCTGCCCAGGAAGGCTTAAAGCGCGTAAGTCGGTAAAGCAAAGCAACAGGGTGGAGCAGGCCTTCAGGCCTGGGTAAGGAACGCGAGCCTTAGACCGCGAGGGATTTCGATTTCGCCGACGCAACCCGCGCAAGCAAACCAGGAGCGTTAATCCGCTTGCACCATTCCTCAAAATTTGGGCGCGGTCCTTTCCAGCGCAATTCCTCCACGCTATCAAACACCGCCACATCCAATCGCAGCGTAGCAAGCGTGCGAAACAGCCGCGCATCATCCCACGCGTTGAACAACGACTCGGAAAGCGTCCGCGCCTTCCGAATCGATGGATCCCAGTTCGCCGAATCTTTAGGAATATCTTCCAGATGGGGATACAGCGAAAGCGCTGAAGCCGCAGCCTTCGCGCCCCAGCCACGCACACCTGGAAAACCGTCCGCGCTGTCGCCAACTACGGCCAGGTAGTCCGGAATCGATTCAGGCCTTACTCCGAACTTCGCCACCACGCCCGCTTCATCGCGCAAAATATTTTGCCGGCGGTCAAGTTGCACGACTCGTGTGCCCACCACGCACTGAGCCAGATCCTTGTCCGGCGTGCAAATGAACACCTGCCTCACGAGATCATCCTTCGCTGCTTTTCCGGCGGCAGAGGCCAGCGCATCGTCCGCCTCAAAATAGACCATGGGCCACACCACCACTCCCATGGCTTGCAGCGCCTCTTCGAGAATAGGAAACTGCGAGAGCAACTCCGGAGCGACGCCTTCGCTGGTTTTGTATCCGGGATACAGCTCGTTGCGAAACGATTCCACCACATGATCGGTTGCAACCCCGAGATGCGTCGCGCCGCCCTCGATCATCGACAAAACGGAGCCCAGCACACCACGCACCGCGCCAATCTCCCGCCCGTTCACATCCGCCGCCGCGGGGACGGCGAAAAAGTGCCGAAACAATTCATAAGTCCCGTCAATCAGATGAACATCCATGCGGCCCCGTTCAGTTTTATGCAAGTGATGTTATAGGATTGAGCGCGCGAGTAGGAGAGATCGAGTCAAATAAATCATGACCTCCGTCCGCATCGACAAATGGTTATGGGCCGCCAGGTTTTTCAAGACCCGCGCCTTGGCCGCACGAGCCTGCGACCTCGGCAGGATTCAATCCAACGGCCAACCCGCCAAGCCCGCCCGCGAAGTCCGCATCGGCAACATGTTGCGCATCACTAACGATGGTGGCGATTTCGAAGTAGAAGTCCTGCTTCTCAGTGAAGTCCGCGGCCCGGCTTCAGTGGCGCAAACTCTTTACCGCGAAACCGAAGCCAGCCGTGACCTACGCCAGAAAGTAGCGGCCGAGCGAAAAGCCATGAAGCAGTTCGAAGAGCTGCCCGCCGGCAGACCCTCCAAACGCGACCGCCGCCGGATCATCCAGTTCCGCGGCCGAGCCTGACCTCACCCGACCTAGAAATGGAAAATCACATCACTAGCCACCGTAAGCTGATTGTGCCGCAGACCGTTGTCGTAAGCCGTCTGATCCCAAGCCCGCTCAAAACGCAATTCCGGACGCAACTGCACGGTTGACCCGATCCAGTGGCACCACATGATCGTGTTCTCCGTATATTTGGTCGCGTAGCCCGTGCGCTGGCCTTTCTTGTCGTCAAGAAAGTCGCTGCGAAGCGACAGAAAGTCATGCGCCGACAGTTCCTTCTGCAGAAAATTCACCACCGCATATTCGGGAGCCGTGCAACGCTGCTCTCCGGGCAAGCAATACGCGGCATTCGCCCCGGTTTCCGGCTGAATCGTGCCGCCCACGGCAGGCACATCGCGCTCATACATGTACCAGCTTTCGGTTCCCATGTGCCACGTCTTTGAGAACTTGTGATACCAGGTGCCGTCATACTGCTGCAGGTTGTTGTAAGCATACTTGCCGTCATTGATGCCGTTGGCACAGATGTAAAAATTGTCATTCACCGATTTCGTCGTGTAGCTCAGGCAGGCCGTGCCAGAAGGCTTGGCATCCGGAGTCCACAAGGCAACATCGTGGCCGCCGGTAATTCCGAGCTGCACCAACCACTGATTGTTCAGCTTAACCGTCGCAATCAAACCAGTGTCGGTAAAGGGATCAATCGCATAAAGCAGGGAGTGGCTGAAGATGTAATTATTCGGCGCCAGTTGCGCCTCGATTCCAGGAATCGAAATAAACCGGCCCACTCGAATATTCATCCCCTGCGCCACCTGCGGAATGTAGACATCGACATACTCCAGCGTGGGATCGAATCCATATTCACGATGATCGTTCACCCACGGCCCATTCAGGTAGCCCTTCCCCGTCGTGAACCGATAGTCGGTGCCATACAGCGCTGTAAGGTGGTAGCCCCAGTCGATATGATCGCGCTGCACCGAATCCGGCAGCCGCTCGGCGTAAAGAACAAACTGGTTGAGTTCAAGACGATTCGCGTAAACATCATTTGCCTCCGGCGCATTGCTATGCGCCGAAGTGCTGAAGTTCAGCGACGGATCGACCCATCCATACAGCTTTGTCCGGCTGCGGGCCTGGTTGATCGCCGTCATCAACGGATAGCTGTTCGTATCCGGCTCTCCAATCACCGGCGAACCGCCATACGACCAATCTGAGTTTGGAAATGGCGGCGCATCGAGCGGTGATGGAAGCCCGCGCCGCTCGGGCGCTGGCGAGGACGCAGCCGCTGGCCCCCACCAATCCTGCCGGTAAAATTCCGCCCAGCGGGCAAAAAACCCCTTCGCTTCGCCGCCAGGTTTGGGCGCGTCAGGAGGCGGATCGCTAGCGCTGGCCTGTTGTCCCCGAGCCACAGCACACGCCAGGAGCACGACGCACATGAGCAAGGGAAGGAAGCATCGGCATAAATTATGCTGGGAACCCATAGAAATGGCGCGCCCCCAAGTCTACAGGTTCCCACTCAAACGCGAATCTACTGCAACTTCTACTGGCTCGCGGCGCGAGGCTTGATCAAATCGTCGAGATAATCCGGCCGCTCGCTATCCCGCACCAGATGCGGATAGCGGGCGCCGCTGTGGTAGTTGATCGTGCAGGTTCGAAAATAATCGTCCACCACCACCAGCAGTGTGATCGGCTGTGAGCTGTCCTTCGCCGCCTTGATTGCGTCCGCGAGCAATTCCGGGGTGTAGACGCGGCCATTCACGCCAATAATTTTCATCTGCGAAGAGACGCCCGCTTCAAACGCTGGACTCCCCACAATGGCATCGCTGACCACGCCATCGGCGCCCACCTGGAGGCCGATGGAATAAACCTCACCGACATTGCCGCGGCGGCCCTCCAGCTTCGCAGGCTTGTCGCTGAACCCGAATTTCCAGCCGCCATTCTCGATTCCACCCACGGGCGCGTCCGCAGAAGTGGAATTCAACCGAGTGTGAAAAAACCCGGCCCAATCAAAAGGCGCGAACGAATTCAGCGCGTTCACCAGTTCGTCGAAGGTATAAGTCTTCACCTCCGGACCATTGTTGGCTCCGCCGTGGAATGCCTGGCAGAAATCGTCGATCGACTTCTTGCCGCCAGACTCGCGATGAATAATGGTGGCTACCTCAAGCCAGAGCAGATCGCCTTCGTCGTAATAATCGGTGCCGCGGCGCCAGTTCATCCAGCCGCCTCTTCCGGAAACACCGGGTTCTCCGACGGCAGTGTCAAGCAACGGGCGCCAGGTACGGCCGGGGCGCCCGGGACCAAGCATGGCAGCGATGCTGGCCAGGTATTCGTGGTATTGGTCGGGCGTCCACAGGCCGCTGCGCGCGGCCAGCATGGGCCCAAGGTAATCCGTCAGCCCCTCGTAGCCCCAGAGCAGATCCGTCTTCATGGGCTGCTCGTAGTCAGGGGTGGTCAGGTCAGCGGGCCGGCGAAACTTGCCGTTCCACGAATGAACGAATTCGTGCGAAAGCAGGCCGCCCAGCGACATGCCGGAACTGGGCAAGAGCAGAGTTCGCTCCGGCAAGCGGCTGTTGTTCGACTCGTGGTGTTCCAGGCCGAAATGCGCCACGTGATCGCTGAGCGCGAGCAGGAAATGATAGTCGCGATAGTGGCGGGCGCCAAACAGCTTGCCCGATTCCGCCACCAGATTGATCATCTCTTTCTGGTTTTCGGGGCTCATGTTCAGAGCCGCTGCGCTATCGGCGGCAATGTCGATTTCATGGTGAATGGGTTCGCCCGGCGGTGTGAGGTCAATGCTCCGGTAGAATTCTCCGGTAATCACAGGTGAGTCCACCAGCATATCCAGAGAAATCGATTTGAATGAAACCCGGTTCCCTGCTTCATTTTCGACAGGAAGCGATGTGCCGAATTTCCATCCGTCCGGCATCACGAGTTTGGCCTCATACATAAGCTTCCCGGCAGGGACGTCTGCCGGATAAAGAACGACTTCATTCCACTCGAGCACCAGCAGTTTGTCAGTGGCTGAGGCGCCGTCGGGCTCAATGTAGTCAAAGCTGGCATCGAGATGGCTGACGCCGTGGGGAATTTCGAGGTGAAAGGTGAAAACATCCAGCAAATCGCGTTCCCACGGAATGATCTTGCCCTCTGCCTCGAATTTAAGGCCGGTGACATTTGCTATCGGTCCGTCGGGCCCGTGCTCGCCGGGAATCCATTTTGGATAGTAGAGGGTTAAGGGACCGGACTTGACCGGTATCACTAAATGAGTGTGCAGCAGCTTCTGCTGCGTGCGAGTTGCGTCCAAGGTGACTGAAATTGCTTCTTCGGCGAACGCCGCGGTTGCGGCCAGCGCGAGGATTGAGGCGAGAAATACGAATAAGCGAATGCGGCGTGGATCCATGCCAATGCTCCTCATACAAAGCGGGATAAACTCACCCGTGCATCATACCCTGCGCCAGCGCGTCTGTTAAAACAGCCTCCGGCACTCCCTCTGACCCATCCTTACCATTTCTCTCGCATCAGATTGTCCGTAGAATCTTCCCAGATGTCATTAAAGGTGAGAACCACGAGGGTCTAGAACCATGAAAAATAGATCACGCAGCAGCGCGTGCATTCATACACTCTCATTGGCGGTGCTCCTATTCCTGCCTGCTTCCCTGCTGGCCGAGCCGCTGACGCTCCATCACGCCGTCGAACTGGCGCTAAACCACGCCACCGGCGTCGGCATCGCCGCCGCCGACCAACAACACGCCTCGGCCAGCTACCGCGAGCTGCGCAATAGCTACATTCCTCAACTCAATGCGGGCGCCGGAATTGGCTGGTCTGACGGTTTTCCGCTCAGCCTTGAAGGTTCTGCTCCCTCGCTGTTCAACGTGAACGCACAATCGGCGCTCATTAATCTTGCGCTGAAGGATTTTATTCGCGCCGCCCAGTCCGACGTCACGGTCAGCAACCTGCACACCAAAGATCAACGCAACCAGATCATCCAGGACACCGTATTGAGCTATGCCGAACTGGCCAAATGGGAGCAGCGTTTGAGCCGCCTTCGCGAGGTGCAAGCCGCGGAAGAGCAAATGGCAGCAGCGGTGGCGCAACGTGTGAAGGAAGGGATCGACAGCGAAGTCGACGGCACCAAGTCTCACCTGTCGGTGGCGCGTGTGCGTCTGCGGCTGGCCGAGGCTGCCGGCGCAGCCGACGTTCTACGCCAGCATCTCTCTGGCCTGACAGGGCTGCCAGTCGCCTCCATCGAAATCGATCCTGATTCGGTGCCGGCCCTGCCCGTGGTACCGCAGGAGGAGGATCTAAACGCCAAAACCACGGACGCGAACCCCGTGGTCGAGGCCGCCGTGGAACATGCGCGCGCGCAATATCTGCGGGTGAAGGCGGAGCATAAGTCCTTGTGGCCCAGCGTGGACTTTGCAGCCCAGTACGCCAACCTCGCCACCTACAACAACTACGATCACTATTATCAGCCCGGAAGCTTCCAGCCCAACAACGCGACCGTGGGAATCGCTATTCACCTTCCTTTCCTAAACCTCGCCCAGCACTCCCGCGTACAAGAAGCCGAGTCGGAAGCCTTTAAGGCAAAGAAGCAGGCGGAAGCTGCGCACAATCAGGTCTCCGAGGAAACCCTTCGCCTGCAGCGCTCCGTAACCCAAATGCAGGCCGCCCGCGATGTAGCGGAACTCGAGTATGAGATCGCACAGAAAAACGTCGAAGCCGTCCGCACTCGCATGGATTCTGCCACGGCCAATCTGCATGACCTCGACACCGCCCAGACCCAGGCCAGCGAACGCCTGATCACCTTGCAGGATGTCTCTTTCGAACTGGAACGCGACCAGGTGGCACTCTTGCGCGCCACCGGAGATCTTGAAAAATGGGCCATGGGAGCTAAATAACAAGCCGGGCCCCATGCTTAACGTCGCGCTTTTGCGACGTTAGAGCCTGCCCTGAGCGGAGTCGAAGGGATGAGGATTCTGACTTCCTACCTAGGACGCAACCGAAAATAGCCCGCCAATGCCTCTTTTCACCCGTTCGCTGCATCAAACCTCGTGTTCGACGACGAACCTGCGTAAACACTGCTTTTTCAACGCATTCGCGTCGGCGCGATGGTAAAATAAGTCCTTACCCAATATGCCTCTTAAAACCCTATTTCTGAACCCGCCGTCCTTTGAAAACTTCGATGGAGGCGCAGGCTCCCGTTGGCCCGCCACTCGCGAAATCGAAAGCTATTGGTACCCGGTGTGGCTGGCGTATCCGGCTGGAATGCTCGAGGGCGCCCGCTTGCTGGACGCGCCTCCGCACTATATTTCGGCCGAGCAGACCATCGAAATCGCCAAGGACTATGAGTTCCTGGTTCTGTTCACCTCAACTCCCGGCTTCCCCGGCGATATCGGCCTGGCCAAGGCCATCAAGGCTGCCAATCCCAACATCAAGATTGCTTTTGTCGGACCGCACGTGAGCGTGCTACCGGAAAAATCTCTGCGTGATTGCCCCGCCATCGATTTCGTAGCCCGCAAAGAATTCGACTATGCCGTAGTCGACTACGCCAAAGGCAAGCCGCTGGAAGACATTCCCGGCATCTCATTTCTAAAAGATGGCAAGGCCGTCCACAATCCCGACGCGCCGCAGATTCAGGATCTCGATGCCCTGCCCCACGTCACCGATGTCTACAAGCGCGATCTCGATGTCACCCGCTACAACGTGCCGTTCTTGTTAAATCCCTACGTCTCGCTCTACACCACGCGCGGCTGCCCGGCGCAGTGCACCTTCTGCCTGTGGCCGCAGACCTTGAGCGGGCACCCCTGGCGCAAACGCTCCACCGACGATGTTGCCGCGGAAATGGCGAAGGTGAAGCAGTATTGGCCGGAAGTGAAGGAATTCTTCTTCGACGACGACACTTTCAATATCCAGGCCGCGCGCACCATCGAGTTGTGCGCCAAACTGAAGCCGCTGGGCCTCACCTGGTCCTGCACTTCGCGCGTTACCACCAGCTTCGAAACCCTCAAAGCCATGAAGGAAGCTGGCTGCCGCCTGCTCATCGTCGGCTATGAGTCCGGTGATCAGCAGATTCTCAAGAACATCAAGAAGGGCGCAACTCTCGAACACGCTCGCCAGTTCACCAAGAACTGCCACAAGCTGGGCCTGGTAATCCACGGAGACTTCATCTTAGGTTTGCCCGGCGAGACGCACGAGACTATCAACAACACCATCGCGTTCGCCAAAGAGCTGGATGTGGAAACCATTCAGGTCTCCGTGGCCCACGCCTATCCCGGCACCGAACTCTACGACTACGCGGTAAAGAACGGATTCATGGTGGGCGACAACAAGATGGTGGATGAAGGCGGCCATCAACTGGCGCACATCCAATATCCCGGATTGCCCGCCGACGACATTCTTTCCGCGGTGCACCGTTTCTACGACGAGTACTATTTCCGGCCCAAGGCTGTGTTCCGCATTCTGAGGAAGGCGGCTTTTGACAGCAACGACCGCAAGCGGCTTTACAAGGAAGCGAAGACCTTCCTGAAGCTGCGCTCGCAGCGCAACAAGCTGGTCAAGCAGCACGGTGCCGAGGCCGCCGCCGAACTCGCCAAGGCTTAAGAAAAGGACCCTTCACCACAGAGTCACGGAGACACAGAGAAAATCTTTTATTGTCTTGTTCTTTCCTTTGTTTTCTCTGTGACTCTGTGTCTCTGTGGTGAAAGATTTTAGAATTCGCCACCTAAACTTCCCGTGAACTTTCGCAAGTATCTTGTGCTGGCCGGAGTCACGGTCTTCGCCGCGGCTGGAGACTCCATGCTCTCGCATGGGATGAAGCAGACTGGCAGCATCTCCCTCCATCACCTGCAAGGCGTCATCCTCGCCGTGCTCAATCCCTGGGTTGCGGGCGGAATTCTTCTTCTGCTGGCTTTTTTCGCCGCGTACATGACGGCCCTGTCCTGGGCCGATCTCACTTACGTTCTGCCCGCAACGTCGCTCGGCTACGTGTTGCTCGCGCTGGTTGCGAGATTTATGCTGCACGAGCACGTCAGTCCGCTGCGCTGGCTGGGAATCGCTCTGATCACCGGAGGCGTGGGATTTATTGCAGGCGGGCCAAGTCTTACAGAGCATCCTCATACGCATCCGGCGGACGAAGCCCCTGCCGCAGTAGCTGTCAGTGGAGTCGAATCGTGAAGAACGTCTACACCTGGAGCGCGATCCTCGCTATCGTATTCGCCTCGGTGGTCGGCGACGTACTGCTGGCCCGCGCCATGAGGCAGGTCGGGGACGTCGGCGCCCTCTGGCGACGCGCCGGCCTCGGCGTCGTGATCAGCCGTACGCTGGGCAATCCTAACTTTCTGTTCGGGGTTACGGCCATGGCCGTGGCTTTCTTCAGCCTGCTGTTTGCGCTCTCTTGGGGAGACGTAAGCCTGGTAGCTCCAGCGGCCGCTTCCCTAACCTTCATCGGGAACGCCGTCGCTGCAAAAATCTTTTTGCATGAGAAAGTGGATCGGCGGCGGTGGATTGCAGCTTCGCTCGTGGCAGCAGGCGTGGCGCTGCTGGCGGGCTAAACTCTTGTCATTCCGAATCGGGCGAAGGCCGGGTGAGGAACCTGTTTTCCCCGCACGGCTAAACTAAGTATGCTCTGAACCTCACTGAAAACTTTACTCATATTGCTTCATTCTTTTGCACTGTTCCCCGCCGCGTAGATTCGCGCGGATAAGCCGTTTCTCCAACAGCCGGAAACTCCTGTTTTTTCAACCAAATTGCTCCTCAAAATGAGCGTTCCTGCTCAGACTAATGGCAATTGGAGTGCTAGCTTACAAGATAGGCTTGTTGGCGGTTGCCGGGCCGAGGGTAGGAGCCTGGCATCAGTGGGACTGGGGTATGGTGAAGCGACTTGCAGCCTTCGGGGTTGTTTCTTTTGTGCTGCTGGCGGCTTGCGCGTCCGTGTGCCAAAACGTACGTGAATCCCTTCCTGATGCTCCTTCTGTACAAGCCGCAACTCCGGAACAAAGACCTAATGTGTTGGTCGAGGAAGCGCACTCGCCTTTGAGTTTTGGTGCGATGAGCGGCCATGCGGGCATGATGCGCCCAGGCGGACTCGTATTTACTGACAAGGCATTCCCCAATCAGAGAGACGCGGACGCTACTCTTCGGAAGTACCTGTATCCGTCGCCGGTGAGGCCGCAACCGGGTTATCGCTCGGGGAGCAGCGGCAGTCTGATGGGCCGGGCCACTTACGCGGCTTCGCGCACTCTTGTCACGCGGGATGGTTCGGGAAAGGCTCGGCTGAACACTTCCTATCTGCTGCGAACCCTTACTTCGGTGGCCAAGGACGCGGCCTCGACTCCATCTTGGAGGCGATCTGCCGGAGAGCCGTTCAGCGATTTTGGTTCGACCGTGGGCAATGACGCGGGAATGAACCTGTGGCACGAGTTCGGCCCCAGCATCGAGCAGTTGCTGAAAAATCACACCCCGAACTTTGTGTCCAGGATCGAAGAACGAATCAGCCACAAGTAGCTCGCGCCCTTGCAGTTGGCTTACGCGTTGGCACTACCGCTCCCTTGTACCTCTCTTCGCTTTACAAAACTTTGCTCAACATTACATCGTGCTTGCGCTCCGGCTGCATCCTCGGCCTGTCGACCGGCATCTCATCGGGAAAGGACAACCAGTTTCTGAACTGACCGTCTCGTAATCCACGAGGAAGGCAGGACTTGCTTCTTCGACATGTAACTTGAGGAGACTCTGGAAATGAAATCCGTGAAGTATTTGGCACTCTTGTCGACTCTCGCCCTGCTGTTCTCGCTTAACGCGTTCGCACGGGACAAGAATCAGCACTCCGTAGATATTTCCGACACGGTACAAGTCGGGAGTACGCAACTGCAACCCGGCACTTACAAAGTGGAATGGCAAGGAGCCGGTCCAAGCGTACAGGTGACATTCCTGCTGCATGGGAAGACGGTAGCCACCGTGCCCGGAACGCTCAAGACGAACAACGGGCCGGCTCAGAACGCCATTCAGACCAACGTGACCAGCAGCAATACGAAGACGCTGACCGAGATCGATCTCGGCCGTCAAGAGCTGGTCTTTGAGCAGAACGGTATGTAACTGCTTTCTTCGCCCCAGATGCCCTGCTTTTCGCGCTGTTCCCAGGCGAAGAGTGGGGCTTCTCTTTTCTGGGAGTGCATAACGATCCATCCTGGGCTGGACAGTGATGGGTTGGATAGTGACCTCTATCCAAACAAACGCATCAGCCCGGTGGCAGGCAGGTCGGGAGCAAGGAATTGGGCATGCTGAACTCCGGTGGCGCGTGCCAGCGCTTCGGCGGCCAGATATCCGCTGCGCACGGCGCCTTCCATGGTCGCGGGCCACCCGGAGGCGGTCCAGTCTCCGGCCAGGAAAACGCGGGGCCATGTGGTTGACTGCTCTGGACGGTAGGCGTCGATGCCGGGGCGCGGCGAATACGTCGCGTGCACTTCCTTGATCACCGTGGACTTCACCAGATTGGCCACACGCGCCGCCGGGAAGAATTCCCGAACTTCTTTGAGGGCGAGGTCGACAATTTCGTTGCGCGACTTGTCGATGAGGCTCTTCGAGGCGCTGACGACGAGCTCGATGTAGCTGCCACCCGCTTCTGCATTGCCAACTCCAGCGCGCGTGGTCAGCAAGCGAGACTTGTGGAACATCCATTGAATAGTTCGGTCGAGGAGGACGGCGTGATCGAGATCGCTGATCTGGCGGTCGAACCAGAGATGGATGCCGGTGATGGGCGAGCTCTCGAAGTGGCTGAGTTGTTCGCGCAAGGGGGCGGCTTCCGCGCTTTGCGGCAGCACGCGGTCTAGCGCGTCGAAGGGCAGAGCGAGGACAAGATAGTCGAAGATTTGTTCGGCTTCGGCCACTCGAATCTGCACGCGGGTTGGATCTGGAGAAAAGGTTTCCAGCGAACTGCGGAAGCGAATGTCGCCGCCGCGGGCGCGGATGTACTCTCCTGCCTTGTTGTAGAGATCGGTCAGGGGAATGCTGGGAACGCCCATGTGGCGCGCTTCGGGCGACTTCATGGACTCGCGTACGACTTGCGCGGCGTAGGAAATGGAGATGAGGTCGAGATCTTCGCTTAGGGCGCTGACCAGGATTGGCTTCCAGAAACGCTGGATGGCGTTCTCGGTTTGGCGGCGGCGCTGACACCACTGTAGAAAAGATTGTCCGGTATCTGGTTGCGCCGTCAGGGTGAGCGCTGCGATGGCCCGCGAGATTACGAATTTGTCTTTCGCGTTTAGAAAAGGAAAGTGCAGGAATGACGGCGCGGTGTGCAGCGGCGCCGGTAGCGGTGAGGCGCGCATTACGCTGGTGCGGCCGCCGGGCTCGATGAACGTCATTTCGTCGTACCAGCGGATTTTGTCTTCCACGCCGATGCGGCGGTAGAACTCGATCAGGTTGGTGCAGACGCGGAAGAGAACGTGCTGGCAGTTATCGACCACCTCGCCGGTGCCGGGATGTTCATAGGAAGACGCGCGTCCGCCGAGGTAGGGGCGGCGCTCGAACAGGGTTACGCGAAAGCCCGACTCTGCCAGCGCACAGGCGGCCGCAAGGCCGGCGAGGCCGCCTCCGGCCACGGCTACTGTGGGTTGGGTTGGGGTTAGCGTCATGCGGAGTTATGGCTTCCAATGCAGGAACACGCCGCAGATCAGAAGCAACAGCAGGTTCCCTTCGACAAGCTCAGGGCAAGCTCTCACCCGGCTTTCAGGCCGACTCGGAATGACCGACTTTAACTTTCGGTCCGATTCGGAATCACAACACATTCAGATATCAAGTGAGGCGCTGCAGGAAGCCCCTTCCTAGAACGCGCAGTTTTTCGCTGACGGTCAGGCTCACTTTGCCGCTGAAGACGTCGTATTGGCGCTCGGCTATTTTTTCCAGCAGCTTGCGATAGATGTTTACCAGAACCCACAGCGCGGGCTGGCTGTCTTCCGAGATAAAGGGAATCAGTTGGTCGCCGGACTGGTAGAGTTCGCGGGCGCGGTCGGCTTCGAAGGCCAGCAACGCGCGGAAGCGGGCGGCGTCCGGTGTCGAAAGCAGTTCCGCGGCCGACAGCCCGAACTTCGCAAGATCTTCTTCCGGCAAATACACCCGGCCCATGGCGGCATCTTCTTTGACGTCGCGAATAATGTTGGTGAGCTGGAAAGCCAGGCCGCACCGCTCGGCCAGGGGTTCGGCTGCCGGATCGCGATATCCGAACACGTGGATGCAGACGAGGCCCACCACTGAGGCCACGCGGTGGCAATAGAGTTTGAGGTCGTCGAAGGTGCGGTACTGGACGGTTAACCCTGGAACTGTAGAATTCTCCGGCGCTTGAGTTTGATCGGCGGGTTCCACCACATCCATCGCCGTTCCCAAGGCCAGTTCGTCGAGCAGGCCCGCGGGGATGGTATATCTCCTTTGCGCGTCAGTGAGCGCCAGCAGAATTGGATCGTCGTTCGGCTCGCCTTGCTGGGCGCGGTGCAAGGCATCCAGCCAGGTATCGAGCTTGAAGTGGCGTTCGTCGAGGCTCAGGCCGGGGTCGTCGGCAATGTCGTCACAGCGGCGCATGAAGGCATAGACGGCACACAGCGCCTCGCGCTTGCGCTTGGGCAATACCAGAAACGCATAGTAGAAATTCTTGGCGTTAGTGCGCGTGATTCCGCGGCACACTGAATACGCCATGGTGAGCTGCGCCGGAGCTGGAGTCCAGGGGATGAACACTTGCTGCGCTCCCGCGCTCATAAGAACTTCCCCAGCGCAGCCCGCGCCACCAGCGCCAGCTTGCGCGGTTTGGAGATCACCGGGCGGCGTCCGAGAACCGCAAAATCCTGGCGCTCGATGGCGTTCAGAATCTCCTGCCCGCCGCGGCTGAAGAGTTCGATATCTAGTGCCAATTCTTTGTCGACTTGGCTTACCAGCGGCAGGCCGCGCTCGAACCATTCGCGGGCGCGCTCTACTTCGAACTTCATCATTTCGCAAAACGCGGAGGTGTTGCGGCTTTGTGCCAGATCCTCCTCAGCGACTGAATAGCGCCGCAAATCTTCAAGCGGAAGATAGATCCGTCCCTTGCCGTAATCCACGCTAACGTCCTGCCAGAAGTTGGCCAACTGCAACGCCGTGCAGGTGTAGTCGGAAAGCTGCTGTCTTTCGGCATCATGATAGCGACATAGGTAGAGCACCAGATGCCCGACGGGATTCGCCGAATAACGGCAGTAGGCGAGCACATCGTCGAAGGTTTCGAAACGGGTGACGGATTGATCCTGGCGGAACGCGATCAGGAGATCGGAAAACTGATGCTTCGGAATATTAAATTTCCGGACGGTCTCTGCCAGCGCCACGAAAACCGAATGGCGCGGACTGCCCTGGTAGCAGGCATCGAGTTCGGTCTGCCATTCATCGAGAAGTGCCAACGCTGCCGCCGGGTCTCCCACTTCGTCACCGAGATCGTCGGAGATTCGGCAGTAGGCGTAAACGTTCAGGAAGTCCTGGCGCAACTTTTTGGGGAGAAACCAAGTAGCTACTGAGAAATTCTCGTAGTGGGTGCGGGCGAGGCGCCGACAGTATTCCTCGGCCTCCTCAAGAGACGGAGCGGACCTTGGGATCGCGTATTCGGCGGGCAGACGGCTCCAGCCCAGCGCCGCGGCGGGCGCGATGGACGTACTGGAGTCGGTGCTGGTTGCAGAAGCCATTCAGTCGGGTCAAGCTGTCCCAGCACGCTGGGACAGCGATAGGCTAATTACCTCAGCGGCTTCAAGCCGGCTGAGAATTAATGCTTTTATCGCAGCGCTGAAGCGCTGCGCCACCCCAATGCGATCAATGGCCGGGAATGATCGCCGTCTTGATGTCGCCGCCGCGGTTCAGCATGTGGCGCAGCACCTTTTGCAAGCTGGATAGCGGAGCTTCGCCGGTGATGTAGTCGGTGGGGCGAATCTTTTTTGCCGCGATCAAGCCGAAGGCCCGGCGCACCGTTTCCGGCGTGTGATGGAAGGTGGCCTTCAGCGTGATCTCCGAATAGTGCAGCCGGTTGGTATCGAGCTGCACTTTGGATCCGCTGGAACATCCGCCGAAGAAATTTACCGTGCCGCCTTTGCGCACCATCTCGACGGTCCACTCCCAGGCTTCAGGACGGCCTACGGCCTCGATCACCACATCGCAGCCGCGCTTTTGCGGGGTCAGAGCCCGCACGGCCTCGATCACGTTCTGAACCTTGGTGAGCTGAACAATCTCGTGCGCGCCCATGTGCTTGGCGGCTACTACCTGTTCGTCGCGCTTTACCACCGAAATCACGTTGCAACCGATAGCGCGGGCTACCTGCACAAACATCAGCCCGATGGGGCCGCCGCCGATGATGGTGACCGTATCGCCGATCTCCACGCCGGTCTCGTGCAGGCCGCGCAGCACGCAGGCCAGCGGCTCGGTCATGGCCGCGTCTTCAAAGCTGACGTTGGCCGGGATGACGAGCATATTCGCTTCCACGATGCGACGCGGCACGCGAATGTATTCCGCATAGGCTCCGTTGTTGAAGAGCAGGTCCTCGCAAAGGTTTTCCTGGTGCTTGGAGCAGTAGAAGCACATCTGGCACGGAGCGGAATTCAACGCCACCACACGCATGCCCTTCTTGAAGCTGAGCACGCCCTCGCCGACCTCCTCGATCACTCCCGCCAGTTCGTGGCCGAAGAGTGCGGGAGGCACAATCATGCGGGCGTGGTAGCCCCGCTGGTAAACCTTGAGGTCGGTGCCGCAGGTAAGAGCCACCTGTACCTTGACCAGGACTTCGCCCTTTTCCACACGAGGAATGGGCACTCGTTCAATCTTGAGATCTTCTTTGCCGTACAGGACGGCAGCCGTCATTTTTCCGTTCACTGATTGTTTCCTTGCTTATTCCCTATTTCATGCCCGCCGGTCTTTTCCGGATATCCAGGCTGAATCACAACTTTCATCGAAGCGGGCTGCGGATGGGCCGCGAGTTCCAGGGCTCGCGCACCCTCCTGGAGCGGAAAGCGGTGACTGATCAGCTGTTCCAGATCCATCTCCCGGTCCATCACAAAGCGCATTGACTCTTCCTGCAAATCCACGGACGCGCTGTAAGAACCTACCAGCGTCTTTTCATCGACGCAAATCGCGGCTGGGTCGACCACCACCTCGCCACGCTGCGTTTGCGCAAACAACAACACGCGCCCGCCGGGACGGGCCGCATCCATCGCCGGGCGAATCAGAGCGTTGCTGCCGACCGCCAAGATTACAGCGTCCGCACCACGCCCTTCGGTCCGCTCCCGCACAGACTTTACCGCGTCATCCTTCGACGCGTCGATTCCATGCTCGAATCCAAGGCTTTTAGCTATTCTAAGCCTCTCGGGATACAAATCGGAAGTAATAACCGTGGCCCCTGCCCTCCGTGCCAGCACACTAAGTATGATGCCGATTGGCCCCTGCCCCATGGTCAGCACCGTCTCCCCCGGCTGCAGCCGCAGGGCTTCAATCCCTTTCATGCAGGTATTCACCGGCTCCAGGAAACAGGCCTGCTCGAAGGAGACGCCTTCCGGAATCTTGACCGTTCCCTGCTCGACGATCCAATCCATTACCCGGACGTATTCCGCAAAGCCCCCGCCGGAAGGCTCGAATCCCGCCGTGCAGCCTACCTTCTTGTAGGTGGAGCATTGGGCAAACGTCTTGTGCCGGCAGTAGTAACACTGGCGGCATGGGATGTGATGAAAGACTACAACCCGGTCGCCAGCCTGAAAGTTGCGCACTCCCGCGCCTACTGCCGCTACCACGCCTGAAGTTTCATGGCCGAAGATACGCGGGGCCGAATGCGAGCCGGAGGCAATCTTTTTCAGGTCCGTGCCGCAGACGCCGCAGGTGTGCACCCGCAGGAGCAATTCTCCGGGGCCGATTTCGGGCACGGGAACGGTTTCGAGGCGAACGTCGTTCACTCCGCGGTAGACGGCCGCCAGCATGGTCGCCGGAATGGACTGGTTTTGGTCTTCGATTGCGAGTTGTCCGGCAATACCCATAACACCTTTCGATGAGCTCTAAGCGGTATTCGCTTCAACCAACTCGTGCGGTTGCCGCTGGATACGCTCGAGGTGCGTGCTCAGCGCCTTGGCCGCCTTCCGGCTGTTGCTGGCCAAGATGGCGACGCGCCTCCACAACCATGGACGTGGAATGACGAATGCCGCGAAGCTGGCGGTACGGAACCGGCCTTGGGAGTCGATAAAGCGGCTCATCTCCATTCCAGACATTTCAAAAGCCAACTCATCGGAGATCACCTTGGTCACGGCAAATTCGATGCCATGGACGCGGGCGGCTGCCGCCACGGCTGCGGCTTCCATGTCCACGGCCTGGGCGCCATAGGACTGCGCCAGATTCGCCTTCTGCTTTGCATCGGCCACTGCCATGAAGGTGACCAGGGTGCCCTGAGCGTGTTCCGCTTCGACTTTAATGCGACTGCCGTCGCGGGCATCGACCACGACCGCGGGTATGAAAATCTTTCCAACGTGCAGGCTGGCTTCGAGTGCCCCGGCGAAGCCCACAGACTGCACGGTTGCAGGCCGGTACAACGTGATCACGGCTTCGGCCGCGCGACGGGCGGCCTCGAGTCCAATCCCGCCGCATACTACTACCAACTGATCGCGTTCGAAGAATAGAAACCTGCGGCCTTGATGCTCTTGCTCGACACGGCGGCAGTTCGTGGTCAGCCCGCTGACCTCGCGCTCCAGCGCTGCCACGATGGCGTTTTTAGGCATAACCGTTGGCCCGGAACCACTCTACCCCACGCCGCAAGGCCGCATCTGCGGGCATTGTTTTCCATCCCAGTTCGCGCTCGGCTTTACCGGAACTGGCCCACATCTTCTTCTTTCCCATGCGAACGGTTTCGACCGTGGCGCGCGGTTCGCGACCGAGCAGACGGCCGGATACTGTCTGATCTACAGCTCCGGCTGCGTAAGCAACGAAATATGGCAGCTTCACCTTCGGCGAGGGCAAGCCTGAGATTGCGCCCAGCTTGTCGAGAATCTGCTTCAACGTTAGATCCTCGCCGCCGAGAATGTAGCGCTCGCCGCTCTTGCCTTTCTCGAGCGCTGCCACGTGCCCGCGGGCGCATTCCCGAACGTCGACCAGATTTAATCCTGTCTCCACGTAGGCGGGGAATTTACGCTTCAGAAAGTCCACGATAATCCGGCCCGTCGGAGTGGGCTTGATATCCTGCTCGCCCACGGGAGTCGTCGGATTTACCGTGACCACGCGCATGCCGCCTCGGCCGGCCTCGAGCGCCACTTGTTCGGCCATAAATTTCGAGCGCTTGTAGTGACCAATCATCTCGGCCAGCGAAACAGGAGAATCTTCATCCGCCGGACGCCCGTTCCCGGTGAATCCTATCGTGGCAACGCTGGATGTGTACACCACGCAGCGCACCGCATTCTTGCGCGCGGCGTCAAGAATGGCGCGCGTCCCTTCCACATTGGACCGGTACATCTCGTTTGGATCGCGCAGCCACAGGCGGTAGTCGGCGGCTACGTGAAACACGACCTCGCAGCCGGACATCGCCTTTTCCAGCGATGCAGGATCGCGCAGGTCTCCGGTTGCCGTTTCGGGCTTCAGGCCTTCGAGGTTCTTCAAGTTACTCGACGTCCGCACCAGCAATCGCAAATCCGCTCCCCGGTCCGCTAGAGCGCGGGCCACGTGGGAACCAAGAAAACCGGTGGCGCCTGTGACGAAAGCTTTCAGAAACAGTTCTCAGTTCTCAGTTAAATCTCAGCCCTTACCGTGGGGAACGTCCCAAGCGAGAAAATCGTACGCAAGCGGCGGCACATTTGCCTCATCGCAAAAAGCATGGATTGACTTCTGGATTTTCGAGTACGTCCTCAAACCCTCGATCGATCCCATGCTCGCGCTATTCCAGTTGATTCCCAAGCTCCCCAATTCAGGAATGCAAGCAAGAGGCCGAAGCGAGTATTTATCGAGGGGGACCTCCACGAACCAAACGATCGACTCGAACTTATCCGGCCACAGCGGTGTAACGATGCAGAGACCTTTCGCCAGAAGGTTTATGAGCTTCAGAGCCCGCGGAAGCTCGATCTCATAGCGCAAGCGCTCTTGCCATTCCTTGTTAAGGCCCCTCGCCAGCTTAACAGCCCAGCCCCGGTACTCATCGTTCGATCGGACTGCGAGCAATTCCGACAGTCCGCCCCTGGCTAGCTCCCTCGCAGCCCACTCTCTGAATACAAACGAGGGGGACCACTCTTTGTGCGTTCGGAACGCGCGGAATGTGCTACTGCTAACCGAGCGATAAATCGCCGAGAGTGGGCCGAGATTTTCGCTGTCATGTGCCGATCTGAAGGAATTCCTCCAGTCACGCTGTTTCAACTGGGCAATCAGTTCCTCGCGGTTTGTGAACCTCCATGTGCCACCCTTAGGCAAGGTGTTCTCCTACAAGACCTTCTCCGCGTGAAACGACTGGATGCCCAGAACTGAGAACTAGTTTTCCGCCTTCTCCATCACCTTGGCATAAGTCGTCAGCGCGAGCAGCGGGAAGTACTCCCGGTAGAGGTGATACTGCAAATAAAACACGCGCGGAAAACCCGTGCCCGTGCAATAAGGCTCGTCCCACGAACCATCTTCCCTCTGGGTACGAAGCAGATACGCAATGCCGCGAGCCACGGAGTCGCTGCGCGTATCCCCGACCGCCAGCAGTCCCAGAATTCCCCACGCGGTCTGCGAGGGCGTGCTCTCACCCACGCCGCGCGTGCTCGGATCGTCATAGGAACCGCAGCTCTCGCCCCAGCCGCCGTCGGGATTCTGCACCATGCGCAGCCATTCCGCCGCCTGCTGAATGTAAGGCTCGTGGTTATCCACGCCAATCGCCTCCAGACCTCGCAAAGCCAGCGCCGTGCCGTAAATGTAGTTCACGCCCCAGCGCCCGAACCAGCTTCCGTCGGGCTCCTGCTCGTTGCGCAGGAATTGAATCGCGCGCTCGACCGCCGAATGGTTCTGATCGTATCCGTAGGCGGCCATCATTTCGAGGATGCGCCCCGTAATATCCACCGTAGCCGGATCGAGCATGGCGTTGTGGTCGGCGAAGGGAACATGCTGGAACACCATCCGGTCGTTGTCTTTATCAAACGACGCCCAGCCGCCATTCTTGCACTGCATCGACAAAACCCAATCAATCGCGCGCTGCACCGATTCGCGCTGGTAGCGGCCGTTGGGATGTTCGACGCGGCTCAGAGCCAGGCAAACCATCGCGGTATCATCTACATCCGGATAAAACTCGTTGTTAAACTCGAAGTACCACCCGCCCGGTTTGCCTTTCTTGTTCTTGATCTGCCAGTCGCCGGGATTGCGCACCTGCTTCTGCAGGATCCAGTCGGCGCACTTCACCATGCGCGGATCATTTGCCGGCACACCCGATTCGCCCAGCGCAAACATGGCATACGCGGTGTCCCACACCGGTGACATGCAAGGCTGCATGCGGAATGTATCTCCCTCTTCGATTCCCAGCTTCTCAAACTCATCCAGCGCCCGGATCACCTGCGGATCGTCCACGGAATAACCCAGACAACGCATGGCGATGATCGAGTTCATGATCGAGGGATAGATGCCGCCCAGCCCATCGCTCATCTCGAAGCGCTCCAGCATCCACTTCTCCGCGCTCTTCAGCGCGACCGAACGCAGCGGCCGTATGTGCACGCGCTCGAACCAGTGGGTCATGCGATCGAGAACGAGGAAGAAGTTCCGCCACGAAACCAGCTTCTTCGACCATCGCAAATGCATGCGCGACTTTTGCATGCCGTCCACAAAGAGCTCTTCGACACCCATTTCACGAGGAATCTTTTTGAAGGGCTTCTTGGCGTAGCAGATGGAGAGCGGCACCAGGATAGCGCGCGACCACGATGAAATCTCGTAAATGTTGAACCAGAACCAGTTGGGAAAAAGAACAATCTCGGGAGGAATCGCGGGCACGGCATCGTAGTCGAACTGCCCGAAAAAGCACAGGTAGATCTTGGTAAAGGTGTTGACCTCGGTGACGCCGCCGAGCTCGAGGATTTTCTTGCGGGCGCGCTGCAGCACAGGATGGTCCGCGCCGTAGCCCGCCAGCTTCAGTCCGAAATAGGCTTTCACCGAGGCGCCGACGTTCGAGGGGCCGGTGGGATAGATACTCCAGCCGCCGTCTTCGTTTTGATGCTGAACAATCCAATTGGCGACTTTGCGGAAGCGTTCAGGGTCGCCCGTTCCCAGCAGAGTATGCAGCAGAATGTAATCCGATTCCAGCGTGGTATCGGCTTCCAGTTCCCCGCACCAATACCCGCTCTCGTGCTGCGATGAGAAAAGGAGCTTGCGGGCGGCATCCATGGCGGCGCCCACCCGGCTGGCGAACCCATCGATCTTGCCAAAGCGAAGCTGAGGTGCCGAAGATGTAACGGAAGATATATGGGAGTCTGGAGCGTTTGTTTCCTTTTCCATGAATGTATGCCTCCGTTAGTCCGCGGTGGCGCTGGCCGGAGCGGCTGCGATGGCTTCGACAATCTCCGGCGGCAGACCAAAGCGGACGTTTTCCGGCATCACTTCGAGTTCCTGCACGTTGTCGAAACCCTTGGTGGCAAGAAACTTCATGGTTTCCTCGACCAGGCACTCCGGCGCCGAGGCGCCAGCCGTCAACGCGATCGTCTTTACATCCAACAACCACGCGGACTCAATGTCTTTAAAGCTGTCGATCAGATGAGCGTTGGTGCCCAGGTTCCGCGCCACTTCGACCAGACGATTCGAATTTGAGCTATTCTCCGACCCCACCACCAGTAGCAGATCGGATTCGGAAGCGACTTCTTTCACGGCAACCTGGCGGTTTTCCGTGGCATAGCAAATATCCTGCGCCGCCGGCCCTTTGATGTTGGGAAACTTCTTCTTCAAGGCCGCGATAATGTCTTTGGTCTCATCCAGGCTCAGCGTGGTCTGAGTAAGATAAGCCACGCGATTCGGATCCGGCACAGTCAGCGACTTTACCTGCTCCGGCGTTCCCACCACCTGGGTCACCAGCGGAGCTTCGCCCAGAGTCCCGATGACTTCGTCGTGATCGTGGTGGCCAATCAGGATCAGCGAATAGCCTTCCTTGGCGAACTTCACAGCCTCGACGTGGACTTTAGTGACCAGCGGGCAGGTGGCATCGATTACGCGCAACCCGCGCCGGGCGCTGTGCTCGCGCACTTCGGGAGAAACCCCGTGGGCGCTGTAGATTACGCGCTCGCCGTTGGGCACTTCATCTTCGCTGTCCACGAAAATTGCACCCTTGCCGCGCAACTCATCCACCACAAAGCTGTTGTGGACAATCTCCTTGCGCACATAAATCGGCGGCCCAAAGGCCTCGAGCGCGATGCGGACGACATCAATAGCGCGCACGACCCCGGCGCAGAACCCTCTCGGCTTCAGCAAAAGTACAGTCTTACCTTGGCTAGCTGGCACCATCAAACTCCTGGTAGTGATATTCTCTGTGATTTTCCCCAGACCATTTTGGATGCAGAATTCGGGTCTGGACCCTATACGATCAGGGTACACAACCCGACTGACGCGATACTATTAAATTACCGGAAAGTACCCTTCTGGTCAACGTAAACCACAGAAACGGCTGGAATTAGCAGTGAATTGAGGAAATCAGGCAGCGAACCGTCGGTGGCCCCCAGGCCGACGAGGTTTGACCGGGTGCCAGACGCAGACAGTTCAAATGCGGCCGTTCGCGAAATCACATGTAATGCCGCAGTATGAGCGGAAGAGCGGATATATAGACGAGGAAAACCAAGCGGAGCACGTTCTCAACTGGATGGTGGTCGTAACGAAATCCCCGGTAGACGCGGACCGCTTCTTCCAGGATCACCACGCCGAAAACCGCGCACAGGAAGCACAGAATAAAATAGACCGTGCTGGAACTGTTTTCTTTGCTGAGAGCTGCGAGCACAAATATGGCGGGGAGCCACAGCAATAAACTCGCCGCAAACAGGCCCAGGGCCGCCAGTCGCCGCCGCATGCGCCAGGAGTAGATAAATTTGACGTCGAGGGTTTTGCTCCAGGCGATCAGCAGGCTGACGGGAAACCAAACTGCCATCACCTTGCCTCCGCTCGTCACGTAGCCGTACAGCATCTCGGCGTACTCTTTCAACCTGGGGAAGCGGGCAAGAGTATCGGAGGTGGCCGCACTTTCCAGCGTGGCACCTAGAAGTGCGTAGACCACGAAACCCACCACAATCAAGAGCATGAGCAGGTTGAGGTCGAACAGGAAAAACTGCTTCCCAAGACTCAGTTCCCGGTACTTCCTGGTCCATGCGGGCAGGTTTCGAACCGGCGCCGGCAATAAAGTCCGCTCCTTCGGGCTCAGGAGTTCGAGGAGCAGAACCTGGGTCTTCCTCGCCAGCATCGAAGTCGGGTACACGCTGGTCAGGAAGGGCGTCTTTTCGAATTCCTTGGTTAGATAGACCTCCAGGGGAAAGATGGCCAGGAGCGGTTTATCCTGGAATTCCGCCCTCAGGTGCTTCTTGTAAAAAGACAGCAAGAACATCGCGGAAAAAGCCGGCACTACCTTGTTGAACACCAGTCTTACGTCCCTCTGCTCGTCGTCGACTGCCCGCCGTATCTGGCGCATGAAATTCAAAGTGCCGTAGAAGGTGATGCGATCCGGCTCCGAAATCAACAAAGTGTGATCGGCAAACAGGCTGGCGGCGAACGAGGAGTTGTCGGGACCGCCGTGACAATCCATCACAATGAACTCGCATTCACAGGTTTGAGCCGCCGCCAGAATAAAAGCCTGCAGCGAACGCCGCAGCTCGCCTACCTCGGTCGACTCGAACTTGCGCATGTCGTCTTCGGTCAGATCCGGGTAGGAAATGTGAAAGAGCTTAGGAGCAACCTCCAGAATGTCCCAAGTTTCTTCTTCTGGGGTTTGCGGTAAAGCCAGAAAGTCCGGCTTGCAAATAGTTCGTACCTTCGTTCCCTTCTGCAGCAGCCCGGTCAGACCACGGTTAAAGAAGTCCAGGTCGACCAGTAAGGTGCGAGTGCAGCGCGACATTTCCCGCGCCACCGCAACCGCCAGCATGGTCTTGCCCACGCCTCCCTTGCCGCTCACAATAGCCAGGGTGAGCGGGCTGGGATGCTTATGAACTACCTGGATGGGAGCATCTAACACTGCCGTTCCGCTCATCGTTGCCTCCGGCGACCGGCCGTGTGATGTTTTTTCAACGCCTTCTCGGACGAGCGCTCGAACTCAAGCTCCTGGGTTGAACCGGGAAGGCTGCGGTAGGCGATACAGTAGAAGATCAGAACCGCGACGATCATCACTGCGGGAACGATGTGCAACGCCACTCCGCAGTTGCGCACCCACAGCGTGTTCTCCTTCGCCATCAGCTCTTTGCCGATTTCGTGGACGAACTTGGCGCTTAAAAGCACGAACACTAACAGTGGATTCTTATGGATCCCGAGGTATTCGAAGATTTCCGCTAACACTAACATCGCGACACCGGCCGAGCGCCCGAGCGCAGGTCAAATCGATGGGGTAGTCGAACCTTATAGTCAATCGCCGGAGGTTCGTCAAGTCCCTATTTTGTTAGGTGGGGCCGCGAAAATTGATACCGCTGGGTCACTGCAGGCCTCGGTCTGCGGCTAGCCGTTTGCCTTGATCATCTGCTCGGCATGCTTTCGCGAAGTATCGGTCAGCTTGGCACCACTTAACATGCGCGCCACTTCTTCGGTGCGTTCTTCGCCGGTGACGGCGCGGATGCTGGTCCGCGTCCTGCCGCCCCAGGCCTTCTTTTCGATGACGTAATGATGGTCGGCGAAGGTTGCGATCTGCGGGAGGTGGGTGACGCAGAGCACTTGGTTGGACCTTGCCAGCGTTTTCAGCTTCTTGCCCACAGCTTCCGCAGCGCGGCCTCCGATGCCGGTGTCGATTTCGTCGAAAACCATTACCCGCCGAGCCGTCCTTCGAGGGATGGCGTTAGGAGCCCCGGCTTTCGCGGGCGCGGGCGCGCGCGCCACACTCACCTTCAGGGCCAGCATGACCCGCGATAATTCCCCGCCTGACGCAATGTGTTCCAACGGCCGCATGGGCTCGCCGGGGTTGGTCGCAATCATATAAACCACCTGGTCGATTCCAGTCGCGGTCCAATTCCCTTCCTGCTCCGAGGTCGCCATCTCGATGCGGAAAACCGACTTCATAGCCAGATCGTTGATCTCGGATTCCACCAGCTTTTCCAGTTTCCGCGCAGCGTCCTCGCGCCTTTTCGACAGCGCGCGCGACGTTTGCAAGTATTCAGCGCCAGCCGCCGCCAGCTCAGCCCGCAACTGGCCCAGGATTTCGTCTTTGTTCTCGATCTCGGAAAGCTTGCGTGCGACGTCGGCCCCAAACTCGATCACATCCTCGAGCGCCGGACCATATTTGCGCTTCAAGCGGTCGAGCGATGCCAGCCGGTCTTCTACCTCCGCCAGATGTTCCGGCGAGGCATGGATTCCGCCGGCGTAGTCCCGCACCGTGGCTCCCACATCCTCCACACTGATGCGCGCCCCCTCTAAAGCAGCCAGCGCATCCTGAAACTTGGGCTCATAACGGGCCAGTTCCTCAATCTGCTTTTGCGCGGCCCGCATCGATGCCGACGTGGAACCATCGCCCTCATACAGCAGATCGAAGGCTTGCATCGCGGCGTTGTAAATCTTCTCCGCGTTGGCCAGTACGCGTTTCTCGATTTCTAGTTGCTCGTCTTCGCCCGCTTGCAGCTTGGCCTCTTCGATCTCACGCTTTTGAAATATCCACAGATCCACCAGCCGCAACCGGTCCTGCTCGCCCTGTTCCAGGTCCTCGATGCGTGCGCGAATTCCCTTCCACGCTTCGTAGGCGGCGGCCACTGGCTCGACCTGGCTCCCGGCAAATCCATCCAGCAGTTCCAGGCGCGCCGGTGGGTCGAAGGATAAGATCGATTCATTCTGCGCGTGGATCGTCGCCAGATGGGGCGCAAGCTGCCGCAGCACCGCGACCGTCGCTGCCTGGTTGTTGACGAAAACACGGCCTTTGCCGCCAGTCGCAATCTCACGCCGCACAATCAGTGAACCATCTTCTGATTCGTCCAGTCCGTTGCTCTCGAGCACATTTTCAACCGCGTCCCCCGCGCTGCCTTCGCATTCAAACACCGCTGACACGACCGCCCGGTCTGCGCCAGTGCGAATCACATCGCTCGACGCCTTATCCCCGAGCAGCAGCGCCAGAGCGTCGATCAGTATGGATTTCCCGGCGCCGGTTTCTCCGGTCAGCAGGTTCAGTCCGGAAGCGAACTCCACCGCCGCGTTGTCGATGACCGCGTAGTTCTCCAGCCGCAATTCAACCAGCACAGGGCGTCCTCGGTCGGCGATGTGAAGTTTTGCGCAGCATAGCATGAAAAGCAGTCGCCAGTGTGTCAGTTGACGGCTTGCGCCAGAAAGCCTTGAAGGGGCTGCGCGTGCGGGAATTCCAGGCTTGCGGCAGCGACTTTTGTGATGCTATAATGTGTCACATGAGAAACGCGAGTGTCAGAGATCTGCGCTATCGGTTCTCTGAAGTCGAAGACCTTTTGCGCCAGGGGCAGGAGATCCAAATCACCAAACGACGCCGCGTCATCGCCACCCTGGTTCCAGTTCCAGAGAAGCGGACCGGCTCGCGTCCTGATTTCCTGGCCCGTCTGCGCCAGACCTTCGGAGCCAAAGTGCTCAAAACCAGTGGCGCGGAACTGCTTGCCGCGGAGCGCAGCCGCCATTGAGCGTCTACGCCGACACCAGCTTCCTGGTTTCCCTTTACACCCCGGATTCGAATTCCCCAGTCGCGTCCAGGTTTATGCGCAGCGCCCGCTTGCCGCTTCTCTTCACGCCGCTGGGGGACCTGGAATTGCTCAACGCATTCCATTTGCGTATATTCCGCCGTGAGCTCAGTGCTGCAGAAGTGAAATCGGCAGCGTCTTCTTTCCGCGCCGATACCGAAGCAGGCGTTTTCGTTTTGAAATCGCTGCCCCTGTCGGCTTTCGAACGAGCCAAAAGAATTGCACGAGATCAGACTCCCTCCTTGGGTACGCGCACCATCGATGTCCTGCACGTCGCCTCTGCCCTGGTATTGCGCGCGGATGCATTTTGTACATTCGACAGGCATCAGCGGATCCTCGCCAAGGCAGAGGGACTGGCTACTCCCATCTAGCCCGGCCACAGACAGGCGGCAAGAAAGTTTACGGATGCGATACGTAGCCCGAAGCCCGCGCCCTGATCATCTATAATCGCTGCAAGGTAAATCCAAAACCAAGATGCAGCTTCCATACTTCGCACTCTTCCTCGGCGGCGACATTCTCGACCTGCTTTCCAACACGGGTGCCGTCGCTAAGTTCGTTCTCATCACTTTGCTTGCCTTCAGTCTGATCTCCTGGGCAATTATCCTCACCAAATGGAGCTTGCTTCGGCGGGCGCGCGTGCAGAGTGGACGCTTTCTGCGCGCCTTTCGCAAAGCGCAACGCCTGCAGGATATCGCCACCGTGGCTGACCAGTTTCGTCCCAGCCCATTGGTAGGTGTATTCGAAGGCGGCTTTCAGGAATACAAGCGCCAACTCGCCGTGTCCGGCAGTTCCCTTCGCAGCCTGACCGCGGTGCAACGCGGCATGCAGATCGGAGCCTCGGAAGAAATCACCCGCCTGGAGCGCAACGTACCCTGGCTTGCCATTACTGCCGCAGTCACGCCTTTTATCGGCCTGTTCGGGACGGTCTGGGGCATCATCGATGCTTTCCATGGTCTCGGCACCGCCGGCGGCGCCACGTTGCGCGCCGTCGCCCCTGGCATTTCCGAAGCTCTCATCACCACCGCTGCCGGACTCGCCGCTGCCATCCCTGCCGTCATTGCTTACAACCTGATTGTCAGCTCGATTCGGGAATTCGCCGCCCGCGGGGACGATTTCGCTCTTGAAGTCCTTAACGCGGTCGAGACTATTCAGGCCCAGTCCGCGGCCGAAGTGAGGCGCTGATGGCTTTTACCTCGTCCAACGGCCGCACCCAGACCGCGCTTGCCGATATCAACATCACTCCGCTGGTCGACGTCGTGCTCGTCCTGCTCATTATCTTCATGGTCACCGCGCCGGTTCTGCAATCGGGCATTGAAGTAAGCGTGCCTAAGACCCGCACCGTGAAGGAAATCACCGAAGAACGTACGGTCATCACCATCAACAAGGATCAGCGCGTATTCCTCGGCAACGACGCCATCAATATTAACCAGATCGCCGACAAGCTCCGGCAGAAGATCCGCGACCCGCGCAACCAGTTCATCTTCGTGCGCGCCGATGAGAATGTACCCTTCGGCGCCTTCGCGACCGTCATGGACGCGGTAAAACAATCGGGCATCACCAACGTCAGCATCGTTACCCAGCCAATGGAAGACAATGGCGCAAAACGCTGAGATATTTTTCGAGCACGATAGCTGGCCGCGCGCGCTCGGGTGGTCGGCGGGGTTCCACGTCGCGCTGACGGGATTGATCCTGCTCTACGCCGCAGTTTTTAACGGCCCGAACGGCGCTGGCTGGGGTGGTGGGGGCGGCGGCAGCGCCATTGGCGTCACTCTGGTCAGCACGGTTCCCTTGCCGGCGAACCCCACCCAAAGCCAAAACGTTCTGGCCAACGAATCGAAGGGGATTACCCAATCGAAACCCAAAGTGGAAGAGAAAGAGCCCGACGCAATCGAAATCCAGGGCAAGAATTCCAAGATCAAGCCGAAGAAGCCTCCTGCTCCAACCAAAGCCAAGCCCCAGGCTGCGCCGCAAGAAGAGACGAATCAGGTCGCGTTTGGCGAGGGTGGTCCGGTCAGCGGCCCTTATGGAACCTTTGCGGCGGGAGGGGCTAAAGGCGGTTTTGGCGTCTCCGATGGGGCGGGCGACTTCGGCACGCTCTATGCTTACTACGTCCACGTCATCCAGGAGAAGGTCTCCGACAATTGGCTGAAGTATGAGGTCGATCCCGGAATCTCGACGGCGGAGCGGGTCTATGTCAAATTCGATATTGCGCGGGATGGCCACCCTTTCAACGTGCAGGTGGAGCAGTCCAGCGGCGTGCCGTCACTCGACCAATCCGCGGTCCGTGCGGTGCAGCGGATCGATACTTTCGGACCGTTGCCCCAGGATTATTCGGGGAAGAAAGTTTCCGTCGAATTCTGGTTCGATTACACCAAGAAATAAAGTTGTGTCCTGATCGGCCCGTGAGAGCATCCATAAACCATGGCGGCAGATATCGATCTACGGACAGAAAAACACGGACGATGGCCTCCACCTGAGTATTCTTGAGGGTCCGGACTCGCGACTATGATCGATTGCAAGTTGCCAACGGAAACATATCGGAGTACGATATTGTCGTACACGGTATCCTTTTGCCCGGGTTCGAGTAACGGCTCCAAACGGATGGAAGACAGACACAGACAAGGCTCGAACTTAGCCCGAACGCGAGCGCCCCTCCACAAGGCCCTGGGCTTGCTGATATTGCTCGGTTCGGTCCTTGGTTCCACCTCCTGGGCTCAGGATTGGGTGCGCACTGGCACTTCTCTCGGCATAGAAAAAGTCCGGCTGGCTGTACCCAACTTCAAACCGTCCACTAGTGATCCCCAAAACGCCGCCCTGCTGAAAACTTTCAACGACGCGTTCTGGAACGATCTGGATAACTCCGGCGTGGTCGAACTTGTCTCCAAAAGCTTCTACCCCTTGCAGGTTCCCGGCCAGCCCGCCGAAGTGACGTTCAACCTGTGGAGCGCGCCTCCGCCCAATGCGGCCATGCTGGCCTTTGGCAATCTAGGCGCCGCCGCGGGCAAACTCACGGTCCAGGGCTGGGTCTACGACGTTAAGAACATCGGCTCTCCACAGGTGCTCGGCAAGCAATACGCCGACGTCGCCACCGACGCCTCCGCTCGCCTCATCGCTCACAAGTTCGCCGACGAGATCATCCTCCGTTTGGGTGGAGGCATTCCCGGCATCGCCGAGAGCACGATTTATTTCGTCAGTGATCGCTCCGGCCACAAGGAAATCTGGGTGATGGATTACGACGGCTCGAACCAGCGCCAGATCACGCACCTGGGTTCGATTTCACTTTCGCCCCGCATCTCGCCCGACGGTTCCCGCCTAGCCTTTAGTTCCTTGACCAAGACTGGCTGGGACATCATGATGTACTCGATCGACCTCAATCGCTTGGTAAGCTTCCCGCGTTTCGGCGGTACCAACCTTTCACCGGCGTGGTCGCCTGACGGCACTCGGATCGCGCTCTCGTCTTCGCGCACCGGAGAATCTGAAATCTATATCTGCGATGCCAACGGCGCCGACCTTCATCGCATGACAACCGGCAAAGGCCCCGACGTGTCTCCCGTGTGGAACCGCAAGACTGGTGCGCAAATGGCCTTTGTCAGCGGCAGCACGGGTCTGCCTCAGGTCTACACCATGGAGGCCGACGGCACCAACCAGCAGCGCGTGACTGACCAGGGCTATGCGGTCTCCCCCAACTGGTCGCCCAGCGGGCAGTTCTTAACCCTGGCGTGGACGCGCAAATATGGCCCCGGTGATCCCGGTTCCTCCGATATTTACCTGATGGATATCGCCAGCAAACAATGGGTGCAGCTCACTCACGACGGAGGGCGCAACGATTTTCCGTCGTGGGCTCCGGACGGCCGCCACATTGTCTTTCAGTCCAGCCGCTCCGGCAAACAGGAAATCTGGATGATGCTCGCCGATGGGACTAAGCTTCATCAGTTAACTTTTACGGGGAGTAATTCGCAACCGAACTGGAGTTGGAAATAAAAACGCTTCGTTTGAACCCGCAAGCGGTTTTCGGGTTCGCAGGAGAAATTCAACGTGAAGAGGAAGAACATGAAACACAACACCTTGAAGGTAATCGCAACCGTTATCGCTCTGGCCGCTATTCTCATGCTCGGTGCATGCAAGAAGAAAGCCGCTCCGCCGCCGCCACCCCCGCCACCACCACCACCGACGCCGACCGCGTCGATTTCCGTGAGCCCGGATACGATTCAGACCGGCCAGTCCGCAACCCTGACCTGGCAGACTTCCAACGCCACCGACGTATCGATCGATGGCATCGGCGCTGTTCAGGCTAGTGGGTCGCAGCAGGTCACTCCGACTGACTCCACCACGTATCACCTGGTGGCCAAGGGCTCGGGTGGAAGCCAGGAGGCCAGCACGCGCCTCACCGTCACCCAGCCGCCACCGCCACCACCACCGCCGGCGGCGGCTCCGGCGCCGACCGACGAAGACCTCTTCGGCCAGAACGTCAAGGACATTTACTTCGATTACGACAAGTCCGACATTCGCGCCGATCAGCAGGCTTCGCTCCAGGCCGATATGCTGTTCCTCAACCAGCACCCCAACATCAACTTTGTGATCGAGGGACACTGCGACGACCGCGGCTCAACCGAGTACAACCTGGCCCTGGGCGACCAGCGGGCCAGCTCGGTAAAGAATGCCTTGACCACGGCTGGAATCAGCGCCAGCCGCATCAAGACCATCAGCTACGGCAAGGAAAAACCGTTCTGCCTGGAGGAAAACGAAGCCTGTTGGCAGCAGAACCGCCGCGGCCACTTCGTATATCAGAAGTGATGGAGTGTTCCCTGTCCCAGGGGGCGGAGCCAGTCTCCGCCCCTGCCTTTCCATGTTCGTCGTGCTTTTCTACCCAACCCGTAGCACCGCCAACCCGTCTAAAATAGGTTCAGGAAACTTTCGCATATGACACTACGACAACGCTTCACCGTTCTCGCCCTGCTCTCCACTTTGTGGCTGGCCACTGTCCCAGCTTGGGGAGCCAGCAAAGACATGATTCAACTGCAAACTCAGGTGCAGCAACTGCAGGAGCAGATGACCGCCATGCAGCGCAGTTTCGACGAGCGCATGGGCGTCATGAAGAACCTGGTCGAACAGGATACCGACGCGATCAACAAAGTCACCGGCGCCCTCACCACCCTGCAAGCCACGCTGCAAAGCAACCTGCAAAAACAACAGGGAGATTCGGCTGCGCGCATTGACCAAATCTCAGGCCAGATCCAATCTCTCAACGACTCCATCGACGAACTCAAGGCCCGCCTCGCCAAAGTCAGCAAGCAACTCGAGGACATGCAGTCTTCCCAGCAAAGCCTGGCCGCGCAGCAAGCCACGCAACAGGCGCAGCAGAATGCTCTGGCCCAGGCTCCGCCGCCAGATGTGCTTTACAACAACGCGCTGCGCGATTACAACGGCGACAAAAACGATCTCGCCACGCAGGAGTTTTCGGATTACGTCAAGTTCTACCCCAACACCGATCTCGCGGGGAATTGCTACTTCTATCTCGGCGAAATTCAGTTCCGGCAGGGAAACTACCAGCAAGCCGCGCAGAGCTACGACCAGGTCTTGCAGAACTTTCCAAGCGGAAACAAAACTGCTTCTGCCCAGTTGAAGAAAGGTTTTTCGTTAATTGAACTCGGCAAGCAGGATGATGGCGTTACGGAGTTGAGGCGCGTAATCCAGCGCTATCCCAAGTCGAATGAGGCGCTGCAGGCGCGAGAACGCCTGAAGAAAATCGGAGTCGCACCGCGCCCAGGAGAATAGTGCGCCTAGAGGTTCACCATCTAGCGGTTCGCTATGACCTAGAGGTTTCCCATGACAAAGATTTCAGCGAATGATCCCGATGGCGCCAAGGGCGCCACTGAAGGCGAAAAGCGCGACCACAACGCCAACGCCGGCCTCGCCGGACAATTAGGTCACCGCGACCAGGACGCAATGCTAAAAGACGCCGACTCCGACTTCCCCGAGCCCGGCGAAATCCCCGAACACTCTGGAGAAGACAAAAAGAAGTGATCAGTGGCTAGTGGTCGGTGATCGGAAATGCCGAGAGAGTTCAGGTTTTACTGATCACTGACCACTGACCACTGCCTCTAAATCGCCATCGCGCCGACTTCTTTTTCCACTTCGACAGTGTCGACCATGACAATGGCGTCCCAGGGACAGCCGTCGAGGAAGCAGCCGTCAGGACCTTTGCTGAGGCACTTCTTGCAGCCGATGCAGAGAATGGGATCCACCGCGATGCGCCCGAACGGAGTGCTGTCTTCGTCAGCCACCCAGAACATGCAGTCTTCCACCGGACAATATTCCACACAAGCGGGCGAGCCGGCGCATCCCGTACAGCACTCGGTAATGACGGCCAACTCTTTCGGCTTCTTCTTGCGCGCAGTGGTCAGGCCCTTGGACCGGGGTTCAGACTTCATCTCGTCGGGAACCATGCCGACGGCTTTGGTGGCGCCGGGTGCAGGAGGCATAGAAAGATTATAACCCGAAGTGTTTGACCTGCAATTGTGCTATCGCGGGTAATGGCTCTTAGAAATCAAAACGAGTGCGCCGCTAAATATAGACCTATAGCAAGCCCGATCAAAATGACGCATGGAATTACAAGCCACCATTTGCTTCCTTGCTGCGCGGCAAGTAGACCCACCACGACTGACAAGCCAACGGACACAAAACTAATCGGGTACCGCCAATTCGCAAATGGTGGAACGAAGACACTTCCGAGCAGAGCCGCGCTAGCAATACCTAGCTTCCCAGATCGCGTCATGCCGCTGCCTCTGGCGTTCGTCGCTCCAATGATCCCACCAATTCTTCCACTCCAACTGTGGTCATCAGCGACGCCCCCATCACTATCGCACAAGAAGCCTGCCCAAAATGATACTCCGTCCCGATACTTGTCACAGTCCGCACCATTTCCACGGACCCAACTCTGCTATAGTGAACCCCTGCAAAGGAGCACCCCATGGCAGGAAAAAGTCTGAACCGGGTTCAACTGATCGGTAATCTTGGAAAAGATCCAGAGATCAAGTACACGCCGCAGGGCACGCCCGTGGCCAAGCTGACCATCGCCACCAACGAACGTTTCAAAGACAAAGCGGGCGAATGGCAGGACCGCACCGAGTGGCACAACGTGGTGCTCTGGCAGCGCCTGGCCGAGATTGCGGGCGAGTATCTGAAGAAGGGCGGCAAGGTCTACATCGAGGGCCGCCTGCAGACCCGCTCCTGGGACGACAAAACCAGCGGCCAAAAGAAATACATGACCGAAGTGGTAGCCAGCGACCTGATCCTGCTCGGCGGACGCGGCGAAGGCAGCAGCGGCGGAGACTTCAGCGGAAGCTCGCGCGGCGCCTCAGCCAGCAGCGGCGGCGGCAACAACTTCGACCAGCGCACGCCAGAACCCGAGCACGCAACTGCAGGCTCAGGGCCAATCACGGATGAGGATATTCCGTTCTAAGGGGACGCTGTGAGGTTTCCTCTCGTTACCTCGTTCTGTATTGCGAGCACGATCTTTGTCGGCTCCGCCTTTGTCGGATACAAGGCGGTCCGCTTCGTCAGTTATCACCACAGCGAGTCGAGGGCGTTCGATTCTCTCGGGAAGCAGGATGCGCAAGAACTGCGGACAATGCTGCAGACTTTCACTTTCCTGAGCCACTCCCGCATCGTGACGAAGTTCGAGCCGTCGGCCGCGAATTATCATTCGGCACTTGAGCGGAACATTCCTTATTTGCAAAAACTCCGCGACCATGCGCCAGACCAACTGCGCCCGCCCATCGATCTCCGACTGGCGACCGACTACGCGGAGATGGCTCAGTTCGAAAAGAAGGCGGGTCATTTGGCGGAGGCTGATAAGGCGACGCAGTCCGCTCAAAGGATTCTCAGTTCACTCGGTTGGCGTGACCTTTCGGCGGATGCTCTGAATAGCCTGGCTGATCAAGAGATTCAGCCTCTGCGAATTTCGGAGGGCAAGAAGTGACCCGAATCATGAAGGTTAGCTTTGTCTTGAGCGCCGTCCTGGGGATCGCGGCAGGTGGCGCATTTGGCTATTCCGAGGGCGCGGAACTGGGCGAGTCAATGCGATCCATAGAGCCTCTTGCCGCGGGTTCCGTGGTCTCCGAATTCGCCGCCTATCAGTTCCACCATGCGGATTTAGAACACGCGCGCCAGGCTGCGCTGCTGGAGATTAGCGTTCGCGAACAACTGAGAACTGTTGCCCACAACTCCGATGTGGACGGGGCACTTGGATTAGCGTACGTCAGGCTCGCAATGGTCGAGGGGCAAGCTGGCAACAAGGCGGCTGAAAGTCATGCCTTTGAAGAAGCGAGAAAATGGTTCTCACCTCCTCGTCCGGGCCAGGAACTCTCCGACGAGCGACTTAAAGAATTTCTCAATAAAATGGACGAGTACGGTCACTCCATCCCATCCGAACCTAAGGTGAAACTCACGCAATGACCAAAGACCGATCCAGCACGGAATCTATCGCCCGGCGCGAACTCACACGCCCAGACAATGAGCGACGTCTGCGGTCCCTCGAACAGGCCCTTATCGCAGCCGCCAAGCGACCCGAGATCAAGCTCTCCCTCACTGAGGTAAAACAGAAGGGCTTGCTTGCAGCGCTGAGCAGTCTGGCGGGCCAATCGTAGGCCTTCCCCCTCGAACCGCTAAAGGAGCACCGGAGTCTTCCCATGACCGAACAACTAGCCGACAAGAAATGCGTCCCCTGCCGCGGCGGCGTGCCTCCGCTCAAGGGCAAGGAACTCGAGGAACTGCGCAAGAGCATCCCGAAGTGGAGCGTGTACGACGAACACCACCTCACCCGCGCATTCACCTTCCCCGATTTCAAACAGGCGCTCGACTTCGTGAATCGCGTAGGCGCGCTGGCCGAAGAGCAAGGCCACCATCCCGACATTCTGCTAGCGTGGGGCAAAGCCGAGATCACGCTCTGGACGCACAAGATCGACGGCCTCACCGAGAGCGACTTCATCATGGCCGCGAAGATCGACCGGGTTGCGGCGTCCTCCGGATAGCAGTGCCGCCCGTGCCATAGGATTCGTATTATGGATTCGTATCAGGGCATGCCTTCAGGCATGCCGTTCGAGACCGGCCCGGAAGCGCGCCTTTAGGCGCTGGCTCGAAACCGGCACGGCTTCCCAATTCGGTTCTTGACCTCGCCGAATCGAGTCGTTATCGTTGAAGCAGTGGCAGAAAAAGCTCTCTGACAGCCAGCTAAGTCCTTATTCCGGAATATTTTGCCCGCAAGCTATTGATTGCAAGAGATTATTTCGGGTTTTGTCGCTAACCCGAAGATTCCAATAGACCGGGGGGAGGGGGGTACCCTACCCAAACCTGATTCATCCCAAAAAAGGAAAATCAACTCAGCCCACTGCGCGCCGCTCCCTACAGCTTCGAAACCGATTCAATCCTCTCTCTTCCAACCCGCATCGCCAGCGCCCACAACATCGCGGGAACCAGCATGACGAATCCCGTCCAAGTCGCGACCGTGCGAGCCGCAATGCCCGCGTCGAGCAAGCGTCCGCACAGAAAAGCGCCCACAGCAATGGTCAGCATGGCGAAACCCAGATCGGCGGAAAAGACACGGCCGCGGAAACGGTCATCGGTATGAAGTTGCAACAGTGTTGTGGAAAACACCCAGATGGTTGATCCTCCCATGTGCGCCAGCATGGCGCAGGCAGCGGCCATCCACACCGTTCCGTTGCGTCCGAGCGCCGCGTATCCGATTGCGGTCACAATGTACCCAAAAAGAATGCCGAGTTGCAGGCGGCGGTCGCTGCGCGCCGCCCAGCGCGCCGAGACCAGCGGACCGACAAGCGCCCCCAATCCGCGACCGCCCATCAGGATGCTCATGCCCAGCATCGCTCCGCGCGCGGCATCCACGTTCCGCCCGTGGACCGCGAAATCATGCGCGCCCATCACGGTGAAGAGCACCCAGCTCGGGCCAATCATGAATGCGCCCGCCTTGGCGAAGACCGTAGGCAGAAGCGTGCGGTGATTGCGCACATAGCGAATGCCTTCGAGCACGGGCGAGAAATCGACCAGATCGCCGAGACGCAGCGGAGCCGCGGCTTCGGCGTGCGGCTCGGCAAAATGCATCCCTCCGATGAGCACCGCTGAGGCCAGGAAAGACAGCCCGTTGAGGATAAACACCGTGTCGCGTCCGAAGAAGGCTGCCACCAGTCCGCCCACCGCAGCGCCAATCAGAAGATTCGCCGACCACGTGGCGGAGGAGAGCGTGTTGGCGATGAGCACTTCTCCCCGAGCCGCGATGTTGGGAATTACCGAACTGCGGGCCGGCTCGAAGAACGCGGCCATAATGGTCTCCGCCACCAGCAGCGGATAGACCAGCCATACCATCGAGCGCGAGCGCACCAGCAGCATCGCCAGCACGATCACGCAGCGCAGGATGTCCGCGGCAATCATTACGTGCTTGCGGCGCAGGCGATCGTTGACCACTCCGGCCGTCGGACCAACCAAGGTCTGCGGCAGGACTTGCAGAACCAGCGCCAGCGCCACTGAACTGGCGTGCCCGGTCAACTGCAGCAGCAGCGTGTAAATGGAAAGTGTGTAGAACCAGTCGCCGATCTCGCTGACAATCTGCGCCATCCAGAGCCGGCGGAAATTGCGGTTGCCGCGCAGCAGCCGCCAGTATGACGCCAGAGAAATCGAAGGAGCCGCGAGCTCTGGTTGGGGTTCCATGCAAAGGGCCAGGCTAACAAAGAAGGCCTGCGGCTTTACGAGCCAGGCAGCAGTTTCCGCTTCAAGTCGTCGGCGATCTGCTTGCCGTGGAAGCGGCCGTTCTCGATGAATATCTCGTTGGTCCGCGAGCCAGCGACGATCACGCCCGCTACATAGATTCCGGGCACATTGCTCTCCAATGACACCGGATCGCAGACCGGACGGCATTGCTCGTCGGATAACTCGATCCCCATGCTGCGCAGGAAGTCGTAATCGGGATGGTAGCCAATCAGGGCGAGCACAAAGTCGTTCTTCAGGCGGATGGGCCCGCGCGGCGTGACGATGACAACGTAGTCGATTCCGATTTCCTGCACTACGCTATTGAAGTAAGCGACGATATCCCCGTTCTTGATCCGGTTCTCGAGATCAGGCTTGATCCAGTATTTGACGTGGTGGTGCAGTTGCGTACCGCGATAGACCAGCGTAACCCGCGCGCCATGACGCCATAGATCGAGAGCCGCGATTGCGGCGGAGTTCTTGCCGCCGATCACCAGCACATCCGTGTCGTAGTAAGGATGAGCCTCGGCGTAATAGTGGGAAACCTTGGGCAGTTCTTCACCAGGCAGCCCGAGTTGATTGGCCAGATCGTAGTATCCGGTGGAGACGATGACCTTGCGCGTGCGGTAGTCGTGAGGCCGGCCGGAACGATCGGTGGACGTGATGCTGAACTTTCCATCTTCGCCCATGACCGTTTTCACCCACTCGTACTGGCGAATATCGAGATGGTAATGCTCGGTGACTTTGCGGTAATACTCGAGAGCCTCTTCGCGGTTGGGCTTCTGCAGCGCCGTGGTGAAGGGGATATCGCCAATCTCGAGCAACTCGGGCGTGGTAAAGAACACCATGTTGGCGGGATAGTGAAAAAGCGAATTCACCAGGCAGCCTTTGTCGAGGACGATTACCTTGAGGCCGAGCTTCTGTGCATCGATGGCGCAGGCCAAGCCTGTGGGCCCGGCGCCGATGACAAGAACGTCGGTTCGCATCTCGGGCTGCGGACGAGTCTTGGCCTTGGGCAGAGTTTCAACTTCCGCGGCGGCGAAAAGGTCGGGCATGGCGCAGTTCAGGGATCGATGATTCTAGCACGCAGAGATCGGCGACATGCGGGTAGCTTAACGTTTGACGTTACACGCTATACAGAATAGAATAGGTTAGTGATCCAATCGTTCCGCTGCCCGGAGACAGAACGGCTTCATCAGAGGCAGCTGAGCCGACGCTTTCAGGGGATCGAGCACGTCGCGCGCCGAAAGCTTCGGCAGTTGGACAGCGCCATGGAACTGCCCGACTTGGCAGCGCCGCCGGGTAATCGTTTGGAAGCATTGCACGGCGAACGAAAAGGGCAGCACAGCATTCGTATCAACGACCAGTGGCGACTCTGCTTTACCTGGCGCGATGGGAGTGCGCACAACGTTGAGATCGTGGACTACCACTAGGGGCGTACATGGCCAAAACTCAAAAACTTTTGTCTCCAATCCATCCCGGCGAGATTCTCCGCACCGAGTTCATGGAGCCGCTCCGCCTCAGCATGAACCGGCTGGCGCTCGATCTTCGCGTCCCTGTGACTCGCATTGCCGAGATAGTCCACGAACGGCGCGGCATTACTCCGGATACAGCGTTGCGCCTGGCTCGGTACTTCAACACCAGTGCTGGTTTCTGGTTGAATCTTCAGTCGGCTTACGATCTCGAAGTTGCGCATGACAAGCTCTCGCGCACGATTGAGCGCGAGGTTCGACCGGCCTCATTCACTGCTGCGAATGCCCCCTCCTGATCCGTTGCTCCGTCGGCGTCGGATCTAGCTAGCCTCTGCCAGACCGCTTGCTATAATCTGCGGTTACCTCATCCATCGCGCTCTCATCAGGACACACTATGTCATCCTCTGTAGACAAGCCGGTTCGTACCCGCACGGAATCCGACAGCATGGGACAGATCGAAGTCCCGGCTGACGTTTATTGGGGAGCGCAGACGCAGCGTTCGCTGCTGCATTTCAACATTGGGCGCGACACTATGCCGCCGGAGTTGATTCGAGCGTTCGGCATCCTCAAGAAGGCTTGCGCGCTGGTGAACCAAGATTTGGGCAAGCTGCCGGCGGACAAAGCCAAACTGATTGTGCAGGCGGCTGATGAAGTCATTTCTGGCAAATTGAGCGATCAGTTTCCGCTGCGCGTTTGGCAGACGGGCAGCGGTACGCAGACCAACATGAACGTGAATGAGGTCATCTCGAACCGCGCCATTGAGATTGCGGGCGGCGTGATGGGATCGAAGAAGCCAGTTCATCCCAATGATGATGTGAACATGTCGCAGTCGTCGAACGACACGTTTCCGGCGGCGATGCATATTGCTGCGGCGGATCGGGTGAAGAACGCGCTCATTCCGGCGATCCGGAACGTGCATGATGCCATTGCAGCGAAGGCCAAGGAGTTTCATGACATTGTGAAGATCGGCCGCACGCATTTGCAGGACGCCGTACCACTTACTTTTGGGCAGGAGTTCGGCGGGTGGGCTGCGCTGCTGGAGCGCGACATTCAGCGGCTGGAACAAGTGCTCGGCGGACTCTACGATCTGGCTATCGGTGGAACGGCCGTAGGCACAGGGCTGAACACACATCCGGAATTCGCGGAACGCGCGGCGAAAAAGATTGCCGAACTCACCGGGCTTCCCTTCCGCTCGCATGGGAACAAGTTCGCGGCGCTTTCGGCGCATGATGAGATCGTGTTTGCTCAGGGTGCGATGGAGACGCTGGCGGCTTCGCTGATGAAGATTTCGAACGACATCCGCTGGCTGGCTTCCGGGCCGCGTTGCGGGCTGGGGGAAATTTCGATCCCGGAGAACGAGCCTGGGTCTTCGATCATGCCGGGCAAGGTGAATCCGACGCAGTGTGAGGCTATGACCATGGTCTGCGTGCAGGTTCATGGTGCAACCGCTGCGGTGGGATTCGCTGGGTCACAGGGGAACTTTGAACTGAACGTGTATAAGCCTGTGATCATTTACAACTTTCTGCACTCGGTCACTCTGATTACCGACGCCTGCCATGGATATGTCGAGTACATGGTCAACGGCATCGAAGTCGATCGCGCCAAGGTGGAGTGGTACGTGAAGAATTCGTTGATGCTGGTGACCGCGCTGGCTCCGAAGGTGGGATACGACAAGGCCGCCGAGATCGCCCATACGGCGCATGTGGAACACTGCAGCCTGCGGGAGGCGGCGTTGAAGCTGGGGCATCTTACGGGTGAGGAATTTGATCAGTTGATGAAGCCGGAGAGGATGACGCGGCCGTAATTTAATCAGAGTCCTAGAGTTTCGTGATTCCCAATAGCGCGACGAGCCGCTCATGCACGGCATGAATGACCTCAGATGGCGCGGTTTCCACGTACTTCGCACCGCGGGCATGCCAGTCCAGATTCTTTATCGCATCGGCGAGAACAACGCCTGTGGTCTTCATCCGCTCGGGTAGCCGAACTTCGAAAGGATAGCCCTTGCCCTGATTCGTGACGGGAACAGCCACGGCCAATCGAGTCTTCGCATTGTAAGAACTTGGAGACAATACGATCGCGGGTCGCCAACCGCCTTGCTCGTGTCCCTCAACTGGGTCGAGGTTGACCTTAATCACGTGTCCGGTATCAGGGACGTAGCGTATGGCTACCATACTTCTCGGCCTACCGGCTTACCCCAGTCGATCTCCCCGTAACGGTTCTCTGGGGTGATTGCCGCAACCAGAGACTCCAGCGTGAGTTTTGGGTTGAGAGGCCGTACCGTGAGCCGCCCGTTCTCCACCATCATCTCCACCTCATCGCCTTCGCTTATTTTCAATGCATCCAGCATCTCTCGAGGAATTCGAAGCGCTTGGCTGTTGCCCCAGCCGACGACTTGAGTCTTAGTCGCCGTTGGGGTGCATACCTCCTCAATCATCCCCAGGCCCTTAAGCGCTCTTAGGTGGAAGCGGATGCTTCCTTTTACGCCGCCGTTTTCCTGCGCCCACTCGTTGAGTAGAGCGCTGTATCTACCGTCCCTGTCGACCATAGGCGCAAGTGTTTCAAGGGGAACCGGGGTTGAGCAACTCAGGAGACTCTCCACGACCAGTGCTTTTTGTCCCCTGAATTTCGCGCTCTTTAGCTTCGGCGTCTTTAGGTACATTTTTTTCATCCCGCGCGCCCTCCCGATAGATGTATGGATTATTATACATGCGTGTATATCCGTGTCAAGATATATTCTATTTGGGTGGGTCTTTTCCTAGCGTGGATCGCCGACGGGTTGGATCTCTTTGGCCCCGATTGCTTTAGCAGGTTTTTTTCGGCGTGGTCGTAATCACCACGACACTCACCGAGACTAGTAGCGTTCCCAGGACAGTCCTCGCGCCGAGCGCTTCCCCGCCGAGGAAATATCCAACTAGAACGGCCACCACGGGATTGACGTAGGCATAGGTTCCCACTTTCGTTGGCGACTCGTGATGGATTAGCCAGACGTAGGCTGTGAATCCGAGAATCGAACCTGCGACGATCAGGTAGGTTAGTGCCAGCCATGCTTCCGAGGAGACTGCCTTTGCGTGAAAGCCGCGGAACTCTCCCAACATTGCCGCGGTCAGTGTGAGCAGGATTCCTCCGGCTAACATTTGCGCGCCCGAACTCATCACTTTCGACGCGGGGAGGGGCAGCATGCGGTTGAGGACTGACGCCAGCGACCAGCTGATTGCGGCCACTACCAGGGCGATGGCTCCGGAAGTATCAACCGGGCTCTGGCCAAGGCCTACGGAGTGGCTCACCAGGACCGCCACGCCGCCAAGCCCCACCAGGAGCGCGAACCCCAGGCGAAGCGTTAGTCGCTGCGTGCGCAGGATGAGAATCTCGGCGAGTGCCATGAAAGCCGGAATCGTTGCCAGCATTACGGCTGCGATTCCAGAAGGCACACGCTTCTCCGCCCAGAAAAGCAATCCGTAATCCATGACGAAGATCAGCATGGCAAGCAACGTTGCCCCGGCCCACTCGCGACGAGTGGGTGAGGCCGTTCCCGTCGAGCGCATCCAGACGTAGAGCACGATACCGGCAATGAAGAAGCGCATTCCGGCAAACAAGAACGGCGGGACCTCGCGCACGCCAACGCGAATTGCCAGGAACGTGGAGCCCCATACGAAATAGATGATGCCGAAGGCCAGCAGGGTCTTCAAGCCGGACGGACGTGGCGTCACTTCCATTTGGAGCATCCTGGCGAGTCTCGAAGAAGAAAACTCGCTTCTCCTTAGATCAATTCTGCTTAGATCGACGGCAGAAGTCTATGGAAGCAACTTTCATCTATCAAAAGTTTTTATGGGACAATTCTTTGGACGGCGGCGTTACTTCCTCAGCAGGCTGGTGTGGCTGGCTACGCACTGCCAACGGCCTTCGGTGAACACCCAGGTGTCGGTGAAGCGGCCGAAGTGCTCGTAGGGCTTACCCTCGTACATTCCCTTGGTGTGATAAATGCCGACCACCACGGCGGAGTCGGCGTACATGCTGACCTTGACATCCTGAATGGTGAGGCTGGTGGGCTTGAACTGCGGGTCTTTTATGTCGGCAAGGAACTTGGTTTTATCGCTGACCTCGCCATCGTACTCGGTGTTGATGAATTCGCTGCCGAGCATGGCGTCTAGTGTGCGGGAATCACGATTCACCTGGGCTTCGTTCCACAGGCGTTCCATGACCAGCAACTTGGCTTGCTGAGAATCGTCTTTGCCTCTTTGGGCAGCGGCCTGCCCGATCGCGGCGAGAGCTAGCAGAAGACAACAGGCAATACGACGCATGATCTTGCTCATCCGACCCATCCCCACGTGAGGCGGACGCTGCGTAAAGTTAACAGTCTGTTGCCAGTCCACGCTATGGAAATTGGTTGGGGAGAGTTACCGACGTCATAGGCAGCTGGTGGTGCAGTTTGGCTTACGCGTTGGGCCGGTTAAGCGGGAGATCCTTCGCTACGCCTGAAAAACGGCTCCGCTCAGGATGACAATCGTCGTCTAACAGGCAAGTGCACCCGTACCCATGGGGAGCTAGATGAGCCCCTTGCCGATCTTCAGAAGAAAGACCTCGGTGGCGGCACGAGCCTTCTCCATGAACTTAGGGTCGCGGCTATGTTCGATTTCGAGTTCCTGAAGGACCAGATCCACGGCAACCTTCGGTTTGAAGCCACGCTTGATGAGCACCCGGCACCGCTGTTCCAACTCGGTAGCTACCTGGGTTGGTTCCGGCATCGGCGGCGGGGCGCTGGTTGTGGCCTCGCACTTGTGCTCGCGAAACTTCGCGCCGGCAAGGCGGTCGTAGGCCGCCATGGCCTCCTTGTCGCTAAGCAAGGTGGGAACGGGGAATTTCCATTGACAATGCGAGCAGGTCCAGCCGTTCTCATTGCCCTCGAGCCAGATGAGCGAGCGCTCCATGCCTCCACTCCAGCGCGTTCGTGCGACGAACGAACATGGCTATGATATAGCGGACTCGCCGCCGAGAACTATTGCGAGGGTTGATACCGCTAGTAGGCCCAGCGCAGGAGCGCCGCGCCTACGGTGAATCCCGCACCCACTGAGGCCATCAGCACCAGACTTCCCTTCTTCAGTTTGCCTTCCTCGATGGCCGTGTTCATGGCTAGCGGAATCGTGCCTGCGGTGGTATTGCCAAAGCGATCGATGTTGACGATCACGCTGGCCGGACGGAGGCCGAGGCGCTCGGCGGTGGCGTTGATGATGCGCAGGTTGGCTTGATGCGGGATGAAGGCATCGATGTCGGAACCTTTGAGGCCGTTGCGTTCGAGCAACTTCAGGCAGGCTTCGGTTTGCTTGCGCACGGCGAACTTGAAGACCTGCTGGCCGTCCTGGTGAACGTAGTGCATCTTCTTGTCGACGGTTTCGCGGGTGGAGGGATTAAGGCTGCCGCCGCCGGGCATGTAGAGAGAGCAACCTCCGGAGCCATCGATTTCGTGGATGAAATCGATCAGGCCGACCGAATCGTCTTCAGCAGGCTCGAGAATCACAGCGCCGGCGCCGTCGCCGAAGATCACGCAGGTGGCGCGGTCGGTGTAATCGATGATGGAAGACATCACATCGGCGCCGATTACCAAGACTCGCTTATGTGTGCCGGTGGCGATGAATTGGGCTCCCGTCTGCACGGCGTAGATAAAGGCGGAACAAGCCGCGGAGAGATCAAATCCCCATACGCCCTGGGCGCCTAGCTTGTGTTGCACGACGCAAGCCGTCGAGGGGAAGAACATGTCGGGCGTGACCGTGCCGACGATGATGGCATCCATGTCGCTGGGAGCCAGACCGCGCTGGGCTAGCGCCTTCTTTGCGGCCTCGACTGCGAGGTCGCTGGTGGCTACGCCTTTGTCTACGATGTGGCGTTCGCGGATGCCGACCCGGCTCATGATCCAGTCATTGTTGGTGTCGACCATTTTCTCGAGGTCGGCGTTGGTGAGGAGTCGGGGCGGCACGTAGGTGCCGAGGGCGCTGATTTTGGCGCGAATGGGTTTGCTCAATGAGTGCTCCTGAGTATGAAACTCAGTATTTTGCAGGATTGGGAGCAGAATGTCTAACGGATCTGATCAGGGGTAGTGCCTCAGTTTGAAATTTATGAGTTTTCAAACTGAGGCACTACCTCATCAGGCAAGCTTCCAGAACTCAGAATTGAGCCGAGCGAGCGGCCAGGTTCCAGGCTTGTTCCACGCTGAGCGTCGCGCCGCGAGGTAACGGGAGCGAACCCTTTGCCTGTTAAGCGACCCGGTGGCGGAACTCATGCGACATCCACTCGCGAATGAAACTGGGGCACGAGTTCAGGTCGAATGTGTAGCCTTCTCCGCGCATCAGATAAAGCAGGGCAGCGCGATCCAAGTTCTCCAGGTTCTCGAGATCGAGCAAAACCCACAGCTCACACGCACCCGCCGTTTCAACTAGTTGATCCAGATAGGAAAGATGAGTTTGAAATAATTTTCCGGAGACGCGAATTGTGACGTTCGGAACACTTGAAACCGATGAAGCCTTTTGCATTTCACCCCCACAGTGGCAGAGCAAATAAATTCTTGCCTGGCATCTGTATATAGACGTGCGAGAGTCGGGGTTTTGCGCAAAGAGTCGTAAAAGAAGCGTAAAGATTTATATGAGCATCCGGACGCTGGCTTGATAACCGAGGAGGGGGGCATCAGAGACGAACCAATAAGCCAGGCACCGGGGGCCCACTGCACACGCAAGAGCCCGTTACCGTTGCTTCCTTCCGGACCTGGCGGGGTTGGCGAGAGTACGTCGCGTGAGACCGATGCCTGACCTGAATCATTCTAGCAAACACTAGCGTCATGCCCTCAGCCACGGGCACGTCGAGCCCGCGCGGCGCGAAGGGCGGGTGACTTTTGGTGCAAGAAATATGGGGGAAGGCCTTCCCTTCTCGATGGAACTTAGCGAACAATAGAACTTGAGTTCGATGCCGCAGGCCAAGTCACAACTCGACGTAATCCCGCTGGCTCAGGCGATCAATAAGTACTTTGAACTTTCTGTCTATCTGCTTGTGCTGATGGGATTTGGGACCCTGGCTAGTACCGGCGGATTGGGTCTGGCGACAATCGTTCTGGTTGGGTCTGCGCTGGCGCTGCACGGGTATTTTCTTGCCGAAGGGCGCCACGTGGTGATTTCGGAGCGCTGGACCACGCCCCTGACGGTGGGGTATTTCATTTTCTACGCCGGCGATTACTTCCTGCTCTCCCGCAGTTTTCTGACCGCAACGGTGCACCTAGTGCTGTTCGCCGTGGTGGTGCGCTCGTTTTCACTGCGGCGCGATCGGGACTACACGATGCTGGCGATTCTGGCGTTTCTGATGGTGCTGGCGTCGGCGGTCCTGACGGTGGACAGCGTCTTTCTGGTTTTTTTTGCCGGGTTCATGCTTACGGCCGTGGCCACGTTCATCCTGATGGAGATGCGGCGATCGGGGCGGGCGGCGCAGTTTCAGGCACGACACTCCAGAGACATGCTGGAGCACCGGCATCTGGCCTTCTCTTTGGCGAAGGTAACGCCCGCCTTGGTGCTGATGATCTTGCTGGGTGCGGCAGCGGTATTTTTTCTTCTGCCCCGCATGTCGACGGGCTACCTGGGCGCCTACTCGTTCGGTACGGATTTCTCCACTGGGTTCAGTGATCGAGTTCAGTTGGGCCGGATCGGACAAATTCAGCAGTCAGACGCGGTGGTGATGCACATCCAGGTTGACGGCGACCGGGAGGGCAAGTATGCCCTGCATTGGCGTGGCGTCGCGCTGGAGAATTTCGACGGCAGGGACTGGTCCAATCCTCCCCGGCAACGGTACGCTCTGCGGCCGCAAGCGGATGGAAGCTTCGCCGTACCTCCTCTCAGCCAGGGAGTGTTACAGGCTTTAGCGGTGGGGAGTGAGGCAGCGCAGGGACGAGTGGATCACGTCATTCATTACCGCGTGGTGATGGAACCGATCGGTACTAATGTATTTTTTCTGGCTCCCTGGGCGCGCCGGGTGAGCGGAGCTTATCGCACGTTGCAGATCGATGCGGGCGGAGCGGTTTCCGATCTCGACAGCCAGCGCGCGGTGAGTCTCTACGAGGCAGACTCCGACATCTCTATGCCTTCGCCAGAGCAGCTTCGAGGCGCTGGAGATTATCTTCCCCGCTTCGCTCTGGCTTATCTGCAATTGCCGGGGCTCGATCCGCGCATTCCGCAGCTGGCGGCGCAGGTCACGAGTTCCGCCTCCAACAGTTACGACAAGGCGGTTTTGCTGGAAGGGTACTTGAAGACGCATTACGGCTATACCCTGCAGTTGCCGCGGTCGCCGGTGGCAGATCCGCTGGCCAACTTTCTTTTTGAGCGCAAGCAGGGACATTGCGAGTACTACGCTTCTTCGATGGCCGTGATGCTGCGAACCCTGCGCATTCCGGCGCGGGTGGTAACGGGCTTCCGGAGCGATGAATTCAACGACGTTACGGGTAACTACGTGGTCCGGGCCCGGAATGCGCATGCTTGGGTGGAAGCTTACTTCCCAGGTTACGGGTGGGTCACATTCGATCCCACGCCGGGTGGCGGCGTTGCGTCACCGCAAGGCTGGAGCCGGGCGATGCTCTACCTGGATGCGGCGTCATCGTTCTGGCGGGAGTGGGTGATCAGTTATGACTCCACGCATCAGAATGTTCTGGGCCAGACGTTGTTGAGCGGAACCCGCACTTCATTGGAGCGGGCGCGTATGTGGGCACGGCTGCGCTATGAGCGACTGATGAACTGGGCGCGGAGAAGCGAACGGGGTGCGGAGCACTCGCCCGGCTGGTGGCTTGGAGCAAGCCTGGTGGTTGGGCTCCTGCTGCTGACAATGGGTAACGCCGGGCGAATCGTGCGCGTGATCCGCGCGAGACGGTTGCGGGCGCATCCCGAGCGATCGCCGGATCAGGCGGCCGCGATGTGGTACGAACGGATGGCGCGATATTTAGCGCGGCGCGGTGTACGAAAATCCGCGACGCAGACGGCGCAGGAGTTTGTGCGCGTCATCGAAGATGAGCGGCTGCGAGTGCGAGTGGGGCGATTCACCGACGCCTACGAATCGGCGCGGTTTGGCAATTCCTCCGACGAAGCACTACGATTGCCAGAATTGTACGAAGAGGTGGAGTCAGAGCTGAAAGGCAGTGGTTAGTGGTCAGTGGTCAGTAAGAACAATTACAACCCGTGCGCCGGGACTGGCCACTGATCACTGCCACTGACCACTGTTAGAAGTGCCAGATCGCGCCGCCGCCCACGAAGAAGTTGTGCTGGCGAGTCTTTCCGGTATCGGCGAGGGGGAAACTGGGCGTACCCGACCAGAAGTCGCGGACATCGAGGCGAAAACCGAGGCGCCGAAAGCGCTGCTGAAAGGGGTTTACATCCAGGCCAAATCCGCCTTGCAGAACGCCCGAAGTCGTAGAACTGCCCGGGTTCGTACCAGTGTAGAGAAGGTTCTTATTCTCGCTGAAATATGCGAAGCCACCGCCCACACTCACCCAGGGGGAAACTGCGGTCTCAGGAAAGAGATTCACGCGAAACGAAGGGGCAACGAAAATCTGCTTGTAGTTGCTGGGAACTACGGGTCCGCCGGCGTTGAGCTTCTCATCGAGGTTGAATGCCGCAGGCACTTCTGCTGAGATGCCGTAGATGGACGTGCCGAAAAGCCGGCGCGAAAAGTTGACTTCAAAGGTGAGCCCTGCCCCGGAGTGAATAATGGGGTTGACCGTGGGTGCATCTGGTCCAATGATCCCCTGGTTGCTGATGAAGATGCGGCCAAGAACTCCGGTCAATTCGTTTTTCTCATCCTGCGCTGCCGCGGAGGCGCACACAATGGACATGGTCACTGCCAGGACTGCAATTACGACCTGTTTCCCAGACATTTCCCCTCCAGGATGCGGGACTTACATTTTTCTTCGGTAACGCCTAGCGTAGCATGAAGCGCAGAGTTTTCATCCCACGGGTACTGTCGTCCGTGGTGCCTATAGTCACTTGGCACGTCAGATGCGTGAAGGCCGGTGAATGGTTCGCCGGAGATGCCCTCGAGAAAATGTTAAAATAGAAAGATTGCATGACCTCGAAGAACCTCACTATCTCCCGTCCCGACGAAAAAACCGCTGAGACTCTGTCGGAAGACCAATCGTCGGCTGGGCGTCCTCAGAAAGTCGGCTTTGTCAGCCTGGGATGCCCCAAGAATCTCGTCGACAGCGAGGTGATGATGGGCCTTCTGGCGCGGGCTGGGGCGGAACTCTCGCCCCGAGCCGAGGACGCCGATGTGATTGTGGTCAACACCTGCTCGTTCATCGAGAGCGCGCAACAGGAGTCGGTGAATACGATTCTCGAAATGGCAGGGCTTAAGACCTCCGGGCGGGCGAAGAAGCTCGTCGTGGCGGGGTGCCTGGTGGAGCGGTTTCGCGATGAGATTCGCAAGAGCATTCCTGAGGTAGACGCCGTGGTGGGGACTGGGGAGTTGCAGAACATTCTGGCGGCAACTGGCGTCGCCGCGGGTCCGCCGCGCTCGGTTCCGATGCCAAATGATTCCCCGTTCGTGGTATTGCCTTCGCGGGCCGAGGGCGACGCGCGTGCGGCGCAGGGACGATTCTCGCGCGGGCAATGGGACGGGGCGATTGCGGATCTGCCGAACTATCTGTATGACGAGGACACTCCCCGGATACTGGCTACGCCGAAGTCAACGGCTTACATCAAGATTGCGGAGGGTTGCGACCATCCCTGCACCTTTTGCATCATCCCGCAGTTACGCGGGCAGTTTCGCTCGCGGCGTTTCGAGTCGGTGGTTGCCGAAGCTGAGCGGCTGGCGCAAAGCGGAGTGCGAGAAATTACTCTGATTGGGCAGGACACGACTTGCTACGGGGAAGATTTTGGCCTGAAGGATGGGCTGGCGTTGCTGCTCGAGAAACTGGCAAAGATTGAAGACCTGCGCTGGATCCGATTCCTCTACGCCTATCCGAATAAGATCACGGGCAAGTTGCTGGGGACGATCGCATCCTCGGAGAAGATATGTTCTTACATGGACGTGCCGTTGCAGCATGCATCGGCGCCGGTGCTGAAACGCATGAAGCGCGGCGGCGGGGCGGATTTATTCCTGCGCTCAATTGCCAAGATGCGGCGCGCGATTCCGGGTGTGACCTTGCGTACGTCGTTTATTGTGGGTTTTCCGGGAGAGACTGAGAAGGAGTTTGAGGAGTTGTGCGATTTTGTGCGTGAGGCTCAGTTTGATTGGATGGGAACTTTCTCCTACTCTGATCAGGAGGGCGCAGACGCATACGGACTGGAGCGAAAGCTTTCTCCGCGCGAAATCGAGCGGCGGCGCAAGCACCTGATGGGGATCCAGCGGCAGATCAGCAAGAAGAAAAAGAAGGCGCTGGTGGGACAGGAGTTTGACATTCTGCTCGAAGGAACATCGGAAGAAACCGACTTGCTCATGGAAGGCCGCACGGCGATGCATGCACCCGAAATTGATGGGAAAGTCTTTGTCAACGACTTTCCTGAAGAACTGGAGCCCCAACCGGGCGAATTTTATCGTTGCCAAATCACCGAAGCACACGATTATGATCTGGTGGCGAGGATTCTGTAGCGGGGTTCGCTCTGAATTCCGGTGAAGTAATTTGGCACGAACCTGGACCGTTCCCTGCCCATGCCTAACAAGCGCACACTTAAACTTCGCTGCCCGATCTGCAAGAAGGTCGTCAAGAGCAGCGATGCGGAATTCCCCTTCTGCAGCGACCGCTGCCGCACCATCGACCTGGGCAAGTGGGCGAGCGGAGCTTACGTGATTCCATCGCCGACGGAGGATGCGGAGGAGTCGATCCGCGAGAGCACACCCGAAGATCCGGACGAAGAATCGTGAAGAACACGCCGGAGCCCGACAATCACGCCGGTGTTCCCCGGACTGCTAACCTTCCCCGCACTCCTTTGTGGGCCACGCTGGTGGCAACATTTTTCGGGATCGGACGGCTGCGGCCGGGGCCGGGAACCTGGGGATCGGCGGCGACCGTTTTGTTATGGACGGCGCTGGCTTACTCTCTTGCGCCGTCGTTGCGGACACCGGTCGCGATCGCCTTGGCTGTGGTGGCCACGCTGGTTGGCATTCCGGCGGCTACGCGGGTGGCGCGAGGCTCTGGAGTAAAAGATCCGCAGTTTGTGGTGATTGACGAGGTCGCGGGTCAACTGGTGGCTCTGGTCGCGGTGCCGCTCGCGTGGAAATCTTTTCTGGCGGGCTTTATACTTTTTCGTGCCTTCGATATCGTCAAGCCGCCTCCGGTGCGACAATTGGAAGCGATTCCGGAAGGCGGCGGGATCGTCCTGGACGACATCGCCGCCGGCCTTTACGCGCTGGTGGCAGTGCATCTCTTGTTGCACTTTGGTCTTCTAAGATAGTGTCTGCAATAGTAGTGCGGGTGTTTTCCTCATGGGATTTTCCGATCGCATCCTGGGCAAGAAAAGCGTGAATGGCGGACCGCATATCGAGTTGGTGTCGCCGGTGCTGGCGCTGGCGGGAGGTGAGGTTCGTATCGTGGGCTCGAGATTGCGGCCGCAGCAATACCAGCGTCCGCGCGTGCAGTTCGGCGACGTAGAAGGCGGGGTGGTGATCAGTTCCGATTCGTTTCTGATCGCCCGCGTTCCCGAGGGTGCGAGTTCGGGTCCCGTGGTGGTGGCGGCCGATGGGCATATCAGCAACCCGCATACCGTCAAGGTAGCCGTTCCTATCGCCGAAAATCTTCATCCCGTGACCAATCCGGCGCTCGATGCTCAAGGCAACATCTACGCGACTTTCTCCGGTTCACGCGGCCAGAAGGTTCCGATCGCAATCTTCAAGATTGACACCAACTACGCGGTGAAGCCGTTCGTCGCGGAAATGATGAACGCGACCTCAATCGCCTTCGACCGGCAGGGACAGATGTATGTTTCCTCGCGTAATGACGGCGCAGTCTATCGCGTGGCCCCGAACGGAACCATGACCACGTATGCGGAAGGGATGGGAGTCGCTACCGGGATTGCGTTTGATCGGAACCAGAACCTGTACGTGGGCGACCGCAGCGGGACGATCTTCAAGATTGGGCGAGACCAGCAAGTGTTCGTCTTTGCCACGCTCGAGCCGAGCGTCTCTGCATACCATCTCGCTTTCGGTCCACATGGCGATTTATTTGTAACCGGGCCGACCACTTCCAGTTTTGACTGCGTGCATAGAATTGACCCGCAAGGTACCGTGCACACGCTTTACCGTGGCCTGGGACGGCCGCAGGGGTTGGCTTTTGACTCGACGGGCAACCTGTATGTGGCTGCTTCCCTCTCCGGCAGGCGCGGCATTGTGAAGATCACGCCGGACGGAAAGGCCGGTTTGGAAGTTGCGGGCCACGGATTGGTGGGACTTGCCTTTGCGCCCGGACGAAGCGTGATTCTGGCTACCACTGACGCGGTGCATCATCTTTCATGGAACATCGCGGGAATGCCGCTGCTGCCGGAGTAGTTGGCCATAGCACTCAGCACTTAGCATTCAGCATTTAGCCATTTCAGTTCTAGGTTGACTGAATGCCGAGCGCTGAGTGCTGAATGCTGAGCGCAGCTGCCGGCCGTTTTCATTTACACTCTAGCCGTGAACGCCGAGATCATCGCGGTTGGCTCCGAACTACTCACGCCGTTCCGCACGGATACGAACTCTCTCTACCTTACGGAGCAGATCAATCAACTGGGGGTGGAGGTAGTTTTCAAGTGCGTGGTCGGGGATGATCTTCCGCGCCTGGTTGAGGCTGCGCAGCACGCGTTGTTCCGCTCGGAAATCGTGATCTTCAGCGGCGGACTGGGCCCCACGGAAGACGATCTGACCCGTGAGGCCGTGGCCCAGGCGCTGGGCGTTTCTTTACGACGGGATGAAGACGTTCTCGCTGGCATCGAAAAGCGGTTCGCGGCGCGGGGCTGGAAAATGTCCGCCAACAATGCCAAGCAGGCGGACGTTCTCGAAGGCGCTACGGTGCTGCCCAATCCCAACGGGACCGCGCCGGGGCAATGGCTGAGCGGCAAGTTCGATGGGCGCGAGCGCATCGTCATACTTTTGCCCGGGCCTCCGCATGAGCTTAAGGCTTTGTTCGAAGCGGAGTGCCGCGAGCGTCTACGGATGAAGGTGCCTCCCGCGTTTCTGGCAACCCGCGTGTTGAAAGTGGCCATGCTGGGCGAGTCTCACGTGGATGCACGCGTGGCGCCCATCTACAAGCGATTTGCCGACGTGCAGACCACCATCCTGGCGGGGGCGGGGGAAATCCAGTTGCATTTCAAGTCGCGGGCCGAAACCCTGGACGCGGCACAGGCGCGCGTGGACGCGGCAGCCGACGCTGTAGAAGAAGAACTCGATGATGCCGTCTACTCGCGAAACGGCGAGTCGCTCGAACAGATCGTGGGGTATTGGCTGCAGATGCGCAACGCTACGCTGGCCGTTGCGGAATCATGCACGGGCGGTCTGCTGGGCGAGCGGATTACATCGGTCGGCGGCAGTTCGCGCTACTTTGCCGGGGGTGCGATCGTGTACTCCAATGCAGTAAAGACCGAGCTGGCGGGAGTTCCCGCCGACATGATCGAGCGTCATGGGGCCGTGAGCCGTGAAGTAGCCGCCGCGCTGGCGGAGGGTATCCGCTATCGCTGCGAGACTACGCTGGGAATCGGCATCACGGGCGTAGCCGGGCCCACCGGAGGAACTCCCGAGAAGCCGGTGGGATTGGTATTTCACGCCTTGGCGAGCGACAGTGGAACGGAGGTAATCGAACGGACATTCCCCGGCGATCGCAAGCGAATTCGATGGTTCGCGACAACTCTGGCGCTCGATATGGTACGAAGAAAGTTGATGTGAAGAAGCTTCTAGCTTCTAGCGTCTAGCTAACCCAAAGGCCAAGAGCTAGGAGCTAGTAGCTAGAAGCTGATTTTATGCGAGTATTCGTTGCTCTCGACATCGACGATGCTGTTCGCGGCCGGATCGTCCGCTTCCTCGAAGGCGTGCGCGGCTTTGCGCCGGATGTCCGGTGGGTGCGGCCCGAATCTTTGCACGTCACGCTGAAGTTCATCGGAGAGAAGCAAGAGGAAGAGGTTGAGGAGATCAAACGGGCACTGGCAAGGATAGTCTCCGACAACTTCGAAATAGGTTTTCGAGGTTATGGATTCTTTCCGGGTGTAAAGGCTCCGCGAGTGTTCTGGTTGGGAATCGACGGAGGGCCGAAACTGGATTCTCTGGCTCAGGCGGTGGATGAAACGCTAGCGCGACTCGACATCCCGAAGGAGGAGCACGCTTTCAGTGCGCACCTCACGCTGGCGCGGGGCGGCGGAGGGTCGGGCTCACCGCGGAAGCAAAAGGGGGATGCTCCGAACCGCAGCTTTCAGCGGTTGCAGGAAAAACTTGCGGCCCTGCCCACACCGGAGTTTGATACCATGACGGCCCGCGAGTTTTTTCTGTTCCAGAGCCAGCTCTCGCCCGGCGGCTCGAAATACACCAAGCTGGCGGGATTCAGTTTGGGGTAGCGCAGCGAGAGCAAAACTTGCATATCTTCTCAATGCTCGTCATGATCGCCGCCCTGAGCTACCTGCTGGGATCGATTCCCTTTGGGTATTTGCTGGTGCGCATCTTTCGGGGCGAAGACGTACGGCAGAGCGGAAGCGGAAACATCGGCGCCACCAATGTTTCGCGAAAGTCGCCGATGCTGGGGGCGCTCACACTTCTGCTCGATGCGACAAAAGGAACTGCGGCAGTGGCATTGTCCTATGTTGTAGCGGACCATGTGGTCGCAATTCCCGCCTTGGACGATCTTGCGCTGGGGGCGTTGTTCGCTGTGATTGGCCACGTGTTTCCGGTATGGCTTCGCTTCCGCGGCGGGAAGGGAGTCGCCACCGGGCTGGGCGCATTTGCGCTGATCGCTCCGAAAGCCGTGCTGATCGCTGTTGTCATTTTTATTGCGGTCGTCGCAATCTCGCGCTACGTTTCCCTGGGATCAATCGTCGCTGTCGCCGCTTTCCCGATTATGGCTTGGCTCATCGATCAGTTTTCCGCTTCTCCCACAACGCTGGCGTTGATCACGCTCGCTTCCCTGCTGATTCTTGTTAAACATCGCGACAATCTGCGGCGGCTGTTGGCCGGAACAGAAAATCGGATCGGGGCGAGGCGCGCATGAGCGAGATTGCCATCATCGGGGCAGGAGCCTGGGGTACGGCGCTGTCGATTGTTTTGGGGCGCAAGGAATGTCACCAGATCCGGCTGTGGGTTCACGAGAAGGATGTTTGCGATTCCGTCGCAACGCGGCGCATGAACGAAAAGTTTCTTCCCGGCCACGTCATTCCAGCCTGCGTGACGCCCTGCAACAATCTCGCGGAAGCGCTGGAGGGCGCGCCCATCGTGGTGAGCGTGATGCCTTCACAACACTGCCGCCGGTTGTGGGAGCAGATACGGCCGCATTTGAGCGCGGAAATGATGATCGTCAGCGCGACCAAGGGCCTGGAGGAAAACTCCCTGTTGCGCATGACCGAAGTGATCGCCCAAGTCATTAAGGGCCCCGATGTGGGCGAGCCGCGGCTCGGCGCGCTTAGCGGGCCATCGTTCGCGGTGGAAGCGGCGCGCGGCGACCCGACTGCGATCACGATCGCGTCACAGGATGAAGAACTTGCCAGCTCAATCCAGCGGGAGTTTAGCGACGCCAGCTTTCGGATTTACACCAATAAGGACCCGATCGGTGTGGAATTGGGTGGTGCGCTGAAAAACACGGTGGCCATCGCCGCCGGCATTTGCGCAGGTCTTGGTCTGGGACACAATTCCGTGGCGGCGCTCATCACACGGGGATTAGCGGAGATGACACGGCTGGTCGTGGCTTGCGGCGGCAACGCGGAAACCATGGCGGGACTCGCGGGACTGGGTGACCTGGTATTGACTTGCACTGGCGGACTCTCCCGCAACCGCAGCGTGGGCGTTGAGCTTGGCCGTGGACGGAAGTTGGCGGAGATCCTGGCTGGAATGCATGGCATGGTCGCGGAAGGAATTTTCACCACGACGGCGGCGGTAGGACTGGCCCGCGCCCGTGGCGTCGAAATGCCCATCAGCGAGCAGATGTACGCCATCCTGCACGAGGGAAAAGGTCCACGCGAAGCAATGTATGAGCTCATGACCCGCAGCAGCAAGAGCGAGTCGCTCCGGAGGTAAAGCGCCCGAACGTTTCTGATCCCAGCATGCTTTTCCTGCCAAACCCGCACCAATGAACCGTTTGAGAGGTACTTTGGTAATGGCAAGGATCACGCTTTTCGCCTTAGCCCGTTCCTTTCCCTATTAGAATTCTATAGATACCTGTGAAATCCGCCGCCACTTCGATCGACGGCGCTTCCGAACTGAGCCAGGGGAGCGACTTGTCTTCCAGAGCGCCGAATCTGGCGCGCATCCCGATTCTCTATGTAATCCTGGGCGTACTTTTGGCGATCAGCATCGTCCCCATGTATTTCTACTCCGCAGAAGTAGAGGCCATTAACCGGGACCGCCTGAAGACCAACGAGATGCTGCTCCAGAATACGGTCACCCGGTCGCTGGCCGACGATCTTTCGCAGCATGAGCGCTCCCTGCGGATGATGCTGGCCAATCTTTCCTCGGCTATTCAGGTAGCGAGCGGGGGCGACATCGGCAACAAGAATATCGAGGCGCCGGAGTTGCGGGCGCTGCTGGAAAACTTTGTTTCTTCCTCGGACGAAATCGCTTATTCCACTTTGCTCAATTCCGAGGCAAAAGGAATCTCAGCCGGGCGCATCGCCCCCGACGCCTTCCTGCAGCGCGAATTGCAACATGCCTATGACGCGGCCCGCGATGGCCGCGCTTACAATGGGCAGGCGTTGCAGGTGGAAGACGGGAAGTCCACGCGGACAGTGGTTCTGGTAAGCAGTCCCGTCAGCTACGGCGGACGTTTTCTGGGCATGGTGGGCGCGGTTGTGGACTTGCAGTTCCTGATCCGCCGTCTACACGAAGTCAGCGGCGGCGGTCTCATTCCCTATGTTGTAGACGCTCAGGGCCGGCTTGTGGCTGCCGGGACTCCGCAATATGTGACCGGCCAGGACATGAAGAGCCTCGAGATCGTCCGCAATTTTGTGGATGCAGGCAACAAGGCGCAGCTGGCTGCCACCAAGGAATTCGACGTCCACGAAGGCAAAAAGAGCGTTGAGATGCTCGGGACCTATAGTCCAGTCACCGCTCTTGACTGGGCCGTCGTGGTGCAGAAACCACAGGCCGAGGCTTACCGCGGGGTGGCCGAGATGCAACGCACGGCGCGCTTGCTGGCGCTGCTGGCCGTGCTGCTGAGCATCGGCATCAGCATTTTCGCGGCGCGCAGGATCACGCATCCCTTGCAAATCCTCACGCAATCCGGCCGCGCTTTGGCGCGTGGCGATTTCTCGCAGCGGGTCCACCTGCGAAGCCGCACCGAAATCGGCGAACTGGCGGAGACCTTCAACACCATGTCACAGGAACTCGAACGGTTCGTGGAAGACTTGAAGCGCGCGGCGGAAGAGAACCGCGCTCTGTTTCTGGGCTCGATCCAGATGCTGGCCGGCGCGGTTGACGAAAAGGATCCGTACACTCGCGGCCACTCCGACCGCGTCACGCGTTACTCGCTGATGATTGGCAAAGAGCTGAATCTGGACGCGGCTTTCATGGAGACGCTGCAGATCTCCGCACAGCTCCACGATGTGGGCAAGATCGGAATCGAAGACCGCATCCTCAAGAAGCCGGGTGCGCTTACGGCAGAGGAATTTGAGGTCATGAAGACGCACACCACGAAGGGCGCCAATATACTGCGCCCGGTGACCCAGCTTGCTGAGATGTTGCCCGGCATTGAGCTTCACCACGAGGCTCTCGACGGCCGCGGCTATCCTTACGGCCTTCAGGGAGATCAGATTCCGCTGCTGGCGCGTGTGATCGCGGTTGCCGATACTTTTGATGCATTGACCACCAACCGTCCGTATCAGCATGCTCACACTCCGGAAGAAGCGCTGAAAATCATCCAGAACCTTGCCGGCAAGCGGCTCCACCCCGAGCCTGTGGCAGCCCTGATGGCGGTTTACGGGCGCGGCGAAATTCGCATCCAGCGCATCTCGATCAAGAGGGCCGTCGCCCCCGCCGATGCGCCCGCTATTGACGCCCCGCCGCCTGTGCCGGTTCCGTCGCTGCCCGCTCCGGATGTTGCTAACCTCGAAAGAACCCGCGTCTAGCTATCGACCTCGTTATCCTTTTTCCAGAACTCGTTATCCTTTTGCCACAACCCACAGTCTGATTGCCTCCGACCGCTATAATCGAGCTTCGGACTTCCTCATGATTCAAACTCTGTTCGGCAGTACGGAAGAAAAGAAAACTGGACTCTTCGAGCGCATGAAGCAGGCGGTCACGCGTACGCGCGAGAACCTCGCCGAGCGCATCGAAGAGGTTGTCGGCTTCGGCAAGGAAATCGACCGCAGCACGCTTGACGATCTTGAGGCAACGCTGATCGGCGCTGACCTGGGCAACACGACTACGCAGGAAGTGCTGGGCAAGCTCCGCGACAAGGCCGACCGCAAGCAGATCAAGGATGTGCAGGAACTCAAACGCCTGCTTAAAGAAGAGTTGCTCGCAATCCTGAATGCGGCCAATGCCCGGCCCGTCCAGAAAGTAGAAAACACACCGGAAGTGATCTTGGTCGTGGGCGTGAACGGTACGGGCAAGACCACGACGATCGGCAAGTTATCGCAAGTGTTTCGGTCGAATGGCAAGACCGTGCTGCTGTGCGCCGCGGATACGTTCCGCGCGGCGGCCATCGATCAATTGGAAATCTGGGGACAGCGCACGGGCACGGAAGTGATCAAAACCAAGCCCGGCGGCGATCCCGCAGCCGTTTTGTTCGATGCGCTGCAGGCAGCAACCGCGCGCAAGACGGACTACGTGATCGTCGATACCGCCGGCCGGTTGCACACCAAGGCCAGCCTCATGTCGGAGCTGGAGAAAATGCGCCGCACTGCTCAACGTATTATTCCGGGTGCACCGCACGAGACACTGCTGGTGATGGACGCAACCACTGGCCAAAACGGGTTACAGCAGGCTCGCCTGTTCACAGAGTCGGCGGGCGTGACCGGCATTGTGCTTACCAAACTCGACGGGACGGCGAAGGGCGGCGTGGTGGTCGCCATCTCGCGCGAGTTGGGGCTGCCGGTGCGATTTGTTGGTGTGGGAGAGAAGGTGGGAGATCTGCTGCCGTTCGATCCCAAAGAGTTTGTGGATTCACTGTTTGAATAGGAGGGCGTATGCCGGATGCTCAGAAAGAACGCTCGCGATTCAAGATAGTCCTCGATTTTCTGCGCCGTCTGTTGGGGAAGAAAACTCCGCCGTTGCCCGAGGATCCGTATTCGTATCGGATGGCGCCTGTGCGACGCGGCCCGAAAGGCCGAAGTGGCGCGGCGGTCGCAGAGCCCGAAGAAGATTCCTATCGAGCATATCCACCTCGCCACCAATAGAGACACCGGCACGTTCTCGGAATGCATTCCTTCGATTTAGTGCGGCTTCGTGATACCTGTTGATCCTCGTGGCCGATAACGACACTGACGAGCAGTTCCTGCGCCGTGCGCTCGACTTGGCGCGCCAGGGCATCGGATTGGCCTCACCCAATCCCTACGTGGGTGCGATCATCGCGGACACGCAGGGCAACATCGTGGGCACGGGAGCTTATACCTACGACGGGGTAAAGCACGCCGAAATTCGCGCACTCGAACATGCCGGCGACAAGGCCCGCGGCGGCACGCTCTACATCAATCTCGAACCACACTCCCACCAGGGCCGCACACCCCCCTGCACCGATGCCCTGATCGCCGCGGGGATTGATCGCGTGGTTGCATCCATCCCAGATCCCAATCCCAAGGTGAGCGGGCGAGGCTTTGAGAAGCTGCGGGCGGCGGGAATCCACGTAGAAGTTGGGCGACTCGAAGGGGAGGCTCGTCGGCTCAACGAGGCCTTTGCCCGCTACATTCGCAACGGCGTACCGCTGGTCACGCTGAAGGCGGCCATGACACTCGATGGCAAGATCGCTCCGCCATCATCGTCTGGGTCAACCCGCGAGGCCGGAACTCCCGCCGGCGGATGGATTACCGGAGAAGCGGCGCGCGCCCACGTGCAGCAACAGCGCCACCATAGCGACGCCATACTGGTGGGCGTGGGGACAATTCTGGCCGATGACCCCTTGCTCACTGACCGCAGCGGCAATGCACGGCGGCGTCCGCTGTTGCGTGTGATTCTGGATTCGCACCTGCGACTGCCTTTGCCGTCGCGCCTGGTGCAGAGCGTCGCGAAAGGGGGCAGCGCCAGGAACGATGTGCTGGTTTTCTGCTCCTCCCCGGACAAACAGAAGAAGAGTGAACTAGAGGCCTGCGGCATTCGCGTTGAACAAATGCCAAGTGCCTCATCGCATGCACGCCCGGATATTCATGCCGTTCTGCGCCGCTTGGGACAATTGGAAATCGCGAGCCTGATGATTGAAGGCGGAGGTGAGATAAACGGGATGGCGCTCGCCTCAGGTGTGGTCGATAAAGTCTTCCTGTACTATGCGCCGAAGATTTTTGGCGAGGGATCGGTTCCATTTGCTGCTACGAATTCTTACTCGAATGGGGCCCTGCAGGTAAACCAAGGTCACCTGCATCGTTTTGGAGAAGACGTCGCGGTGGAGGGCTATCTCCGCGATCCGTACGAGGAGTGAACTTTTTCGTCGCCAGAAAGAACACTTCCAAGAAGATTATTCTCGCGTGTCTGTCCCTCCGTGGTGGGTTTATGATGTTGGGTTGCTGACGAGGACCTCATGTTTACCGGGATCATTGAAGAAGTAGGGCAGGTTTCGCGCATCGAACAGCGCGGCGAGAATCGCCGGATTACTATCGCTTCCGATAACACGCGGAAAGAACTGAAGGCCGGTGACAGTGTCGCCGTCAGCGGCGTATGCCTCACTGCTGTCGACATCAAGCCGGGTTCATTCTGCGCCGACCTGGCGCCGGAGACCTGGGAACGCACGTCCTTTTCGCGCATTCGTGAGGGTGCGCTGGTCAACCTGGAGCTGCCCATGAAGGCGGATGGTCGCTTCGGCGGACATATCGTGCAAGGTCACGTGGATGGCGTTGGCACGCTCATCGCCCTGGAGCGCATCGCCGATTCGGAGAACTGGTGGCTGCGCATCGAGTTACCCCGTGATGTGGAGAAATACACCGTCTACAAGGGTTCAGTCTGCATCGAGGGCATCAGTCTCACGGTGGCGAACCTCGAAGGCACAGTCTGCGCCGTGGCCATCATTCCGCATACGGTTGAGATGACGAATCTCAAGTCTCTCAAGTCGGGCGATCCCGTCAATCTCGAAGCTGACCTGATTGCGAAATATGTGGAGAAGATGGTGAACAGCGAGACGCAAGAGAGTTCGCTCACACTGGAAGAGTTGGTGCGGCAGGGCTTCTGAAAGCAGTGGTCAGTGGCTAGTGGTCAGTGATTCAGCGTATTCCTCAGGACGTGACCTTCGTGGCTAAGCAAGACAAGTCGGCTGCTTCCCGACCGATTCCTGTCAGCACACTTGGCCTTTGCGGCGATTGCGCCCACGCCCGTCGAATAACTTCGGACCGGGCTTCGACATTTCTGCAGTGCGCGCTTTCGTTTAGCGATCCGCGGTTTGAGAAATATCCGCGCCTTCCCGTGCTTGCTTGCAGCGGCTACGAAAGGCGATCAGGTTTGGTGAGTCGGACGTGAGCTTACGGGATTTGCCGGCCGCCGGCCACTAGCACGCCTCCACTTTCAATTCATCGAGCGCGAGGAACTCCTGCACGATCGGCTCCTTGGATTGCTCCAGCTCGGCCGTCGTACCAAAGAAAATCGCCTTGCCTTCGTACAGGAAGACGTGCCGGTCCGCCAACTTCTTGGCCAGCCGCATGTCATGGGTGACGACAATGCTGGTCAAACTCAATTGAATCTTCAGCCGTTTTATCAAATCGCCGAGCAGTTGCGCCATCAACGGATCAACCATAGTGGTGGGCTCATCGTAGAGAACGCATTCTGGCCGCGCCGCCAGCGCCCGCGCAATGGCCACGGAGCGTTTCATGCCGGTCGAGAGATCCGAGGGCAGCAAGTCGCGCATTTCCTGCACGCCGACCATATGCAGCAGGCCATCAACGATCTGGTAAATCTGCTCTTCCGAGAGGTCCCGGTTTTCGCGCAGGGGGAACGCCACATTCTCGCCGACGGTGAGGGAGTCAAACAGCGCTCCGTTCTGAAAGACCATGGTGACTTTCTTGCGGATGGCTTCCATCTGCCCTTCGGAAAAATCTGTAACATCCTGGCCGGCGACGATCACCCGGCCCGAATCCGCCTTGAGAAAACCCATAAGAAGTTGCAGCGAAACCGATTTGCCCACACCGCTACGCCCCAGGATGCAGACGGTCTCGCCGGGCACGACGTTGAAGCTGACGCGATCAAGCACGGCTTTGTCGCCGAAGGCCTTGGAGACTTCGCGGAACTCGATGTAGGGCGGCTGCGCGGGATCGGGCATAGTTTGGATCTCGAAAATCAGCTCCCACGAAACACTGCTTCAGCTTCGTGACTTCTCTGCTTCTAATTCTTCCGGCGTGTTCAGGTTGCGGAAGATCGCCGATGAGAATCCGGCGCTCTCCAACTCTTCCTGCCTGATCACGCGGGTTCGGACCACATCGAATAAAAGATCGATTCTGTTTCGTCCAGCGTGTAAGGCGTTCTCAGCCGCGTCGGCAAACTCCCGGCGGTAAATAGCGCACAGTGGCTGCGAGGCCTCGGCACTGCGGGGAACAATGGCGGCTGCCTCCTGCGCGTCTCGCGCCTGGCTGATTAAGTATTGCAAAAAATCCCGCGAAACGAATGGCGTGTCCACGGCCAACATCAGGCTGAGTTCCGTCGTAGACGCCCGCAGCGCAGCATGAATTCCGCCGAGCGGTCCGCGGTCGCGGAATATATCTTCCACCACCGGGGCAAATGCCGCAAACTTCGCGGGACTTCCCACGATGCGTACGTCGCCAGTAACCGAGCGAGCCAAGTCGAGCGCCCGGGCCAGCAGCGTACGGCCATCGTAGTCTACAAACGCCTTGTCTGTGCCCATGCGCGTGCTCTTGCCACCGGCAAGGATGAAGGCGGTCACTTCCGCCGAGGCGTCCATGGGGCGATGATACACGGACTCGTTTGCGGTCCGGTTGCTGAATCCGCTAAGGAGATTCTTAAACGTGTTTGACCGCGCGCCACGTGCGTAACCCTTCAGGACAGGCGTCAGGCTAAATATTCACAGCGTAACTACCTGCAGCGGCTGACTTTACTTATTCAATTCTGCCTAACATTGCACGAAAGTAACCTACCCAAACATCACTCTTCGCGAGATTATAGGTCTGCGTCCGAGGTTCGATTAAGCCCGGAAGTAACCATCATGCCGCAGAAAATCATGGATGTTCTCATGCTCGGGCGATGTTCCCACGAGTTCTCCTGGCCCCGGCGCGGCGCTGACGGCGACTACTATCAAGTTTGTCTGCTGTGCGCCGCCGAATACAAGTATGACTGGACGACCATGCGCCGCACCCAGCGCGTGGAGCACGCCAAGCCAGAAAGCGCCGTCCGGCGCAGCCATGCCCGCGAGAAGCGGCCGTCCTGGACGCCGCGAGCCCGCCGCCTCAAGCTGGACGTTGCCCTGCGCTACCGCGTAAATAGCACGAGCACGTGGCATGAAGGCACCATCGACAATCTGAGCCAGACCGGGCTGCTGTTTCGCGGGCCGCAGCAGCTGCCCGTGAACGCTTTGATCGAGATGGTGTTTGAGATGCCGGAAGAAATCTCCGGCCAGAAGAACCGCAATGTCCTCTGCCAGGGTCGCGTAATGCGCTCCCGAAACAAGCAAGGCAAAGAGACGCAAGACAAGGATGCGGAAGACGGCAATGGCCTGTTGGCCGCCTCGATCGTCGACTACAAGTTCATCCACTAAGCGATCCGGAAGCGGCTCACTCACCCAACCTGTGTGCGGACAATCCTCCACGCCCATTAGCTGCTGCGATTCACTTCATCGTACACTCTGGAAGCACGGTGACCCCTTCCCATGCCTCCAATCAGCGCATTACTGCACACTACGAACGATGCCTTACGCCTGGGCCGCACGCTCGAAACGCTTCTTCCCTGCGCCGAAATCCTGATTCTGGACCATCACTCCACGGACACCACTCGGCGCATCGCACGCCAATACGGAGCGCGCGTTCTAGCCCCTGACAGCTACGCCGGTGCGAAGCACTACCTCGATCTGGCACGCCATGAGTGGATTTTCTGTATGAAGCCCGGGGAGTCCATCACCGAAGCTCTGCAGGCAAGCTTATTTGAGTGGAGTACGCTGCCTCGGCATGCTGTTTCTCATGACGCTGCCTTTTCGGTTTTCGTCCGACAACAAACCGGCAAAGCGTGGCGGGAGTTGCCTGAGCCGGAGACCCGGCTTGTCCCCCGCAGTTGGAACCTATGGCATGAAAGGCTCCCGGCTTCCGACGAGTCCGATGTCGCGCTCGAAGGCGAACTGTTGCGCTTTGACTTACCCTGAGCGTGGAGGCCCAGTGGCCTTGCCACAAGCTCGCCGTGAATCTGGTAGGAGTTCCAGTGGCCTTTTGGACAGTGACTTCAGTACCTTAGTCCTCTGTGCCCTCGTCGACTTATAATCCACTCAAGAAGCAGCTATTTCTGCGTTCTCAGGAAGATGTGCGCGTAGAAGCGCCTTCCGATCGAGACGCCCTGAGACCTAGTGGACCCATTTTACGCATCGGCGATTTTTGTCCTGGGGCTGGCCTTTGGCAGCTTTCTGAACGTGTGTATCTACCGCCTGCCCCTGGATTTGTCGGTGGTGACGCCACGATCGGCGTGCCCTCGATGTAAGCGTCCGATCGCCTTCTATGACAACATGCCCGTCATCAGTTGGCTGCTGCTTCGCGGCCGCTGCCGCCACTGCAAAGCCCCGATTTCTGCCCGCTACCTGTTCATCGAGGTGCTCACAGCCGCTTTTTTTCTCGGCTGCTACGCTTATGGTGGACTTACGCTGGCTGCATTGAAGTACTGCACCTTCGGATTCCTGCTGCTCGGCCTCATCTTCACCGACGCTGAAACCAAGCTGCTGCCAGACAAGCTGACGCTTCCCGGCCTTGCGCTGGGTGTGCTGTTCAGCCTGCTGGTTCCGGTGCATGACCTGGCCTCGCAGTTTCTGCCCGGATTGCTGAACCTGCCATTCAGCACCGAACTTGCGGCTCGTCTGTTCTCGCTGTTCGATTCCCTTCTGGGCGCAGCTTTAGGAGCCTCGTTCATCTACGGCGCGGGCGTTGCTTACCTGCGCTGGCGTGGAACCGAAGGCATGGGCTTCGGCGACGTGAAACTGATGGCGATGGTGGGCGCCTTTCTCGGCATAAAACTTACGGTCTTGACCATCTTCGCGGCTTCGCTGGTGGGTTCGCTGTTTGGCCTGTCCACTGTGCTCGCGGTGTGGATCAAGCGCACTCATCGCTTCAGTCGCCGCTTCGCCAGCCTGCAGGCGGCGCGGCGCCGGGGATGGCAATCCGCGCAAATGGTCTACCGCCATTATCAGATGCCCTTCGGAGTTTTCCTGGGAAGCATGGCTTTGGTTTCGCTGTTCGTGGGCAACCAGTTCTTGAACTGGTACGGGAGGTTTTGGTGGTAAGGCTAATGACGGATCCCATGATTCTGCGCGCCGCAGTGGTTCTGTTAGCGGCGGGGGGCGCCTTCGTATTTGCCATCTGGCTGATGCGCAGCCTGCGTCGACGCATTGCCGAAGAAGCCGAGATTGACTCCACAGTCGCATCCAAGCCGGAAACCTTGCCCTTGCATCTGTATAACACTGTCATTCAGCAGCTGAAGCAGCAGAAGCACGAGCTCCAGGTGCAGACTCTGGCTGAACAACGCCGGGCGCGCACTACGGAAAATTTCAGTCAGGCAGTACTCTCCAATCTATCCTCCGGCGTGCTCGTGTTCGGGCTTAATGGCCTGGTGAAACAGGCAAATCCGGCGGCCAAGGAAATTCTCGGCTTCCATTCACCGTCGGGCATGAGCGCCGAGGATATTTTCCGCGGTGCCGCACTCTGCTCCGCAGATTCTTCTGTCTACGCCGATGGATCAGGAGGCACACCCGGGCGCCTTGCCGAAGAGATCAATTCCGTGCTGCGCGAAGGCAGCAAGTGCCGGCAGTTCGAGGCCGACTACACCACTCCGGCGGGCCAGAAGCTCCGCGTCGCGGTCACAGTCTCGCCGGTACCCGCTATCGATGGCAGCATGATTGGAGCGGCTTGCCTGATCAGCGACCGCAGCGAGTTTGAACGGATCCGCTACCAGCAACAGATGCATGGCGAGATTTCGGCCGAGATGGCGCTGGAGCTGCGCACCTCGCTGGCCACGATCGCCGGATACGCCCAACAGTTGGCGCAAAACCGCGATCCCGAGTTGGCTGCGCAATTGGCTACCGATATCGCCAGCGAATCGGCCCGTCTTGACCGCCATATCGGAGGATTCCTGGCAACGAAACCCGCCGTCCCAAGTAGGGTGACCCGGGCCAGCGCCTCAGGCTACAAGAATTGAAGATCGATAACAGAGAGCGAGCGGTACGGCACGTTCAAGTAGAGGATGAATCTATGAAATGCATCACACACATTGCACTAGGTTTCATGTTGTGGCTTTCCATGGTCGTACTAACTTTTTCCGTGGCAGCGCAGACCACTTCTGCGTCACCGGACCAATCGTCGCTCGGCGACTATGCCCGAAAGATTCGCAAGGAGCCTGCCTCCGCCAAACCGAAGCCCAAGGTATTCGACAATGACAACCTTCCAACCGACGACAAGCTCTCCGTCGTCGGCGGACAGCCTGCAGCGACTGCCAGCGCCGCGCCCGCTGCTGACGACAAGGACGCCGCTGGAGCCAAGCCTGCCGATGACGAACAGGCCAAGAAACAGGCCGTGTGGAAGGAATGGCAGGACAAGGTGACCGCGCAGAAAGCCCAGATTGACCTGGCCGCCCGTGAGCTCGACGTGCTGCAGCGTGAGTACCAACTTCGCGCCGCCGCCATGTATGCCGACGCTGGCAACCGGATCCGCAACTCAGCTGACTGGGACAAGCAGGACGCGGACTACAAGCAGAAGATCGCTGACAAACAGAAAGCCCTCGATGACGCCAAGCAGAAGCTTCAAGATATGCAGGAAGAAGCCCGCAAGGCCGGGGTTCCGTCTTCCATGATTGAGTAATTATCGATCGAGTAATTATCGATCGAGTAGGCATCGCAGAAACGCCAGGACCGGTTCACTTCGTCTGCGGCATGTCTGCGCGAAGCCGCAGGATCTGCTTCTGGTGGTGCCTGCCATGCACCAGGTGAAACTTTCTCCACTGCTTGCCGGTCAGCGGACCCAGAATCGGGTGGTCGAGCAGATTAACACCGGGCCCGAAGCGGGCCTCACATTGGGCGATTACTGCATCCATGGCTTCGATCTTCGCCCCTATTTCATCTCGCACCTTGTCCGGCTGTAAACCTCTCGGCCGTGTGTTTGCGGGTGCTTTGCGGCCTTCGGGCATGTGGCTGAACCCCGTGACAACCAAGGTCCGCAGACGGTGCGTCATGGATGCCTGCGTCGCGAGGGGCTTGCCGCTTGCCAACACTCTCTCACATCCCTTGATCGTTCCCGTGTAGGTCAGGTACAGATGTTCCAACACTTCCGCCGCGCACCATTTGTCTGGAGGATGCCAACTCAATTGCTGGTCGGACATGCCTTCGACCGCCGACTCCAACCCGTGCTTTAATTCTTCCAACCAGGAATCCATTGCGCTACTCTCGCGTTTCCGGGCGCTTCAGGTAGAATGTTGCGCGACCATTAAAACACCCCATTTATAACAGGAAGGCCGCCATGAAAATGCGGGACTTTGTGCGACCGGAGACCGCTCGCCTCGCCGCAGTCATTCCAGGAGTCAATCGAAGGGTCGATGAAGATAGCGCCCTGAGAATGCCTTCAGGCATCAGTCGCGCTCCATTTACGACCATTTTTGCGGGGCTTCTCGTAGTGATTCTCGCCTTGCTTGCGGGTTGCGACTCTGACTCTTCCAAGCCGCCCGAGGCCAAGCCCGAACCCAAGCCTACCGAACTGCTTACAGGACGGGCGGCCTTTTATAAGGTCTTTGTCGCGGCCCGCAGTTACGCGGATGACATTAAGCCTTTCCGCGTCGAATCGACTCCCTCAGCCGACGGCAATGGCCAGGATGGCAAGGCGGCGATCTGGACCACCAGTTTCGCCTCCGCCTCGCGGCACAGCGCAAAGCCTTATATCTGGTCGGGCACCAATGCTCCTAACGCCCCTCCACGCGGCGTTTCCCACGGCACTGAAGATAGCTATAACCCCAGCAACGCTTCCACCCAGGTGTTTGACCAAGCCTTCCTCAAGGTGGATACCGACCAGGCCTTTGCCGAGGCGCAAAAACACGGGGGCGACAAAGTCCTGGAAAAGGACCCCACTACATCCATGCTCTACATCTGTGATTGGAACCACAATACCAACGAACTGGTCTGGCACGTGATCTATGGCCCGTCTCGCGAGACCGCGAAGCTGACGGTTGCGATTAACGCCTCGAGCGGCACCTTTATCCGCGTGGAGAAATAGGCTTTGCAGTCGTTTTTTCCTGGGATCGCCGCGGAGACACAAGGCCAGACAATATTTGGACTGCTGTATCCCTGCACAATTTGCTGTAGTTGGCTCGCGATGAAGCCCGTGACGCGGAACACTCCGGCGCGCGCCTTCCGGCTAACGCGATCGCTATGTGAATAAATCGCATGACGTTGTATGGAGGCTAGCCGTTGCCCCGACAAGCAGACCCTGAACTCGAACAGCGCATCCTGGACGCGGCCTGCCGCCTGTGGTCCCGGGGCGGGGAAAAAGCCCTGACCATGCGCGGTGTCGCCAAGGCGGCCGGTACCACGACTCCGACGATTTACGAGCGCTACCAGGATCGCGAAGATATTCTGCGCGCCCTGCGCATCCAGACCCGCGTCGAACTCTTCTCCGCGCTCAGCCGCACGCGTTCCCTTCCGCAGGCCTGCCAGCGCTATCTCGAGTTTGCCCTTGAGCACCGCCACGCTTACGAAGTGCTCTTCGACGGATTCGCGCAGCCTCCGTCTCTGCACGAACCCTGGCCGTCGTTCAATCTGATGAGGCTGCGGCTGGCGCAGCGCCTGGGTGGAACTCCCCGCAAGCACACTCGCCTTATGCTTTCGCTGTGGTCGCTGATGCACGGCACCGCGATGCTGATGATCCGAGGGGGCGTGGCCGGTTCATTACGTACCCAAATGATCCATGCATGTCTGGACGCGGTCGAAGCCATCGTTGCACAAGCCGCGCGCTCGAAAGGCAAGGGATATACGAGCCCGAAATGGCCCGCCACTCTTATTCTGGGAGAAGCCGCACACAGCAAAGTAACAAGTAGTGAGGGCGCTTCCAAGGCAAAACCTCCGGCTAAGGCCGGAAGTCGCTCGAAGGCAAGAGCCGCAGCCCTCCGCAGATAGGGTGACTACTGCGGCAGTTTAGACTGTGTCGCCGGTGCTTTCAGCCGGTCAATCGCTTTCTGTGCTTCTGCCGACTGCGGACCATGCGGCAAAATCTTCAAATAGCTCTGATACTCGGCGAGGGCGTCGTCGAATATTCCAAGCTTTTCCAGGCAGACCGCCAACCGGATGGTCGCTATCGCGTCGTTGTCTTTGAAAAGCAGGGCTTCCCGGTAACGGTCCTCGGCGGCACGGTAATTCTTGCGCCGGAAATAGAAGTCGCCCACCTCGACACTTTTCGCCGCCTTATGCGGATCCCAGACATGGACCTCAGTGATCCCGCCGCTGCCCAGCACTGCGGCCTCTGCTTCGGCCACCGCCCCTGAACTCTGGGGATGCGCCTTAGCATCGTCCGCGGGGGGACTCAAATCAATTTGCGTATCCTTGCTCGAGCTCACCCCCACACCCGGGCCCAGATCATCAGCCTGCACGCGATCGGAGCGCGGCGGCGTCAGGTTAGGCGCGCGCGTCTTCGTAGAATCGCTGTTCGAAGGCGCCGAACTCGCGGGCTTATCCCCTGGAAACGTAGTGTCCCGACTCAACCCGGAAGCGTCTCGATTGTCGGAAGACGGAGAGGAGGACGACGACGGCGGTGGCTGCGTCGAAGGCGTCGAATTCTGCGGTGCCCAGACGACTCCGCTCAATCCCAATAGCAAACACAGACATGGCCAACGTTGCATAGCTTCATTTTACCGTCGCGGCTAGTCTCTTTGGAACCCCGGACCTCGGAACCGGTTGCCCGGTTCGGGTGGAAGCTGGCAGCCGGCCAAAAAACCAGGCCGCTCAAGGGGAGGCTTTGAGCGGCCTGGTTGGCGAAGTCCTCCGGGGGAGGAGGGAAAACTGTGCAATTGCAACTACAGCGACGAAGGATTACTCTGTCCGGCCGCCGTAGGCGTCGTCGCTGGCTGCGTCGTATCGCCCACGGTATTGGTCATCAGGCGGACATCCACCCGACGGTTGTCGGCACGGCCTTCTTTCGTCTTGTTCGTCTCCACTGGCTTGTCCTTGCCCAACCCGATCACGTAAATCTTGTGGGCGGGCACGCTGTACTTCGAAGCCAGATACTGGATCACTGAATTCGCGCGGCGCTGGCTCAGTTCGTAGTTGTAATCAGCCGAACCCACCGAATCTGTGCTGCCTTCCAACGCGATAATGTAGCCCTTGGTGCTGGAGATGCTGCCTGCCAACTGGTCGAGCGCCTCCATGGCTTTGGGCGTCAAGTTGTCTTTGTTAAAGGCAAACTTCACCGATGTCTCTGCCACCGGTCGATAGTTGTCGAGATTGGCGACCGTGTTGGTCAGTACGCCCACGCGGTTGTTGGCTGCGTCGGCCATTTGCTGGGCCGATGCCGCGGACTGGCCGGCGGCCTGCGCCTTCTGCTCCACGTCAGTAGTCTTGGCGTTCACCGCCGCGATGCCGGCCTGGGCTCGGGCATCCACATCTTTGATGTCCTTGCTGTTCTTCGCCGTCATGTCATCCAGTTCGTTGGTCTTGTTGATCAGCGGCGTGGTCTGTTGCTTCACGTAGTTCTTGGTGGTGCAGCCCACCGAGGCTGCCAAGGTTACTGCCAGGAAAAGCGTTAACGAAGAGCGGGTCATATTGGAAAAGGCTCCTTAGATTTCTTGTCTCAGCGCGATCGGGTTCTCCGGCGCGCGATTCGCCCGTTATTACAGGCCCTTGGGAGATCTTGAATGCTTACAAGTTCCGTGTCTTAGTTTTGCACGGGACATGCCAGTTCCCCGTACGGGAAACTTCAACCATAAGTATATACGTTTTCAACCATTTACGAACACAATATCTTACACCGTCCAATTCCGCGCAGGCTCCGGGCAACGCAAACCCCACATGGGTGGTGGAAATTTTATACGGTTGGAGTCCTGAAGCCTGCTCTCCCCTGAGTGCTCTATTTGCCCCGCCTCATAGAGGAGCTTCTATCCTTTACGGTTGTCAGGACTTTCGTTGTCGAGATTGAAAGTCATCATCCGCTCATCTAATAGAATGAACTATCTTCCCCACAATGGATCTTCTGGCAAAAATCCGCACCATCCCCACCGAGCCCGGCGTGTATCTCTACAAAAACGCCGAGGGCGAAGTCATTTATGTGGGCAAGGCGAAGAACCTGCGCAGCCGCGTCGCCAGCTACTTCCACGAAGGCCGCTGGGAGGACTCAAAAACCGGCACCCTGGTGCGCGAAGCCGCTGACGTCGACTACATCGTCGTGGCCAACAACAAAGAGGCGCTGGCGCTCGAAAACAATCTCATTAAACAGCGTAAGCCGCGATTCAATATTCTGCTGCGCGACGACAAGACGTACCCTTATGTGAAGCTCACCCTCGGCGAGCGCTGGCCACGGGTGTACGTGACCCGCCGCCTGCGTAAGGACGGCAGCGCTTACTACGGTCCCTACTTCCCGGCCAATCTCGCCTACCGCATCGTTGATCTGATTCATCGAAACTTTATGATCCCCTCCTGCAAGGTGGACCTCACGCGCTTTCATCCGCGCCCCTGCCTGCAGTACTACATCAAGCGTTGCTTAGGGCCGTGCGTCAAGGACTTGACCACCCCTGACGCGTATCAAGAAGCAGTACGCGACGTGAAGCTGTTTCTGGAAGGCCGACCCACCGACCTGGCCAAGTCGCTGCACACGCGCATGGAGCAGGCGGCAGCAGCGCAGGAGTACGAGCGCGCAGCCCGATATCGAGACCTGATCTCGACCGTCGAGCAGTTGCAGGAACGCCAGCGCATTGCCGCCGCAGAAGGCGACGACGCCGACGTATTCGGCTATCACTATGAAAACGGCATGCTAGCAGTAAACCTGTTTCACATGCGCGGCGGCCGCGTTCTAGACCGCCGCGAATTCTTCTGGGAAGACCTGCCGGAAATCGAACGCCCTGTGGGAATAGAAACTGCGCGGATCGAGATGGACCATGTGGGGACGGGCGCCTTTGTCCGCCCAGGCGAGCGCAGCGAGCAGGACTCCTTTACCACGGACCCGTTCAATCCGGGTGAATTCTTCTCCGCTCTCTTGAAGCAGCTCTATATCGGCCAGCCGTATGTACCCCGCAACCTCTATGTCCCGGTGGATTTCGAAGACCGCGAAACTCTTGAAGACGTACTCTCTGAGCAGGCTTCGGGCGAGAACGCCCGCGCCGCACGGGTTCACATTCTGGTTCCGCAGCGCGGCGACAAGCGCTCGCTCATCGATCTTGCCGGCACCAACGCCAAGCAATCCTACGATCAGCGCTTCCGTGTGCTCAAACCCAACACGAAAGCGATCCAGGAGGAGTTGCAGGAATCGCTCGGCCTGCCCGAACTGCCCAAGCGCATCGAGTGCTTTGACATCTCCCACATACAAGGCGCGGAGACCGTGGCTTCGATGGTGGTATGGGAAGACGGCAAGATGAAGAAATCGGACTATCGCAAGTTCATTATCCGCACCGTCGACGGAGTTGACGATTTTGCTTCCATGCGCGAGGTGGTCGCACGTCGTTACAAACGTCTGCAACAGGAAGAGAAACCCATGCCCAGCCTGGTGCTAATCGACGGCGGTCTCGGGCAATTGCACGCGGCAGCCGAAGCGCTCGAATCGCTGGAGATAATCAACCAGCCGCTGGCGGCCATTGCCAAGCGCGAAGAGATTCTCTACGTCTACGGTCAGGAGAAAGACCCGATTGCGCTCGATCATCATTCCCCAGTACTGCACCTGATTCAACTCATCCGTGATGAAGCGCATCGCTTCGCCGTGACCTTTCATCGCAAACGCCGCCAGATGCGCGACCGCTCCACCGAACTACTGGAGATCCCCGGCGTGGGCGAGAGTACGACGCGGCGTCTTCTGGAACACTTCGGCAGCCTGCAAGCAGTCAAGCAGGCCGACGCGGCGGCGCTGTCGGCAGTCGTAACCAGGGTGCAGGCAGAAGCCATCAGCAATCACTTTCGGAAATAGTGGTTCTACCGCCGGTTGGATTCCTTAGAGAGAAACTCTTGGAACTTGTTTCCTTCTTCGTCCGGCGCTTGCAGCGGGCTTAAGTCTTTGCGCCCGGGTTTTTGTCGTGCAAACCAAATAACTACGGCGATCATTCCGCACCAGCCCAGAAGCCGAACCGTCATGGCAATCTTCGTGTCGTAGTTCAGAACGCCGAGACTCGAAAAGATAGCGTTGAAGTCGTGCTTGGCAAACTCGGGATCGCCTGTGGTGACCAGAGGGAGCTCCATGGCGCGCGCGTCGGCCATATAGGTCGCGGTGTAGAGCCAGTTTTCGAAGAAGAAAAACAGGCTGAAGACGAAGCCGGCGGTCTCGCGTTGCGTGAAGAAGTAAACCGCCAGAAGAAACGGGACCAACCACTGCAACAGCGTACCTCCCCAAAGGCAGAGGGTGGGACCGAACCATCGAAACAGGTTATGCCCGCCTTCGTGGACGACGAGGTTCGCGCTGTCGATGAAAAGAAATCCCCCGTGGGCGGAGAAGGCGTAAGCCATGAACGCAACATAAAAGACGAGCCAGGCCCACAGCGCCCGTTGCGAAACCGGCTTCCAGGGTTTATCGAACCCGAGTTCATCGAAAAGGGAGTGCAGGTATTCGAGCATGGCTAATGGAGATTCTAGGGTAGACGGCTGAGGTGAGCAGGTTACGAACGTCAACACTAGGACCGGACGGACGTGAGAAGGCGTTTTTGCTACATTGGTCCAGAAAGGGTTCGATGGCGTGAGAGTGCAGACGAGCAATGGCACAGTCGTTGTCACGGGTGGGAGCCGCGGAATTGGAGCGGCCGTGGCCCAGCTGGCCGGTGAACGCGGATATTCGGTGGCGGTCAATTTTGCAACTGGGAAGGCCGAAGCTGGGGCGGTTGCCGAACAGATTATTGCAGCGGGCGGGCGCGCCTGTGCAATCCAAGCAGATATTGCGCGGGAAGAGGATATCATCCGGCTCTTTGAGACGGCCGAGCGCGAACTTGGGACGATTAAAGGTCTGGTCAATAACGCTGCCATTACCGGCGGGTTTGCTCGAGTGGAATCGGTGAGCGCAAACGCTCTTTCGCAGGTTATGGCGGTAAACGTAACCGGAGCGATTTTGTGCGCACGGGAAGCGGTGCGCCGCATGTCTACGCGGCACGGCGGAAGTGGCGGTGCGATCGTGAATATTTCCTCGCGTGCGGCGCGGACCGGCTCCGCCGGAGAGTGGGTGCACTACGCTGCATCGAAGGGTGCGATTGATAGCTTCACGATAGGGCTGGCGCGTGAGGTTGCGACTGAAGGAATCCGGGTGAATGCTGTCGCTCCCGGGCTGATCGAAACCGGACTACATGCCGCCAATGGCGCCCCCGACCGGCTCGATCGTTTGGCGGCGACAATCCCCCTGCAAAGAGCGGGCATGCCCCTTGAGGTAGCTGAAGGAGTGCTGTGGCTGCTCTCTCCTGCCGCTTCTTACACGACCGGCGCGATTCTAGAGATCGGTGGAGGGCGCTGATTTCTTACTCAGTCTCGGGACTGCCCTTGGCGCGCCATTTGCAGTGCGCCTTCAACCGGATCGACGACCTGTAGGACCACCTCATGGTGCGGCTCGGGCTTGTGAACCTCGCCGCAGAAAGCTTCACGGACGCTTTGTGAATGACGAAAGACGCCGCCCGCCATAGCCAACTTGACGGCGGGCAAGCTCGTAGCATCTCTCACGAAGAGCTGTCGAATGACGATTCCGGCAAGCTCGGCAAGCTCTCCACCCGCTTGCGCAAGCACGCGTTGAGCCACTGCATCCCCGGCCTCGGCAGCAGCCTGGACTGCCGGAAACAATACCGCGAAGTCTGGACTGGAGTTTGCCGCGCGCACCAACTCTTCGAGCGAGTGCAGGTTCCAGGCAACTTTCAGCTCGCGGAAAAGTGGTGAGGCTTCAGTCGCTGGATCGTCCTTGTTCTGCGGAATGCCGTCGACAGTCTCTTGGTCGATCGCCCGTAGCAGCGCTCCCACCGCGGCACGACCGATCCAGTGCGCCGAGCCTTCATCAGAAATAGCGAAACCCCAACCTCCGGCACGGGCGGTTCTTCCCTGCACATCCCGGCCGTAAGCAATCGATCCAGTCCCAGCGATAACGATCACACCCGGCCCTGCACCGAAGGCAGCCGCCAAACCGACCTCCATGTCCCCGACGACTTCGAGTTCGCCGGGAATCGTCTCGGCGACGATCTTGCCGATTGCTTTTGCAATCTCCTGACGTCCAGCACCCGCGACACCTATGCAGGCACGCTTCAGTTGCTCCGGAGCGATTCCTGCCGCAGTGCAGGCCTCACGAATCGCCTGGTGCAGCGACGTCCGGGCGCGATCTTCGCCCACTCGCGTGATGTTGCTGGGCCCAGCCGTAACCGTAGCCAACCGCGAAACCTCGTCGCCCACCGCGCACGTCGTTTTGGTTCCGCCGCCATCGACACCCAGATAGTAGGCCACGGGTTAGTTCTATCACAGGCCGTTTCATTCTTTGATCTCGGTTCGTTGGAAACTCGGCTCCAACATCTCATCGCCCACGTCCACAGAAACACACTCGCGCGGGTTGCGGATTGCCGCCATAATTGAAGCCGGATAAACATGAAGATTGAAATATCGGAGCTCAACAACCACGGCGATGTACGCGGTTTCAGCTTCACGCCTCCCGCCGCTGCCCTTGATTTCGTGGGAGGGATTGCCGACATGCACCTGGCCTCTACCGCGCCGGGAGCCGTACGCGGCAACCACTATCACTTACGCAAGCGCGAAGCCATCCTGTTCTTGCCGGGTACGCCATGGTCGCTGCACTGGGACGAAGGTGAGGGCACAACACGGCAGCGTAGCAACTTTGACGGCAGTAGCGCGGTACTGGTCCTGATTTCGCCCGGAAGCTCGCATGCCGTGCGCAACGACGGCACGGCTCCGCTATGGCTGGTGGCGTGTTCGTCCGAGCCTTACAATCCCGCGGAAACCGTGGCGCGGAAAGTAGTGTAGTTCCAGAACACATGGGCCTCGACAAACTCGATCTCGCGATCATCGCTCTGTACCTAGTCGGGATCACCCTGTTCGGGCTGCGCTTCCGCAAGCGGCAGCGCTCATTGCGCGACTATTTTCTCGCGGGGCGCGATATTCCCTGGTGGGCGATTGCGCTCTCCATCGTCGCCGCCGAAACCAGCACGCTCACCATCATCAGCATCCCCGGCCTGGCGTACGACACCAATCTCACCTTCCTACAGGTGGTGATGGGATACCTGGTGGGGCGCGTGGTGATCAGTTTCGTGCTGCTGCCGCACTATTTTCGCGGTGATCTTTACACCGCCTACGAATTGATTGAACGGCGCTTTGGGCGCAGCTTGCGGTCGCTGACCGCCGGACTGTTCCTGCTGACACGCGCGGCCGCCGAGGGCGTGCGCGTCTATGCCGTGTCGATTGTGGTGTCGATCGCGCTGGGAACCGGCGAAGTGGCTTCGATCGCCATCATCACTCTATTGACGCTTATCTATACATTTGAAGGTGGATTGGCGGCAGTGATCTGGACCGACGTGGTGCAGACCGCGATCTACGTCAGCGGGACGATCGTGGGACTGGTGACAATTCTGCATCTCGTCCCCGGCGGATGGACCGCGATTCACGCCGCCGCCTCAAGTGCGGGCAAACTGCAAGTGTTCGACTTCAGGCCTAACTTCTGGCTGCCCTACACATTCTGGGCGGGCGTGATTGGTGGCACCGCTTTCATCACGGCGAGCCACGGCACCGATCAACTCATTGTCCAGCGCTTACTGGCAGCACGCGGGCAGAGGCAGTCTACGGTGGCGCTGCTTTCAAGCGGCGTAGTGATTCTCCTCCAGTTTGCGCTGTTCCTGATTGTCGGCGTGATGCTGTGGGCGTTCTATCGAGTGCCTTCGGCGACTTTCGGGAAGCCTGATCGAATCTACCCGACCTTCATCGTCAGCCGGATGCCGCACGGAATCTCCGGGCTGCTGATTGCGGCGATCCTGGCGGCCGCCATGTCGAATCTAAGCGCAGCGCTGAATTCGCTCTCGTCGAGCACGATTATGGATTTTCTCCTGCGCCTGCGGCCGCAGACCGATGAGCGGGCACGAATGCGGCTCTCCCGGCTGGCGACTTTTTTTTGGGCGATGGTGCTCTTTGGGTTGGCGATGATTGCATTGCAGAGGGTGGGGCGCGTGGTCGAGGTGGGACTCCAGATTGCTTCTGTGGCCTACGGCGCTCTGCTGGGAGTTTTCCTGCTGGGAGTGTTGACGCGGAAAGCCAACCAGCGCGGCGCCATGGTGGGCATGCTGTTCGGGTTCAGCATGGAATTATATTTGTGGCGAAGACACGTCCCGTGGACCTGGTGGGTGGCGATTGGAACCATCGTGACATTCACCATCGGCTACCTGGCCAGCCTGATTCTACAACAATCTCCCAAAGAGTCCGTGCCCTCCCTCTGACGTATACTGGCTCACTTCAACCATGCCGGAGCCGACCCAAATAACCGCCGCCCGTCCCGAGCTCTCGCGCGATCTCGGCGTGAGCCACGCCTCCGCGGTGGTCGTGGGCACGATCATCGGCAGCGGCATCTTTCTGGTTCCCGCTGAAATGATGCAGGCGGTCGGTTCGGCCAGGCTGGTATATCTGGCGTGGCTGGTCGGTGGGCTGCTGTCTTTTTTTGGCGCGCTCACCTACGCCGAACTAGGAGCCATGAAGCCGCAGGCGGGCGGCGAATATGTCTATGTTCGTGACGCCTACGGTCCTCTGGGCGGCTTTCTATATGCCTGGACGTGGTTCGTCATTGCCAAACCTGCGTCCGTGGCCACCATCGCTACCGGCCTCGTGCGCATTCTGGGTACGTTCTCGATCTTTTCGTTCTTCCCCGCCAACGCCATCTCCGTTCCGTTTGCCGTCACGTGGGGCCAGCTTGTCGCCATTGCCGCGGCAATTCTGATTTCCCTTCTGAACTACGTTGGAGTCAAGAGGGCTGGCGAATTCCAGCTCGTGTTCACGATTCTCAAAGTGGCGATCATTCTGGGCATTGTGATCATCTGCTTCAGTGGAGCCGGGAATGCAACCGGACGCGGCTGGAGCAACTTCGCCACCACTTTCACCGGAGCCAAGGGCGGCATCGCCGGCTTCATGGCCGCGCTGGTGGCGGCGCTGTGGGCTTATGACGGCTGGAACGATCTGAACATGGTCGCCGGCGAAATCAAAAAGCCGGAGCGAAATATCCCGATTGCGCTGATTGCGGGCGTGGCCACGGTCGGCGTGTTGTACGTCCTCGTAAACGCGGGCGTGCAATATGTATTGCCGGCAAGTGCGATTGCCGCTTCGCCGCGTCCTGCTTCCGACGCGGTCGCCCTGGTGATGGGACGCTTGGGTGCGAGCATTGTCTCGGCAGGCATGGCGATCTCGATGCTGGTCACGCTGAATGGCACCATCATGAGTGGCGCCCGCGTGCCTTTTGCCGTGGCCCGTGATGGATACTTTTTCTCGGCTCTGGCCGACGTCCATCCCCGCTTTCACACTCCGTCGGTTGCCATTGTGTTGCAGGCAGTGCTGTCGATCATTCTCCTGTTGCTGGGAGCAAACTTCCGGCAGCTTTTTTCCCTGGCTATTTTCGCGGAATGGCTCTTCTACATGATTGCCGGCAGCACTGTGTTCATTTTCCGCTGGCGCGATCCCAATGCGGCGCGGCCCTACCGAATGATGGGCTATCCTTTGGTACCGGCCGCGTTCATCGCCGCTGCCGCTGTTCTTCTCTACTACACCTTTCGTGAAGACTGGCCGAATTCCTTGTATGGACTGCTGGTCATTCTGGCTGGAGTGCCAATTTTCGCGGTTTTCTCCCGGATTCGCAGGCAGCGTTTGGCGCAGATAGGGCTTGCGCCCGATCCGGGCCGAAGTCCCAGACCGTTTTGAAACCCCTCCCGTAACCACCCTTTATTGGTTACTTTCGGTCAAGAGCCGTGGACACGTTTACCCCCTGTCCTTTTTCCCCTATGGTGAGAACTCCAGTCCCGGTCCGCTCCCTCGGCTTGGGTCCCCTTGGAGTTAATAAATGGCTACGTATCAACAAGGCTTTCAGCTCGGCATTCTCCCGGAGCGCAAGATAGACAAGCGTGCGCTTGTCACCAGCTATTCGTTGATTGTGGTGGTCACGCTGCTTCTGATCAACCTTGGAGTTTTCTTTCCGGACAAGCTCCAGTTAAGGCCGTATCACGTCACCGAACTGATTCCACTTCCTTCGCTGAGACCGGAACCCGAGCCTATCAAAGTGAAACCGGTGGCGAAGCCGAAGTTGCTTCCGCCGGCGCCGGTTTTCGATCGCCCAAAATTGATTGTTCCTGCTGAAGTACATCGCGCGCCCGCGCCGGCACCGGTCGAAGCGCCTAAAGTGATCGTCAACCAGTTCGCCCCTCCGCAGTTGAAGTTGGCCTCTGGGGGTGCGCGTCCACAGCTTCTGCATACCGGAGATTTCGCGGGCAGCTCGGTTGCTCCCACGGTCAATGCAGCCGTGCAGAAGGTGCAGACCGGGGGCTTCGGCGACCCCAATGGTTTGACGGGGACAGGCAAGACCGGCGCCAAGCTCTATGCGGCCCAGGCTGGCGGGTTTGATATGCCGGCAGGTCAGGGTCAGGGCAACGGATCAGGCGGGGCCAAGGGCATCAAGGGAACTGTAGCCAGCGCCGACTTTGGCAACGGCATCGCGACCGGAGGCAAAGGCGACGGCCGCAGCAACGGGGCCGGAGTTTCAACCGGCGGATTCGGGGCGGAACAGGTGGTTCATGGCGGACCGAAGATCGCGCAGGCCACTGCCGGACCTGCAACCATCCCGGTGGAAATTACATTCAAGCCGCAACCGATTTATACCGACGAAGCTCGTCAGCTGAAGCTGGAAGGTGAAGTTCTGCTGGAAGTGATGTTCGCCGCCAACGGAACACTGCACGTGAATCGGGTAGTCAAGGGCCTGGGTCACGGCCTGGACGAGGCTGCGATTGCAGCCGCCAACAAGATGCGTTTCAAGCCGTCGCTTCGTATGGGACAGCCAGTGGATTCGACAGCGATCGTGCACGTGACGTTTCAGATCGCGTACTAAAGGTTTGGGCGGCCGGAAAACTCAAGGGCAGAAGTTTCGTCTCGTGGACCTCAATGTGCGACATAAATTGAGGAAATCGATTCGGAACAGCTGCACCGGTTCTGAAGAAACATCGGTTTAAAGAAACATTGGTTTAGGGAAACATCGGTTTAAAGAAACCTGGAGAGAAGAGTCATGCGTAATTGGAAATGGATGTTCACAGCCGCACTGCTAGTTTCGGTGAGCGCTGCCGCGCAGCAGCCGGCGGAGTCCCAACCTTCGGCGCAGCCCGATGCTGCCGCAGTCACGCAGACGGCGCCCGCGCCGGCACCTTCCGATGCCGCCGCCCCGGCCCCGGCCCAGACTACTCAACCGGCGCCAGCGGCTCCGTCGTCTCCAGCGTCAACCTCCGATTCGCAGAACCAGCAGTCAACGGCCCCGGCGCCCACACCCTCGGCCCTGCCTCAGCCGACCACTATGGATCAGGTGGTGGATCGCTTCATCGAGCGCGAACACGGCCTCATGAAGGCGCTCTCCAACCGTACCCCGGTGGTTGAGACCTACCTGCAGAACCTGAGCGCCGATCCGCAACTCGGCCCAGTGCCCAGCGAGGACCATTATTTCCTCGGCCGCATGGATATGGGTGAGACGGTCAACCGCAAGGACTATCTGAAAGAACAAGACCAGGGCATGGAGACCCGCCTGATGGGCGGCTTCCATAAGCTCTACAAGGTGCAGTACCAGCCCACGGGCTTCTCCTGGATGGTCTACGCCGACCGTACCGACTTTGACCGCTCGCACTATGAGTTTCATTACATCCGCCGCGAATTTCTCGGCGACGTCCGCTGCCTGGTTTTCGATGTCACACCCAAGAAGAATTCCGGCAGGGGACGATTCCTGGGCCGCATCTGGGTCGAAGATCAGGACTTCAACATTGTTCGTCTCAACGGTACCTACGCTCCCGCGCCGCGGAACTCCTACTTCTTCCACATGGATAGCTGGCGCCTCAACCTGATTCCCGGCTACTGGGTGCCCGCCTACATCTATAGCGAAGAAGGCGACTTCAGCGCTGGCGTCAAGAACAAGATGGCCTTCAAGGCGCAGACCCGCATCTGGGGCTATGACCTGAAGAAAGGTGACAAGGACGACGAACTCACGCAGATCCGCGTGGACAGCGTGAAGGATGAAACCACCACCACGCAAGACGCCTCTCCGCTGCAGGCCGAGCGGGAATGGCAGCAGCAGGCAGAAGATAACGTCATTGAGCGGCTCACCCGCGCCGGATTGCTGGCCCCCGAGGGCGACGTAGATCGCATTCTTCAGACCGTGGTCAACAACCTTGAGGTGACCAACAACATCGACCTGCCGCGTCCCGTACGCACACGCGTGCTGCTCACGGCACCGCTCGAAACCTTCAGCGTAGGCAACACCATTGTCATCAGCCGCGGATTAATCGACGTGCTTCCTGACGAGGCCAGCCTGGCGGCCGTGCTCTCGCATGAGCTGGCGCACATCGTGCTCGGCCACAATCTCGGCAGCAAGTACGCGTTCAACGACCGCATGTTGTTCTCCGACGATTCCACTTACAACAACCTGGGATTCAAGCACATTCCGGAAGAAGAAGCCGCAGCCGACAAGAAGGCGATCGAACTGCTGAACAACTCGCCCTATGCGCAGAAGCTCGACAACGTCGGTTTGTTCCTGAAGGCGCTGCAAGCCCGCTCTTCTCAGCTTAGCGCTCTTTTGACCACGCACCTGGGCAATCCACTCGCCGCGAACGGCACCATCGACCGGTTGGCGGCCCTGGAGACCAAGGGTCCGGCGCTGGACAACAACAAACTGGATCAGGTCGCGGCTCTCCCGCTGGGTGGACGCGTCAAGATCAATCCCTGGGACGATAAGGCAGAGATGGTGAAGACGGCTCCGGTCGCCATCACTTCGGCGCGCGACAAGATGCCGTTTGAAGTCACGCCCTTCTATCCGCGGTTGGCCCGTTTCGGCTCTCAGGTTGCACCGAGCGCCGCGCCGGCAACAGCCGCCGCTAACTCAACACCAGGCACGAACTAACGCTCTACGTAGCGCTGGCCTCTGGCCGGCTTGGCCGCCGTAAGAGCCTGCCCTGAGCGAAGTCGAAGGGGCGGCGCCACAGTGCAAGTTGCAATAAGACGAGGGCCGGGATCCGGAATCACCTTCCGGGATACCCGGCCTTTCGTTTTTGTTCTTGAAGATCGTGGTTCGATAGTGGAACCCATTCCAGAAGCAGCCCCGGGGCGCGTCGTCTTAGGCGTTCTTCTTCCGAAGCCACGGTTCTCCGAGCTTACTGCGCTCGGCATACCAGCCCGAAGGCAAGTCCGCCAATTCAGCAAGGCTGGGGTCGCGGTCGATTGGGTGGTGAAGGCAGGAGAGCACGGGGCCGCTCCCGTCGGACATGCTGTTGCCAAGAAACTGCCAGGCACCGTCCTCAGCATCGTGTGAGACGTATGTGACTGGCTCGGTCCCTTTGTTGACCGTCTCAGAAAGGAAGGCTTGTGCGTGAGGGGGGTCTGGGAACTTCCAGTTGAATAGACTGCTGTTCGGATCAGCTGCGGCCCAGAAATCGTTCTCAGCTCTCGTCATGGCAGCGTTGGGCTGCATCAACGGCTGCTCAAATGTCTTGTCAAAACCTTCGTCCTCGGGGAACCTATTCTGCCGGTCCGGATAAACGACCTGCAGTACCGGAAAAGCGCCGCCATCGTAGTACCAGGCCGCCCAACCCATCAGGTGTTCTACCCACTTTGGGTCAACCGGGCGGAACTCGCAATCAACCTGCCCGATTAGATCACGGTGTCGGCCTTTAGTGAGATCGACTCCGGCCCGTAGCAGTTTCGCGGATTCGTTAAGCGCGAAGTGCGCGGTTTCTGGCGGCAGTCCGACGGTGATAATTTCGGGCTTGCCGCTGGTATCGAAAATGCCGATGGTGTACGACCATCCAAGCCCGTGGTTCGTTTTCGCGACGTTCACAACGGAGCAGCCAAATTCCTCGATATGGCTGATCGTGCGGTCATCCTCCTGGCACAGGGAGGTAGCCCTGAACTTCTCGGTTCGTGCCGTTTGGAAGTTTATTTTGTTGGCAGGCATCGCTCCTACTTCACCCCCAGCCCATCCTTCTCGTGATAATTCGGATAAGCCGGCCGCTTGAACTCCGGCAGCGGATGCTCCTTCAACTGCTCCATCACGACCTCGATGGCTTTATCGAGTTGCGCGTCGTGGCCCTGACGGTATGCGGCGGGGTCGAGGTCGACTTCGTAGTCTGGAGCTACGCCGTGATTCTCGACTTCCCATTCGCCCTTTAGGCCGTAGATAGCGGCTCGCGGCGCGGTGACGCGGCCACCATCGAGGAGCTGCGGGTATCCTCCGATCCCGACCAAGCCGCCCCACGTTCTCTTGCCGACCAGCGGCCCCAGCCCGGCTTTCCGGAAGTACCACGGCAGCGCGTCGCCACCCGAGCCTGACATTTCATTGATGATCATGACCTTGGGTCCGTAGATCGCTTCCGACGGGCTCGACCAGTCATGACCTTCGCGCGTGACCACCTTGCTCATGAGCGGCCGCCGCAAGTAGTCAACGATGTAATCGGCGAGTTGTCCTCCCTCGTTGTAGCGCTCGTCGATGATCACTGCTTCCTTGCCCACCTGGGAGAAAAAGTAGCGATTAAAGCTGGTGTAGCCGCCGCCCGCGGTATTGGGCACGTAGATATAGGCGACGCGTCCTCCGGTTGCCTCGTCCACCCTGCGGCGATTGCCTTCAATCCAGGCCAGGTGACGCAGGTTTTCTTCACTCTCAACCGGCACAACGATGACCTCGCGCGCCTCTTTCCCGTCAGGATTTGCGCCGATCTTCAGCACCACCTGCTTGCCCGCAGTTTCTTCGAAGAAGCTGTAGATGTTGTCTTGCGAGTGCAGGTCGCGACCGTTCACCGCCAGAATGTAATCGCCAGCTTTAGCGTTGATGCCCGGCTGAGTCAGCGGCGCCTGCAGGCCCGGATTCCAGTTTTCCCCGTCATACACCTTCGCGATCCGGTAGCGGCCGTTCTCCAGGCTGTAGTCAGCGCCCAGCAGTCCGCCTTTCACCTTCTTCGCCTCTGGTTTCTCTCCTCCGCCGATGAACATGTGGCCAACCGTTATTTCGCCCAGGCACTCTTCAAAGAGATATCTGAGTTCGGCGCGGGACGCGATTCCATCGAGATATGGTTCATACTTCTTCTTCGCCTTCTCCAGATCGAGACCGTGGTAGTGAGGATCGTAGAAAAAGTCCCGCTCGATACGCCATGTCTCGTTGTAGATCTGTTTCCACATCGGCCGAGGCTCGACATAAACCTCCCAGCCATCGAGTTTGAGCGGGCCGAGTCCGGGCTTGGGTGGACCAGGCAGCTCATCGGCGGATGCCGTCGCCCAAGCTTCATCCTTGCGGTAGAGGATTTTCTCGCCGTCGAAGGAAACTGTGTAGTCATTGGCCTCTTCGATCCACTTATCTATTTTGCGTTTGCTTAAATCAAATTTCTGGATCGTGCCCCCCAGGTTTTCGTAGTCCTCTTCCGTCAGCACGCTCGGACCCTCCTGCAGGAACAGAATGCCCGTCTTCCCGGCAAGCAGATTCAGGTAATTCTTCGCCGGAATCGGCAGGGCCAGAATGCGCTGGCTGATTCCCTCGAGGTCAATCTTGACCACGACAGGCTCTTCCTTCTTGTCTTTGTCCTTATCGTCCTTAGCGTCCTTGTGGGCATCTTTATCGGAGGCAGCCTTATCGCCCTTGGCTTTCTCCTTGTCCTTCTCTTTCTCTTTGTCTTTATCTTTGTCGTTAGCTTTTTCTTTGTCGGCCGCGCCGATTTTCTCTTCGTCGCTTTCCGGCGCAAGCGGTGAAGGCAAGTCCTTGCTCAGCACTGCCACGTAGGCGCTGCGCGAGACCCGGTGCTCCTCGCTCGACATGTCGAGTCCCGCCGTGGTAAGAGCGACGTTCGTGGACGCGGTAAAGTAAAGATACTTTCCGTTCTTGTCGAAGGCGGGAAACAGGGCGTCGCTCATTCCATCCGTAACCTGGAACGTCTTGCCCTGATCGAGAGAGTAGACAAACACGGCGTGCAGGCCGCTGGGCAGTTGCCGGGCATATGCGATCCATTTATTGTCAGGAGCCCAGGTCTGGTTGAGCTGCGGCGTTCCAAAGGCCTCGAAGTAGTCCGTGTCGATGAGCTTCGGTTGCGGGTTGTCGAGATCGAGATACCACAGGTTCAGGCGCTTGTCGGTGTAGGCAATCTTTTTGCTATCCGGCGACCATGTCGGACTGTAAAAGAATGACGGCGGATTGCCCAGATTGATGTGCCGGACGGCGCCCAATCCGTTCTGTTCACGAATGCACAGCTCATATTCGCCACTCTCGTCGGAGAAGAACGCGATTGATTTTCCGTCCGGCGACCAGGCCGGATCGCGATCGGCCACTGCTGGACTGCGCGTCAGGTTGCGGATATCGCCTTTATCGGTAGGCACCGTGAAAATCTCGCCCCAAGCCTCAAACACAGCCCGCGCACCTGTGGGAGAAATGTTGAAATTCTGAATGCGTTTGGGGTCGACTTTGGCGAAGTGGGGCCGCACCGCAGCAATGTCTCCCCTTACGTGGATCGAAACATTCTTCGCCTGATGGGTGTTCAGGTCATAGAGCTTGATGGCTCCGAACTGCTCGATCACGATAGCGTCCGGCCCAGCCGAAGCAGCCTTGAAGTCGAGTCCATCGCTGTGTAGAGCTTCCGTCACCTGCTTGCTCTTCGTGTCATAGGCGAACAAACTAACCGGGCCGTTGCGGTCCGAAAGAAAATAGATGGTGTCGCCCACCCACATGGGATAGTGGTCATTCGAGTTGTCGCGGGGAATCTTCACCACGCTCGAATCCTTCAGATCGGCAATCCAGACCGGCGTCGTCTGGCCACCGTGATAACGCTTCCATGCCTCCTGCCACTGCACATGAGGCACATATGCCAGATGGGTGCCGTCGGGAGAGAACGAGGACTCCTCGCCAATGGGGATGGGCAGTTTCGTGGGGAACCCGCCCTCCACCGGCACGGTATACAACTGGTCTTCCTGATGGCGGAAGCTGCTGCCCCAGGAAGCGAACAATACGTTCTTGCCATCGGGCGTCCATCCGAGCACATCCTCTTCTGCGGGATGGAAGGTCAGCCGCCGCGGCACGCCTCCGGTTGCCGGAACAACATACACATCGAGATTTCCGTCGTACTCGCCGGTAAAGGCAATCGTGCTTCCATCGGGAGAAAAGCTGGGCTGAGTCTCGGCCCCAACGCCGGAAGTGAGCCGCCGGGCATCTCCGCCTTCGCGGCCGACGATCCAGAGATCGCCGCCGTAGTTGAAAACGATCTGCGTCTTGCTCACCGTGGGGAAGCGCAGCAAGAGTGGAGGATCGCTTTGGGCTGAGGCGGCAGGAAGGAAGAGCGAAGCCATCAATACTAAAGCTGCGACCGGGACGAATCGCATCAAGGCGAGTGTGCGCATGTTTGAGCTCCTGAGAATGGCTGGAGAGCGACGGGGAATCTTAGTGTGGCGGCGGTAGAGAGGTCAACTCCGCTCGGCTACTCGGGCTTCGCCTTGCCTTTGCCCGGCAGGCCTGCCGGGTTTTCGTGAGTGCGTTCGCGGAAGCGGCCCGGCATACCCGCGGCCAGCGTGACGCTCGATTCGCCGAACTTATCGCGCAGACGATCTGCGGCTGCCAGCGCGTCTTTCCAACGCTGCTGCCGGCCACCTTCGAGCAGATTGATCTGCTCCGCCTGCACCTCAAAAGACGATGCCTGCACTCCCAGCAACCGAATTTGTCTGCCTGGTTTCCAGTTCTTCTGAAACAGGGCACGCACCTGCTCAAAGATTTCGCCATCGAGCTGGGTGGGCGCTGCCATGGTGTGGGCACGCGTAATCGTGGTGAAGTCTTTGTAGCGCAGCTTGAGTTGAATCGTACGGGCATACAGCTCCGCTTCCCGCAAGCGCCGCCCCACCATTTCAGAGAGCCGCATCAGTGTGGCTCCAAGCTGGTTCGCGTCGGCCGTGTCTTCGTTGAAGGTGTGCTCGTGGCTGATTGACTTGGCTTCGGCGTCGGCGCCCACTTCGGCATCGAACCACCCACCGGCATCTTCTCCGCGCGCCTTCCCTGCCAACGCCAGCCCCCACTTGCCGAATCGCTGTTCGAGTTCAGATTCTTCGAGCTGCGCCAGGTCCCCGACTTTCTTAATGCCCAGCTTGTGAAGATGGCTCTCCATAACCTTGCCAACGCCGGGGATCTCACGCACGTCGAGCGGCGCGAGAAACTTCGCTTCTTCTCCTGAGACAATCCACAACACGCCGTTGGGCTTGGCTTGCGCGGATGAGACTTTCGCGATCAGCCGTGATGAGCCGATGCCGATCGAGCAGTTCAACCGCGTTTCTTCCTTCATCCGCTGATGCAGTTTGTGCGCAGCTTTCAGCGGCGGACCGTGCAGCCGCGCGGTGCCTGTCATATCGAGGTAGGCCTCGTCGATCGATGCCATCTCCACCTGCGGAGAGAATGCCGTCAGCACGCTGTAGACTTTTTCCGAGCACTCGCGGTAACGCTCCGGATGACCGTCGACAAAGATGGCGTGTGGGCAATGCTTCGCTGCTGTGCGCAACGGCATCGCCGAATGCACCCCGAACTTTCGCGCCTCGTACGAAGCTGCGGAAACCACCCCGCGCTCGTGGCAATGCCCGCCGACAACCACAGCTTTGCCCTTCAGCGATGGATCGTACAATTCCTCTACTGAGACGAAGAATGCGTCCATATCGACGTGGAAGATGGTGCGGGCAAAAGCTGGAATGTGGGAAGCAGCAGCCATGCTAAGCGAATTCTAGCAGCCGCCGCAAAGAGGATACGCCGGCCCTCGGTCGCGTCCGCCTCTTCGCGGCCGATACGAGCGGCGGTATTGAATTCGGCGAGACAGGTCAGCAGATTTTGCCGCAGTTAGGGCACTCTCCGCTGCTTTCCGGATAGAAAAGGGCGCCACAGGAATTGGGACACAAGACTGGCTTTCCAGTCGGCTGGTACGGACCCCATCCCATCTTGATGTGGAGAACGGCGTGGGCTTCCTCGGGCGTATCTGCGTCGATTCGAAACAGGAGTTGCGCGTCGCGCCGAAGTAGGCCCTTGTCCAATTGCTCCTGAATCCCTTCAGTTGGGGCCATTGTGGTGCTAACCGGTTTGCCGTTCTCGATCTCCGCCCATACTTCGTACACTTTTCTCATTTCCGTGTTTGGTTCAGGTCTAAACCAACACTTTCTCCTGTACCGGCGCCGCGCCCCGCATCTGTTTCACCCGCTCGTAAATCTTGCCGTATTCCCGCGCCGAAGCGTTCCAGGAAAAATCCTTGTTCATGCCGTTACGCATGAGCACCTGCCACGAAGTCTGGTCGCGAAAAGCTTGTACCGCCTGTTTGATGGTTAGCAGCAACGCCTCGCCGTTATATTCCGTGAACTTGAAGCCCGTGCCCTTGCCGGAGCGTGCGTCCCAGGGCTCGATCGTATCGTCGAGGCCGCCCGTCGCGCGCACGATCGGCACCGTGCCGTACTTCAAGCTATAGATTTGATTTAGCCCGCAAGGCTCATATTTTGAAGGCATTAAGAACATGTCGGCCCCGGCCTCAATCTTGTGCGCGATGGCGTTGTCGTAAGCCACCTTCAACGCTATCTTATTGGGGAACTGCTTGTTGAGACGGGCAAACATTTCTTCATACTGCTTGTCGCCGGATCCGAGAACCACCATGATCATCTCTTCGCGCGCCAGCCGGTCCATGATCTGCGCAATCAGATCAAATCCCTTCTGCGCGGCAAAGCGCGAGACAATCCCGATCACTGGCAGCTTCGCATCCGCCTTGGTCACGCCGAATGTGGTCAGAAGATCCTGCTTGCACTGGGCTTTTCCCGCAATATCCTGCGGCGAATATTTCGCGGCAATGAACTTATCCGCCTGCGGGCTCCATTCGTCGTAGTCCACGCCATTCAAAATGCCGGTGACGGTCGCAGCCCGGTCGCGCAGCACCCCCTCCAGTCCGAATCCATATTCTGCGGTTTGAATTTCCTGGCTGTATTTCCGGCTCACCGTAGTGACGTAATCGGAAAACGTAAGAGCGCCCTTCAGAAAGTTCACCTGCCCAAAGAATTCCATCTTCGACATCGTGAACAGATCCCAAGGCAGCATCAACAGCGGAAGCGTTTCCGGCGGGAACAGTCCCTGATAGCCCATGTTGTGGATGGTAAAAACGGTGCCCACGTCGCGGAAGGCGGGGTCCTCGGCATAAATGGTGCGCAGCAGCACGGGCACAAGAGCCGATTGCCAGTCGTGACAGTGAAAAACATTCGGGACACCCAGAATCTTCGTTGCTTCCAAAACCGCGCGCGAAAACAGCGCGAAACGCTCGGCGTTATCGGGATAATCTCCCGCGGGCGTACCGTAAAGCGCGTCACGATCGAAGTACTCCGGACAGTCGACAAAGTAAAAGCGCACTCCAGATTGGCTTCCACCCGTCACCACAGAAGCAAAGCGGTACTTGTCGTCAAACGGAATCGTGATGCTGCGCACTACAGTCGCCGGATCCGCCAGTTTGGTCTGCCGGTACCGAGGCAGATACACGCTGACCTGATGCCCGAGGGCGGCTAGTGCTCGTGGCAACGCGCCCACTACGTCCGCCAGTCCGCCGGTTTTCGAAAACGGCACACCTTCCGAAGCCACGAACGCAATATGCATGAAACCTCCCGGACAAGACCCGCTTTTCCGCGGGCGCGTTATGATGGATGGACGCTGCGGGACCGAATTTCCCGCGCGCAACGCACGCGGGCTAACCTTTCAGTCTAATGCCCGACGAAAAGAGGGTCAACGTGCCGAAGGTCGTCTCTGCTCGCCGTCCTCAACATAAGCCCAAGTTAGGACAACATTTCCTTGCCAGCGACAGTCTTGCTTTGCAAATTGTCGACGCCCTCGGAGACATATCGCAGCGCACCGTGCTCGAAATTGGCCCCGGACGTGGCGTTCTCACTTCCCTGCTGGCCAAGCGCGTTCGGCGCCTGATTGCCGTGGAACTCGACCGGGTCCTCGCCGCACAGCTTCGGCTGCGCTTCGGCATGTTTCCCAATGTCGAGGTCATCGAGGCCGACATCCTCTCCATCGATTTCGATTCCCTGTTTGGCCCCAAGCCCGGACTGAGCCGACCTGGCATCGAATTTCGCCCGGAGCCCGTGAAGGTCATCGGCAATCTTCCCTATTACATCACTTCCGACATTCTGTTGCGGCTGTTCGAATATTCCAAATACTTCGACACCATTGTCGTCCTGGTGCAACGCGAGGTCGCAGATCGAATCGCCGCCAAACCCGGCAGCCGCGATTATGGCCTGCTCTCCGCCACCGCACAGCTGCATGCTCGCGTCGAAAAGCTTTTTACCTTGCCACCCGGAGCGTTTGCCCCACCGCCCAAAGTGCATTCCACGGCGCTGCGCCTCACTATGACGCCGCGACAGAACGAACTGGGAGTTGCCGGAGACGGCTTCATCGATTTCCTGAAACTCTCCTTCGGCCAGAAGCGCAAAACACTGTGGAACAATCTCAAGTCCGCTTATCCGGAGTCTCAGCTGCGAGCGGCGATGGCCCAGGTTCGAGTAAAGCCCGCGGCTCGCGCCGAAACCTTGAGCCTGGAAGAAAGCGCCGCGCTATATCTGGCCTTGCGAAATAAACACCACGGCTCGTAGCATATTTTCAGGATTGGAGAGCCTATGGCCACCTCCACCATTCGCCATCCGGCGGTCGCGGGGCGATTTTATCCCCGCGACCCACAGGTTCTTTGTGAGGAAGTCCACACCTACCTCTCTCAGACTCCCGCGCGGAAGCCGGTTCCCGCCCTTGGCTGCATCTCCCCTCACGCGGGCTACATGTATTCCGGCCACGTGGCCGGCGCTGTGTTCGCGGCGGTGGAGATTCCGCAGCTCTGCCTAGTGATGTGTCCCAACCACACTGGAGTGGGTCACGCCCTGGCAGTCGTCGGCGAAGGCGCTTGGGAGATGCCCGTGGGCAGCGTCCCTATTGACAGCGGGTTCGCTGCCGCCCTCAAACAGCGCTGCCCGCTACTTCAGGAGGATTCCTCCGCTCACCGCAATGAGCACGCGGCCGAGGTCGAGTTGCCTTTTTTGCTAGCGCGCCAGCCTGCGCTCAGGTTCGTTCCCATCGCGCTGGGCACCAGGCAGTTCGAAGTCCTCGCGCAACTCGGGGAAGCGATTGCGGAGGTCGTTGCAGCGCACAAACATCCCGTCCTGATCGTTGCTTCCAGCGATATGAATCACTACGAGTCCGATGCCGTTACGCGGGTCAAGGACCACAGCGCGATTGAGCCAATCCTCGCTCTGAACTCCCGCGCTTTATATGACGTTGTAACCCAGCAGCAGGTCAGCATGTGTGGCTTCGGCCCGGTCGTCGCTATGCTGACAGCTGCAAAGAAGCTCGGTGCCACATCTGCCGAGCTGGTGAAATACGCAACGTCGGGCGACGTCTCCGGAGATCGCGATCTCGTCGTGGGCTATGCTGGCGTCATCGTCCGGTAATGATGCAGAAGGCATCCCTAGAAAAAATAACGGGGCAGCCTCCCGGCCGCCCCGCCTAAATCCTATACACAGTTAGCCGAAGCTGGTTAGTGTCCCGTGTGTCCGCCCCCACCCGAAGCATGTCCCGACGAAGCGGTCCCCGCGTGGCCCACTGTGCCGGAAGAAGCGCTCACCGCATGAGTGCCCAAGGCGTACCCGCCCGCGTAAGGTGAACTCGCCGCGAACTGCGGCGCTGCGTGCAGTTCCACCGAACCTGTCTTTGCTGCCTGCATATTCAAATGATGCAGGTTCCCATACGATCCGCGCGCGATGCCCAAGCCCGCTGACCCGATGTTCACCATCAGGCGCGGGGCAGGAGCCGCCGTCACCACAGGTCCACCCTTACCTACCGCGACGGTTCTCACCGTGCCCACGGGCGCGATTGGAGCATGAAATCCTGCCGCCACCGCGCCTACATAATGAAGTCCACCCTTCCAAGTGCTCAAGCCTCCCGGCTGCCAGCCCCACCCGTACCCCGGCGCGTACGCCCAGTTCCCGTAGTAGTAAGGCATCCAGCCCCAGGGATAGGCAGACGCCCACATATATCCCATCCCCGGATACCAGGACCAGGCGCCATCCATAAACGGATCCCAGCCCGCGCCTGCAAAAAAGGGCTGCCACATCATGCCGAAGCCGGGAATGTTGCTGTAAGCGCCGTAATAGCCCAGGTCGCTCGAACCGTAGCCATAGGGAGTGGAATTATTCTTCGAATACTGGTCGTGATACTCGATCGATTGCTTGTCCCACTCGTCGTATGGATCCTGTTTAAAATCCTTCGCCAGCGTCGACTTGTCGTTGTCGTTCATGTCGAAGGTGACCATCTTGTTCTTGTCCACCTTCGCCGTGCCTGACGGACCGACGACTTCGAGATCGTTCTTGAAGCTGGCAACCTCCACCATGCTCTCAGAACATGCGACCCGGAAGTGCGCCGCCTGGTTGAGCGCTACTTTCTCCTGCGAAAAATTCAGCGTGAACTCGTCCCCGCTCTTCCCCAGCCAGTTCACATAAGCTCGGCCTTCCACCAGATTCAGTGTTGAAATGCGCTTCCCTGCATCGCTCAACCCCAGTGTGCTGAACTGCACTGTTGTATTCGGAGTGACGCGCAGCGTGCTGCCGTCCTCGAACTCAATCTCGGCGCGTCCGTTCTCCCGCGTGCGCAGTTGCGTGCCTTGCGTAATCGGGAGATTGGTGAACGCGTTCTCGAACCCCAATCCTGCATTCTTATCGATCTGCACCGTACCCTGCACGTCGCTCAAGCGAACGATGCGTGCCTGCGAATCCGCCGCGGCGGGCAGCGTTAAAAGCGCGCCGGCCATGGCCGATAAAACCATCGCGCGAAGTCGTGGCTTATACATAGAAGCCCCCTGGATAACGATACCGTCCCGGCTATTAGAACACGATTTTGCACCGATAGTTACATCGAAATCCTCGGGCGCTCCTTAATGCCCAGCCTTGTCGCCCATCTGCATTAACTCCTGGGCCCGTGCCCGCACCACGTTGATTACCGAAGTATCCGCGAAGATTTCCTGCAAGACCGGCGCCACCCCGTGGATCTCGCTCAATTCATTGTTCCTGGCCTGCGCCTCCATCTTCTTCAGTTCCTCGTCCAGTGCCAGCTTCTGATAGCGGTGGTAGTACACCAGCCGGCGTCCATAATCCAGCGTGGTCGCCATGTTCTGGAAGAGCGCGGTTAACTGCTGCACCGCTGCCAGGGACGAATAGTTATACCGCGCGGTGTTGGACCGCTGGCCGTCTTGATAGCTCAATACTTTTGCGCCGGTGAAAGCCAGTTTGCGATTCCCGGAGTCAATGTTGCCGGCAAAATATTGCGCTTGTTTCGTCCAATCAAAGATCCGCTCACGATTGCCCGCCGACATTTCGAACTCCGCTCGATAGTTTTGCTCGTCGGAATCCTCCGCTATCTTCCCCGTGCATTCGTAGCTGGAATGTCCGTTCGCGTCGACCGATATTGAGTAGTGCCCAGGATTAGACTCAGGAAAGTCGAGAGTGAACGTAACCACCGCGACGGAAGGGCCGCTCGGCGTTTGCTGGGAGATCACAGCCGGGACGGCCACTATCGCCAGCACTCCCATCCCAATTGCCGGCCAGCACTGAGCGACGAGAACGAGGAAAGCTCGAATGAGCGAGGTCCGAATCATCACCGCGCCGCAACCCTCTGTCTTTCCAGCGTGCCCGCGGTATGCAAATGGCAGATCGCGATGGCCAGTGCGTCGGAAGCGTCCATCGGTTCCGGAGCCTCGGTTAATCCCAGCAGGCGCGTCACCATGTGCTGCACCTGCTGCTTCTCTGCCCGCCCGAAGCCCACGACCGACGACTTGATGGTGAGCGGAGAATACTCTGCGACCTCCAACCCCGCCGAGGCCGCAGCCAGCATGGCAACTCCCCGCACCTGGCCCAGTTTCAACGCCGACTTCACATTCAGCGCGTAGAAGATCCCTTCAATCGCAACTTCGTCTGGATGATGCTTCGTGATAAGCCCACCGAGTTCGTCGTAGATGCGCGACAGCCGCCGCGCCAGCGGTTCGCGCGTCGAAAGCTTGATCGCTCCGCAGGTCAGGCACACCAGCCGTCCCCCGGAATGCATCTCGACCACACCGTAGCCGGTATACTCGCCGCCGCAATCAATACCCAGAACTCGCATGTGATTGCAGTCTATCGCGGAAACCGTACAGAACCTAGAGAGGGATTCCACAAGTTATCAGACAGGAACTCACCTAACAGCACTTCGGTCGCCGCATCTTGGCCTCTTCAAATTCCCGCCGGAACGCCGCATACGCCGCGCTCGAGGACGCTACCCCCCCGCGGCTCAGGAACCGCGAATACGCAGCTTCGTCGAAAATCTCCCTCAGTGCGGCCATGAAAACGCGCCAACTGGTAACGATTCGCTTCATCCCTGCTCCTCCACCAGCCGCGTCCTCACGAACGGCGATTCCTTCACCGGAACTATCTTCGTTCCCCTTAGAATTCCCCACCACTGCCGCGCAGATTCCACCAGAACCAGCGCCACCATCACCACCAGCGCCCCAGTCACCGCCGCATCCAGCCGGTTATTGAAGATCAGTTGAGAGGTGGCTCGCGTCACCGGACCCGTTGCCAGTGCACGCGCCTGTGCCAGAAATCCCATGTGCGGATCGGAATCGAACATTTTGTGCCACGACGCCGTAAACGTCACCGCCACCAGCCACGCCAACGGCACCAGCGTCACCGCCGCATACTTGGCGCGATGCATCTTGATAATGATCGTCGTCGCCACGCACAACGCCACCGTCGCCAGCAATTGATTCGCAATGCCGAACAGCGGCCATAGGGAATTAATTCCTCCCAGCGGATCCTTGACTCCCTGCCACAAGAAATATCCCCAGGCCGCAACGATCAGCGCGCTGGTGGCGAGAATCGAGGGATACCAACTCGTTCGCCCCAACGGCTTGTACACATGCCCGAGCGCATCCTGCACCATGAAGCGTGCTACCCGCGTGCCCGCATCGAGAATGGTCAGGATAAACAGCGCCTCGAACATGATGGCGAAGTGATACCAGAGCGCCATCAACCTCTCGCCACCCAGGCTGTGCGAGAAAATATGCGCCATGCCAACCGCGAACGCGGGGGCTCCGCCGGTCCGGTTATAGAGGGTCTGTTCTCCAACGGCATGGGCCAGAGCCTGCATGTCGGCTGCAGTTACGGGAAACCCCCAACTCGAAATGGTTGCCGCTGCTGCCGCAGGGGCTTGCCCGACGATTGCCGCCGGACTGTTAATCGCAAAATAAATCCCGGGCTGCATTACGCAAGCCGCAATGATCGCCATCACCGCGACCGCTGACTCGCACATCATCGCGCCATAGCCCACCATGCGCGTTTCTGTCTCGCGCGCAATCAGCTTCGGAGTGGTTCCGCTCGAAATCAGCGCATGAAATCCGCTGATCGCGCCACACGCAATCGTGATAAATGCAAAAGGAAATATCTTCCCCGCAAATATCGGGCCGGTGCCATCGACAAACCGCGTCAGCGCCGGCATATGCAGCGTGGGATGCAGCAACACGATCCCCACCGCCAGCAGCGCGATCGTTCCCAGCTTCACGAATGTACTCAGATAGTCGCGCGGGGCCAGCAACAGCCACACCGGCAACGCCGACGCCGCAAACCCGTAGATCATGATCAAAATCGCCAGTGTAGGCGCGCTAAACGTGAACGCCCGCGCCAGCGCTGCATTCTGCGACACATACTGCCCACCCCAAATCGCCACCAGCACCAGAACAAACCCCAGCGCAGACACCTCCAGCACTTTCCCCGGACGAATTCTCCGCAAAAACACGCCCATCAAGAGCGCGATCGGCATGGTCATGACAATCGTGAACGTGCCCCACGGACTCGACTTCAGCGCATTCACCACGATCAGCGCCACCACCCCCAGCAGGATAATCAGAATCGCGATCACCGCCAGGTAGGCGACGAATCCCCCGACGCGCCCGATCTCGGCTTTCGCCATTTCGGTGAGAGACTTGCCGTCGCGGCGCACCGAGAACAGCAGGATCACGAAGTCTTGCACGCAGCCCGCAAACACAGCTCCGGCCAGCACCCACATCGTCCCCGGAAGGTAACCAAACTGCATTGCCAGCACCGGCCCCACCAGCGGCCCCGGGCCCGCGATCGCCGCGAAGTGATGGCCAAACACCACCCATTTATTGGTGACCAGAAAGTCGCGGCCGTTCTCCAACCGCTCCGCTGGAGTCGCTCGCAAACCATCCAACGCGAGGATCTTCACCGAGATGAACTTGCTGTAGAAGCGGTACCCCAGAGCGTAGCAGCAGGTCGCCGCCACCACCAGCCAGAGCGCATTGATGGGTTCGCCGCGGCGCACAGCGATCATACCCACGGCCGCAGCGCCCAGCAGCGCCACCACTCCCCAGCCCAGAATCGAAAGAAGCTTTTTCATTCCGTCGAGCATTGTGCCGAAACTTTGGCCTTCGCGCAACTCGGTCATACTCTTTAGTGTGCTCGTCTCTTGGTAATTGTCATTCCTCTGCCGCTCCGTGCTGCATAATAGGAAAATGGCGGGTATTTTCCTTGATGAGCGTTGGCTCCCGAAGTCTGTCCTTTGTCTCCGCGATTACAACGCCAACAAATTTCTTCACGATCTAATAGCCGGGATCACCGTGGGCCTGGTCGCCTTGCCTCTGGCCATGGCCTTCTCCATCGCTTCCGGACTAACGCCGCAGGCCGGCATCTACTGCGCCATCATCACCGGATTCCTGATTTCCCTGCTGGGTGGCTCCAAGACTCAAATCGGCGGACCCACCGGCGCCTTCGTCGTGGTCATCGCCGGCATCGTTGCGCTCCACGGCATCGACGGCCTCTTCATGTGCACGGTCATGGCCGGCATCCTGCTGATGATCATGGGCATCGCCGGCATGGGTACAGCAGTCAAGTTCATCCCCCGACCGGTGGTCATCGGCTTTACCAACGGCATCGCGATTCTGATCGCCAGCACGCAAATCAAGGATTTCTTCGGCCTGCAACTCGCCAAAGTTCCCGGCGTCTTCTGGCAGCGCATGGAGGCGCTCGCCGCGAGCTTCCACACTATTTCCTACACCGCAACCGCGCTGGCCGCAGGGACGGTGCTGGTGATGATCCTCTGCCGCGCGCTCTCGAATCGCATTCCCGGCGCCATCGTCGCCTTCCTGCTCGGCACCGCCGCCGTAGTTCTGTTCAAGCTGCCGGTCGAAACCATTGGCTCGCGTTTCGGCGGAATCCCCTCCGGCTTGCCCCATTTTGCGATTCCCCGGTTCCGCGCCGACCTCATCCACGGCCTGCTCGGCCCGGCGTTCACTGTCGCCATGCTGGGCGCGATCGAATCCCTCATGTCTGCCGTGGTCTCGGACCGCATGAGCAACGACCACCACAATCCGAACGTCGAACTCATCGGCCAAGGCGTGGCCAATATCGTGTCTCCCATGTTTGGAGGACTTCCCGCCACCGGCGCCATCGCCCGCACCGCCACCAACATTCGCTCGGGCGCGCAGTCTCCGGTTGCGGGAATGATTCATGCCCTCACGCTGCTCTGCATCCTGCTCTTCGCCGCGCCCTTGGTCGGCCATGTGCCGCTGGCCGTGCTCGCTGGAATTCTCATGGTCGTCTCCTACAACATGGGCGAGTGGCGCGAGATTCCTCAACTGCTCAAGCTCACAAAAACGGACATCAGTGTCTGGCTCGTCACCTTTGCTCTCACCGTCTTCGCCGATCTCACCGTCGCCGTCGAAGCCGGCATGATCCTGGCCGCCCTGCTCTTCATCAGCCGCGTCGCCGCCACCACCACCGTTTCACAGGTCACCGACGAGTATGTGGAAGACGGCCGCATGCATATCCTGCAGGACAAGGACATCCCGTACTACGCCACCATCTTCCGCATCCACGGACCGTTCCTATTCGGCGCCACTGACAAAATCAACGCCGTCACCGAAGACCTGCACACGCTGCCGCCGGTGGTTATCCTGCGCCTGCGTAACATGACCGCACTCGATGCCACGGGACTATTCGCAATTGAGGAAGTCGCCCGCCAACTGCACGCCAGCAATCGAACTCTGATTCTCTGCGGCGCACGGGAGCAACCCGCCAGCCTGATTCATCAGGCGGAATTCGAAGAAGTCGTGGGAGCGGAGAATATCTGCGACAACGTGCAATCCGCCCTCCGCCGCGCGCAGCAAGTCCACGACAAGATGGAAGCCGCTGCCATCGGACTCAAGAGTTAAGAGGCCACATCGAACGGACTTGAAGCGTCGAGGCAGGCATTGATAAGTGCTATCGCTGCTCAGATCAGTTAACATATTTATCTCAAAAAGGGGCACCTAGCGTTCTTAGCGGAGAACTTATGAAAATATGGTTCTTTCTGACTCTGTTCGGGGCTGCGACCTGCGGGGTGCTCGCAGCACAGGATGTCCAGACCGTCGTCCCTTCCGACGTGAATTGCGTAGCCAATCAGCCGGTCTATAACGACTGGTATCAACAGACGCGGCTTTCTGACGGTGAGCCGTACATTGCCCCTAGCAAGCGTAAGCAGCGGATACTAGACAATTATCACGGTCTAAAACTACAAATGCCGTTGGATGAAGTCGAAAGGCTCTTGGGCAAACCAGATTTCGGGACCGCGCGTCCACCCCTTCACCTGGCTACGGCGCCAGAGCCAGCAGATCGCGGGTGCGCCAACGACCTCGCGTACATCATGAGAAAGAACAACGGAAACATGGTTGATACGGAAGATGTTGCCGTTTATCTTTCTTTTTCGCGAGATGGAAGGCTATATTGGGCTACTCCCCAGAATCTGCCCACACTCAAACCGCTGGGCTCTCCAGATGGGAAAGCTCCCACTACGATTAAGAGCCAAACGGAGTGGAAGGAATACGTCTTTGGGGATGACGGGTTTGCCGTCACCCTCCCCGATTCGCCCAAACCGCACTCTGATGCAACTCTTCCCGAGTTTACCGTCTATTCAGTCTCTTTGCCGGGCAACGCCATGTTGAGCTTGCGTGTATCGCACCAAGAACGAGACTGCGCTGCGACTCTGGCGCAGCTGAGAGACAGCGCTCTCAAGGGAAAATCGGGAATAGATCCATCCTCGGTGAAGAATCCCTCTATCGATGGAAACCAAGGATTGGAGTATGAATATACGCTCAGTCGTGATGGCGGTTCGTCCGACCGATTCTACTGTGTCAACGGCAGGTTCTATGCATTCTCAATGAGGTGGCTGGGGACTCAAGCCCCCCCTCCCTCGGTAGGGCATGTGGTTGCCTCATTCCGCCTCTTGAATACGGGACACGCAGGTGGTCCGCAGTAGTTGGCGTGACATCGCCATAGCAGTCGTTGACCCGGCAGTGAGCATATCGTCACATCGCAATACATAACGCGAAGGCCGAAAATTAGTTTTGCCTACTGATTTGACCTCCCGCGTTCACCATAAAAAAAATGACGATTCGCAGGCGCTGCCAGGACTCAAACTACCCCGCTTCACTGGTCATAATAAACAGTGGCTTCATCTCGAAGCTCTTGTAATGCGGCCGCAGCCGGTCGACGTTGTACTGCTCTCTTACGCTGACAATTTTTTTCGAGGCAGTCACGGTATCGATGGGCATGTTGTCGTAACGCCCGTTCCTGAGCACGACAAGTCGTCCATGAATCTTGCCCAAAAGAAGGTCCAACGCTAGATTGCCGTAGGCCATCGGGACGATGGAATCAATGGCATCGGGATCGCCGCAGCGCACCAGGTAGCCCAGCTTCTGGTTAATCGTATCGATGCTCTTGCCGTTGTTGTACTTCGGCGAAAGTTCCTTCAGTTTCTCCGATACCAGGTCCCCGATGCCTCCGAGTTTCTTGTGGCCGAAGGCGTCGGTGGTCTCAGCCTCGAAAATCATTTCTCCACCTTTGAACATCGCTCCCTCTGAAACCAGGACGACCGAGTAGTGGCTGGGGTTTTTGTTGCGGTCAGAAACTAATAATTCGGTGAGCCGCTCGATATCGAATTGGTGTTCCGGAATCACGCAGCGATGCGCCGCTCCGGCCATAGTGGGCAGCATGGCAGTGAATCCGGCATAACGCCCGAACACTTCGAGAACCATGAAGCGCTCGTGGGAGCCAGCACTGGTGCGCAGGCTGTTGGTCATGGAAATGGTGCGCGTGACTGCGGTGCTGAAACCGATGCAGTAGTCGGTGCCGGGAACGTCATTGTCCATGGTCTTCGGGATGGCGACCACCTTCACGCCTTCCTGATAAAGGCGCACGCCATAGCTCAGCGTGTCGTCCCCGCCGATGGGAATGAGGTAGTCGATGCCGAGCCAATCCAGATTCTTCAGAACTTCTGGGGTCAGATCGTTGATCTCGGCGTTGTGAGTCGACCGCAGGTGAGCCGGCACGCTGGCCTTCTTCACCTTACTGGGGTTGGTGCGTGAGGTGTGCAAGAACGTGCCACCGGTACGCCCGGCGCGGTTGACCAAATCCTCGGACAAAATCTGGAAGTTCTCGCTATTGTCGTAATCCTTGTCGCGGACCATGTCGACCAACCCGGCCCATCCCCGGCGAATGCCAATCACCTGGCAACCTTCGCGCACCGCCCGGATGGTTACGGCGCGGATGGCGGGGTTCAGGCCGGGTACGTCGCCACCGCCAGTGAGAATTCCGATTACACCCTTCTTTGTTTTCACGTTTGTCGTCCTGTGCGTTCTAAGATGTTGAATCAGAGCTGATGTAATTGTGACAGATTTTCGACCAACGTTGACGACTGCTCAATAAAAATTGGTGCGCTTTAGTGATAACCTTGGCTTTCGTTGTGCGCAGTAATGTGCTGCGCTTTCCTTTTCCAGAGGTTGGGAGTTCGTTAGTCGAAGGTTCCCCAAATCCGCATGAACGAAGCTTACCAACGCCTCGCGCCCTGGATGGTTTCCCTGTGCGAAGCGATCCTGGTAATCGCTGTTCTGATTGTTTCTTTCGCACGCGCGCGCCCAGATCGCGTGCCTCCGTTTGCATCGCTGGCCATGTTTTTTCGTCGTCTGGCTAGCCGTCGGCTTTTGGCCGCATTCTCCGTGGGAGCCTCGGTGCTGATCCTGCGGGCGGCATTGATCCCGCTGCTGGGCGTCCCGGCGCCGCACTGGAACGATGAGTTCAGCTTCCTTCTGGCCGGCGACACTTTCGCCCACGGCCGCCTCACCAATCCCACTCACCCCATGTGGGTCTATTTTGAAAACTTCCACATGATTCAACAGCCCACGTATATCTCTATGTATCCCCCGGCTCAAGGACTGGTGCTGGCAGCGGGGCAGTTGCTGGGGCAGCCATGGATTGGGCAGTGGCTGATCACTGGCCTGATGTGCGCGGCTTTATGCTGGGCTCTGCAAGGCTGGCTGCCCCCGGGATGGGCGCTGCTCGGCGCCGTGCTGGCCGCGCTGCGCCTGGGAATTCTGAGCTACTGGATGAATAGTTATTTCGCCGCTTCGATCACGGCATTGGGCGGATCCCTCGTTCTCGGCTCCCTGCCGCGGATGCGCCGGCATCCCCGCGCCCGCTATGCCGCCGTGATGGCAGTTGGATTGGCTATTCTTGCCAACAGTCGTCCTTACGAGGGGTTGGTATATAGCCTGCCCTTCGCTGTGGCGATGGTGTGGTGGCTGGGCGGTTCACGGCGTCCATCTCTTCGCGTTGCGCTTGTCCGGATCATCTTGCCGCTCGTGCTCCTGCTAGCCTTGGCAGGCGTTGGCACCGGCTATTATTATTACCGAACCACTGGCGATCCGTTTCGCATGACCTATCAGGTCGATCGCGAGACCTATGCCATGGCGCCCTATTTCCTCTGGCAAGCGCCGCGGTCCGAACCCATTTATCGCCATCCGGTGATGCGCGACTTCTATCGCTGGGAACTCAGCGCGTTTGAGCAGAGTCGGACTGTTATGGGCTTCATGCGGAGCAGCGCAGAGAAATTCCTCAAGTGGTGGCAGCTCTATCTGGGGCCAGCCCTGACTCTGCCGCTCCTTGCCCTGCCGTGGGCGGTGTTCGACCGCAAATTGCGGCTGCCCTTGCTGGTGCTGCTCTTCATGTTTCTGGGTTTCTCGGTTCAGACCTGGACGCTGCCCCACTACTTCGCGCCCGCGACCGCTGTTCTATATCTGGTCGTGATCCAGTGCATGCGTCACCTGCGCCTGTGGCGCTGGCGAAACCTGCCGTTGGGAGCTTCGCTCGTCTCAGTCATACCATTGGTTCTGTGCGCCCTCATCGTCCTGCGCCTGACCGCGGTCGCCGCCCATGCTGCAATCGAACCTAGATGGCCTCGTGGCAATCTTGACCGCGTGCACGTGTTACGCGACCTTGCGCAAATGCCCGGCAAGCAACTGGTTGTCGTGAACTACGGGCCGCATCATGATTTCGATTGGGAGTGGGTTTGGAACAATGCCGACATCGACAGTTCCAAGATCGTGTGGGCGCGTGACATGGGCGAGGCCGGAGACCGGGAACTGCTCGATTATTTCAAGGATCGTACGGTTTGGCGGATGAATGGCGACGATTTGCCGCCCAGGCTGAACCCCTACCGGAATACGGACCCACCTAGGTGATTTATCCTTCCCTTCAGGATTGCGAAAGGCAGCGAATCGAGACGCTACTGGGAAATGAAATAACTTGCAAACCATCAAACGAATTGCGGCTTGCCCGTGGGTGATTTTCGGAGCGGCGTCCGTCACCCGGTTGGCCAGTGCTGCGTACATCCTCTCCAAATACTCCGGGCCTAAACTGCTGTTTGTGGGGAACGAGCCGTCACATATTGCCGCGTCTTTAGCCTCTGGCCTCGGTTTTTCGGCGCCTTATGGCAACGTGCCGATTGCGCCGACCGCCCAGCAATCTCCTTTATATCCGTTTATCTTAGCTGGGATTTTCAAGCTGTTCGGAGTTTACACAGTGGAATCGGCGTGGATAGGAGTACTAATCAATGTGCTGGCCGGTGCTCTAACCGCGGTGTTGCTTTACTACGTGGGCAGACTGCACTTCGGCGAAGCAGTTGGCATTCTGGCGGCATGGCTCTGGGTGCTTCCCTGGATGTACAGACTGAGCACATTCACTGTGAGCCTGACGAACGCTTATCTGGCGGCCTTGGGCCTTACCGCTCTGTTCTTGTGGGTTCCGAAAAACCTCGAAAGCAAACTGAGTTGGTTCTTCCTTGGTGTCTACTCCGGTCTCCTTGTCCTTCTTCAGCCGGCCCTTTTAAGCGTTGTCCTGGTCTACGGAGCCTGGCTCGCGTTGCCCAAGGCACGCTCGCCACGAATGTCGATTGCGATGGCCGGACTTCTTCTGGTCATAGCGCCGTGGACCATAAGAAACTACCTGACCTTTGGACGCCTCATTCTTGTGCGCGACAATTTTGGCATGGAACTTTGGCTCGGGAATCGGCCTGGAATGAATGGAACCGTCGACTTTAGCGGCGACTTTCCCGACCACGATCCCAGCGACTATGCACGGCTCGGCGAACTCCCTTTCATGGATGCAAAATTTGCCGAAGCCAGGAAGGTCATCAAGAGCGACCCCGCTGGCTTCGCCGCACGCAGCCTCCGCCGCGCGGTGGAATTTTGGTACCTTCCCTATCCCTTTCCGTGGGTTTTAATCCGGATCTTTGGATGGCTCGGAGCGGCCCTGGCACTATGGAAAAACAGAAAGGGATGGGTCTGGCTCATCATGCTGGCGGCTTTTCCCGTGGTCTATTACGTCACCCACAACTTTCCAACCTACCGTCACCCAATAGATCCGCTCGTAACCTTGCTGGCGGCATATTTCATCGTCTCTTGCACCGCTAAAGCAAGCGCTGCATCAGCGCTAAATAGCACCTGGAAGAAAAACTCCGCATAAAGGTGCTCGGACGACGCGCGCCGACGAGAGGCTCGATCGTGGGGCCTAAGGATCCACCGCCAGCGGCTCGAACCGGCGAAGAAACCGCTCCAGGGCCAGAGACAGAACCGTCGATGCCAAAGCGCATCCCCACGGTACGGCGACCGACAGAAGGAAGAAGTCCGAACCGTAACGCAGAAGTCCTAGCCAGATCAGCGTCAAACTCATTGCCCCCGCAAACACGGCGTAGCGCGTGGTTGCTTGAACGGGCGTCCACAGCGCCTGCACGGCAACCGCGAACGGCAAAGCAACCACCAAGTCAGCCAGATAATGTTCACCGGTTCCCAGGGTGTCGACGATCATCAGGAGAACGTAGGTTAGGGCTAATCCACGCCAGACCCGCGAGAACCGGCGGCAATTGAACCACAAGAGCAGCGCCCATGCCATGTGTAAGGACGGCATCGCGTTGCGCGGCACCGCAATGGCCAGCGGGATGGGGTGCGGGCGCATTTGCCCGAGTGTGGCAAACGGGTGAGGAGAATTGAGGAACGTCGCCCCAGCCACATAGATCGGCCCGGTCGCGGGAAAGACGAAATATAGCAAGTAGCCGAGCAAACCAGCGGAAGCGACGATTCCCAGCGGTTTCCATGGCGACCCTCGTTTTAGATATCCGGCGCAGACCAACGCGATCACCAGCGGAAGAGCAAAATAAGTTTCTCGCCCCAGGTCCGCAAACAGCTTGTAACGGGAAAAGAATCGTCCCAACAAGAAGCTGGGCTGAAAACCCAGACTGCCGTCAAACACGTATAAATAAGAGTCCAGCACCCGCGAGCGAGCGACCGTAAGATTCAACGCAACCAGAGAGGCCAGTACAAACAGCACGATCCCGAGCGGTAGAAGCCAAATCTTGCGCAAATCCCGGCCCTCTTGGGGACTCGCCCATATCCTTCTTAAACCTAAGACCACCAGCGAGCCACGCCCAAGCATGCCCGCATACAGGTTCACGGAGGGAGCGGCGATATTTGCGCTTCGCGGGAAGAAAGCGTGGCACAGACTGAAGCCCAAGGCCGCAACGACGGCCGCGATCCATGCTTCAGTTCCCGAATCAGCCATGAACAAGAAGACGACTGCGCTCGCGAAGGCGTAATTCACAAATGGCTGATCGAAGTTCGGAGCAATCGCGGTGTACGCGGCAACCAACACGACGAACACTGACCACGGGATCTGCGCGGGATGCCGGGGAACGAGGCCGATGCCAGAAATGCTATTGGTCAACTTGATTTTCGGGAATGGCGTGTTGGAGATCAAGTATATCGCGAGGTCGAAGGCCGCACCCTGCTTCCACGCACCGGCCACGGAATCTGCCTTGCTGAGTTTGTGAATTCGGTATGATGGGCAGCTCATGACCCTGGCGAAAATCGCTTCCGGGCTGACCCCGAAGCGCCTGCGCGCACACGGGACCATCCTCGCCCTCTGCCTATGGTCCGTCTACCTGTGGAATATGGCCACGCCCGGCCTCTTTGACCGTGGCCGCAACCTCAAAGGCACTGACTTTCTTCATTTCTACACTCTGGGCTCGCTCGCTCTCGCTCATCGCGGCGCCGATTTGTACAACCTGCCAGCGCAATCCGAACTCGCGGCCCAACGCGTCCCGGCGGCCGCTGGCATCCGTTATCTGCCGCTTTATCCGCCGCAGGTCTCAATCTTTTTTGCGCCTTTTGCACATCTTTCCTATCCCGTAGCTCTTATCCTCTGGCTCACCTTGAACGCTATTACTTACGGCCTGTGTTGCTATGCCGTCTGGCGCGTTTGCCCGAACCTGCGTAACCACAAACTCACGGTCGGGATTCTCGCTCTGGCCTTCCCTGCCTTCTGGCACCTCATCGCCTGGGGACAAACATCCGCTCTCGCTCTCGCCTGTTTCACTCTGGCCTTCTTCGCCCTGCGCGCCGAGCGCGAATTCCTCGCTGGCTTGGCGTTCGGATGCCTCATCTTCAAGCCGCAACTGGGCCTTGCAACCGCTGTAATCTTCGTTGACTCGCGCCGATGGAAGGTTATTGCCGGCGCAGTGCTCTCAGCTTCGGCTCAACTGGCTGCCGCATGGGCCTACTACGGCCCCGGTCCGCTCCGCGCCTGGATCCAAGCGCTCTCTAGGCTGCCGAGCACGCTCCCGCTTCTCGAACCAAAGCCTTACCAAACTCATTCTCTTCTCAGCTTTTGGACGATGCTTCTGCCCTGGCCGCGCGTTGCGGTGGCGCTCTACATCCTCGCTGCCATTCTGACGCTCGCGCTCGCCGCCCGCTGTTGGCAAGCTCGGCTTTCGTTGTCCCTGCGTTATTCCGTTCTGCTGCTGGCCACGGTCCTCGTGGCCCCGCATCTGACGGTCTACGACCTCGTCATCCTCGCGCCCGCGTTCCTTCTACTTTCGGACTGGTGCATCGCGCACCCCGACGCGGTTGCCACCGCGCGTCTCAAACTCCTGCTCTACTTCGCCTACGCCTTGCCGCTCCTGGGCCCACTCGCCCGCTGGACGCACTTACAGCTGACAGTCCCCGTGATGCTGGTGATACTGTACTTGGTGTCGCAGCTCTGCGAAGAATCAGCAGCAAGCCGAGCCACGGCCTGATCCGCTCTTACGATCCAAACAAGAACCGCAACGCTTCAGGAAATCGCTCCGCCCAGGCCGCCTCGTTGTGTCCGGCACCATCCTTGATCACAAGCCGCAGCCGCTGTTCGGTCAACACCGCCCGCCGCAGGATGGCCGCCAGTTCGCGCACATCGTCCACCACAGTCCGGCTCTTCTCGGCACTCCCGGCCTCGGCAGTTCCGGCCGCCAGAAATATTCGTTCCGGCCAAACCCTTACCGACCGGCTCTCCCGGATCAACTGCCGGCCCGACGCCCACAACGATGGACTCTCCAGCAGCAGCCGCCCAATCACGCCCGGCCGCGCCATCGCCGTGTACCCCGCAATCAGCGCACCCAGAGACGATCCTCCGAGCCCCGTATTTTCCGGACCAGTGGCCACCCGGTAATTCCTGCCTATAAACGGCATCACTTCCTTCATCAGAAAATCCGGATAGTACCGCCCCTGCACCCGCAGCATCACGGGATGCATCGACCGGTGCGGCATGTACTCCCGAATCCGCTCCTTGCCCGCGTTATCGATCCCAACAATAATCAGCGGTGGCACCGTGCCCTCGCGAATCAGCCGATCCGCCGTCTCATCCACCTGCCATTCCACTCCGTTGAAGGAGGTCGCCGGCTCGAACAGGTTCTGTCCGTCATTCAGATAAAACACTGGATAATGCCGTCCAGCATTCTCCGCATCGTCGTACCCCGGCGGCAGCCACACCCGCAAGAAGCGGGTATTCCGGAAGACGCGGCTTCGAAACTGGTGCAGCCGCAGATCTCCGGTCGCACCGGTGGCATGAATCGGCGCAGGAACCGCCTCTGCTTCATTCTTATTTTTCTGGATTTTTCCCATCAGAAGACTACTTCGTCGGAGCGCCGCTTCTATGTCCTGGCTTTTAACACTCCCGCCAGCACTGCAATCATCGCGATCAGACCCAGCGAACTCAAACACAGCGCGCACCAGGTCTCCAGCACATACCCCTCGACGTAAGTCAGATAAAGCGCAAAGGCCAACCCCGCCAATGCCGCCACCAGCAAGCGCAACGGCGTCTCGGCCCGCGAACGATACACAGTCGCGAGTGTCAGCAGCGCTCCGTACCCCGCCATCCCAATCCCTGCTACCGGAATTCCCATTACCCTCGAATACTCACTCCGGTTGACAATGTCGCAGTTAAAACTCTGGCCAATGTCGCAGAACGTCGTCGCCGATTTCGCATAGTGCCGCTCCAAAGACACCGCGGACACAACAACTCCCGCCACTGCCAAAACCGCAATCGCCAGGAATAAAGCACGGTTGGGGTTAGTGAAGGTTGCCTGATCTCCTGTCGCGTTCACGGCAAACTGCACCCAGTCTTGTCGCCAAGCTCTTCCAGCGGGAAAACCCCTTCTACCAGCGGATTCGTCCCAAACTGCCAGCTCGGGAAATGCTGCACTCCAGCCGCCTTGCACGCGGCTGCTATCTCCCGAGAACCTTTAATCGCGCATTCCACATAATTCACGTAGCGGAACGATCTCCCGAACATTTCTTTTTGATCGGCGCAGTGTGGACACCAATAGGCTCCATACATCTTCGCCTGCCTGGCCGTCAGACACTTCGCAAACGCATCGTAGCGGCGCTCGTTGCGGTACCGGAAACCGGCATAAGCTAACACCAGTACCACCACAATCCCGCCCCAAATCAGTTTGTCCCGGAACCCCTGACTCGCCTCTGGCACGCCCACGCGCTCCTCCCGCCGCTTTCGCCGCTCTACCGACATGATTCCCTCGTGCTTCGATTTCAATTCTTATATCACGGGCTCAAGCCGCAACGTTCAACGCCCCCGGCAGCACATCCAATTCTTGGCAATGGAGCGTCAACACTTCCCCGTCCACCATCACATCGACGGGCTCGACTAAATCGAACTCCACACGCTTCACCGCTTTCCGCTCCGCCAGGGGATGCTCAATATGGGTGCCGTCATAAAGTCGCGGCAGATTCCGCATCAGCCCCAGCCTTCCAATCGCGCCCCAACGGACATATTCAATCATCCCACTGTTGACCTCAGCTTTCGGCGCAATCATCATCGTCCCCCCGGTAAACTTGCTGTTATTGAATGTGAGGAACAGACAACGCCGCCGGTCAAACTCGGTTTCCCCGTCCACCCGCACTGGAAACGGCCTTCTTTGCAATCGCGCCAGCCCCAGAAATATCGAAATCACGTATCCCAACTCCCCCTGCCGGCTGAAACGCCGCGCCCGCAGAGTCGCCACATCCGCCGGAAACCCCACACTCAGCAGATTGATGTAATGGATCACTCCCCCCCGGTGCCGCAAACGCAGCACATCGCAGGATTGCGTTCGCCCAGCAATCAGTGACTTGATCGCGTGCTCCACGCCCCGGTCGCTGAAATCACGCAGAAAAGAATTCCCCGTCCCCAAAGGCAAGAACCCCAGTGTGGGGCGGGCGCCCTCGCCCGCCTTGCCGATGTTGGAACGACTGTCTGAGATCGCCTCCGGAAAAAGCCCGTTCACCACTTCATACGAAGTTCCATCCCCACCCACGGCGATAAACCGCCGCCGTCCCCGTTCGTAAGCCTCGCGCGCAATGCGCGTAGCATCCCCACAGCCCTGCGTCTCTGCCACATCAATCACAACCCCGCCCGCTCGAAGCCGCTCCAGCGCTGGACCCAGCATCTTCCGGCTGCGCCCGCCGCCTGCAGCGGGATTCACGATGGCGAGATACGACGCCGGCCCATTCACAGCCCGACCACCGCCGCCCGCTCCACCGTCTTTCCCAGTTCTTCCGCCAAGGAATGCCGCTTGATCTTCATCGACGCCGTTCGCGGAAAATCTTTCTCCCAGATCACATACCCGCCCACGCGTTTGAAATCCGGCAGCCGCCGGTTGCGAGTCGCGACCTCCCCCAGCAGCGCGCTGTCGAAGATCTGATTCTGTTCCAGCCGCAACGCCATCACCAGCATCTCCCGCCCCAGTTCCTTTTGCGGCCAAACATAGTTCGCCGCGAACACACAGTACTCCTTCACCGGAAGCCCGTCGAAAACCGTCTCAATATCCTCGGGATAAATATTCTTTCCGCCTTCGGTGACGATCATGTTCTTCTTCCGCCCGAAAAGTTGCAGATGGCCGCTCTTGTCAAATCGCCCCAAATCGCCCGTCAGCAGCCAGCCTTCGACGATTGTCTCCAGTGTTAACTCGGCATCGTCCAGATAATGCGACATCACGGTCTTGCTGCGCGCCGCAATTTCTCCAATTCCTTCCTCGTTGGGACTAAGCACCCGCAACTCCACTCCGGGCAGCGGCTTGCCCACGGTATCCGCGCGAAACGGCTTCAGATCGTTTACCGTAAGCACCGTCCCCGCCTCCGTCAGCCCGTAACCATTCGCCACCGGAATCCCCAGGTCATAAAAAAACTGCATCGCCGTCGGTTCCATGAACGCCCCGCCCGTGAAGATCGTCAGCAATTCTCCGCCAAATGCCCGATGGACCTGTGGCAGCAGCGCCCGGCTGACTTTAAGGCTCGGCTTACTCCGCGTCAGCATCTTGTTCAGCCCAATCATCCGATTCAGAATTGCTCGCTTCCACCCCGGCAACTCGTCAAACTTCGCCCGCAGCCCACGTTCCAGGTTCTTCACGATCATCGGCACCAAAGCCACGTAAGTGATCCGGTAGCGCACAAACGCATCCCGCACAAACTCCGGACGCAGCGTTCGCAAATGCACCACACACGCCCCGCACACGAACGGCCCGATGAATCCCACCATGAAATCGATGGCGTGATTCGTCGGCAGAATGCTCAAATACCGCACCCCCGGCCAGAATGGATACCATGCCGTCAGCGCGCGGCACTGCTCGAGATAATTCTCGTGCGTCAGCACGCATCCCTTCGGCCTGCCTCCCGTCCCCGACGAATACACGACGCAGGCCACATCTTCCCGCTGCCGCATCACAAAATCCGGCGCACCCTTGCGCTTGAAATCCTCCCAGCGGAACCCTCCGGCCAGATCCGCTCCCAGCGGCGCTTCCGTCACTAGCACCAACTTCGTCTTGATGTTATGAAACTCCGGTGACTGCATGATCGCCCGCCAGAGGTAATACTCGACCACCAGAATCTTCGCTTTCGAGTGCTCCAGCAGTTCTAACTGCTCGGCCGCAGTGAGCTTGTAATCCAGAGGAACCAGCACTCCGCCGGTGTAGAAAATCGCATACGCCGAGATCAGCCACTTCGACTGATTTGTCATCAGGATCGCGGCGCGATCCCCCGCATCAAACTCCGCATCCTCCAGCGCCCGCGCCAGGGGCAGGCTGATTTCCTTGAAATCGGAGTAGGTGAGCCGAACTTTCTCCCGCTCGCGGTCGGCTTCAATCAGGCAGGTCTCGCCCCCAAAGCGCTCCATCGCATCGCGCAACGCCGCGCCCAGACAACTATATTTTTGGAGATCGAGCATTAAAGACTTATTTCACCACAGAGGCACGGAGACACGGAGAATACCATGTTTATGAATTGATTACCTGCATGAGCTGATGGCGAAATCGAAGTCGTGAACTCGCTAGAGTCGCGCCTGAATCTTGCCCGCCAGGGTCCGAAAATCGGAAACTCCCTGCAGTTCATAGTCCGGAAGCTCCACCCGAAAATGATTCTCCAGCTTGGTCAGCAAATCGAGTGTCTGCAAGCTGTCGATCCCCAGGGTCTTGAAAAAATCGTCGTCGGGAGCAAGTTTGTCCCGCGGCACCTTGAAGTGCGCCGCCGCAAGATCCAGGATTTCGTCCAGCGTCTGTTCAGCAGTGTTCATAAATGCGTTCTGTCATCCCGAACGAAGCGCTCTGTCATGCTGAGCGACTTTGTCATCCTGAGCGAAGCGAAGGATCTCCATCTCCGCGGCACTCGCTATTCTGTGCCGCCCGCCGGCTCTACGGCAAATACGGCTGCGCATCCGTACTCTCGACAAACTTCTTCAACCCAGCCTGCATCGCCGGACGAGCAAAGAGTTCACAGAAAATATCGATCTCCCGGCGTAACTCTTCCTGAGGAATCGGCTTGATGAACTTCTTGGCCGCCGCCGCCGTAGCGCGATCAAACTTTCCCAACTGCGCTGCCATAGCCCGCGCCGCCCGCAAAGCCTCGCCTTCGCCCACCACTTGGCTCACCAGTCCGATCTGCTGCGCCTTGGTTGCGCCAATGCTGCGCCCCGTCAGCAACAGATCCCGCACCACCGCATTCCCTAAATCCCGCTTCAGGCGCGGAATCCCGCCGAACCCCGGAATCAACCCCAGCCTGAGTTCAGGAAAACAAAACCGCGCCATCTTGTCGGCAATAATCAAATCGCAAGCCAGCGCCAGCTCGAACCCTCCGCCAAACGTCACTCCATGTACCGCCGCAATCGTAGTCAAGGGCGCCGCATCGATCAGATTCAACACGCGGTGAATGCGCTCCAGAAAGTCCCGTACTCCCTTCACCGCTTCAGCCTTCTCCATCGCCTGCGAGCGCTGATACAGCTCACGCAAATCGGCCCCCGCGCAAAACCCCGGCTTCAGCTCGCTATAAATAATGAGAGCATGTGCCTCCGTTTGCAGGCTCTCCAAAGCGAGAGCGAATTTCTCGAACTCCTGAAGCGACGCCGAACCCAGTTCGTTACAAGGCTCCCGATGCAACGCCAGTTCGATCACGCCACCGGCAAAAGCCCAGGACATCCCGCTCCCACCGCGCCCGTCTAGCTCGGCCTTCCCTTCGTGCACCATAGCGTCCTTGGTTCCCAACATTCCTGGCCCTCGCTAGACCGCTTGCTTCACCCGGTACATTTCTTCAATCTCATTCTTCATCCGCGCCGCGATCACATCGCGCTTCAGCTTCCCGTTCACCGTCAACGTGCCGCTGTCTATCGAAAACGCTTCCTTGTGCACAACAAACGCCCGCACCTGTTTGTAGTGTGGCAGTTCGGGATTCACTAGATCCAGGGCGGCTTGCACATGCTCCACCGTTACGTTCCCGGTCACGATCCCCGACAGGTACCCACGCCCGTTCCCCACCACCACCACCTGCTGCGCCTGCGGCAGATTCTTGGCAATCGCACTTTCGATCGGCTCCGGCGAAATCTTGTGTCCCGACCCCAGCACAATCAGATTCTTGATCCTCCCCGCAACCCGCCAGTTCCCCGCAGCATTCACCTCGCCCTGATCGCCGGTGTGAAACCATCCGTCGCGCAGCGCCTCCGCCGTTTGTTCCGGCCGGCTCCAGTAACCCGGAAAGACATTCGGCCCGCGCACCAGGATCTCGTCCAGTTCGCCCAATTTCATCTCCATCCCCGGAATTGCCGGCCCCACGCGCCCCACCTCGACATGGTCGGGATCATCCATCGTGCAAATGGCCGTAGTCTCCGTCAGCCCATAAACCTGCAGCACGCGAATTCCCAGCATCATGAAGTAAAGCTGCGTCTCCTCACTAAGAGGCGCCGACCCGCAAATCAGTGCCTTCAGATTTCGCCCAATCATCTTCTTCCTGATCGCGGGAAACACCAGGGTATTCGCCAGACCAAGCCACGCCGCATCTCCCGTTCGTGGCCGTCCATCCTGCCGCCGCGCCCACGCGCCTTTAGCCCGCGAATAAATCGCCTGCGCCACTCCGCCAGTCTGCCAGAGTTGTTCGTCCACCGCCCGCCGCATCCGCTCCAGCAACTGCGGCACATTCAGAAAATAATCCGGGGCCACAGTCCTCATGTCATTAGCGATCTTCGCCAGATCTGTATTGATCGTGACCAGACTTCGTCGCTTCAGGAAAGTCAACAGCGCAATCCACGAGGCGGCAAACGTGAAAGGCAAATAATGAAAGATGCGATCCTGCTCCGTAGAACCCAACATCAATTGTTGCAGGCGCTCCGCAGTTCGATCCAGCATAAAGCCCACATTGGCCGCCGTCAGCACCACGCCCTTGGCTTCCCCCGAAGTCCCGGACGTATAAATAATCGTTACCGGATCGTCTTTCCCCACCTGCGGCCGCTCCAACCGCACTCCATCCACCCCCGCAAAAATCTCGTCAAACAAGAACTGCGGCGGAGCCTCAGGCCAAATCTGCGCCATCCCGTCCCGCAACGTCGCATCCCCGCAGCACACCAACGACGGAGTCGAGTCCTTCATCATCGCCACCAACTCCGCCGGCGACTGCCGCGAGTACAGCGGCACCACGATCAACCCCTCAGCCATGAGCGCCAGATCCATAGCGACCCAGCGAATGCTGTTCGCGGCCAGCAACCCGCACCGGTCGCCCTTTTTCAGCCGCTTCGAAGCAAGAAAAGTTCTCGCCTTGCGCACCAACTCCAGCAACTCGCTCCCGGTCACGCCCGTGACTTCGCCCTCGCGAATCTCAGCAAGAATCCGGGTGTCCGCAGCTGCCTGCAGCTGCGAAAAGATCTCTGCGATGAATGGAATCATTGTGCTCAAGATGTGGATTGCAAGACCGCACGCACCAAGAACCTCAAAACCTAGCTATACGCCGCCACCAACTCCCGCAGCCCCTGCCCCATCGGCGGCAAGTAATCCTCCCAACTCCATTCGCCGCGGCGCGTCTCGAATTCCGGATACCTTCGCTGCACTTCCTCTTCAAAATAAACACCCATACGCGCCATCACCTTCAAATTCTTCACCACCGTTTGTGCAATCCCGGTCGCAATCGCCTCGCCTTCGCAGCTAAGCTTCTCCAGCGCCGCCAGCAGTTTTCCCTCAAGCTCCGGATCGTCCACCGTCATCAGCAAATCCTGATGCCCGCGCTCCCGCATCAAGTTCCGGATGCGCTCATCCATCGTGATCCCCGCCGATGGCACCAGCCCCGGCATCGAGGTCACAATCCCGTGATACCGCGACGACGCCATCATGTGACACGCCCGCAGAATGCTCACCAGTTCGTACATGTTGTAATCGTCCGAGGTCAGCACCGGCACTCCGCCCAGCTTCTCTGAGATGCGGTTCGCCGGACGAGCATCCAGCCGTTCCGTCGCCGCCAGGATCACGAAAACTGTCTTCTTCTTGCGAAACGCATCCACTGCATTCGCAATCGCCGTCCAGTATTTCTGATAAGCCTGCTCCGCCGCCGGCCCCGCGGTATGAAAATACGGCCCGCGGTAGTGGCTGTCCTTGTAAGCCCCCGCCACGCTGTGCAACGCCAGCTTCGCTACCGAAGCCCTCACCGGCCATTCAAACGGATTAATCGGGCACACCACCAGCACCGGCATCCGTCCATCCCAGCCAACTTTCTTCAGCACACTCTGCCCATACTCTGCCGGCCGCGGCTCAAACGTCCAAGCTGTATCGGTCCCCAGCTCCGTAGGCACGCCCAGCTCGCGCAACACCGTCCGCGACTCCTCGTTCCGTGTAATCACAAATGAATTCTTGCAATACCGTCCGCACATCTTCGCCACCACCGGATCCATGTGTCCGGCTTCCGCGCCATATCCCACGGACAATTTATTCTGCACCGCCGCAATTCCCAGTGACCCAATCATCATCGTGGTCAGCGCATTGGCGAACTTGCTCTTGAACATCGACCCCTCGCACGCCACCACGCCATCGTGCCGCGGCACTTCGTTGGCCAGGAACGGCGGAAATATATCCGGCAGATGCACCTGCTTCGTGCCTTCGAAATATCCGCGCGAGAACTCGAAATTCTGGCTCATCACGCTGAACTCCACCCGCTCCGCGCCCAGAATGTGTCGGATCTGCCGCAGCATCTCCTCCACCCGCACATCCGATCCCATATTCCGCGTGCCGTTGTAGCCCGCAAACAACAGTTTCAGCTTCTCCCCCGGCTGCCAGCGTTTGCCCTCGCCCAGCATCCATCCCGCCTTGGCTCTCTCAATCGAACCGCTGACCCAAGCTTCCAGAATAAAGTCCATCATGCCGCCGTCCCTCCCGCCGCCACCGGCCAGGGCCGGTATTTATACGCAAAATCATTCTCGCGGCTGAACTTCAACAACGGGTAGCAATATTCGGAAAACGGAACCGGCTTTTTCCCCAGTTCTTTCGTCACTCGCACATTATCGAACACCGTATTCCACACCAGATAAGGCATGAACACCTTCATCAGCGACGCGCCTTTCCCAATCGCCCCCTTGCGGTTCGCCAGAAAATTCACCGACCCCGCAAACGGACGCTCCACCGCTGGCACAAACACCGGTGCGCGTTTGTTCTGCGCCGCCGCCAGCGCCTTCGTGATCTCGCGAAAAGTCTGCGACCCAACTCCCGACGAAAGGTGATAGGTATCGTGCTCTGGACGATCCTTCTGATGCAGCGTCGCAATCGCCTCCGCCACAAAATCCACATTCACAATGTCGATCCTGTCCGAGGGGCGAAACGGCAGCACCGGCAGCCCAGCCAGAAAAACAAAAGCCTTCACCATGTCGAACTGCGTGGTCTCCGCGCAGCGGCTGTCGCCCAGCACAATACTCGGCCGGAAGATTGTCTTCGGCGTCTCCGGCAGCAACACTCGCATCATGTGCTCGCAGAATTTCTTCGTCCGCGCATACGGATCGTAATCCGACCGCTCCCAATCAATCGATCGGTCCTCAGTTACGACCTCATCTTGACGTTTCCCCGCCACCGCCACCGTGCTCACCTGGCTGAAGCGCCTCAAACCGTGATAATGCTCAGCCTGCCGCGCCAGCGTCAGCACTTCCAGCGTGCCTCGCAAATTCACGTTCAGGCAGCTCTTCTCCGATTTCCGGTTCAGCGACGCGGCGCAGTGAATCACCGAATCTGTGGTGTGCACCAGTCGGTCATATTCGTCGCGATCCAGCCCAAAGGCGGGCGCCGTCAAATCCCCACGGAAAACCCGCACTCGCGTCTGCAAATACTCATAGAACTGCGGAAACTCCAGATGCAACTGCAGCGCCTGCCACAACCGCCCTTGCGCCGCGCCCGCATCCCGCGCCCGCACCAATACATTCAGCGCCGCGCCATGATCGCGCAGCAGATTTGCCGCCACATGCGCCCCAATGTATCCCGTCGATCCCGTAAGAAATATCGCCATTCACAATCCGTTTCCTGTCATCTTGAGCGAAGCATGCCGGAGAGCGAAGCGAATCGGCATGCGCAGTCGAAATATCCCTCTACGTCCACGCAACTGGCGGCCGAACCCTACGTCCCCGTCTTCACCGTCTCCCCATTCACCAAACTCCGCGCCGGACGCGCCTCCAGCGGCCGTCCCTCGATCAGAGGATAAGTCCACCGCCGCAACGCCGGAATATGCACATTGATCCAGTAATCCCACCAGTCCAGCAACCGCGCCTTGTATCCAAATTCCTCCTGCTCGTCTTCGACCAGCGCGTGCGAGAGTTTCTCCACGTTATCCGCGGCGAAATCATGCTCGTTGAACAGGATAAACGGCTCGAACAGTTCAATCAGTTTCTCCACCCGCTCCAGATTTCTCTCAGCCCTGGCCAGCGGCGTCTTCTTCAGCGGCAACGGCGACATCACCCGCTGAATCGACTTCACAATCGCTTTCTGCGCCGGCGCCGACATCCTCTGATACCGCGTCTTCGAAACCGGAATCGCATCGAACCGCAGCCGCAGCCACGACTCCAGCCCCTCCTGAGCCCGGTAATGCTTGCGATGCCCCAGCGAGGTCAGCTCAATCGACCGCCCCATATCGCAAGGATTCGTCACCGAGGTCGCCAACTGATAAAGCGAATCATGCCGCCGCTCCACAATCGCCGCCGCAATCAGCGTCATCCCAGCACACACCGCGTCCACCGGAATAATATCCAGCCGCTTGCTCTCATTTGACGGCAGCTGCCGGAAGTAGGTCCCCAGCAAATAAGACAACGACGCCGACGTATTGATCCCTTCATTCCACCCCACAAACGGCTTCGCCACCGAGGTCTCCACAATCGCCGGACGCACCACCGCAATCGGCAACCCCGCTCCATGCTTCACAATCAGCGATTCCGCCAGGCTTTTGGTCAGCGTGTAAGTATTCGGCCAGCCCAGCTCCTTCGCACGTCGCGTCCCCGCCTCAGTCAAGTAAGTCTTTAACCACCGGATCCGGTTCTTGCGGATCTGATTGTCCAAAGCTGCGCCCTGCAGTCCCTTCGCCGCATGTTCCTTCGCCAGGGATTGCATCTTCAACCCGGCCGTCACTTCTTCACCCTCGGCCTGCGCCTCCGCCTGCGCGATCACTTCATGCAGCACACGCCACTCCCGCTCGGCATCAAAGTCCGGAACACCGTGCGGCGTGTAATTCGGAATCAGCTTCTCCGTAACCCGCCCATCCCGCTCACCCGCCACATAACACGTCGACAAATGCAGCAGCCCGGCGTGCTCGGTTCTCCGCACAAATTCCAGGATGTTCATCGCCGCATCTGTATTGGTCGTGAGCGCATCCCGCAAGTCCGGATTGAAATCCGTCAATCCCGAACTATTGACAACCAGGTCAAGATTCCTCTGCAGCCGTGACGCCGTCTCCGCATCCAGACCCAACTCGGCCTGCGTGACGTCTCCTTCCACCACTTCGACCTTCTCCCGCAAATACTCCGCGAAGCCCGTCCCATACCTCTCAAACAGCGGATCGAACACCGGCGATTCTTCCACGATCTTTTCAAACCGGCGCTGCGCCGGATTCGATTTCTGCCGCCGGATCAGCAAATAAATCTTCCCAATCTTCGGCAAGTCCAGCAGCGTATTCGCCAGCCAGACTTTCCCAATAAACCCGGTCACGCCGATCAGCATCACATGTTTGCCCGCCAGCGCCCGCCGCACCGAAAATCCCGCTTCTTGCCTCTGCCCGTCGAAATGCACAATCGGACGTTCCTGCGCCACTGATTCCCGCTCCGACGGAATCACCGCCGCCCGCAATTGCTCCAAACTAATATCCAGCTGCCGCGCCAGCGTCTTCGGCGCCCGCCGCCCATCGGGACTCTGCTCCTGGATCCGCGCGAATGCTCCCCGCGGCCGGATCACCGGCTCCAGCAACCGTCCCGTCGCGGTTCCATCGCGAAATTCCAGCCGGTTCGCCACCACTCGCTTCACTCCAAGATGCTGCGCCAGCGGCTTCATCACATGCTCCAGCGCCTGGCTCACCAGCACCACGTCGGCTCCGCCGCGAACCAGTTCCCGCACCCGCTCGGCCCCCGGCGTTTTTAGTTCCGGCTTCAATTTGTATTGGAAGTATTCTTCGCCCAGCAGATCCAGCCGGTCCCGCGTCACCCCCCGCAGCGTCGTGTGCACCACCCGTGTGGCAAATTTCCGGTTCGTCGAATAAAGAAACGGACGCAACGCCGCCATCAGAAAGATCAGCCCCCGCCGCCGGAACCGCTCCGTGAAGGTCTGCGCGTTCCACGTAAAGAACGCCACCGGCTCCACCACGGTAAGGTCCAGCAGGCTGCCCTCCACCCGCCAGTACACGGTGGGAGGCGCAACTCCTGGCGCTCGAGACTTGTAGGTCGAAGGTTCCAAGTGGCCTGACTATTCCAAAGTACTCTCGCCCAGACTATAGGCATACCCTAGCCCGGGCAGACGAATCCCCTATTGTAAACAATGCCGTCGTCCCCGCGAAGCCCCTTCCCAGACCGGTAGTGGTCAGTTTCGATTTCCACAGCGGACGCTTGCCACAAAGCACTCACCGCCAGCGATCACCGCGCGCGGCGACAAAATTCCGCCAAACGTAGTCCCACGGCACCACCATCAGGAAGATCACGCTCATCAGGCAGGCAAAAGTTGTGTCCCAGGTGTCTGCGTCCATGGTGTGGTTCTGCCAGGCAGGCAGCGCCACCGCGAGAAGCCATGTGGCCTTCCATGTTATTTCCCAGAACAGAAGAGGCAGCATTTTCAAGGGATAGCGCAGCCCCAGCACCGCCAGCAGCACCAGCGCGAGCAGCATGGAATTGACCACGCCATGCATCAGTTCCCAAGGCTTGTGATGAAGGAAGGCAGGAACCTTCTGCATGCCCATGCCGATGGCAATCAAGAGGTATCCGGCCCTCAGAAGATAAACTCGCCACAGCGCGATCTCTCGCGCCGGAGTTTCGTCTCGGTCCCGTGAATCGCTTTTCATTGGTATCTCCGGCGGCGTCCGTTAAGTGAGTTTATAAGAAGAGACCGCCCCAAGACCGTTTTAGTTGGATTGCTTGGGTAACGACGGAATCGTAGTTGCCTCGATAGTCAAGCGTCGCCCAACAACCGGCTCCCAATCCAAAGGCGCGTTTGACTGCGAACTGAGAACCGAGAACTGAGAACTGCCTCTTATTCATACTCCCGTAACAATCCTTCCGTATATTGCGGACTTCAGCACATCGCCACCCCATTTCACAACCTCAGGAGCATCCATGGCCACGGCATCGACGAGCGTACTAGACCACAAGCTGAACCGCTCTCCCGGCAAGATCGGCATGCTGGCTTTTGCCGTCGTGCTGGTCATAGGAGTTGGCTACGCAGGCCGCAGTCTGCTTCACGATCTTTCCTTCGTGCACAACGAGTCCATTCTCCCCTATGTGCTCCTGGGAATTGCGTTGCTGGTCGCCCTCGGTTTCGAATTCGTCAACGGATTCCACGACACCGCTAACGCCGTGGCTACGGTCATCTACACCCACTCGCTGGAGCCACACATTGCCGTCGTGTGGTCCGGCTTCTGCAATTTCCTCGGCGTAGTGGTCTCCAGCGGCGTGATAGCCTTTACCATCATTTCGCTACTGCCCGTCGAACTGATTCTGCAGGTCGGCAACAAAGCCGGATTCGCCATGGTCTTCGCCCTGCTCGTTGCCGCCATCCTATGGAACCTCGGCACATGGTGGTTTGGCCTGCCCGCCTCCAGTTCCCATACTCTCATCGGCTCGGTGATTGGCGTCGGCATCGCCAACCAGCTCATGAATGGCAGAAGCGGCACCAGCGGCGTCGACTGGGGTCAGGCCGCAAAGATCGGCTGGTCCCTCGTGCTCTCACCCATCGTAGGTTTCGGCTTGGCCGGGCTTCTCCTGCTTCTCGCCAAAGCCACCATCAAGGACCCCAAACTCTACGCAGCTCCCGAAGGCGAAGCACCGCCGCCCTTCTACATCCGCTGCCTGCTCATCCTCACCTGCACCGGCGTCAGCTTCACCCACGGCTCCAATGACGGCCAAAAAGGCATGGGTCTGATCATGCTCATCCTGATCGGCACCGTTCCCACCGCCTACGCGCTCAACCACGCCACCACCTACCAGGATTCACAGGACTTCATAGCCGTCTCGATTCAGGCAGCAGACACGCTCACGAAATATGTCAGCCCCAACGCCGTCGTGAGCGACGCCCACGATGACGTAACCAATTACATCCGCGACAAGAATTTCACCCCCAACACCATGCTCGCCCTGCGTACGCTGGTCAGCGACATCGGCAACGAAACCGCTCTCTACAAGGAGCTGAAGAACATCCCCAACGACCAAGTGCGCAACTTCCGTAACGATTTGTACGTCATCAGCGAGGCCCTGCGCCTCATGCACAAGAGTGGCAAGCCGCAGTTCTCCGATGCCGACGAAGCCGTTCTCACCAATTACAAGAACCATATCGACAAGTCGACTAAATTCATTCCCCTGTGGGTAAAGGTCGCCGTAGCCATGGCCCTCGGCTTGGGCACCATGGTCGGCTGGAAGCGCATTGTCGTAACGGTTGGAGAGAAGATTGGCAAGACCCACCTGACCTATGCTCAAGGCGCAGCGGCCGAGATCACGGCCATGCTCACCATCGGCGCCGCCGACGGCTTCGGGCTCCCGGTCAGCACCACGCACGTACTGTCTTCCGGAATCGCTGGCACCATGGCCGCCAACCACTCCGGCATCCAGTGGTCCACCATCCGCAACCTGGCCCTGGCTTGGGTCCTCACCTTGCCCGTAGCCATGATGCTCTCCGGATCTCTATTCTGGCTATTCCGCAGGACGTTCTAAGCGACGGATGTGGCAAGCCAGTCCGAATCGAATGACCTGAACCCAACCGGAAGAGGCGATGGCCTGCAAGCGCGATCGCCTGCAACCTCAGTCTCGATGCCGAGCCTCAGGCCGCGCTTCCCACCATGCAGCCCGTCGTGCAACTTCTTTTACCATGATCTTCCGCCGCCGTCGGCGCTATACTGCTGCTACTTGAAACGTCAGTGGGCCATCTGGCACCTTTTCCAAGGTCTCCCACCCGTCTATAACTAAACCCGGAAGTTTCCTCTCAGGGAGCGTTTATGAAAAAAGCGTCTTTTCTTCTAGGATTCGCTTCGCTTTTTCTGGCTGCAAGCAGTGTAATGGTTTTTGCCGAGCCTACCGCTGCCGTCGGCTCGCTCATCGCCGAACCCCGCATCGTGAATGCCATTGACGAAACCAATCTGATAGAAGTTCATGGCAGCGCCCATCCCCTGGCCCGCGCCGAATACGACCGGGGTCCGGTCCCGGAGAACTTGCCCATGCAGCACATGCTGCTGCAACTTCAGCGTGGCCCGCAAGAGGAGCGGGCGCTCCAATCCTTATTGGAACAACTTCAGAATCCCCATTCCGCGAACTATCACCACTGGCTCAACGCCGACGATTTCGGCCACAGGTTTGGGCCCGCGCAGCCCGACATTGAGATGGTCATGGCCTGGCTTCAGTCCCATGGCTTGCAAGTCAACGTGGTTTATCCCAGCGGCATGGTCATGGATATTTCAGGCACTGCCGGACAGATTCGCGATGTCTTTCACACGGAAATTCACAATTACAACCTGAAAGGCGAGACCCACATCGCCAATGCCAGCAACGTGAAGATTCCAGCGGCACTCGCCCCGGTAGTCCTGGGAGTGACGTCCTTGAATGACTTCAGGCCGCATGCGATGGTTCACAAAGCCAAACCGGCATTCGACTTTAACGTTTGCTTCACCTCGACTGACTGCGATGAGTTCTATGACATCACGCCCGCGGATTTCGCCACGATCTACAACATCAACCCGCTCCGAAGCTCAAGTAATCCCATCACCGGCAAAGGGCAGACCATCACTACGATTGAGGACAGCGACATCCAGGAAGGGGATTGGCAACGTTTTCGCGCCGTCTTTGGCCTCTCCTCCTACAGCGGCAAGTTCACCCAGGTCCATCCCAAGCCCCCATCGGGATCGAACAATTGCACCGACCCCGGCAGGAATGGAGATGAGGTGGAAGCAGCGCTCGACACCGAATGGTCGGGCGCGGTCGCTCCAGATGCGGATATCCAGTTGGCCAGTTGCGCTACTGCAGTCACAGGGTTCGGAACAGATATTGCGGCGCTGAACCTGCTGAACTCGACAACACCGCCGCCGATTCTCAGCGTCAGTTACGGCGACTGTGAAGCCTATCTCGGACCCGCCGGCAATGCCTTGTACAACAGTCTGTGGGAACAGGCTGCCACAGAGGGCGTTTCCGTCTACGTCGCGGCCGGCGATTGGGGTGCCGTAGTCTGCGATGCCGGCGAGCCTTACTCGGTTACGGGAGTCGATGTCAGCGGCTTCGCCTCCACTCCTTACAATGTCGCCGTCGGAGGCACCGATACCTCAGACTTCGTTGACGGCACCACCAGCACTTACTGGTCGTCCGCCAACGGAAAGGACGATGCATCGGTCCTTTCCTATATCCCCGAGACGACCTGGAACAACTCCTGCGCGGGCTCGGTTCTTTACCAACATTCCGGTTACTCGAGCGGAACCACCTACTGCAACAGCGCCGCTGGGGCATCTTTCTATGACGTTACTGCCGGCAGCGGCGGGCCCAGCTTCGTCTATTCGAAGCCGTCCTGGCAGTCGGGCGTTTATGGCATCCAGAACGATGGCCAGCGCGACCTTCCTGATGTTTCGCTATTCGCCTCAAACGCGTTCTGGTTTACTGGCTACCTGTTGTGCATGTCAGATACAGCCGTCGGTGGAGTTGCTTGCGACTATACGAATTCGACCGACGCACTCGATAGCACTTACGGAGGCACGTCTTTTGCTGCCCCTGAATTTGCTGGTATTCAGGCGCTGATCAACCAGAAATTGGGCAGCCAGCAAGGCAACCCAAATCCCACTCTCTATTCGCTGGCCGCGGCCGAATACGGCAGCGCCAGCAAGCCAAACCACAGCAACCTTAACGCCTGCAATGCCAGCAAGGGCAACAAAATCGGGAGCACTTGCACTTTCTACGACGTAACCAGCGGCAATATCGATGTCCCTTGCTACGGCATCAACAACTGCTACACCCCCGCCGGCGATACCTACGGCGTGCTTTCCAAGTGGCAGAAATCGCTGGGGGTCGCGTACCCGGCAGCTGCGGGGTGGGACTTCGCGACTGGACTGGGCACTGTAAATGTGACCAATTTAGTGAATGCCTGGTTTTAGTTGAATGTTGGTTTTAGTGAATGCTGGTTTTAGCGAATGTTTGGTTCTGAAAGAATGTTCTGAAAGAACCTTGCAACCGCCTCAACTCCGGCCACAACGCCGTCACAGGTTGTGGCCCGGATTCTGCTACGTTGATTCCAGGCTGTGAACTTCTTGGGTTGCTCGTCGCGAGCCGCACCGTGAGCCACGACAACCTCGGCACGTCGAATTTCTTCGAACGTCACCGAAGGAACCTGCTTGTGCCCTCAGGCAGAGGCGCCGGCAGCAGCAGCGGTTGCTCCGCGCTGTTTACGCAACTCAACCAGGAACGCGTCCGAAGAAAGCCCCGCCTGCGTCCGGAAAAGTCCCAGCAGCAAGTCTTCTGATTCACTGGACGCTGCCGAAACCTGCGCCACCTCCGGAGCTTCCGTTTCCAGCCCTTCGGGCTCCACCAGCATCTCGGGCAGCACGTCACGATTCTCCGTCAGCAGGCTCAGAAACTTTTCCAGCAACGTGCGATGCTCCGGCGTAGTTTTGGTAAACTCCACGCCCATTCCCTTGTCCGGATGCATGACGCGAACCACACCTTCGGTTCTCAGTTCCGTTCCCGCCGCTCGCATCGACAGCGTGACCCGTGTGGAAATTGGAAATGGCGAGCTGATATCAAGGTAGCAACCGCCCAAACTCAAATCCGTAAGCTGGCACCGCGCCGGCGGATCGTCCTTCTCCCCATCCGGAGAATTCACCCCAAGCCACTCCCGCAGCTGACGCGCGGCCTCCGGCGCCGGATTCTGGAAACGCAGCCCCACCTGGCTTCCCGTTCCTTCCCAGGCAAACTCCGCATCCATCTTCAGCGCTGTGCTAGACCCCGGCAGCGTAAACGACACCTGCCAGCGCCCGCGGGCTTTGTTACGGCGCCCGGGCAGGCTGACCGCCAGCCCACCTTCGCCGAGATCGTTAGTAATAACTCTGAAGTTAGCTCCCGCCTCGTTCGACATTTCCACCGGAATATGAACCGGCAGCCGCGAGTTGCGCCGCCGTTCTTTCTTCATCAGCGCTCGAGCCGCACGGAAACTCGATTTCGATCGTTCCACCGAAACCGGCTTGTAGAGAATGAAGTGTGCCCCGATCTCGAACGCCGACCGCAGCCCAACTTCGGGATCCAGAATTGCCACCGCAACCGCCCGCTTGTTGCACGGCGCGCTCCGCGCACTGCGCAGCACCGCCGCCGCTCCCGGACCAGCGCAATCCACAATGATCGCCTCAAACCGCTCCCGGGTCAGCTTCCGCAAAGCGATCTCCGAACTCGCGCACAGTTCTACTCCAATGTCCAGATCGCCCAGCGTCCGCCGTAGCACACGCACGATCTTCTCATCGGAACAAAGCAGCAGCGCCTGCAAATTCATGATGCGGTCCTAAGTCCTTCCAGCCGGGCGGTCCCATCCAGATACAGAACGGGGAATCTGCCCGGATGTCCGACAGGGGCGGAACACGGCCCTACCCCACTCTAAGCCGCTCCAAAAGCCCGATCAATAAGCCATTTGCGCCAGGCGGTTACGGGTGTAACCTACCGGCACGTGCCCTAACTCCCGTGAAAACACCCGATTCGTATCAGGGTATGCCTCTCATAGGATTCGTATCAGGGTATGCCTTCAGGCATACCGTACGCCGCGTCGTTGCTCGCGCCTTCAGGCGCCGCCCGAACCAAAGGCATCACCCCAAGGCGAGGCATGCCTAAGACCCATTAATGCAACCACTTACCACAGACAAGCTCAAGCGGCACAGTGCAAATTGTGATTGACTTCTTGAGAATATTGCCATAACATTCTGGGTCTCCGATTAGCTTTTGGTTCACTGGGATAGCTGACAAGTCCAGTTGTCCAGCACTACGCTGCCCTTTCGGTGAATCCCAATACTTTCCGGAGAATCATATAGTTAGAGAGTCTGTTGATTTCATTCCCCTTTTGTAGGAAAGGCATGTTTCATGGCCAAACGTCGCGGAAATCCAAACTGGGGCAAGCCCGAGCCCATCGGCCCCATCGTCCCCACCATCACGGAGTTTGAGCAGGTCGTGCGCGAATACAAGCTCTCCCCCGACCAGTATCTCCGGTCAACCCGTCTGCGGGAGTGGGCGCGCCGCAACAAGAATTCGAAATACATCCCCGAACCCCTGCTCGAAGCCTGGGGTTTCGAAATCGAATCCACCCTGTAACCACATATCTAAGGATTCCCAAGGGTCGCTCCCAAGCGGCCCTTTGCTTTTGTGCCGCCAGTCTGCAAGACTTCTGTCATTCCGACCGTAGCGGTGCGCTAGCGAGCGAAGTGGAGAGCCTGCCCCGAGCAAGCGAAGCGCGCCGAGGGGAACCTGCTTCTTGTGCACCGCTTCCCTGCGCTCTGTAGCATGAAGCAACAAGCCATGCTCAACCTGCTCCAAATCCCGCTCCCCGAGCTCTTCGCCGTCCTGGCCGCCATAGCCTTCGCCGCCGGCCTAAACGTTTACGCCACGGTAGCCGCGCTAGGCCTGCTAGCCCGCTTCGGACACGTCCCCCTCCCACCAGCTCTCCAACTCCTCGAAACCTGGCCCATAATCGCCGCCGCCACGGCCCTGTTCGCCATCGAATTCTTCGCCGATAAAATCCCCGCCTTCGACCTGATCTGGAGCGCCCTCCACACCTTCATCCGAGTCCCAGTAGCCGCCCTGCTAGCCTACGGAGCCACCCGCCAACTAACCCCCACAGAGCAATTGCTGGCAGCCGCCCTGGGAGCAGCCATAGCCCTGGCCGCCCACGGAGGCAAAACCGCTCTCCGCGCCGCCGTAACTCCATCCCCAGAGCCCTTCTCGAACATCACCCTAAGCCTGGCCGAAGACGCCCTGGCTATAGCCCTAACCTGGCTAGCCACCAGCCATCCCTACATAGCAGCCACAATCGCGCTGGCACTGGTAGCAGTAATAGTCCTCCTAGCCAGAGCAGTAATCCAAGCCATGCGCGCGCTTTTCCGAGGAGCAGACAACGAGTTAGCCGGACGTCAAACGTAATAGCTGAGGATCACCCCACACTTTGTCATTCCGAACCGGGCGCCAAGCCCGGTGAGGAACCTGCTTTTCCACGCGAGCCCACCACAAAAAATCCTTTACGACCCCAGACCCAAGATGGTAATCCTCCCATGGGAGAAATCCACGAATGTGCTTTTCAGCCACAGCAAACTTCGTAGGCAGCGGAGTCCTAGGCGCAGTCGGAGTAGTAACTCTAACCAAAGTAAAACACCGCCGCGAGCTCCTCTTCGCCGCGCTGCCGCTGCTATTCGCCATCCACCAATTCATCGAGGGCTTCGTCTGGCTAGGCCTCGATGGCTATCTCTCACCCGCGGTAACCCACGACATGGGCGCAGCCTTCATGCTCTACGCCCAGGGATTGCTCCCTTTCCTGCTCCCCCTAAGCGTGCTCCTGTTCGAGCCCAACCAGCAAAGCCGCCAGCGCATGCTCCCGTTCCTGATCATCGGCGGAGGCACCACGCTCTACATCCTATGGGCGCTAACCGCCTTCCCCACGGACGTCTACGTCAAGTCGAACACCATCGTCTACATGAATCAAGCCACCAACAACACGGCCGTCGGAGTGCTCTACGTAATCGCCACCTGCGGATCGCTTTTCTTCTCAAAGATCAGGATGATGATCTTCTTCGGCGCCGCCAACCTGGTAATTCTCCTCGCAGTAATGGAGGTCAAGCGCTACGCCTTCACCTCCCTCTGGTGCGCTTACGCCGCAGTAGCCAGCGTGATCATCCTGGCCTACTTCTGGAAAAGCAAAGCACAGCGCCCGTTCCTCTACGCAACCGCACTCCTGTTTTGAATGCGCTGGTTTTGAAAACGCTGGGTGCCCCATTCCTCGCGTCCTTTGCGAGAAGTGGGGGTTCACGACTCCCAACCCTCGGGATTTTGATCGGGAAGGGCACGACTTCAGTCGTGCCGCATCAGGCCGAAAGTAAAGAACCGGGCTTCAGCCCCTGAGGTTGGCTATCGTTCGTGAATCCAACCGCGGGAAGGCGTCCACTGCACTACAGAATATTCACCGCACGAGCCGCCAACAGAGCCACCGTCATCAACGAAATAAGCGATTGAACCATCATAAGAACTTTCGCCCAAGCCGATAACACAGGACAGTCCGTAGGCGAAAATGCAGTACTGGTATTGAAGGCAAGAAAAAGGTAATCCACAAATCCCGGACTCCAGCATTGCTCTCCCATCTCGCGCTTGGCCTGCTGATCAAGAGTCATCTGCGGAAAAAGAAACGCTCCGTCAGTATGCACGCCGCGCAACTCACGCTCGCGCGGCCCACCCGCATCCAGCCGCCAGTACCACGAGGCGAAAACCAGAATGTTGGTAATCCACAAGGCAGCCGCGGACCGCAACAGCTCCTGAGGCGACTGTCGATGCGCAGACAGACCCGCAACCAGCAGCCCAAGCGACCAGATCATGTCGACAGTCACGATGGAGCTAAGCAGGTAACCCAAGAACTTATTGAGGCTATCTTTACCGCGCTGCCGCGCCCACGTAGTAGGAATCAGAAGCACTCCGACAACAACAAGGATGAGCCAGTCCGGCCCCGCCGACAGCGATGCCGGCAGAGAAAAGCGCAATCCGCCTATGGCAAGCAGAGCCAGTATCGCAGGCCAACGCGGCTCCAAACGTTGCGAAGTATCAGGCATGGCACTCCATAACGCGACGACAATGTGTGACAACCAGGTGCGGCGACAAGGTGCGACAACGAAGCACGACGCCGACTCTCGAACCGCAAGTCAGCGTCGTTCTCCAGAAGATTGTCGCATGACGTCACCGCTCGTGTAGGACGGACACTCCTGTCCGTCGCTTTTGACCTTCGACCCGGCTGAAACGCGGGGGTGCCCCATTTCTCGCGTCCTTTGCGAGAAAGCCTGCCCTGTTTTGCCGAAGCCCCGAGCGGAGCCGAGGGGGAAGCCGAAGGGTGGAACTCCACGACGCTCAACCCTCGGGATTTTGATCGGGAAGGGCACGACTTCAGTCGTGCCGGATCAGCCCCGAAAAAAATGAACCGGGCTTCAGCCCGAGAGCAGCCAACGGATGCAGCCCGCGCAAGCCATCCCAAATTCTTGTCATTCCGAACCGGGCCCCAAGCCCGGTGAGGAACCTGCTGTTAGCCCAGCCACTGCTCGTGTGGGACGGACACTCCTGTCGGTCGCTTTTGACTTTGATCCCAGGGCGCTGGCCCACCAGTTTAAGATGAAAAGCAGTATTTAAGGATCACTATGGAGACTGCAACGGTCAGGGTTCGCCCTCTGCGCTTTGCGTTTGTTGTTGAGCCGAAGGATAAAGCTGGCCTCCAGAGAATATTTGAAACCAACTCCGCCCTCTGGGGCGGCCTTTTCAACTTCATCGTCCCACTCCTCAAGCAGGTCCCCGAAAGATACCGAGAAGAATATTTCAAAACGATCCCGGCCAACGCAATGCTCAAGGGGCTGGTAGAGGCATTCCAACCTGATTATCTGGTTGAGCTAAAGCCGGGCGCCTCAGCATCCTATGGCATTGCATTCCCGGAGAAGCGAATCCTTACGATTGAAGATTTAAGCGCGCGCGACGGGCAAAATCGATGCGTGATTGGAACCGATCTTCGCAGCATATCGGATGACTTGTACCGCACCGCGTTCCGTTTTGTGCAGCGCCATCCCCCCGAAGTTGTTATTCCATCGCCCACCGAGAAGAGATTTAGGCTGCTGTTTGCGGCTACATTTGGATTCCTGCCCGAGTCAGGCCCGCTGGCCGACGTGTCCGATATTTTCCTGAGAGCTTTGGAAGGGAAAAGAACGGTCATCAACGCAGCCGAGTTTCCCAAGCTCTTTGACCGCAAATACTACTACCCACTTCACGCGACGAACCACGAACTGGACACCTTCAGAAATAGCTGGGAGATCGATTCGAAGCTGTTTTACATGGATGAGACATCACCGTGGGATTTGATTGAGTTCTGGAACCTGAGAGCGCTTGGATGGCACATTGAGCCGTTGCCTGTCAGCCTTGCACCTAACCTGATCGACTATTGCAATGATTTCATAAGGAAGGTCTATCGGCCTTTCCCTCCTCCCCCGAACGCCTATCACCATGCAACCATGTTATGTGCGCGCTCTCAATCCGTCGAGAAATTACAGGAATTCATGAGGAAGTTGACCTGGGTTCCCAATACGCACCCGGCCCTGAGTCACCACTTTCCACGCATTTGGGAGGAGTGGGGACGGAGCGCGGACCACGCTGAGCCGCAGACGATCGAGCACTCGGAAAAAACAGTGGATGCGCACGTGTTGGGAGCCGGGCTAGATATAAGAACGCAACCCCATGACTTTGCCAAGGAAGATCCGTTCTGTTCGCTGACGGCTGCTTGCGCGAACGTTCTCAAGTCTTATTCGGGCGGAACACCCATAATTCCGTGGAAAAGCGATGTTGCAGCAACGCTCACGCGTGACTTCGGGGAAACGAAAACATGGATTTCGCGTGAAGGCATCGTGCTGTTGGCGGGTGAACACAGCTTCTCCAGTTTTCTGCGTGTCCCCAGTCCGATAAACATTTTCTCTTCGATGGCTGAATCGCTGGGCTACAAATTAGACCTGTCACCCGCCGGACGGACGTGCGAGCAAATTATCCATGCCCTCGGGAGTATCAGGGCGCTGGGACTGGTGACACGCGGGCCCGAGCTCCTGAGATTTCTCGACCGTCTTGCACACGAGGATTTGGAAGTCGAGGCCGATGGCGAAGAGGGTGACGGCGCCAGAAAGAAGAAACTGCACAAAGGCTTCGCTCCACTTCCCCAAGTTATGGAGATCCTCGAACGAATAAATGCGAATAGGTTCTCAAAGGGCAGCAGGCATCTCGATGCCCTGATCCGGTCCCACGTTCTTAAGTTGGGCATGGCTCTGCGCTGCACGGAATGCCAACATACGAGCTGGTTTAGCCTTGAAGACCTAAAGCCCAGAATGTCATGCCCACATTGCCTGAGAAGGTTCACTTTCCCCGCTGGCTCTCCTCCGAAAAGGAATCAGTGGGCCTATCGGGTGATCGGTCCATTTACAACCGGAGGCTTCGCGGGTGGTGCGTATTGCGTAGGAGCAGCTTTGGATTTCCTGACCGAGAAGGTGGCTCGCGAGGCGAACTGGGTACCGAGCTTTACTATGCGCGATGCCACCGGCAAAGAATTTGAGGCGGATTTCGGCATACTGGCGATGCCGAGCCGGTTTAGCCATACTTCCTCGCCACATTTGATAGTCGGGGAATGCAAATCGTTTAATCGGTTTGAGAAAAGAGACTTCGCCAGAGCCGAGGAAGCGGCCAATTTGTTTCCTGGCGCAATTCTATGCTTTTGCACCTTCAATGAAGCGCTGGATAAAGAGGAGATCAAGGGCATAACCAAGCTTGCGAAGCGGGGCAGAAAAAGAATGGACGTCGGAAAGCAGAGGAACCCTCTACTTATTCTGACCGCGCGGGAATTGTTCTCGCGGTCCAAAATCAGCGACTTCTATTCCCTCTACGGCGATAAAGCGGATTACGCCCGAAACATTTATATGCGGGACGACATCCAAGAGCTATGCGACTTCACGCAGCAGATATATCTCGGAATGCCGTCGTATCACGAATGGCTCGAAGAAAAGCGCCGGAAGAGGTCGGCACGGCTGGCAGCGAAATCTCAGGGTCCTTCCACCGATCGAGGAAGCGCGCATTCGCCCAAGTCCACGGAACCTGGGGACGGGGAACCGGGGAACAACCCTCCAGCGCAGGCCTAGGGACGGGACGTCCCCAGTATCCCGCAAGTCTATGTAATTAGCACTCCCCACCCCCGACTGCCAGCCTCGTTCACCACTTTTCGCCGCTTTCCCTTCGCCCTGTGTCTTTTCCACCACTTTTCCAGCGCAATCAGCAACCCCAACCACCTCAGCAACCTGCCGCCATCCAACTATAGCTTTAAGGCGGTTTTCCGAGTTTTCCGAGATTTCCACAGTGTTCCAGCAAAACCGCTCTAATGTTCCCGTCGGAACATTTGTACATACAACTGCAAATCGCTCTAATGTTCCAACCGGAACATTTGTACATACAAATGTTCCAGCCGGAACACTCAGCCACTCCCAGCACCCGCCGCCTACGTGGTACTAGCAACCCGGCACTGGGTACCAGGTACTGGGTACTAGCTACTAGTTAACCAACTCGCCAACCACCTTTGCTACAATCGCTTCAGCATGAGCACGCAAGCCTTCGCCGACGTTCCCACTGCCATCGAGGAGATCCGCGCCGGCCGCATGATCGTTGTGGTCGACGACGAAGACCGCGAGAACGAAGGCGACATCACCCTCGCCGCCGAGAAGGTCACGCCTGAAGCCATCAACTTCATGGCCAAGTATGGACGCGGCCTGGTCTGCCTCACCATGACCGAGGAGCGCCTCGACCACCTGCGCCTCGGCCCCATGAGCGCCGAGAACACTTCGCAATACGGCACCGCGTTCTGCGAAGCGATCGACGCGCGCACCGGCGTGACCACGGGCATCTCCGCCTACGATCGCGCGCGCACGATTCAGGTGGCGATTGATCCTGCGACGCAAGCCTCAGACCTAGCGCGTCCCGGCCACGTCTTCCCGCTTCGCGCCCGCAAAGGCGGAGTGCTCGTCCGCGCCGGACAGACCGAAGCCTCGGTCGACCTGGCGCGGCTCGCCGGACTGATTCCCGCCGGCATCATCTGCGAAATCATGAAGGACGATGGCACCATGGCCCGCGTCCCAGACCTGATCGAGTTCTGCCAGCAACATGACATGAAGATGCTGACCGTCGCAGAGCTGATCCGCTACCGCATGGCGCACGAACGCTACGTGCATCGCGTAGGCGAAGCGCTGGTCGACACACGCTTCGGAGAATTTCGCCTCATCGCTTACGAGAGCGAGATCGATGGCGGAGAGTCGCATGTGGCCTTGATCAAAGGAGATGTCGAGAGCAGCGAGGCGCCTGTGCTGGTGCGCATGCACGCGCACTGCCTGATGGGAGACGTGTTCGGCGCTACGGGATGCGAGTGCCACGCCACGCTCGAGGGCTCGCTGCGGCGCATCGCGCAGGAAGGACGTGGGGCTCTTATTTATTTACACCAAACCTCTAAGGGATTTGCGGTGGAAAAAGTTGGCGAGCGAACCGCGCTTACCTTTCATCGCGGACGGAAGCTGCCCTCGCTCCTCGATAACGAACGGCAGACGCAGCGCGAGATTGGAATCGGGGCGCAGATTCTTTCTGACTTGAACCTGAGGCGCATCCGGTTACTGACGAACCGGCCCAAACGTGTGGCCGCGCTTGAAGGATTTGGGATTGAGATTGTGGATCAGGTTCCCGTGGAATTGGTGGAAAAGAGCAAAACCCTTTAACCACGGGGGGCACCCTTCGGCTTCGCTCAGGGCAGGCTCAGGGGGCATGGGGTAGAGCAAAAGCTTAGAACGGTTTGCGGACTACTACTTCGCTCTCGCGAATAAAGAATTGGGCGGAGCAATTTTCGGAGCCGCAGATTACTGGGACCAGGCCGTTGATCTGGCGGCGCGTGATCAGGCCCAGCATGCCGCAGGAGGGGCACGCCAGCACAGCCCAGTACGGGTCTTCCTTCTCGCCGATCTCGCCGGCGTTCTCCAGAACAAAGACGGTTCCAGGCTGCATCTGTTCGGGAATCCATTCATTCAGAATGTCCAGTTCACCGACCATGCACTCCTCCTTGGTACTGAGACTCGGTACTTCTATTCGACCACTCTGTGCCCTAAGAGACTTTTCTAGCACGCTTGCGCCCAGCCGACGGCATTACGGAAGTACTCGCCTTCCTTGCTACGACCTCAGCCCGCACCTGGCGCACCGCGTCGCTAAGGCAGATGCCCAGAATGGGCTGACTGGAATTCTTCAGGATGTCTACGATCTGGCGCGCCGATGTTTCGAGGTAGAGACGCTTGCCATCGGTTAGCAGGTGAACATCGGAGCTGCGGCTGACAATTTCGGCCAAGCCCTTGCCGAACTCGCGATCGAGGAAACGCATGACCTTGCGGACTCCTTGTAGCGAGAAACCCTTGCGCCGGAGCTCGCAGATCACTGCCATTTCGGTCAGGTTCTGCATGGAATAGAGGCGGCGGTGCCCTACTCGTTCGGGCTTGACTACTCCTCGCTCGTCCCACCACTGGAGCTGGCGGGCGGTCACCCCGGTCAGAGCTATTACCTCTTGCGATGAAAAGCTATCTTGCATGATTCCCCGTTTATGTTTGAAACAAGTTACAAGATGAATGTTTGAAACATTTTAGACATGAGTTGGCAGGAGTCAACAGGAGATTCGTTGGGGGAGGGTTAACTAGAAGAGTGCGGGGGATTCAGTAATTGGGTAATTTCGTAATTGGGTAATTCAAAAGCTCGTGCTTGGCCGAGCATTAAAGAACCTTTACCACAGAGGACACGGGGGATCACGGGGTAAATCAAGAAGAGCCGCCGCCGACGAAGTGGACGATTTCGAGGCGGTCGCCTTCTTTGAGTGGCGTTTCGGGCCAGCGGTCGCGGGGGACTATTTCGCGGTTCAGTTCTATGGCAACCCGGTCCGACTTCATGTTGAGCGATTCGATCAGGGCCGCGAGCGTGAAGTTGGCAGGGGGTGCGGGATCCGCGAAGGCGTGTTCTTCTCCGTTTACGTGCAGTTTCATGGGCAGGCAATATGGGGCAGGCAGTATCTTAATCTTCCAAGTTTCTCTTCTAATAAGCCCCGGGTCGCAAAGCTCAGGGCTGATACTGCCACAGGTCGTTGAATTCTCCTAACCCTGACAAGGGTGTTGAGCCAGCGCCGAGACCGAACCCGCCAAAGAGCCAGAAGTTTCCGGATCGATCGGTCCAACCAATCGGAGGCCCTATTCGCGATCCAGGAACGTTGCCGGGGGCAGGCATCCCCTCAGTCCCGTATATCCCCGCTATGCCCACAACGTTGGACCCGCCCATCCATGTCCATTGGCCCGCGCTGTACTTCCACAAGTCGTTGAGGCAGGAGCAGCCGCCGTTTCCCTGCGAGTCGTAACCGCTCCCACCAAAGAACCAGAAGTTTCCCTCCGCATCGGTCCAACTGACCATCTGGGATCTCGCCCCCGGAATGTTGCCGGGCGCGGCTATACCTTGAGTCCCGTATATTCCCAACTGGTCGACCGCGCTCGAGCCGCCGACCCACGTCCATTCGCCGGCGCTGGGGTTGAACTCCCACAGGTCATTCAGGAACTCGAATGTTTCTCCACTCGAATTGAAGTCTCTCCCGCCGAAAAGCCAGAGATTGCCGGACGCATCGATCCAAGTAGCCGCATTAGCTCGCGCCCCGGGAACATTGCCGGGGGCGGCAGTACCCTGAATCCCGTAGGACCCCAGTTGGTTGACATACTCCGACCCGCCCATCCACGTCCATTGGCCTAAGCTTAGGTTGTATTTCCACAGGTCGTTGAGGCCGCCGCTGGTTCCGAGCGAGTCGATGCCGGCGCCACCAAAGAGCCAGAAATTTCCGGACGTGTCGGTCCAGGTAACGGCAAGCTCTCGCGCCCCCGGAACGTTACCAGCGGCGGCGAGCCCCAGAGTCCCGTATACCCCTGGCTGGCCAGCCGCGTTTGAGCCGCCCATCCAGGTCCATTCGCCTGAGCTGGGGGTGTACTTCCACAAGTCGTTGAGTTCACCCAACGCGCTGGTCGAGAAACCACCCCCGCCGAAGAGCCAGAGATTTCCGGACGCGTCGGTCCAACTAGTCGCACTGAGTCGCGCCCCCGGAACATTATTTGATGAAGCCATCCCCGGAGTCCCGTACACCCCCGATTGGTTGGTCGTATTGGACCCGCTCATCCACGTCCATTCGCCGGAGCTGGGGCTGTACTGCCACAAGTCGCTGAGGAGGCCCTGGTCTTCTTCGTCGTCAATCAACTCCCCACCAAAAAGCCAGAGATTTCCGGACGCATCGGTCCAGCTAACGGCACTGTCGCGCGCCCCCGGAACGTTACCGGGGGCGGCCGAACCGAGAGTCCCATAGATTCCCAGTTGGAATTCAAGCTGGGATCCGCCCACCCAGGCCCATTCGCCGACGCAGGCGATCTGAACGTTGGCGACATCCGCGGAGGCGTTTCCGTTGCCGTTGGTGACCATGCAGTTCTGCGCCGGGCTGGAGGGCTGGGTCAGAACCGTCACGCTATAAGCGCTGCCGCTGACGAGGGGCGTGGGGAAGGCGAAGGCGCCGTTGGCGCCGACGGACAGGTTGTTGCCGGAGTTATCCTGCAGCACGAGCCCCGTGCCCGAGAGGCCTTGCACGGCGCCGCCGATGGTGTACGTGGGCGGAGGCGGAGGCGGCGTCGTGCTTGCGCCGTTGCCACCGCAGGCCGACAAAAATAGCGAAGCCACCACCGTCAACACGCACATGCAGGACTTCATCTCGTTCTCCGTCCGGATCGCCGATTTCGACTTCTCAATTTAAGGGTGCCGATTTAAGGCTGGTACTTCCACAGGTCGTTGAGAGTTCCGTAGGCCTGGGTCGAGTCGTAGCCGACGCCGCCGAAGAGCCAGAGATTTCCCGCGGGATCGGTCCAAACCAGGGCGCCGTATCGCGACCCGGGAACGTCGCTAGCGGCAGGCATCCCCTGAGTCCCGAAAGTTCCTGGCGCGTTGGCCCCGTTCGACCCGCCCATCCAGGTCCATTGGCCGGCGCTGTACTTCCACAGGTCGTTGAGGATTGTGCTATCCGGATCAAAGCCGCTGTTGCCACCGAAGAGCCAGAAATTTCCGGCGGGATCGGTCCAACTGACGGCCTGCGCCCGCGACCCGGGAATGTTGCTGGAAGCAGCAGTGCCCAGAGTGCCGTACACCCCCGGCTGGGCGACTACGTTCGAGCCGCCCATCCACGTCCATTGGCCATTGCTGTATTTCCAGAGGTCGTTGAGAAACCCCACATTCCCCGCCGAGTCGAGGCCTACTCCGCCGAAGAGCCAGAAGTTTCCGGCCGCGTCGGTCGAGGTTGCTGCGGAGATTCGCGAACCCGGAGCGTTCGTTGCAGCAGCTATGCCCAGAGTTCCGTAGGTTCCCGATGGGCAGCATTCGTTCGAGCCGTTCATCCACGTCCATTGACCGTCGCTGTACTTCCACAGGTCATTGAGGAAGCCGTACTCTCCGTTGACGTCGTAGCCGGTGCCGCCGAAGAGCCAGAAGTTTCCGCTCCGGTCAGTCCAGCTTACGGCCCCGGATCGACCGCCGGGAGTGTTGGCGAGAGAAGCCGTTCCCTGAGTGCCGTACGCGCCCTGTTGGTTGGCAATGTTCGAGCCACTCATCCAAGTCCACTGGCCCGCGCTGTACTTCCAGAAATCGTTGAGGTATCCCCAAGTCCCGAGCGAGTCGTAGCCTAGACCACTGTGGAGCCAGAAATTTCCATTGCTGTCAGTCCAACTGACAGCGGATTCGCGCGCGCCGGGAAAACTACTGAGGGAAGGTGCTCCCTGAGTTCCATAGATGCCGGGTTGGTCGACGCCGTCGGACCCACCGATCCACGTCCACTGGCCGGAACTGTACTTCCACAGATCGTTCAGATCGCCGTAGGTCCCCATCCAGTCGGCACCGGAGCCGCCGAAGAGCCAGAAATTTCCGGCGGCATCGGTTGAACTAACGGCACTGTATCGCGAGCCAGGAACGTTGCTGGGAGCAGGCGTTCCCAGAGTGCCGTAGGTTCCCTGCTGATTGATGACGTCCGCGCCGCTTGCCCACGTCCATTCGTTTGCGGTGCTGGGCGTGGGTGTGGGAGGGTGCGCGCCTGCACGGCCGCACGCGACCAAAGAGAGCGACGCCGTTACTACCAGCATGAATACGCAGGGCTTCATACTGTCCTCCGACTTGAAACTATTGACATCAAAAACTCCCGCCGATTTTAGCCGACTTTTGCTCTGTGGGGAACGATTAGTTGCTGGGAGCTTGCGGGAAGAACGGATTGAACCCGATGAGGACGCTCGCCGTGCTCGGCTGGACAGCCGAGGCGGGTGTCCCTGCATAGTTCGGCCGCCGGGACGGAGGCGCTACGTTCAGGTTACTCGGATTTGCGCAGGGCGAACTTGCGGGTTACGGTGCGGCCTTCGTGGTTGGCTTGCACCATCACGGAGGCATCCGCTAAAGCGGATTCTTCGACCTCGACCGAGATCTGGGCGTTGCCCGCGGAGTCGGTGACGGCCTGGGTATAGAAAGGTGCGGCGTCTGGGCGGGCGAAGCGGAAGGTGAGACGGGCGCTGGCGACGGCCGCTCCGTCTTCGGTGACGCGCAACTGCATAGTCAGATTACGATTGGCGTGAACCGAGGCTGCGTTCTCCCATTGCACGTCGAGTTGCTTGACGCTGGCCAGGGCTTCGGTTTCAGCGCGGTCGAGGACGCTCTCCAACTTGCCTTCGCGAATTGATTCGAGCACCAGGCGATGCTGATCGCGGAGTTGTTGCTCTTTTTGAGGATCGCCGAAACCCGCCTGCACGGCCGAAGAGGCATAGGAGATTGCCCGCTTGCCAACGCACCTGCCGCGCACGAAGACCTGCGTCTGCAGCAGCTTTTCACCCTCGCGGGCTTCGCTTTGCACGTGGTAGATGGTGTCGCCGTGCTTAACGTCTGTGTTGAAGCCGAAAATCATAAGAAATTTGTAATCGGATGATCGGGTGATCGGGCGATTGAAACCGCAACAACTCTGAGCTTACAACGTTTTCGCTGAAATCAGGGTTTTGAATTTCAATTGCCCGATGTCCCGATCGCAAAATCGCCAAATTGTTCCCGGGTTCCCTTGACACTCGCGCGTGCCAGCACCTAATCTAGAACGTTTAAGTAATGCTTGGCGCGAATTATATATAGCCTGTCCTATGCCCGACAATTACTTTGCTAGCTACCTGCCGTTTCTGATTCATATCCTGTTGGCGGGCGGGATTGCGACTGCCATTATCACCCTTTCGTGGCTGATCGGGGAGCGTAAACCTACCCGGGCGAAGATGTCGGCGTATGAATGCGGCATGACTCCGGTGGGCGACTCGCGGGGGCGCTTCTCGGTGAAGTTCTACATGGTGGCCATGTTGTTCATCCTGTTCGACGTTGAGGCTGTGTTTCTTTATCCCTGGGCGGTGATTCTGCGCGATCATCTTGGGCGTTTCGGCCTGGGGGAGATGTTTGTATACATCGGCATTGTTCTGGTCGGCTTTTTTTATGTTTGGAAGAAGGGCGTTCTGGACTGGGGCGAATCCCCGGCGCGATCCGCAGTGCGATCTGATGTCCGGCGAGGAGAACGCTAGTGGCGTTGGTCCCCGCCATCACCGATGTGGAGCAACTGAAGACTCATCCGGCCGTGGCGTGCCTGCTGGCATGGAATCCGTCGTCGGTCGCGGGGGTGAAGTTCGACCGCGAGGAGATGACGATTTATGTCGATCGCGCGAATATCCGCGAGGCTTGCGCGTTGCTGCGCGACGATGCGGAGTGCGCTTTCAACTTCCTGTCTGATGTTACTTGCGTGGATTGGTATCCGGCTGAGCCTCGATTTGAAGTGATCTACCACCTGCTTTCGATTCCCAAGAAGGAACGAGTGCGTCTGAAAGTTCGGCTCGACAGTGCCAGCCCGGCGGTGGAGTCGCTGACTTCGCTCTGGCCCGGGGCTAATTACTTTGAGCGGGAAGTTTTTGACCTGTTTGGGATTCGGTTCACGGGGCATCCTTATCTGCGACGACTGCTGATGCCTGAGGACTGGGAAGGTCATCCGCTGCGCAAAGATTATCCGGTGGAGGGCTACCGCTAGCCTTATGGCTCACCTCGCGCCCACACCTGTGCTGGAGCCCGGCCAGGATCGAACCATGATCCTGAACATGGGGCCGCAGCATCCTTCGACGCACGGCGTGCTGCGCGTGCTGCTCGAGATTGATGGCGAAACCATTGTACGGATCATGCCTGACATTGGATTTCTGCACACCGGAATCGAGAAGACCTGCGAGGCCAAGTTTTATCAGCAGGTGGTGCCCCTGACCGACCGCATCGACTATCTCTGCCCCATGACCAACAACTTGTGCTATGTGCTGGCCGTGGAAAAGCTGCTGGGGCTGGAGATTCCTCCAAAGGCGCAGTGGCTGCGCGTGCTGCTTAACGAGTTGACGCGCATCAATTCGCATTTGGTTTGGCTGGGGACACATGCACTCGACATTGGCGCGATGACGGTGTTTCTGTATTGCTTCCGCGAGCGGGAAGACATCCTGCGGATATTTGAGATGGCCAGCGGACAGCGCATGATGACCTCTTACTTTCGCGTGGGAGGGATTGCGCTGGATCCGCCGCTCGGATTTTTTGAGCGGGTTCGCGAGTTCGCCGGGCGTTTTCCGGAGAAGGTGGATGAATACGAGAACCTGCTCACGGGAAATCCGATCTGGATGATGCGCACCAAGGGCGTGGCCAGACTTACGGCCGAGGACGCGATTGCTTTGGGCGCGAGCGGACCTACCCTGCGCGGAAGTGGAGTTGACTTCGATTTGCGCCGCGACATGCCTTACTCCGGTTATGAGAATTTCAAGTTCAAGGTTCCGGTGGCGCAGGAGGGCGATGTCTTCGCCCGCTACATGTGCCGGGTGCGGGAACTGCGCGAATCGATTGCGATTGTGAAGCAGGCTCTCGATGGCATGCCGGAAGGGCCGATCAAGGCGGACGCGCCGGGCGTTGTGCTGCCGGATCGGGAGAAGATGAAGACGCAGATGGAAGCGCTCATCTATCACTTCAAGATCATTACCGAGGGCTTTGCCGTGCCGGCGGGTGAGGTCTATCAGGCTGTGGAATCGCCGCGCGGGGAGATGGGCTACTACATCGTTAGCGACGGCACTGCTAAACCTTATCGCGTGCACATGCGGGCGGCTTGCCTGGCCAACCTGCAGACCTTGCCGAAAATGTGCGAGGGTGGGCTGATTGCGGATGTGGTGGCGGCGATCGGATCGATCGACATTGTGTTGGGAGAAATCGACCGGTGAGATTTTCCGAGGAATTCGAGGCGCGGTTTGGGGAGATGCTCACGCACTATCCCACTAAGCGGTCTGCGCTGGTGCCGACTTTGCTTTATGCGCAGGATGAAGTCGGATTTCTGTCGGATGAAGTGATATTGGAACTGGCTGGTCGCCTCGAGCTGACGGATCTTGAAGTACGCAACGTGATTAGCTACTACTCAATGCTGACCACAAAGCCGCGAGGCAAGTTTAATGTGCAGGTTTGCACCAACATCAGCTGCCTGGTTCGCGGCGGCGAGGAAATTCTGCAGCACTGCGCGAAGAAGCTGGGCGTTGGACACAAAGGAACCACGCCTGACGGGCTGTTTACGTTGGAAGAAGTGGAATGTATTGGAGCCTGCAGTTGGGCTCCGGCGGCGCAGGTGAACTATGACTTTCACGAGAATCTGACTGCCGAAAAGATCGACAAGCTTCTTGACGAGTACAGGAAGAAGGCGGCGCAGTAGCGAAGTCAGAAGGCGGAAGTGAGAGTGCAGAAGTAAAACCGAACCTTTGTTTACTTCTGCATTCTGACTTCTTATTTCTACATTTATATGGCTGACCTGGTTTCCCATCCCGACGAGGTAAAGGTCGTCTCCCGGCGCTTTGGGCAGGGTGCAACTAACATCGACCGTTACCTCGACCTGGACGGCTACAAGGCCGTGCAGAAGGCGCTCGCCATGGAGCCCGACGCGATTATTAATGAGGTGAAGAATTCGGGACTGCGGGGACGCGGTGGGGCTGGGTTTTCGACCGGGATGAAGTGGTCGTTCGTGCCCAAGCAATCGGCGAAGCCGAAGTATGTGCTGTGCAACGGGGATGAGAGTGAGCCGGGCACTTGTAAGGACCGGTTGATCTTCGAGCATGATCCACACTCTGTAATTGAAGGAGTGATGATCGGCGGGCTGGCGGTTGGTGCTCGGAGCGGGTACATCTATATTCGCGGCGAATACCGCTATCTTCTGATCATCATGCAGAAGGCGATCGCTGACGCTTATGCGAAAGGATTCCTGGGCAAGAATGTCTTTGGCAGCGGACGTGACTTCGATGTTTACTGGCACGGCGGCGCGGGCGCGTACGAAGTGGGCGAGGAATCCGCACTGATGGAATCACTCGAGGGCAAACGCGGGATCCCGCGCATTCGGCCTCCGTTTCCGGCTGTGGTAGGGCTGTGGGGTGGTCCTACCGTTATTAATAATGCGGAGACTCTGGCCAGCGTGCCTCATATTATTCTCGGCGGGGCAGAATGGTTTGCGAAAATTGGTCCTCCGAAGAATGGTGGGACTCGGCTGTTCTGTCTTAGTGGCAATATCGCTAAACCCGGCGTTTATGAGCTGCCGATGGGTTACAACCTGAAAAAGATGATTTACGAAGTCGGCGGCGGCATTCCCAACGGACGCAATCTGAAGGCGGTTGTGCCGGGCGGAGCCTCGTGTCCTTGCCTCACCGCCGATGAGGTCGATGTCAACATGGATTTTGACTCCGTCGCCAAGGCCGGTTCGATGCTGGGTTCGGGCGGCGTGGTGGTGGTCGACGACGCGCAGTGCATCGTGAAGTTTGCGCTGCGCACCATGAAGTTTTATCAGCATGAAAGTTGCGGGTGGTGTATACCCTGCCGTGAAGGGACCGACTGGCTGAAGAAGACGCTTACTCGCTTTCACGCGGGCGACGGAGTCATGAAGGACATCGACAATATGCAGTATCTGTCGGAGAACATGCTGGGACGGACGTTTTGTCCGCTGGGTGATGCGGCGGCGATGCCGACGATCGCATTCGTGAAGAAGTTCCGCAAAGAGTTTGAAGACCATCTCGAAGGCAGGCCGTGTCCTTACGAGAAGGAAGGCGCGGTGGAAGAATTGCCGGCGATGGCCCATTGACCATGAGTACCATTGCAGCCTCCAAGAGCGGTGCCGAGCTAGAAAAGGCCACATTGTTGGAGGCTTTGCGCACGGGAGAAGAAGCGTTTCTTTGCAGCGTAGCCGGAGTAAGTGAAGCCGCCTGCCGCTTGCGCCCTGCGGAGAACCGTTGGTCTGTGCTGGAGTGTGCGGAACATGTCGCAGCCGCAGAGGAAGTCATGCTCGGGCTGGTGACCGGCGAAAGGAAGCCGCGAAATCCGGAGGAACCGAGGCGCGATGATCGCATTCTCAGGAGCGGTAGTGATCGTAGCAGGCGGTTTGACGCTTCCGTTCAGTCACAACCGCGTGGCCGTTTTTCTACGCTGGCGGAAGCGGTTGCCCATTTCCGGGCGGTCCGTGAACGCACGCTTCGCCTTGTCGACGAAACCAGTGAGAATCTGCGTTCGACCGAAGTCATGCATCCACATCGCGCAGTCGGTGTGATCAGTACCTATGAATGTTTGTTACTGATGGGATCGCACGCGCAAAGGCACGCGCTGCAGATTGAAGAGATCAAGATCAGCCCCGCGTACCGGGCAAGTTTGCGCAGTTAAAGTTCATTCAAGATATTTATGGCGGAAGGATCTCAAATCGTAACCCTCACCGTTGACGGGAAGAAGGTCACGGCTCCCGCAGGCACGCTGCTGATTGAAGCCTGCAAGACCGTGGGCATTGAAGTGCCCTCGTTTTGCTATTACCCCAACCTGTCTTTGCAGGGCGCTTGCCGCATGTGTCTGGTGAAGGTTGAGAAAATGCCCAAGCTGCAAACCGCTTGCACCACGGTAATCAGCGAAGGCATGGTCGTCACTTCGGATAGCGACGAGATTAAGCAGGCGCGTAAGTCAATGCTCGAGATGTTGCTGGGGAACCATCCTTTGGATTGCCCGGTTTGCGACGCAGGGGGCGAGTGCGAGTTGCAGGACATGACGTTCTCCTACGGCGCCGCCGAATCCAAGTTCATGGAGGCGAAGAACCACAAGGACGAGCAGCAATGGTCGCCGGTGGTGTTCTTCGACCGGCCGCGCTGCATTCTTTGCTACCGCTGCGTGCGGGTTTGCGGCGAGGGCATGGACGTTTGGGCTTTGGGGGTGCAGAACCGCAGCGTGAGTTCGATTATCGCGCCTAATAAAGAGGATCACCTGGAGTGCGAAGAGTGCGGCATGTGCATCGACATCTGCCCTGTGGGCGCACTTACTTCCGGTGCGTATCGCTACAAGACGCGGCCGTGGGAGATGAAGCACGTGGGCACCATCTGCACCCACTGCGGCGACGGCTGCAAGACCACGCTGGGCGTGCGCCGCTCCGACACCGGCATGGAGATTGTCCGCGGCGACAATCGCGACAAGAGTGGGGCCAACGGAGACTTCCTCTGCATCAAGGGGCGTTATGCTTTTGATTTTGCGAATCGCGAAGAACGATTGACGCGGCCGCTAATTCGCCAAAGCGGCAAGCTGACTCCTGCTACATGGGAAGAAGCATTTGAGCTGATCGGAAAGAGATTCGCGCACGTCCACGACCACGACGGTGGGGCGGCGATTGGGGTGATTGGATCGACTCGCACCACCAATGAAGAAGCTTACCTGCTCTCCAAGTTTGCACGAGTGGTTCTGAAGACGAACAACGTGGATCACCACCGCACTGCGGACTTCCCTGCTCTGGCGGCTGCGCTTCGCGGCAAAGCGGATCTTACGGCCAGCATGGCGGAGGTCTCTATCGCCCCTGCCGTTCTGCTGATTGGCAATGACCCGACCGAGCAGCATCCGCTGCTGGCCTGGCAGATCCGCAACAATGTGCGGCTGCACCGCGCGCGGCTGCATGTGATCAACTCGAAGCCGATCAAGTTGCGGCGGCAGGCTGCGAGCTTTGCGCAAATCCCCGAGGGAGCTGAGGGGCAGGTTGCGGCATTTCTCGCCGGCAACGACGCGGCTGCGGGTGCTATCGTCAGCTCCTCCAGCAACAAAGATGCGTGGATCGCGTTACGCGACACGCTGCGCGGCGAGCAGAATCTGGTTGTCGTTTTCGGCTCCGAACTCCGGGGAGATGACCTTGCGAATCTGGTAAGGTTCGGTTCCGGAATTTCGGGAGCTAAGTTCGTTTGCCTGGCAGACTACGCCAACTCGCGCGGAGCGGCCGATATGGGCTTGTATCCCGATCTGCTGCCGGGATATCACCACGTCACCGGAAACAGCGCGTTTCATCAGGAGTGGGGAGGCGTGCCGAAGGCTGCCGGTCTCGATCTTGCTGACATGGTTGAAGCCGGAAAAGCGGGCAAGTTGAGAGCGCTCTATGTTGTCGGGTCGAATCCAGTTGGGCGGTTGAATATCGATCCCTTCGTCTTCTCGAAGAGTTTCGTCGTGGTGCAGGACATGTTTCTGACCGAGACTGCGCTGATGGCCGATGTTGTGCTGCCGGCTGCGAATGCCTACGAAAAATCTGGAACGTTTACCAATACTTGCGGGGATTTGCAGTTGCTGAAGAAGGCGGGCGAGATCACGGGCACGAAATCCGACTTTGAAATGATCGTACGTATTGCTGACGCCATGGGTTTTGACGTTCGCAAGCTTGTACCCTTCGGCGGCGGCGGTACTTATGCGGACATGGGACAGTCGCGCGGAGCGCAATCGGGCGAGGCAGACCGGCATGCGGTGTGGCTGGAGGCTCACGGACTGGAACCGAAGATGAGCCCATTTGATCCCACGGCGATTCTGGATGAGATTCAACGACTGGTGCCTGGCTATGACGTTTCGCGCATGAATCTGCTGGCGGGCAATAGCCAGCATACGGCGCTTGCCAAAGTCGGCCCCGGGGTTGCGCACAAGCCGGAATCGATTGCGCCAGCGAACGATACTCTTTTTACTTCCGGAACTCTGGGACGGTATTCGCGCACATTGAAGTCGGTTATCGAGAGTCACGAGGTTAAGCCGGCTGAGGTTGCGGCAGACTGATCGCGGAATTGGGAGGGGTAAAGGCATTGCCGCTCGGCATTTTCATACTCGTGTCGGTGATCAAGTCGCTGATCATTTTGATTGTGATGCTCACCGCGGTTGCGTATACGGTCTGGCTGGAACGCAAAGTGGTGGGCCACATGCAGAATCGCTGGGGACCCACGCGGGTTGGTCCGTTCGGATTGCTGCAGCCGGCGGCCGATGGCATCAAGTTTCTGTTTAAAGAAGATCTCACGCCGCCGCACGTCTACAAGCCGCTGTTTCTGGCGGCGCCGTTGATGGCGGTGATCTTTGCCTTGACTTCGATTGCGGTGATCCCGTTCGGCAACTCGATTAGGCTTTTTGGATACAGCATCCCGCTGCAAATCACCGATGTGAACATTGGGCTGCTCATGGTTCTCGGTGTTACGTCGCTGGGCGTGTACGGGGTCGCGCTCGCGGGGTGGTCCTCGAATAATAAGTATTCTTTACTGGGCGGACTTCGCGCCAGCGCGCAGATGGTGAGCTACGAAATTGCTTTGGGACTTTCGCTGATCGGAGTGCTGATCCAGTCCGGTAGTTTCAGCTTGCGCACTATCGTGGATGCGCAGGGCGGGCATTTCTGGGGCTTCATCCCGCGGTGGAACATCTTTCACGGGCAGTTCATCGGCTTCTTCATTTATTTGATGGCGGCGTATGCAGAAACCAACCGCATTCCGTTTGACCTGCCCGAAGCCGAAACCGAGCTGGTCGCGGGATACCACACGGAATACAGCGCCATGAAGTTTGCCATGTTCTTCATGGCCGAGTACGCCAACATGATCACGGTAGCTTGCCTGGCCACGCTGTTGTTCTTTGGCGGATGGCATGGGCCGCTGTTCGGGCCTCCACTGATGGAGTCGTTGCTGCCGCTGTTCTGGTTTGGTGCGAAGGTTTTCGGCTTTCTCTTTCTTTATATCTGGGTGCGCGGGACGTTGCCGCGCTTCCGCTACGACCAACTGATGTCGTTTGGCTGGAAGTTTCTGCTGCCCCTGGCGATTGTGAATCTGGTGGCAACGGCGATTGCGGTCGCCTGGTGACAAGAGCGAGTTCTCAGTTCTCGGTTCTCAGTTCTCAGCAACGGCCCAAGGGCGCCAGCTGAGAAGTAGCCTTCTATAAGGTTTTTCTGAGAACTGAGAACTGAGAACTGAGAACTGTTTCATGAATTTTCATCTCATTCTATTTCTGGCTTTCGGTGCGGTTTGCGTGGGCGGGGCTGTGAACCTGCTGGCGCAGCGGCATCCCATCAACAGTGCGTTGTCGCTGATCGCGGTGATGGCGGCGCTGGCCGGCGAATATTTGTTGCTGGGGGCGGAGTTTGTCGCTGCCGTGCAAGTGATCGTCTATGCCGGCGCCATTATGGTGTTGTTCGTTTTTGTCATTATGTTGCTCAATGCCGGCGAGGAGGAGCACACGCACGGAAGCCGCGTCGCTATTCTGTTGGGCGTGCCGGGGATGTTGACCGGCAGCGTGCTCATGGCGTGGGTTGTGCTGGAGCACTCCGGGACTGAATCCGTTGCGATTGGCGCATTGCCGGGACATCCTACGGATATCGCACAGCTTCTTTTTCACGATTTCCTGTTGCCGTTCGAAGTCACTTCCGTGTTGATTCTGATCGCTATCATGGGCGCCGTGGTTCTGGCCAGCAAGCCGGAATCTTCGGCGAGGAAGGCGGAGTGATGGTCCCTCTTTCGTATTACCTGGTGCTTAGCGGATTCTTGTTTGCCTGCGGCGTAGCCGGATTCCTCATCAAGCGCAACGTCATCACCATCTTCATGTCGATTGAGCTGATGCTGAACGGGGTGAACCTTTCGTTTGTGGCGTTCGCCGCGCACTGGCAAGCGCTGGCTGGCCAGGTGTTTGTTTTCTTTGTGATGGTAGTGGCGGCCGCGGAGGCTGCCGTCGGACTGGCAATCATCATCGCGGTCTATCGTACGCGCGAGACCTTGAACGTGGATCAGGTGAACCTGCTCAAACTATGAACCCGTCCCTCAATCTCTGGCTGATCCCGATTCTGCCGCTCGCCGGGGCCGCGATCAACGGCTTTCTGGGTAAGAGGTCTTCGCGCCGGGCCGTGACCACGGTTGCCCTGGTTTTCTGCGGCGCTGCCTTCGCCATGGCGTTATGGGTCGCATACCGTTTCTCTTCTCTATCTCTTCCGCATCAGGAGTATCTCGCACACTGGATCCGCATCGGCAACTTCAGCGCGGATTTCGCCTTCTATCTCGATCAACTCTCGCTGGTGATGCTGCTGGTGGTCACCGGAGTCGGATTCCTGATTCACATCTACTCCGTCGGCTACATGTGGGACGACCCCAGCTACTACCGCTTCTTCAGCTACCTGAACCTGTTCATGTTTTTCATGCTGACGCTGGTGTTGGCGAACAACTACCTGCTGATGTTTATCGGCTGGGAAGGCGTGGGGCTGGCCTCGTATCTGTTGATCGGGTTCTGGTTCACGAAGGATTCGGCGGCGTCAGCGTGCAAGAAGGCTTTCATCGTGAACCGGATCGGCGATTTTGGGTTTCTGATCGCGCTCTTCCTGCTGATCAAGCACTTTGGCTCGCTGAATTTTGAGCAGGTGTTCAGTTCAGTCGAACATCTCAGCGCTGGGGCTGAGACCGAAGCGTTGCTCACAGCCGTCGGTATTCTGCTCATGGTTGGCGCTTGCGGTAAATCGGCACAGATTCCGCTGTATGTCTGGCTTCCCGACGCGATGGAAGGTCCAACACCGGTTTCCGCGCTGATTCATGCCGCAACCATGGTAACGGCAGGCGTCTATATGGTTTCGCGCTCGCACGTGATCTTTGACCGGGCACCAACAGCGCTTACGGTTGTGGCGATCATCGGAACGCTGACTGCGTTCTTCGCCGCGACTATCGGCATTGCCCAGACCGACATCAAGAAGGTGCTCGCCTACTCCACCATCTCGCAACTGGGATACATGTTCATGGCCTGCGGAGCCGGGGCGTTCTCGGCAGGAATCTTCCATCTCATGACACATGCCTTCTTTAAGGGCTTGCTATTCCTAGGCGCGGGTTCGGTGATTCACGCCTGTGGCGGCGAACAGGACATGCGGAAGATGGGCGGGCTGCGCTCCTATATCCCGTGGACGTTTCTCACGATGAGCATCGCAACGCTGGCTATCGCGGGGATCCCGCCAATGGCCGGCTTCTGGAGCAAGGACGAAATTCTGTGGAAGGCTTACCAGGTCAGCTGGGTGTACTGGGCGGTCGGTGTGGCGACAGCGTTCATCACTTCGTTCTACATGTTCCGGCTGTGGTACATGACGTTCTTCGGCGACTACCGCGGAGCACAAGTTGAGGCACATGGCCACGACTCGCACGGGCATGACGCGCATGGACACGGCGAACCGCACGAGAGTCCGATGGTGATGCTGGTGCCACTCATGATCCTGGCGCTGCTCTCGCTTGTCGGAGGGTTCGTAGGATGGGGCAACCACTTCGAACACTTTCTGGCGCCGGCTCTTGGAGCGGGAGAAGCGGCAGCCGAAACCACAAGCGGCGTCACCGAGTATTTGCTGATGGGCGTGTCGGTGGCTGTGGCTCTGCTTGGCTGGTGGCTGGCCTACCTGCTCTACCACAAGCGGCAAGACCTTCCGCAGAAGATCGCGGACGCGCTCGGCGGCTTGTATCAGACTGTCGTGCACAAATACTACATCGACGAGCTGTACGCCGCGCTCTTCGTTAAGCCGCTGATCGACGGCTCAACTCGAATTCTGTGGCAGGACGTGGACCGCAAGATAATCGACGCGGCTGTGAATGACTCCGGAGACGGGGCGCGGCGTGTTTCCGACGAAGCTCGCCAGATGGAATCTGGCAACATTCGCTCGTACGCGGGCTGGATCGCGGCGGGGTCGGCGGTGGTGATTGCATTCATGATCTGGACCTGGATGGGAGCCCGATGAGCGCTGACACCTGGAGGCCATATATTCTCACCCTGGTGACGTTTGCCCCTTTGTTGGGCGGATTGCTGCTCATACTTTTCCCCAGACGCGACCGCGACATTCGCATCTTTGCGCTCGTCATCTCGCTCCTGACTTTCGTTCTGTCCCTGCATCTGCCGGTTTATTTTGATCGCGCGCAGGCTGATTTTCAGTACCAGGTCGACAGACAGTGGGTTTCCGCTCCGAATATTCATTACCACATGGGCGTTGACGGCATTTCTTTGTGGCTGGTGGTGCTCACCACGTTTCTCACTCCCTTGTGCGTGCTGATTTCCTGGAAATCGATTCACGGGCGGGTGAAGGAATTTTTCATACTCCTGCTAATCCTGGAGACCGCGCTGATTGGCGTGTTCGTTTCCCTCGACTTGTTCCTCTTTTATTTCTTCTGGGAAGCCACGCTGATCCCGATGGCGCTGCTGATCGGCATCTTCGGGCACGAGCGCAAAGTCTACGCCGCGGTTAAGTTTTTCATGTACACCATGATTGGTTCGGTGTTCATGCTGGCGGCGATCTTGTGGCTCTACGCGCATACTGGCAGCTTTGACTTTGTTACGATTCGCGAGCGAATCGCGAGCGGCGCTGTCCTGAAGTTTCCGGCGGCCGCGCAGTGGCTCTTCCTCGGCTTTTTCCTGGCGTTTGCGGTGAAGGTTCCGTTGTTTCCGTTCCATACGTGGTTGCCCGACGCTCACGTCGAAGCGCCGACGGCGGGATCCGTGCTGCTGGCCGGAGTGCTGCTCAAGATGGGTACGTACGGGCTGCTGCGATTCAACCTCGGGTTGTTCCCGGAGCAATCGCGGCAGAACGCCTGGTGGGTGATGACGCTCGCCTTGATTGGAATCATTTACGGCGCGCTGGTAGCGATGGTGCAGCCCAACATGAAGAAGCTGATCGCGTACTCCTCGGTCAGCCACCTTGGATTTGTGGTGCTGGGAATCTTCAGTTTCACGCAGGCCGGATTGAATGGCGCAATGTTCGTCATGCTGGCTCACGGAGTTTCGACGGGCGCGCTGTTCATGCTGGCTGGCATTCTGCACGAGCGCCGCCATACCTACGAGATCAGCGAATTCGGCGGACTCGCCTCTCCCGTGCCGGTATATGCCGCGACCTATCTGGTGATCGTGCTTGCATCGGCGGGACTGCCTCTGCTGAACGGCTTTATTGGCGAGTTTCTGGTGTTGAGCGGCGCGTTCCAGGACAAAGCGGTGTATGGAATCCTCGGAGCGACCGGAATCATTTGGAGCGCGGTCTACCTGCTCTGGATGTATCAGCGAGTCTTCTATGGCAAGGTCACACACGCGGTGAACAATTCGCTGAGCGATCTTTCTGGATTCGAGAAAGTCGCGATCTGGCCGTGTGCCGCAGCGGCGCTGGTGATGGGCGTGGCTCCCATTCTGTGGCTGGCGGCAATCGATCCGGCGGTGCAGGCCGCTCTCAATCCCTTGGTACGAGTTGCAAGCAGGATGGTGGGACCGTGATCTCTGAAACCGCGCTTTCCCAAACCATGCTCGCGACCATCGTCCCAGCATTCTCGCAGTCGCTGCCGCAGGCTGCCGACTACGTTCGCATCCTGCCCGAGATTGTTCTCTCCGTGTTCGGAATGATTGTGATGGTGCTGGAGCCACTGCTGGATGAAGAGACTGGTCAAAAGATCCTTGGAGTAATCGCGCTGCTGGGCACACTGGCGGGACTTGGGGCTACCTGGTTAATGGCGCAGTCTCCGGGGTTGGCCTTCTGGAACATGGTGCAGGTGGATGGATTCAGCATCTTCTTCCACGTTCTTGTGATTGCGATCGCCGCAGTCGTGATCCTTAGTTCCTACGAATATATGGCCGTGCAGCGGATCAGGGCGGGAGAATATTACGCTCTGATTCTCTTCGGCGTGGTCGGCATGGCGTTGATGTCGTCGGCAATCGAACTGGTTCTGATTTTCATCGCTCTCGAGATTTCCTCGATCTCTTCCTATGTGCTGGCGGGATTCCGCCGGAACGACGCTGCCAGTGCCGAGGCTTCGCTGAAATACTTTTTGCTCGGTTCGTTCGCCACGGCGTTTTTCCTGTACGGAGTCGCGTTGATGTTCGGCGCCACGGGCTCAACCAATATTGCCAGGATCAGCCAGGCGTTGCAGGCGGGTCCGATCCCACTGCCGGCGTATGTGGCGGTTGCGTTCATGTTCGTGGGATTGGGGTTCAAGGTGGCTGCGGCGCCATTTCATGTCTGGACCCCTGACGTTTACGAAGGAGCGCCGGCACCAGTCGTGGGCTTCATGTCGACCGCGCCCAAGGCGGCGGCCTTTGCAGTTTTGTTGCGTGTCGTTTTTGTGATCGACGTGCCTGGCATTTTCTGGATTATTTGGGTTGCAGCGGCGCTCTCCATGACTTTGGGGAACGTGAGTGCGATGGTGCAAGACAACGTGAAACGGCTGCTGGCTTACTCCTCGATCGCCCACGCAGGATATTTGCTAGTGGCATTCGCCGCGGCGCCGGCGATTGGAACCTCGGCGGCCATGTTCTACACCGCAGCCTATGCAGCGACGAACCTAGGCGCGTTTGCCGTGGTAACGCACTTCGCCAACGCGGGGGAACGCTACGTGACTCTCGAAGACTACGAAGGCCTGGGGCGCAGCTCGCCTCTGTTGGCGGCAACGCTCACCGTCTTCCTGCTCTCACTGATCGGGATTCCGATGACCGGTGGGTTTTTTGCCAAGTTCTACGTATTCAGCGCAGCCGTGAAAGCCAATTTGATCTGGCTTACCGTCATCGGCGTGCTCAACAGCGGCATCGGCGCGTATTACTATCTGCGCATCATTGTGATGATGTACATGCGTGAATCACGGAAGGAAGTTCCGGTGACACCGGTTCCGTTCGCCCTTGCTCTGGCGCTAGCCGCCTGCATGGCGGCGACTCTCTATCTTGGGCTCTTTCCCGGCGGCGTGTTGCAGTATGCACAAGACTCCGCCCAGCAGCTGGTCGGGCGAGCTCGGCCGAATCTTCCTTCATCCACACCGACTTCAGCGATTGCCGGAACTCCCTAAAAGACGCCCGGAAACAGCGCTGTGCAGACTCTGGCGCCAATTCATTTTTTCTGGGATTATCGAAGCATACTTAGGGCGGGTGTACCGGAAACGGGCATCCCATTGCCACCTTGGACATCTTCAGAACAATCGCCGAAAGATTGAGCCGTGGGGTGGTCTTCCAGCGAAGGCTGCCGCCAGACTTCGGAAGAGGCAGGATATTTGTGTCCCCAGACGCTGGCCTGCGATTTTACCGGCCTAACCTGGCTACCGGCGACGCCATTCTGTTCAGGATGGTAAATGAACTGGTTAAGAGTGGAGATGTTGTGTGGGATATCGGGGCCAATGTTGGACTCTTCGCCTTCGCGGCTGCAAACCGAGCGGGTGAAACCGGCGAAGTAATTGCGATCGAGGCGGACCTCTGGCTGGTAGGTCTTTTGAGGCGTTCTTGCGAGCTTCTGGAGCGCAACAGGAATGCTGCCGTGACCGTGCTACCTGCAGCCGCTACCGACTCCGTCGGTCTGGCTAAATTACACATTGCCAGACGAGCCCGATCCTCCAATCACCTCGACGGTGTAGGTTCAACCCAGGCAGGGGGAACGCGGAGCACGGAATGCGTCGTGACCATCACGCTGAACTGGCTCCTGGAACACGTCCCCGCACCTCAAGTCTTGAAAATCGACGTTGAAGGCATGGAACACCGGGTCTTGGCGGGAGCGACATCAGTGTTATCGAAGGCTCGACCGGTGATCTGGTGCGAAGTGGACCCGGTAAACAAGGATGAAGTTACCCGGATTCTTCACGCCCATGACTATGAAATATTCTATGCGAATCAGAATCCGTCCGAGAGACAGCCATTGCCGCGGGCGCCGTGGGAAACGTTAGCCCGTCCCCGATCCGTCCGTTCTGCTTCCCGCCAAGGCGAAGCAGAGGTTCCAGCCAACGTCTCTGCTCGTCCCTGCCGCGACAGATGAGTCTCCCAGCATAATCCACAGCCATAGTCCCACGCAGGAAGTTCAATCCCGGGTGCTTACCAGGGGGACAAAACGGACAGGGTCACGAGGCGAGATTAGGGCTTCCGCGTTGACCTTGCGAATAAATTGGAGCTGTTGAGAATCGGCGGAGCCGACCGGAATAACCATCCGTCCGGGGTCGCGGAGTTGAGCGAACAGGGCGGGAGGCAGAGCGGGAGCAGCGGCAGAAACGAGGATGGCGTCGAACGGGGCAACGGCGGGAAGACCCAGTGTGCCATCTCCGGTAAAGACGCGGATATTCGTATAACCGAGCGCAGCGAGAATTTCGCGGGCCCTCTCAGCGAGAACTGGGTGGCGTTCGATGGAAAACACGCGCGCGGCAAGTTCGCCGAGCAGAGCGGTGGCGTAGCCGGAACCTGTTCCAACTTCGAGAGCCGTGTCGGACGGAGTGAGTTGGAGGGATTCGAGCATGAGGGCAACAACGTAGGGCTGAGAGATAGTCTGGCCGTCACCGATGGGAAGAGGATGGTCTTCGTACGCCTGGGCCCGGTAGGCTTCTGGAACGAATTCGTGGCGCGGGACTCGAAGCATGGCATCGAGGACGCGAGGGTCGGAGATGCCGCGGCCGCGAAGCTGGGAGTCAACCATGAGTTGACGCGCGGTAGTGAGATCGGGCATGGGTTCCGCTTGGTTATTTCCTGCGCCGGCGGACCTGGAGGTCGAAGCTGACCACACCGTTCTGATCGCGGGTGCCGACGACAGAAACGTTGCGATTGAAATAGTACTCTCCCTGGATGATCTGCTGCGAACTCTGAGACACATTCGTGGAGTAGGTGAGTGAGATGTTGTTGGCAAACTGTTGCTCGATTGTGATCTGGGGGCCGGTGCTGATGGGATTGGTTTCGGTGGTCAGTCCCTGCGGATCGATCTTGATATTGCTAGCCCCGAAAAGGCGTTGCAACCGGCTGCTGACGGTAGTATTCAGCGCCTGGCTGAGGATGACGGCGGTAGCCTCGTCGGAAAAGGCGCTTTGTCCCCCCTGTTCCTGCAGTTGGGCGGATGTTTCGTTGGTACGGCCAAGAGCGAGCAGCGCAATGATGTCAGATTTCGGCAGGGGCGGCTCGGAGCGGTAGTTGAGGCTGAGGCGTTCGGGTGTGCCGGTAACCGTAATGTTGAGATCGTAGTTGCGGACGTGCGTCGAGGCCTGGAGGTCGAATTGAGGCTCGATGGCAACCGGGTTGGTGAAAGTGATGTCGCCGCGTTCAAGCGTGTAACGGGTGCCGTGGAAAGTGGCTTGACCTTCGAGGACATCGACGCGTCCGAGGACGGCGGGGCGGGCAACAGAGCCGCGGAGGCGCAGGTCGGCATCGCCGGACAGGCGGGCGATGGCAGTGCGCATCTGGAGTTCGGGCGCGGTCACAACGTGGATGTCGAGTTTCACCCCATAGAGGGGAGAGTTGGCAGCCGTGACACTCGAGAACTGCCGACTACGATCGAGATAGGCGCTGAAGTCGAAGCCGGGAGTCACGGCCATCTTGTTGATGCTGATGTCGCCGGACACGATCGAAGCAGCCCGGGTTCCCACCCAATGCAATTCGGCGTCGGCGGTGGAACTTACGCCGGGAGGATAGCGCAAGCGAACATCTTTGCCGGTGGCGGTAAGATTAAAGTTGAGCTGCTGGTTGTAGTAAGTGGCGTCGCCTTTGAGATCGAGGGTGCCGCCGCCGGTGCGCGCGGTAAGGGTCTCGATGTGAATGCGATCGCGAGTGAATAAGAGCGAGCCGTTTAGGTCGCTCAAGCCACTGGGCAATCCGGCATAGGAAAGCGAACCGTTGCTCACATTAAATCGGCCTTGTGGCAAGGGCTCGGTAAGCGTGCCACCGACCTTCACGTTCATGGTGACGATGCCGGCGGAAGCAAAGTCGGGATCGAAGCTGGAGAGTAGCTTGAGGTCAAGGCGGCCCTCGGCGGTGAGATCGAGTGTGCGAGCGCCAGAGAGCTGCACCAAACCGTACGCGGTGAGATCAGTTCCCTCCCCCACAAGATGAAGCTGTTGGATGTTGAGCGATTGACTGGCAATGGAGAAGCGAATGGGATCCTGATTGTGGACCTTAACGTTTTCCGCATCGAGGGAGACGGCGGTCAGCGTGCCTCCGAAGATCCACTGCCTCGGTTCGAAGAGTGGGCCGCGCAGGTCGACGGAACCGGCAACAGCAGAATGTCCTGTGAGTTGGCCGCGCAGGTAGGAGCGCCAGAGCGCGTCGAGGTCGAGCTGATCCATTTGAAACGAGAGATTGGAGGGAAAGCCGTCGCGCAGGCCGACCGTGCCGCTCACCGCCAGCGAACCACGCTGGAAGTGAGAATCGCCGGTGAGATGAAGCTCTCGGCCCTCGGTGAAAGCTCGCAGGTCGAGTTCACCGGCGAGTTCGCCGTCTAGTGTTAGGTTCCGCAGATGGACGCCTGCACTAATGACGGGCGCATCCGAAGTGCCGGAACCTTTGAGGACGAAATCGGCGCGTCCTTCGACGGAGAGACGATTGGAATGGATCTGTTGTATCCGAGCGAGGTCGAAGTTATTGCCTGTGAGATCGAGCCGAAAGGCGCGCGTAGAAGGGTTGTAGGCGGCGCTTCCGGTGACGACTGAGTCATCGTGAGAGAGATGCAAGTCGTCGAAAGCGATCTCACCGCGAGCGAAGTGAAACCCGGAGTCGAATTGCTGGATTGCCTCGCCGTAGGCAGAGGCGTTGGTGAGGTGGATCTGACCTTCGCCCTGAGGATCGGAGAAGCTGCCGGCAGCCTGCACGGAAACATCGGCCTTGCCGGAGAGAGGATAGTTGTATCCGGCAAAAGCCTGCACGACCGCCAAGTCGGCGTTTTGGATGTTGGCTCGGAGAGTGAATGTACTGTCGCCGGTGAAATGACCGTGCAGAAGGCTGGCGGAAGTGTCGAACTCGACAGAAGTGTCGTCACGCCGAAGAACGGCACTGCGAAGGGCAACGACCTGGAAGGAAAGCTGGATCGAAGTGGAAAGAGAGTCCCAATGTGTCTGAAATTGGCGCGCTTTCCCTTTGACGGGCCAGGTTACGTCGAAGTCGTCGACTTCCAGACTGCCAGCAAGCTGAGGGACGGAAAGCGAACCGCTCATGCTGCCATTGAAAGTCGCTCTGCCGTTCAGCGCGATGGGAAACAGCTCGGGACCGCGAACGACTTCGATGAAGGGAAGCCAGTCAGCGACACTTGAGGTGGAAACCGAGAGGTGGACCGCGGATGAGGCAGAGAGTCTACCGGAAGCCTGGATACGAGAAGTGGGCGTGGCCAGGGTAAATTGCGGGAGGTCCAAGGTGTCGCTGGAGGCATGGTACACGCCGCTGGCATGTCCGCTGACAGACAGTTCGGGGGACACGGGATGCGAGGGAGGAGCGACATCGAGAGCGAAATGGACTTCCGCGTCGCGCGGAGTTCCCAGCCAGCGAGTCTCCAGAGTACCGGAGCCCGAGCCTGCGGGATGGATTCGCCCGAGCTCATGAGCGGGACTCAACGCGCGGACAAGATCTCCTATCGAAAGATCGTGCAGACGGAGCAGAATGAACGCGTTTTGGATTGCCGGTGGCCTTTGGACGGGTGGATTTGCGCCGGTGATCTTCTGCCCCGGTCTTTTCAGAGGCGGACCGGCAGAAATGATGGCCGTCTCAAGGGTTTGTCTGGCGCCGGGCGGGAGGTGCTGCGCGGACGCGAGCCACTGATTCAATTCAGCATCGCCGGTGAAGCTTCCCCCGAAAACCTTGCCTTGCAGCTTGGAGAGTTTCAGTTGCCGATCGGTGACCGAGTAGGCGGTAGTGAGAGATGCTTTGGAGAAAAACATCTGATCGTTCTGCCACGCGAGATCGCTGAGCGTAAGCAAGCCGTTGGCGGCAAACCGGTCGAGGGACCAGTCTCCGTGCCCACTGAGTTCGAGAAGACCGGAGCGGAGATCGCGGCGGCGGGCGATGGAGGCAGCATCGCCAAGATCGAATTGACCTTGGTACGAGCCCTCAAGATGGGGCTGACGGAAGTCTGTGATTTGACCGGTCGCCGAGAAATGAGAGTGGCCAGAGTTCCATTTCAAGGAAGGAATAGTGGCAGAATTTGATCCCAGGCTAAATTCCACAGCGGTCATCCATGCGAAGGGACGGCAGCTCTGAAGTTTGGTGTCGACCAAGCCGAGCAGGAGGCGCCCATCATAGCTGCCGCGCAGAAAGGAATAATCCATCTGCAGCGAAGCGTCGCGCGTGGCGAAATCGATTGGGATGGTCTGATCGTCCCACAGGATCTGGCCGTGGCGGAGTTCGAAATGATTGATGGAAAGAGCGAAGAGTTGCTCAACCGGAGACTTGCTGCTAACCACGGCAACCTTTCGCCGCGGAAAATTGGTCGTGCCATCGGGATAGAAAGCCACGTGGACGACGGGTTGCTCAAGGATGACTTCGTGGAAGGCAAGCTCAGATCGCAGAAGAGAGCTAATCTTCAGACGGGCTACGATGCGCTCCACGTGGGCGAGAGGAACATCCGCAGCGGATTCGCGGCCATGGATGGTAATGGCACGCACGTCGACCTGGAGGCGAAATGGAGTGGTATGGATGCTGCCAATTTCAACCCGGCCACCGGTTACACGCTCCAGTTCAGCGACGAGGCGGCGACGAACCAGCGCCTGGAAAGAATCAGTGTTGACGTACACGAACAGTCCAAAGGCGGTGAGAAGACCGGTTGCGGCAACAAACAGCAAATATCTCCACCAGCGGCGGCGGACAGGCTTGGTGGAGGGTTCGGTCACCGCGTTTGCACTCCCGGGTCGTTGGCAGAGGGCGTGACGCCGGGAATATGAACTTGCCCTTCGGAGCGCAAGGTCTGCAACCAGGAAACGAGTAACTCGCTGACCTTCTCCTCAGTAAGCAGCTCGCGGATCTTCGCGGAGACTTCCGCGAGAGGCACCGCGGAAGCTCCGGCCTGCTTTAACTTCGGGACAAACTGGTCACGGTAGTAAGCCTCGATGGACTTCGAATCGATTTCGACGGCGGGACGAAGGCGCGCATCAACCAGCCGCATCACATCGATTTGCTCTCGCACATGGGCGAAAAGATCCTTCTCCGTGAGATGGTACTGTGCCAGAAGAGACTGCCAGGCCTGAGTGGATTCGGCCTGGGGATATTGTTTGCGGGCATCAGCGACGCGGGACGAAACCTCGGAGTCGGTGGCGTGGGCGAAATCGGCGGACTTCATCTGCTGGCGAAGCAGTTCCTGGTCAATGAGGCGGTCGAGAACAGCGCGGCGATCGTCATCGGTAAACTGAGCGAGGCTGCGGTTGCTAAGGAGGGCTTCGTAACAGAGAGCCTCCTCCCAGTCGGACTGCAAAATAACCCGGCCGTTAACGGTGGCGATGATGCGGTCGATCACATCCGCCGATGCTCGCAAGGGTACCAGGAAGAGCGCCGACGCCAGAAGCACAAGCGCGACAAGGGAAATCGTTTTCTGGGCTCGAACTCTCATTAAAATGGCTGACCTATGCTGAAGAAGACATTGAAATGGCGCATGCGCTGCGGCAGGAATGCCGACGTAGGCGCTTGTTGCGTGCTCAGTGTATATCCAATGGGATACGCTGTCGGATTCAGATTGTACCCGAAGTCGAAGCGCAATGGGCCGATAGGTGTCTTGTAACGCAATCCAAGGCCGACGGCGTGAGAGGTGTAATCATAGCCGGAATTGTTGAATTGGGTAACGCAGCCGTCGTACTGCGCCGACGCGGTAGCGGGGCTGTACTGCAGACACTGAGAGGGATCTGGCTGATGCCAGCGCATGAGGCCTTTAATCATGTCGTGACCGGCGGTGAAAACATTACCCATATCGTGAAAAACAGCGAAGCCAAAACCTTCTCCAAGGTATGGCAGGCTCACCTGGGGAAAGCGCAGTTCCTCGCTATTCACAAACTGCGCCGTACCACCGACGGGAAAACCGGAATCGGGATCGCGGGGTCCTGCTTGATTTAACCCAAAACCACGATGGGAGTTGCCACCGCCAGCAAAAAAAACCTCGGGCAGGGGAATCACCGAGATTCCCGCCGGGCAAGAATTAAGCAAGTTTACGACCTGACAGGCTCCCGGCGGCAGAACCACGGTACCTCGATAGACCTGCTCCAGCCCAATAGTGGTGGAGCGAGCAAAAACAAACTTGTGATTGGGCCGCCCAAAGGGGTAATAGGTGGAATCCTGGGTGAGGGCGCGGCCATAGTTGGCTTGAGAACCAACGTAACTGGAGGCGGCGAAACCGTCGAGGGTGAAGTACTGCCCCTTTGTACTTTCGAGAGGGTTATCCCGCTTGTCGCGGATCAAAGTGAAGCCGGGACCGCCGACGCGCGCGGGCAAGGAAAGAAAACTGAACTCCACCGGTGAGAAGTCGGAAGCGAAGTTGCTGGCCTTCACGCGGCGGTACTCGAACCGGTATGTGATGGAAGTGGAATGATTGAGCTGCAGCTTCCCGATTTGCTGGCGAAGATCAATCTTCCCTTCCAGCCGCTGTGAGGTGAAGGTGGAGACATCCAGACTGTTGTCGTAAAAGATGGTGTAGAAAATCTTGAGTCGGTCGTTGTTGAAGAGCTTGGGGATTTCATAACTGATGAGGCCGCGCTGCTGAAGACGTCCTACGTGGGACTGGAAGATCAAACTCTGATCGCGGCCGCCAACATTGAGGCGCGTGATATCGAATTCAACGCGAGGGCTCACGCCGGTGGATCCTGTGGGAGCATTGGTCCCTGAGGGCAGTCCGGTTTCAAATTCGAGTCCGGCGCCGTAGGTAAAGGTGTAGCGCTTGGCTTCCTGCACCTGGACCAGAACATTTTTCTGTGGGTCGGAACCCTCGGGATTCTGAACGGCAGTATCGACCTGGCTGAAGATGCCCAGGTCGTAGAGCTTGCTCTGCGTATCCAGGAGATCCTCCTGGCTGAGAGGCTGGCCGGCCGCCACCTGGATTTCACGCTGCACCACGTAGTCGCGTGTGTGATCGAGACCGCCGACCATCACCTTATTTACGAAAAATTGTTCGCCCTCCTGGATGGTGTAGGTAACGTCTTCCCGGTTGGGCGGTTCCGCTGAAGGCTTGGTTGTGATCTCGAGGGTGGCGTTTGAAAAACCGTGGTTGAAGTAGTAACTGAGGATCGACTGGCGATCATTGGCGAGATTCTGTTCCGAGTAAGGCTGGCCTTCGGCGGTAGTGAGTTCAGGAAACGCCTTGGCGTCAATCTTCTGATTGCCGACAATGTGGAACGTGCCTACGAGCGTCTGCGGGCCTTCTTCGATCTGAATGTGCACCGCGATGTGGTTGTCAGCGCCATGATAGTTGTCATCGACTTTGGTCTGAATCCTCGCCTCGCGGAACCCGTTTGCGACATACAGGGCCTGGAGACTGGCGACATCGTTCTTGAGCAACACTCCACTGTAGCGTCCCTTGGAAAACGTGCCGGCGACCTCAATCTGGAGGCGGGCGCGGAGGATTGGCCTGGAGAAATACTTGTTGCCCGTAATCTCGACGAGCTGTAGTTTGTGCACCGGACCGGGATCGATGTGGTAAATGACGCGAACAATGTCGGGGTTGGTTACTTTCTGGACCTCGACCTTGGCGTCAAAGTGGCCGCGGCTCTGCAAGTAGTCGAGCAGGTTGCGCGTGCCTTCGTTCAGGAGGTCGTCATCGAGGGCGTTTTCCTCGTAGACCGGAACTTCCTTTTTCAAAACACCGCGGCTGATGTGAAAACCCTGGGCGTAGACGACCACGACGGGTCCCTGTTCGATCAGATACGTATAGTCGACGGCATTGGACTCGGGGTGGTACTTCTGCTCGGCAATGGAAACCTGCGCCAGGACCCGCTGCAGCTTCTGCAACTTCTTCCGGAGGCGCTGAAGAGAGTTGGTAATGCGAGCAGCGGTAACGCGGTCACCGGGGTGCATCCTGGAGATGTCGTCGAACTGGCTCTGGGAGAAGGACGAGTGGCCGGTAACTTTCACTTCGCCGATATGAGCAGGCTCTCCTGGCGTAATGTGGAAGAGGATATTGACCTGCTGGGTTGCGGGATTGGAAGTGCTCTCGGCGGTGACGCGTGCGCGGTAGTAGCCATTCTCCTGCATGAGCTGCCGGACGTTCTGGAGGGCGCGGTCGAGTTTGTCGAGAGTGTGAAGTTCTCCGAGCCCGAGCTTCGAAGCATTGACGATCTGGTTATAGTTGGGATGACTGGGAGCGCCTTCCACATCGACCGCGCCGATGAAGAAATTGAGCGAAGTAGTGAAGGTGAGCCGCACGTCCGATCCGGAGGGAGTGGACTCGGCCTGAATATCGGCAAAGCGCCCCGTGGCGAAAAGGACGCGAATACTTTCGCGCACCTGATCGCGGTCGAGTGGCTGGCCAGTTTTCTGCGGCAGCATTTGCAGCAAGTGATCGCTATCCGGGACCCCAGGCAAGTCGATGGATTCTACGGTGCGTCCGGCATAAGCTGCCATTGCCGCAAGCGCTGAAGAAGGCTGTGCGACTTGCAGTTCCTGAGACGATTGCGAAGTGTCACACGCTCCGGCGCGGGCGACCGGGCCGAGCGAAACAATCATCACGATGAAGAATGATGCGTACCGTCTCAGCAAATAGTGTCCTTGGGCCGGTTGCCTACTTTCGATGAAACGCGGAAGGCCCGTGTTGTCTCATCCTGGGGTCAATCAGCCCAGACACTTATAATAAAGGTTTTGCCGGCGAAAACCGGTGACCCCCTTGAGGCTGGGCGTGACGAAAGACAAAGAAGAAAAAAAAGAGTTCCAGGAACGCTATTCGCGGCAGATTCTGTTTCGCGGCATCGGAGCGGAAGGCCAGCGGCGGCTGGCACAGGGGCGAGTTGCGATTGTGGGATGCGGAGCGACCGGGTCGGCGCTGGCGGCCCTGCTGGGACGCGCCGGGGTGGGAACGCTGCGCATTATCGATCGCGACTATGTGGAGGCCAGCAACCTGCAGCGGCAGTCGCTGTTCGACGAAACGGATGCCGTCGAATCCCTGCCCAAGGCGATTGCTGCGGCGCGAAAGATTGCCGCTTTCAATTCGGAGATTGTCGCGGAGGCGCGGGTCGAAGATCTGGTCCCGGCAAATATTAATGTGTTACTTGAGGGGATAGATGTAATTCTCGATGGCACAGACAATTTCGAGACTCGATATCTGGTGAACGACTACGCGGTCAAGAATTCAATGCCATGGATCTACGCGGCCGCTGTGGGCAGCTATGGAGTGACCCTAAACATATTGCCGGGTAAGACTGCGTGCCTGGCATGCATTTTTCCGGATACACCGCGCGGGATGGTGGAGACTTGTGAAACCTCGGGAATACTGAACACTGCTGTGAATGTTGTGGCATCCATTGCCGCGACTGAGGCGGTGAAGTTGTTGGTGGGGGGCACGGCCTCTGGGCAATTGCGGACGACCTTGTGGTCGTGTGACATGTGGACGAACCAACAGACCCAGATTGCGGCGGCGAAACCCCGGCTGGGCTGCCGGGCATGCGGAGCGCGGGATTTTGTGCATCTGCTGGGCGAGGGGCGGCCGCATATTACCTTGTGCGGACGAAATTCTGTGCAGATTCACGAGCACGCGCGACCGGTTGATTTTGCTGAGATGCAGCAGCGGCTGGAAGCGCATGGATTGGTGCGCCACAACGAATTCGTGTTGAAGTTCTGGCGAGAGCCTTTTGAGATGACGCTGTTCGCCGATGGGCGGGCCATCATCAAGGGTACGACCGACATCGGAGTTGCGCGCAGTCTCTATGCGCGGTACGTGGGAAGCTGAATAAGCCGTTTCCCGCCTGCGGTTTTAGCCGCTTTGCCCCTGCTGTTTCCTTCCAGAACCGTCTCCTACCAGACCTGCGGACCGAAACGGAGACTGGAACGACTGTCTGGCATCCTCACTTGCCTCTCCTCTCCCCGTTTCCGCTCCGAGTCTTATGTTTTGACATGGCACAAACGGCTGGTTACCAGTGGTTACTAAAATCCCCGTTACTCCTATTACGACCTAGCAATTGTGCGTCCCTTGTTACCGACGTAGTCTCCAGAGTAGAAACTAAAGTGCTTGACCCTAAGGCACCCGGCTTTGCTCGACGGTTTCGCAAGGCAACAGATTCTCCCCCAACCTGTGGAGGTGCACTCAAGGGAGATTTACAAATGCGGTTCGCTTTACGCTGCGGAATTGCCTTACTGATACTGGTGGCGATCTCAGCCGCCAAGGAACTTCCCGAAGCTCCAAGCAGCACACTGCGAACCAACAGCTCAATCACCGTTGGAGAGCCCGTCTCCCCTGTGATGGCCGTAACTGTGACATCGGTCTCCACTCCGAAAGCTGAAGCCAAGCTGGTAGACAAGAAGTTTCTGAGCCTGGCAATCGTCTCCAGCGGCAGTACGTTTGCGGATTCTTATACGACGTTGTTTGCTCGGGAGAATTGGTTGGCCCACAAACAGGGTGTCTGCAACATGGAAACCGAATCGCCTTATCTGTACGGAACTCATCCCACGGTTGTCCGCGCTTATGCTGTGGCCTCAGTAAAAAGCGCGGGGGCCGTGTTTACGGCCTATTACTTTCGCAAGCATCACAGCAAGTTGTGGAGTCTTCCGCTGCTGGCAAATTCGGTTCTAAGCTTGCAGGGTGTGGGGCAAAACATGGCAAACTGCAACTGATCAGGCCGTGCGGCTCTCTCGATTGAGGATATTTGGCTGCCCCCCAGGGATTCGAACCCCGATAACCTGCTCCAGAGGCAGGTGTCCTAGCCGTTGAACGAGGGGGCAGCAACCTAACACCATCCCAAACTACAGAATTTTATTCTAAGTCCAACCCCAGGCCCGGTCAACATTACCGTTCGCTAACGCCTTCCTGATCCCTGAATCCGAAATGTTTCCAAAGCCCTCCGCGCGTGGCCCGGGAGTGCCAGGGGTAGAATACAGGCGGACATCTGTGTGCGGGGCCGGTCATGTTTGATGAGCTTTACGACATGATTTCGATGCTATGGTCTCGGCGGTGGCCCGTGGCCGATGGGAAGGTCACCGAAGTGATCGGCGAACGGCTCGGGCGAGACCGAGAGCGTGCGAGGTTAGCCGTCGCGTATGAGTTCTGGGCAGACACCGACGGGCCCTACACCGGAGAATGCTTCTGGACGCCTGCATTCTTTCCGCTGCGGCGAATGTCGTCGGCGCGAAAAAAGCTCCATAAGCGCTCGCCCGTGCGAGTACGCTATCGTCGCGATGACCCCAGCGTGAACACGCTCGACGGAGGAGTGGCGAGGCTCCTGAGAAGAGCCGGAACGAGCGACCGGCGGGCCAAGCTGTAACTTTGGAATTGCGAAAAGGATCATCTATGGTCACGGCCTGTGAAAATGCTTCTGCTAATCGCGCCGTCTACGCCGAAATTGCGCGCCGCGCGCTGGAGCCAGATCAATGCGCGCTCGTCGTGGTTGATATTCAGGAAAAGCTTTTGCCGCCGATCTTCCAGAAGGACCAACTCGTGCGCAACTCGCAGCTGCTGATTCGCGCCGCAGGCGTGCTGAAGATTCCCGCGATTGTGAGCACGCAATACGCGAAGGGACTGGGCAAGACGGTGCCCGAGATCGCTTCCCTGCTGCCCGAGACCGAGGCTATCGACAAGGACCGCTTCTCCTGCTTTGGCAGCGACGTCTTTTGCACGCTGCTCAAGCGCCTGCCGGGCAACCGCAATACCCTGCTGCTATGTGGCATGGAGAGCCATATCTGCGTGGCCCAGACGGCGCTGGCGGCCTTGCGCGATGGCTATCTCGTACACATCGCTTCAGATGCCGTGAGCTCGCGCACGGAATGGAATTGGAAGATCGGCTTGGAACGGACGCGCGCCGCAGGCGCCGTTATCTCGTCGACTGAGATGATGATCTACGAACTGATGCGGTCTTCGTCGTCGCCGGCGTTCAAGGAGATGCTGCCGCATCTGAAGGGCTAGGCGTCACGGTCAAGGCGTTCGGCTTCCGACTCTTTCTTCTTTACCCGCACCACGGTGATCTTGGCAAAACCCTCTTCAAATGCGGGCGCCTTTAGCTTTGCAGCCATGCGGCGCATCACATCTTCGGGAACCACCCGGTCGCGGCGCTGGTGGCGCTCCAGGCAAACATCCAGCGGGACATCGAAGAACACCGCATGCACTTCATACTGATAATCCTTGGCCAGCTTGATCCAGTGCTGGCGTTCTTGCGGCGTGAGGTTAGTGGCGTCCACATAATTCATGGGGCGCTTGGCGATGAGCCTCGCTTTGAGCATGGACCGCAGATTCGAGAACACGAGATCCTGAAAACGCTGCTCGCGTACGTCGTCGAACAGTAACGTGCGCACCATGTCGCTGGAGAGCGGAACGACGTTGTGGCGCTTGAACCAGGAACTCTTGCCCGAGCCCGGCAGCCCGATCGCCAGTACTACCACACCTTTCGGCGGACGCGGTGCCGCCGGCGGAGTTGCCGGAACTCTCGGGGCCGGCGCAGCAATTGGCGCGGCCTGGGTTTGCGCTTCCGCCTCTCCAGTGTCCGGAAATTCTTCTTCTGAGGCCTCAACAGGTACAGCCGGGATCGATCCCTTGGCCGCGGCGGGGGCAAAAGCTTGGGCGACGGCCTGCTCGCGCCCGCGACCACCTCGTGCACGCCCACCGCGACGACGGCGGGCGCGACCAGGCTGTCCGGAACCGCCAGGTGCAGGCTGAGGAGTTGCGGGTCGTTCTTCGGGTGCCTGTTCTTGCGACGGCCGTTCCTGCAACGGCTGTTCCTGCGAAACGGAACGCGCCCTGCGAGGGGGCCGAGGCTCCGACGCAGCTGGAGATGAGACTTGAGGCTCGACGTTCTCCGTTTCGGGAGCTGGGCCGGGCGGCTGATCCGCATCGAAATAGGCTGGCTGCAAGGGCGGAGGAGCGGGCTGGTCGGAGGTCTCTGCGGGCGTCTTTTTGCGGCGCGTCAGGCGCTCGCGCATCCATTTACGCATGCAAGGCTTTTAACACAGATGAGAGGGCCGGATCAATCGGCCAAGCCTCGATATGAACCACACGCGACAGCCGCGTGACATGTGGGGACGATACGATGCGGGATGCTATTGCTCCGACTACAATATCGACATGGCAGAGGCGATTCCCCCAGCAGTTCGCGGTCAGAAGTACATCTCTCTCGCGACGTTCCGTAAAGACGGCACGAAGGTCGCAACCCCGGTGTGGTTCGGCGAAGATGGCGACAGGCTTTACGTGATGACCCTCAGCAAGATGGGTAAGACGAAGCGCATTCGCAACAACCCGCAGGTGACTGTGGCTCCTTGCACGGTGCGGGGAAAGTTGACCGGCTCTGAAATCGCGGCCACGGCACGCATTCTGCCGCCGGAGGAGCAGGCCCACGCACGGCAGACCATCAACCGCAAGTATTTGTTGGCCCGGTTGTCATCGCCCTTTAGCAGGGCGGATGCGTTTCTGGAAATAAGCTTTCCCTAGCATCGTCGGAAACGATGAGACGCATCGGCTTCCCTGATAGGAACCGGAGTCTTTCGAATCCCGCGAGCAATCATTTACGCCAGTTCCCTGTCCTGCTAACATCATCTGTCTGTATACCGGCTCAGGACGATTTCTGACGTCGCATTCATACGAACGGAGAGACTATGGCAATCAAAGTTGGCATCAACGGCTTCGGGCGCATCGGCCGCAACGTGCTGCGGACCTCGCTCAATGACCCCAACCTGGAATTCGTGGCAGTCAACGACCTCACTGATCCGAAAACGCTGGCGCACCTGCTGAAATACGATTCCATCCTCGGCAACCTGCCCAACAAGATCACCGCCGGCCCGGACTACATCACCATCGACAACAAGACGATCAAAGTGTTCAAGGAACGAGATCCGGGCGCGTTGCCCTGGGATTCCGTAGGCGCGCAAGTCGTGATCGAATCGACCGGACACTTCACCGATGCGAACGATGCCAAGAAGCATTTGCGCGGTTCGGTGAAGAAAGTGATCATCTCGGCTCCCGCGAAGAATGAGGACATCACTGTAGTGCTGGGCGTGAATCATGAGAAATACGATGGGGCCAAACACAACATCATTTCCAACGCTTCCTGCACCACGAACTGTCTGGCGCCCATCGCCAAGGTGATCAATGACGAGTTCAAGATCATCAGCGGGACGATGACCACGATTCACTCCTACACCAACGATCAGGTGATCCTCGACTTCCCGCACAAAGACCTGCGCCGGGCGCGGGCTGCGGCCATCAATATGATTCCGACCTCTACTGGAGCAGCGAAGGCTTTGAAGCTCGTCCTTCCCGAGCTGGCTGGAAAACTAGATGGTTTCTCCATGCGCGTGCCTACGCCGAACGTCTCGGTGGTCGACCTGGTGGCGTGGGTGGAAAAGAAAACCACGAAGGAGGAAGTGAATGCGGCGCTGAAGAAGGCATCCGAAAGCGGGCCACTGAAGGGTTACCTGGGCTATGAGGAGAATGAGTTGGTCTCGTCGGATTTCAAAGGCGATCCCCGCTCTTCCATCGTTGATGCGCCCACAACCCTGGTGGTCGGCGGCAATTGCGTCAAGGTCCTCTCCTGGTATGACAATGAATGGGGATATTCCTGCCGGGTGCGGGATCTGATCCACTACATCGCCAGCAAAGGTTTGTAGGTTCCGTGGCGCCGCCTGGAGGCGGCGCCGCTTTTATACCGCCTCTACCAAGGACGAACCAGCCAATGTCCAAGCTGTCTATCCGCGATCTCCCGCTCAATGGCAACCGCATCTTCATGCGCGTCGACTTCAACGTTCCGCTGGAAGACGGACGCGTGATGGACGACACGCGCATCCGCGAGACCCTGCCCTCCATCGAGTACGCCCTGCGGCATGGGGCGAGGCTGATCTTGGCGTCGCACCTGGGTCGGCCCAAGGGCAAGCCCAACTTGAAGATGAGTCTGAAGCCGGTCGCCGAGCGGCTGCGCATGGTGCTCGACAAAGAGCTGGCGCGCGGCGAAAACGTGGGCTTCTGCCCCGACTGCGTCGGCCCCGAGGCGGAAGAAGTGGCCACGCAACTGGAAAAAGGTCAGACCCTGCTTCTGGAAAACCTCCGCTTTCACGCCGAGGAGGAAGCGAACGACGAGAAGTTTGCCCGGCAATTAGGAAGCCTCGCGGATTTCTACGTGAATGATGCGTTCGGCACGGCGCATCGGGCGCACGCATCCACCGTGGGTATTACGAAGTTTGTATCCAAATCGGCAGCCGGTCTGCTGATGGAGAAGGAACTGCGGTATCTGGGAAAAGCGCTGGAGCATCCGGAGCCGCCGTTTGTGGCAATCCTGGGAGGCGCAAAGGTCAGCGACAAGATCGGCGTGATCCGGAATCTGATGACCAAGGTGGATTCAATCATCATCGGCGGTGGCATGGCCTACACCTTCCTGAAGGCTCAGGGACAGCAAATCGGCAAGTCGCTGCTTGAAGCCGACAAGGTAGAACTGGCGCGGGAACTGCTGGAGGAAGCGAAGAAGCGGAATGTGAAATTCCTGTTGCCCATTGATCACGTGGTGGCGCTGAAACCTGAGACCAACGCGGTCGTACAGCAGATCGGCGAAGGCCAGCCGATTCCGGCCGACCGCATGGCGCTCGATATTGGGCCGAAGACCATCGAACTCTTCTCAGAAGAAATCTCGCGCGCCCGCACCATCGTGTGGAATGGGCCGATGGGGGTGTTTGAGGTTCCCGGATTTTCTCGGGGAACTTTCAAAATTGCTCATGCCGTGGCCGAAAATGTCGGGGCGATTTCGATTGTAGGCGGCGGCGATACGGTCGCGGCTGTACACGCCGCCGAGGTTGCGGACAAGATCACACATATCTCCACCGGCGGCGGGGCGTCGCTCGAGTTTCTGGAAGGGAAAAAGCTGCCGGGAGTCGAAGCGTTGACTGACAAGAAGTGATCATTCCTTACCCAGCCTCCGGAAAATTGAACCGTCCAGGAATTGCTCCGCCATCCCGAATCGAAAAGGTCCCCTCATGAGAACCAAGCTGATTGCCGCCAATTGGAAGATGTACAAGACTCCCGACCAGGCTCGCGAGTTCTTTCGCGACTTCCTGCCTCTCGTCTCCGGCCATAGCCGCGACGAGATTGTGGTTTGCCCACCTGACGTTGACCTGGCGGCTGCGCTGGAATCGGCCAAGGGATCGAATGTGGCGATTGGCGCCCAGAATGTCCACTGGAAACCGGAGGGTGCATTTACCGGTGAAACTTCGGCGGTGATGCTATTGGCGCTGGGCGTGACCCACGTCATCATCGGACACTCGGAGCGGCGGCAGTACTTTTGCGAGACTGACGACACGGTCAACCTGCGTCTGAAAGCTGCGCTGGAAGCGGGTCTCACCCCGATCTGCTGCGTGGGCGAAGTGTTGGAAGAACGCGAAGCAGGACTCACCGACGATGTACTGCGACGGCAGTGTGTGCGAGCCTTCCACGCCGTTTCCTCGAAGAAAGCTGGGAAGCTGGTTGTGGCCTACGAGCCGGTTTGGGCAATCGGAACAGGCAAGACGGCAACCCCGGAATTGGCCGCCGAGGCGCATGCCGTGATCCGCCGGGAAGCCGCGGAAGTATTCGGCGAGGAGTTCGCCGCGAAGCTGCGCATTCTCTACGGAGGATCGGTAAAGCCCGAAAACGCCTCATCTCTCATGGCGCAGGAGGAGATCGATGGCGCGCTGGTCGGCGGCGCATCGCTGGACGCGAAATCGTTTGCGGCGATCGTGAAATACTGAACCCGGCGCCAGTGCGCGGCGCCGATCCTCCCCCAGATTGCTTGTCACGGAGTCGGCTGTTACAACCATAAGGTTCGGAAGGATGACGGGGAAAGCTACCAATTTTCGGAGAATTGCGACTCTTCTTTTTGGCTAGGGTTGAAGTATTGGGGTGTGTCAACGCATCCAAGCCTGCGGATGCAAAGGCTTTCAAGGTAAGTCCGAGAGGGAAATTCGATCAGATGGACACATCCTAAGATCGGTAGAAATACTCTGATATTCTGGAGCTGCAGCGGGTGCTGCGGTTACCGTAACCCCGCGCAAACGGTACAACACAAACTACTTATGCCGCATCCCAGTCAGTGCGGCCGGAACAGGGCAACTTGACCGAGCCACGACAGCAGGGCACCGAACTTAGCGAAGCCGAGGCCATTGAACGGGCCAAGCTGGGGGATGCAGAAGCGTTCCAGGCGCTCTATGACAAGCACAAGAGGCGAGTCTATTCGCTGTGTCTCCGGATGACTGCCAACACGGCTGAGGCCGAAGATCTGGCGCAGGAAGCATTCCTGCAGCTCTACCGCAAGATTGCGACGTTTCGCGGGGAGTCGGCATTTTCGACCTGGTTGCATCGCCTCTCGGTCAACGTGGTGCTGATGCACTTGAGGAAGAAGAGTCTTCCCGTGGTTTCGCTGGAAGAAACCACGCAGGGGACCGACGAAGACTCTCCGAAGAGGGATTTTGGAGCCGACGACATAGCGTTAGCCGGATCCATAGACCGACTGCAGTTGCAGAACGCAGTAGCGAGTCTCCCTCCCGGCTACAGGATGATATTTGTCCTTCACGACATCGAAGGATACGAGCATAATGAAATCGCAAAAATCGCGGGATGCTCGATTGGCAACAGCAAGTCGCAATTGCACAAGGCGCGCATGAAGTTGCGCGACCTGCTCAAGATGAATAGAGCCGAAAAGGCCGGGAAATCTCGGGCGGGTTAGGCAGCGTTATACAAAGGAACGATCTTAACCGGACAGAGGCGCAAGAACTGCGGTTAAGAACTTGAGCCACAAGAGGCTTGGGGAGAGGTTATGAATTGCGTTGAGCTGCAAAAAAGCTTGGCGGAAGTTGAAGACGGCAGTAGCTTGGAACAGCGAGCCCATCTAAGGGCATGCCCAGCGTGCTCGGCGCTGGTAAGAGAATTAAATCTGATCGTCGCGGCAGCGGGCCGATTGCAGGCGGCGGACGAACCCAGTCCAAGAGTGTGGAATTCCATTGAATTCACCCTGCGGCAGGAGGGGTTGATCCGTCCCCAGCGAGCGCCTGTACCTTCGTTCAGCACGCGTTGGGGCGCAGCGAGATGGCTGGTGCCGGCGGCGGCGATGTTGCTGCTGGCTGTGGGAATCTACCTGCGGCGCGAATCATTGTCTGATCAGGGAGTCCAGCAGGTCTCCGTTGTGTCCCCGGTTGCGACCCCATCTGACCTGGATGACGCCGACTTCATGCAGGAGGTTGCCACCCAGGCTCCGGCGACGAAAACGCGCTACGAGGAGAGTCTGCGGCAGGTGAATGAATCCATTCGGGATGCGCAAGGGGTAGTGGACGAGAGTCCGAATGACGAGGACGCGCGGCGGTCGCTGATGGATGCGTACCAGCAGAAGTCAATGCTTTTTGAGATGGCGATGGACCGTTCTCAGCCATAATCGATGGAACCTTCGAGCGGCGTCTTGGTGCGCTGCTGAAATGTGCAAGCTTGGGGGAGTGGCGTATGGTGAACAATTTGACAGCGAAACTGGTTGCAATTGGCGTGGTCGTGGCAGCTACGCTGGTGGCGGAGAGCAAAAAGGAATACCGCTTCGCGGTCGGACCAAAGGCTGGCGTGTCGGTGATGAACCCGTATGGCTCGATCTCCGTGAAACCGTCTTTGAACAACACGGTGATAGTAAACGCGGTGTTGCATTCCGACAAGGTTGAGGTGGATAACAGCCAGAACGGAAACCGCGTGGATATTCAATCGCATCTGCTGGCTGGGGCGGATGCCGACTCGGGACGCGTGGATTATGAAGTTCTGGTTCCGGCAGACGCCAGCATCACCCTGCATTCCAACACTGGGTCGCTGCGCGCCGAGAAACTGCATGGCGACATGAGCCTGGAAGGTCCGGAAGCGGCAGTCGATGTGCGCGATATTTCGGACGCGCACGTCCACGTGAAGACCATGAACGGGACAGTGAATCTGGACAACATTCAAAACGGGCACGTTGAAGTGGACTCGTTGAGCGGCGAAGTTACGCTGAGGGGCGTAACCGGCCCACTGGTGCAGGTGGTTTCAACCAGCGGCAGAATCAACTACATTGGCGATTTTGGTAACAGCGGCGAATACCGCCTGACCAGCCACAGTGGCGACATCGATGCCACCATCCCAGACTGGACTTCCGCCGACGTGACCGCCCGCTCGGTGCGCGGCGAAGTGCACGACGATATTCCGCTGCAACCGAAAAATCACACCTGGTTTCCGATCGACAAGGGACGTGCCTTCGCAGGTACCATGGGTCGCGTTGCGGTATCCTCCACCGTGGTGCTGCGCACCTTCAGTGGTAAAATTCACCTCAGAAAACGCTCCGAAAAACAATAGTCAAAACGAAGAGCAACCCGAATCGGCGCAAAAAGCGTGCCCAGCTTCCGGCTAAGACAATTGGGGCTGGTGCGTTTGGCAGCGCGTGCGAAACACGGGCCGTAGTCTTGATCGGCTTCATGGGCGCCGGAAAGAGCAGCGTGGGCCGCGCATTGGGAAAGCAGCTGGGCTGGACGTTTGAGGATCTCGACGAGCGGATTGAACGGCGGGAGCAGAAGAAAGTACCAGACATCTTCCGCGATTCCGGAGAATCAGCGTTTCGCCGGGCGGAACATGCGGCTTTAAAAGAATTCCTGGGCGAGTTGCGTGCCGGAACTGAGAAAATTGTAGCCCTCGGCGGTGGCGCCTTTGTGCAGAAGCGGAATGCCAGATTGATTGCGAGCGTAGGGGTTCCGACCATGTTTCTGGACGCGGGCGTGGAGGAATTGTGGCGCCGTTGCAGGCGGCAGGCCGAGCAACAGGGCGTTGAGCGTCCGCTGCTCAGCGGTCTGAGAGGGTTTCGCGAGCTTTACGAGGCCCGCCGGCCGCATTACTTGAAGGCACAGTTCAGACAAGAGACTGGCGGAAAGACCATCGAGGAGATTGTGCTGGCGGTGGTTCAAGCTCTGGGATTGGATCGAAGCTCTGCGAGGCGAGGAGACAAGTAGTGACTCTGATGATGCGGCTGCGATGGGGAACGGTGGTGGTTCTGGCATGCGCGGCTTTCTTGTCTGCGGCTGACAAGAAAGACAAGACGAAACCAGCGAGCGCCCAGCGAGTAGATTCGGGGGCCTTCGGAGTCTTCGTGAGGGGCCGGCGCGTAATTACCGAGACTTTCAGCGTGGAGCAGGACAACGGCGTCAGCATAGTCAAGTCGCAGCTGAAAGAAACGGGGAGTTCTTCGGCCGGCCAAAAGTCGGAACTGGAGATGACCAGCAGCGGGGAGCTGCTTCGTTACGAATGGAACGACGGCAACGGCTCGCTCGAAGTAACGCCCAAAGATGAATTCCTGCTGGAAAAGATTACATCCTCGGCTTCGGCCAAGCCGGCGGAAAAGCCATTTCTAATGCCCACCACGTCAGCGATCCTGGATAATAACTTCTTTGTGCAGCGCGAAGTGCTGGCGTGGCGTTACCTGGCCACCGACTGTCGTACGGATAACGGTAATCTTAAGTGCCAGCAGGGACCGGTGGAGTTTGGTGTACTGGTGCCGCAAGACCAGACCTCGATGCCAGTACGCATGGAACTGGTGGGAAGAGAGAAGGTCACCATCCGGGGCACGGAGCGGGAGCTGTTGCGCCTGGACCTGAAGGGCGAAGCCTTCTCTTGGGCGCTTTGGGTGGATGAAAAAGACCAGTTCAAGCTGATCCGTGTCTTGGTTGCGGACGCTAATACCGAAGTAGTGCGAGACTAGGGGAGCTGCGCGGATTTGATTCGCAGTTGACGGGGCGTTGATTTGCCGCTGGCGGATGCACGAACGGCGCGGGTTCTGATCACGGTGCTGCTGTTTGCGCTGGGGCTGGGGTTTCTCTACGTCGCCCGGCGCACGCTGATCGCCTTCCTCTTTGCCATCTTCTTTGCCTACCTGATGAGTCCTTTGGTGTCGTACCTGGAAAAGCTGCTGCGGGGGCGGGGCCGGGCGATCGCCGTAATTTACCTGCTGCTGCTGGGGATTGTGGTGCTGTTTATCGTTTCCATGGGACCGCGTATCGGGCGCGAAGGCGCTCGCCTGGGCCAATCGCTTCCGGCCCTTGCCCAGCTCAGTTCCGGTCAGATCGCCGAACAACTGGGACACGACCATGGCTGGAACGGCAAGGCAGTCGATCTACTGCGGGACTACCTTGCCAATCACAGCGATGAGATCGTGAAACTGGCGCAGAATGTGGGCCTGCATGTGGCGGATGTGGCGAAGCAGGCATGGCTGCTGATAATCGTCCCGTTGCTGGCGATTTTCTTTCTGAAGGATGGGCGCGCCTTCAGCGAAATTCTGCTGGATTTAGTCCAGTCGCGCCCGCAGCGCGAACTGCTCCAAGGCGTGCTCAGCGACTTGAACCAGATGCTGGCCCATTTCATCCGGGCGCAACTCACGCTGGCAGCGCTCACCTTCGTGATGTATTCGGCGTTTCTCGCCATGATGCGCATGCCGTACGCGCTGGTGCTGGGGACGCTGGGTGGGTTGCTGGAATTCATTCCGGTATTAGGACCGCTGGTGGCTGCGCTAACTATCGTAGGCGTGGCCTTGCTGGAGGGTTATAAGCACTGGCTGATTCTGATCATCTTCCTCGGCGTCTGGCGGCTAATCCAGGACTACGTTTCTTCGCCGCGCATCATGGGACAGAGCATGGAACTGCATCCCCTGGCGGCAATCTTCGGCGTTATGGCGGGTGGAGAAGTCGCGGGCATTCTTGGTATTTTTCTTTCCATCCCTGTCATGGCAAGTTTGAGGATCGTATTCCGGCGCTGGCGGTTGTATGCGGAGAAGCGAAAATTCGGCCCGCTGAATGAGTACGTACTGGGCAGCCAGGTTGGACGGTCGAAGTAAGGCAGTTCTCAGTGCTCAGTTTCGGCCTCACACACTTCCCTTTCCACTTCTGGTATTACGGCTTCCAGTGTCCGGCGTTTAGCCTGAGGCGCCTGCTCCGGTGGCTTTTTCAGCATTGACGTTGCGAAGGAATTCCGCTGCCGCTTCCGGCAACACGGTGTTGATGAACATCCCGGAACCCAATTCGAAGCCGGCGACCCGCGTGAGGCGCGGAATCACGCTCACGTACCAGTGAAAGTGCCGGGCACCGACATAGTCGGAGGGGCCACTGCGGATGGTGAAATTCAGGTCGGGATTATTGAGTCCGGTGTGAATCTTAGCCAGCAGCGTGCGCAAGACGCGAGCCAGGTCAGCAATCTCCGCTGCCGTTATCTCGCCGAAGGTGGCCATGTGGCGCAGCGGAAAGATATGAGTGGCGAAAGGCGTGGCTGAGGCGTACACCTCCATGGCCACGAAGTGCTCGCTCTTGAGAACGACAAGAGACTGTTCCACAATTTCCCGTTCCACATTGTGGCAAAACATGCATTCTCCAGTGTCATCGTAGTGGCGCAGAGCCTCGTGGAGCCGATGCCGGACTTGGCTGGGAATCACGGGAGTTGCGATGAGCTGGGAATGCGGATGCTGCATGCTGGCCCCGGCATCCGCGCCGTGGTTCTTGAAGATTGTGACGTGGGTGATGCGGGGATCGATACTCAGCGCGTTATAGCGTTCCTTGTAAACTCCGAGGATGCTAACAACATGCGCGTCGGGCAGCGTGGCCATATAGGCAGAGTGATCCGGGCCGTCGATAATGACCTCGTGAAAACCGAAGCCCTCGACCCGGCGCCGTAAATGCCGCAGGCTGCGCGTAGGCTGGACCTCACTGGAAAGCGCAGCAAACTTGTTGGGAATCACTCGTACTACCCAGGGCTCGCTGGGACTTGCCGGAAACCGCGTGACTTCAGTCGGAGTCTTGCTCTCATTTCCCGGGCAGAAGGGGCAGGTTTCTACGAACGAAGGCACGGTCGGCGCCGGCCGGTGTGCGGCCAACTCCTCGGGGCGCTTGGCGCGCTCCGTCGCGATGATGACCCATTCCTTGGTGAAGAAGTTCTGGCGTAGCTCCGGCATTGGGATTCCCCAACTCTTCTATCGGCACGACGAGCGCGGCACAATAGTGACGGAAGACCGGCTCCGGGTGCGAGTGTGAGCGTGACTGTGGTTTCGGCATCCGGCTGGTTTTAGCAGGGGTTTGTATCTTGAGCGGGTACTATTTCATAAATAAGCCTGTTGTAGAATCGAAAGAACTTACTTATGAGCAATAAACTTCCTATCGGGATTCTGGGTGCGACCGGCGTGGTTGGACAGAGGTTTATCCAGATGCTGGAGCACCATCCGTGGTTCGAAGTGGCCTGGCTGGCCGCTTCCGACCGTTCTGAAGGCAAGACCTACGCCGAAGCCGCGCGCTGGCGGCTGAAGACGCCCATTCCAGCTAACGTGGCGGCAATGAAAGTCTCACCGGCTACGCCAGAGGGCGCTCCCAAGACTATTTTCGCGGCGCTCGATGCCTCGATTGCCTCCGAAATGGAGCCGCGCTTTGCTCAAGCTGGTTGCCGGGTGGTCTCGAATTCCAGCGCGCTGCGTATGCAGTTCGATGTGCCGCTGGTCATCCCTGAGGTAAACGCCGGGCACATCAAGCTGATTGACGTTCAGGCGTGGCGAAAGAAATCCGGCGGCTATGTCGTGACCAATCCCAACTGTTCGGCGATTGGACTCGTGCTGGCGCTGGCGCCCTTGTATCAACGTTTCGGCCTGGAAACTGTGATGGCCGTGACCATGCAGGCAGTCAGCGGAGCTGGTTACCCGGGCGTGGCTTCGCTCGACATCCTGGGCAACGTGATTCCTTACATCCGCAATGAAGAAGAGAAGATGGAGGAGGAAACCCACAAGCTGCTGGGAAAACTGAACGGGACCAAAGTCATTCCCGCGGCGTTTGCTATGAGCGCGCAATGCAACCGGGTTGCGGTGGAAGACGGGCACACGGAATCGGTTTCAGTGCGGCTGAAGACCAAGGCCAAGCCGGAAGAGATCGTCGCCGCGTGGAACGAGTACCGCGGCGAGCCGCAGGAATTGAAGCTGCCCAGCGCGCCTGAGCGTCCGGTGGTGTATTTGGAGGCCAATGACCGTCCGCAGCCGAGGTTTGATATTGATATGGGTGCCGGCATGACCACTGCCGTGGGACGGCTGCGTCCCTGCGGTGTGCTGGACTGGAAGTTTACCGTGCTGTCGCACAACACCATCCGGGGAGCCGCCGGCGCAGCTGTGCTGAATGCGGAACTGCTCAAGGCTAAGGGTTACCTAGCGGCTTCCTAGAATGAACACCTCGCTCCTCTTCCATAATCCGCACTCGCGCAATCTTGCAAGCGAGCCACGCCGATGATCGTCATGAAATTCGGCGGCACTTCGGTGGAAGACGCGCGGGCCATCGAGCGCGTGGCTGCAATCGTGAAAGACCGGCTGCCGCAGCGCCCGGTGGTGGTGGTCAGCGCCATGGCGAAAGTTACCGATACGCTGCTTACCATGGCGCGCGCCGCGGGCAGCGGAGAACGCAAGACGGCGCTCAAACTCTGCCGCTCACTTCAGGAACGGCACTACAACACGGCCAGCGAGTTGCTGGGTACGGCGCTGTTTACTGACTTCCACTCGGAACTGGGAAGCGACTTCGAGGCGCTCGATGAGCTGCTCCGCGGGATTTCCGCCGTGGGCGAAATAACCCCGCGAACCACCGATCACGTCGCCGCCTTCGGCGAGATGCTTTCGAGCAAAATAGTAGCGGCCGCATTCTCGGCTCTCGGTCTGAAGGGCGCGCACGTGGACTCGCGGGAAGTCCTGGTCACCGACAACAGCTACATGGAAGCTGTGCCGCAGATGGAAGAAACCAACGACCGGCTGCAAAGCAAAGTGAAGCCGCTGCTCGATGCTGGCCAGGTCCCAGTGATGGGTGGATTCATTGGGGCGAACCGCGCCGGCATCACGACGACGATCGGACGCGGCGGCTCCGACTTCTCCGCCGCGATTATCGGTGCAGGGCTGGGTGCAGAGCGAATTGAAATCTGGACCGACGTGGACGGGATTCTCACGACGGATCCGCGCATTTGCCCAGCCGCACGCCGCATCAAAGTCATCAGCTTCGACGAAGCTGCCGAGTTGGCATATTTTGGAGCCAAGGTGCTGCATCCGGCGACAGTGCTGCCGGCCATCCAGAAAAATATCCCAGTCTACGTGCTGAATTCGCGGAATCCGTCGTGTGAAGGGACGAAGATTACAACTCGCGCCCCGCAGGGGAAAAACATTTTCAAAGCAATCGCCGTAAAGAAACGCATCACCATCGTGGACGTGGCTGCGCCGCGCATGCTGCTCGCCCATGGGTTCCTGCGTGCGATTTTCGAAGCGTTTGACCGGCACAAAGTCGCGGTCGATGTGGTCTCGACCTCCGAGGTGAGCGTCTCGCTGACTGTGGATTCGAACCAGGCGATTCCGGCCCTCGCCGCCGATCTGGCCAAGCTGGCTGACGTAAAATATGAAGGCCGCAAGGCGATTGTCTGTCTGGTAGGCGAAAGCCTGCGAGACAAGCCGGGCGTCGCCGCGCTGGTGTTCGGTGAGCTGGCCGACAAGAAGATTCGCATGATCTCGCAGGGCGCGTCGGAGATCAACTTGACGTTTGTGATCGAGGAAGATGAAGTGCCGGAAGTGATCCAGCGCCTGCACAGCACGTTTTTTGCGGATTTGGATCCGGAAGTGTACGCTCCATGAACATCCTGCTGCTCGGCCGCGGAAAAACAGGCTCGCTGGTGGCGGAAGTTGCGCGGCAGCGCGGACACAGCGTTCAGATCGCGGGCGCAGCAGAGAATGCCGGCGGCGCAGCGCTTACTGCTGAAAAGCTACACGGTATCGATGTGGTGGTTGATTTCACCGCTCCCTCTTGTGTCGTGGCTAATATCGAAGCCTGCGCCAGTGCCGGCAAGAACATGGTGGTCGGCACCACCGGATGGTACGCAGAACTAGGCCGCATCCGGAAGTTAGTCGAAGCGCGCGGCACGGGATTTATTTACGCGGCGAATTTCTCGGTTGGAGTGAATCTGTTCTTTGCCACTGCGCATGCGGCCGCCGCGGCATTGCAGCACAATTACTCCGGACAAATCTTCGAGCGGCATCACGTTCAAAAGAAAGATGCGCCGTCGGGAACGGCCATCGCCCTCCAGCGCGTAATCCGCGAAGCCAGCGGCAAGAACACAGGTCTCGAGATCACCTCCTTTCGCGAAGGTGATGTCGTTGGCATGCACGAGGTCGTGCTTGAATCCTCGGCCGACAGGATTTATCTGTGCCACGACGCGAAATCCCGCCAGGGCTTCGCCGATGGCGCCGTGCGCGCAGCGGAGTGGCTGGCCGGCAAAAAGGGCTTTTACGATTTCAAGGATGTGTGGCGGGAGTTGTAGCCCGCCCTTCTAGGAACCGATGCTCACGACGTCTTCTTGAGTTTCAACCACGCAACAGCATCGTCCGACCCGCCATGATCTGATTTTAGCCAGCTTCCATCAGGTGGATCGGGGAAATTAGGGAAGTTAGTGCGGCAGTATCCGCGTTTGGCAGCAAAGTCGAACGCCGCGTGCGGATACCCGTTAATTAGCAAGGCACATTTGGACTCGTCATCAGACCAGACAATGGACAGGCTGGACGGCCTGTCTCGGTCGACAACATTCGCGACGTTGTAAATGTGAACGGCGTCAAGAATCCTATTCTCGGATCGCGTGAGGTCGACGGCGTAAAAGTAGCCCACGTCACCTTCATCTTCGAAGAATGCACCGAACCTTCCACTTGGCGCATCCCCCTGGACAAGGATCGGAGTTCCGGCTTGGAATGTTCCCTCGTCCATCTTTGCATTTTCTCCTAAGATCCTCCTCGGCGTATAACTCTCGCGGGTCGGGCGTGCTGCATCAACCCAAGTTTCCTTCGACCCGTATTCGCGCTATCTTATTAGCATGCAACTCCGTGGCTGTGGTACCGCGCTGGTCACTCCTTTTCATCAGGATGGCTCCATCGATGAGGCTGCCCTGCGCAACCTGGTGGCGTGGCAGGTGGAGTCCGGCATAGATTTTCTCGTGCCCTGCGGAACCACCGGCGAGACCCCCACACTCACGCACGACGAATGGCTGCATGTAATCGATACCACGATTGAAGTTGCGGCGGGACGCGTGCCCATTATGGCGGGCGCTACATCGAACTCGACGCACGATGCCGTGGAAAAAGCCAAAGAAGTTGCCACACGGCCGGGAGTCGACGCGATTCTCACCGCTTCTCCCTACTACAACAAGCCCACGCAGGAGGGCCAGTACCGGCACTTCAAGGCGATCGCTGAGGCCGTCGTCGACAAGCCAATCATTCTTTACAACGTGCCCGGCCGCACCGGAGCAAACCTCGAACCGGCAACGCTGGCGCGACTGGCGGAAATTCCGAACATTGTGGGCGTGAAGGAAGCCAGCGGCAACATGACGCAGGTCGCCGAGGCCATCAACCTGGTGCCCGAAACGTTTCTGGTTTTCTCCGGCGATGATTCGGTTACCTTGCCTGTGATTGCTCTCGGCGGCGTGGGCCTGGTATCGGTGGCGTCGAATGAAATTCCGCAGGAGATGGCAGCCATGACGAGGGCTGCGCTCAACAACGACTGGACCGCGGCGCGCGGCATCCATCGAAAATATTTACCCTTGATGCAGGCAAATTTCATTGAATCGAGCCCGTTGCCGGTGAAAGCGGTGCTGGCCATGATGGGCAAAATAGAAGAGAACTACCGTCTGCCGCTCCTGCCCATGCGCCGCGACACGCGGTCGAAGCTGCAAAAGATTGTTATGGAAGTCGGACTGATCGCCAAGCCAGCCGCGCCCGCGCCCGACTTGGCAGAATTCTACATCTACGAAAATTGGACGGCCGGTCCGCATAAGATCGTGCTGCACCGTGGATCATGCGGACAGTGCAACCAAGGCAAGGGCCGCCCCGCGGGACATGACGCCAACCACGCCCGTTGGCACGGACCATACGCCACGCTGGCCCACGGGCGCGAAGCTGCTCATGGCATGACCGGCATACTGATTCGCAGCGAATGCAAGTGCGTGTGAGTCAGAAGTCAGAGGTCAGAAGTAAGAAGTAAGAAAGCACAGCGTAGGGTTTTACTTCTGACTTCTAAGTTCTGACTTCTGCATTTCCTTTATACTTTCCCCGAATGCAATCCCTAAGAGCTTCCATCGAACGCCTGGCAGCGCTGCGCGAAGTCGAGCACAATCCTGAGGCGCGGCCGGCGTTTCTCGAATTCCGTGACGCGCTCACTCAGGGCAAGATCCGCGCCGCCGAAAAGATCGACGGCAGCTGGGTGGTCAACACCTGGGTGAAACACGGCATCCTGCTGGGGTTCCGGCTGGGCGAACTGGCCGAGACTGGCAGTGCTGGCTTGTCGTTCGTGGATAAAGACACCTTCCCTGCCCGTCAGTTTTCTGTGGGCGACCGCGTGCGCATCGTTCCGGGCGGCTCATCGGTGCGGGTGGGCGCCTATGTGGCTCCGTCGGTGATCTGCATGCCGCCAATGTTTATCAACGTCGGCGCCTATGTCGACGAAGGCACGATGGTGGATTCGCATGCGCTGGTGGGATCATGCGCGCAAATCGGCAAGCGCGTGCATTTGAGCGCCGCGGCCCAAATCGGAGGCGTCCTCGAGCCAGTCAACGCGGCTCCCGTAATCATCGAAGATGACGTTCTGGTCGGCGGCAACTGCGGCGTCTATGAAGGCACGCTGGTGCGGGCGCGGGCTGTGCTGGGCGCAGGGACGATTCTGACGCGGTCGACTCCGCTCTACGACGTGGTGCACGGCGAGGTTCACCGGGCAACTCCGGATTCGGTGCTCGAGGTTCCTGAGGGCGCCGTGGTAGTGCCGGGATCGCGCGCGGTGAAGAGGGGCGCAACCGCAAACTTGGGAATCTCGTTATATACGCCGGTGATCGTGAAATACCGCGACGAAAAGACGGATCGAGGGATCGAGTTGGAAGATTGGCTGCGTTGATTCTCGCTTCTGTCATTCCGAACGTACCGTAACCTCCAGCTTCCCCGCACCGTCCGCTCGTACCTGAAGCTGCGCCAGCGTTCGCACGACGCTATCAGCTGTTTTCAACTCTGAGGGGGCAAACGTACTCGCAATTCCGATCACCTTCATCCCTCCTGCCCGCGCGGACTGAATTCCCGCCGGCGCATCTTCAATCACCAAACACTCGCGCGGATCGAAACCCAGACTTTGCGCACCCTTGAGGTATGGCTCCGGATCGGGCTTCCCGTGCACCACATCGTCCGCCGTGATCATCACTTCCGGAACTGGAATGCCGGCCAATCGTAATCGCGCTGCGGCCAACATGCGGGTCCCCGAGGTAACCACGCACCAGCGCCCTACGGGGATCGAATGCACAAGCTCGACAGCTCCCGGCATCACAGCCACGCCGTCCTGGTCGTTAGCCTCCCGGCTTTCCAGCCTGCGCACTTCGGCCTCAGCATCGAGGTGCGGAGCCGTGGCGCGAACCACCTCAATCGTGCGCACACCGTGAGCAATGGCCACTACTTTTTCCTCACTGATTCCCTGCTCGCGGGCCCAGGCGCGCCATTGCCGCTCCACAGAGCGAGTGGAATCGACGAGAACTCCGTCGAGATCGAACAGAATAGAGGAGCAGCGGAAAGTGGTCATTTCTTTTTTCTATCACAGAGAGCGCTAGCGGGTGGGCGTCGGCAGAATCTGCGGAGCCGGCGCCGACAAAGCCGTCTGGGCTTGCTGGCGGAGCTGTAGATGTCGTTGCCGAAAGTGGGCTTTGGCCCGCTCGCCCCAGGCGCGCACAAACCAGTAATTCAGGGCAGCGCCGAGCGCGGAGCTGACCAGAGGAATCATCCGCCCCGCCCATTTCTCGACCACTTCAGCGCTGGCGCGGGCGGCCATCCGCTGGATCACGCGCGGAACGAACTTGTTCACCACTTCCTTCTCCAGCAATTCGCGGCTGATGTCGACCCCGGCCGCGCTGGCCGCGGCGATCCAGAGTTCGGCGATCTCGCCGTCGGTGTTGAACTGAAAGCCATAAACCAGGCTGAGTTTCTGAATGGTACGCATAGTAATAGCCGACAGAATGCCAAGATCGGGCAAGATGGTGATCAAACCACCCAGTCCAAGGCCGGCGCCTTCGAGGGCCGCGAGTTTCATACCGCTGCGAATCAGGTCGTCGCTCACTGCGTCGAGCTCTCCCATCTCAAGGGAATACACTCCGTGATAGCCGCTGATCGGGAGCCTGTAAGCAGTTCGAAGTTGCACGAGAAATTTTTCCGGATTGACTCGAACCGTGGAATAAGCGCGCGTCAGTCCTTTGATCAGCGTCTTTTCGACGCGCCCGCGCAACCAGGATTTAGATTCAGTCTCGGACATTGATTTTTCGGACACCGATTTTTCGGATATCGATTTTAACGTTACCTCACCGCGACCGAGAATGCTATCGGTCTAGTCTTTGATGCCGAGCGCACGCAGATAGACCCACGCTGAACAGAGCGGAACCCAGTCTGTGCTAGCATCATCAGTACCTGATGCCAACTGGAAAACTGCAGATTATCCCCCTCGGGGGCCTCGGCGAGTTCGGTATGAACTGCATGGCCGTCCGCTGGGGCGACGACATTATTGTGATCGACGCCGGCCTCATGTTTCCCGAAGCTGAGTTGCTCGGCGTTGACATTGTGGTCCCGGATATTTCCTATCTCATCGAGAATCGGCAGCGGGTGCGCGGGATCATCCTCACCCACGGCCACGAAGACCACATCGGCGCCCTCCCGTGGATCCTCTCTGAACTCAAAGTTCCGGTGTGGGGCACAGAGTTTACCCTGGCCTACGTAGAAGACAAACTCGACGAGCACGGACTGCTCGAAGACGCCGACCTGCGCGAGATGCATGCTGGCGAGCGTTTCAAGGCGGGTGTGTTCACGATTCATCCCATCCGCGTGACCCACAGCCTGGTCGACTGCGTCGCGCTGGCAGTCCACACTCCGCTGGGCGTAATTATTCATACCGGCGACTTCAAGGTCGATCCCACCCCCACCGACAACCATCTCTTCGACCTGCACTCCTTCGCCGAATACGGCAAGCAAGGTGTTTTGGCGCTGTTTCAGGATTCGACCAACGTAGAGCGTAAGGGGTACACGCCCAGCGAGCGGGCCGTGCGACGCAAGTTTGACGAAGTTTTCGCGCACACTCAGCGGCGGCTGTTCATTTCGTGCTTCTCTTCTTCCATTCACCGCATCCGCTTGGCCGTGGAATTGGCTCACCAGCACGGGCGCAAGGTAGCCTTCATCGGCCGCTCCATGAACAACTCCGCCGAAATCGCAGAGGATCTCGGCTATCTGGAAATTCCCGATGGCCTCGTGATCAATCCCGGCGAGATGAAGAATTTCCCGCCGGAAAAAGTCTGCGTGATGATCAGCGGAACCCAGGGAGAGCCCATGTCGGCGCTGTCGCGTGCCGCTGTCGACAATCACAAGCACGCCAAAATCGAGAAGGGTGACACGGTCGTGCTCTCGTCGCGCATCATCCCCGGCAACGAGAAAACGATTTATCGCATGATCGATCACCTGTTCCGCCGCGAGGCGTATGTGATTTACGAAGACGGCACCTCGCCTCCCATTCACGTCAGCGGGCACGCCAGCCAGGACGAACTCAAGCTGATCATCAACCTGGTGAAGCCGAAGTACTTCATTCCCATCCACGGCGAGTACCGGCAACTGAAGTTGCACGCCGAGATGGCTGGGGCCATGCACAGCTCGGTTGGCAAGGTCATGCTGATCGAGAGTGGCGACATTCTCGAGATCGACGAAAACAACGCGCGCAAGGCTGGACGAGTCAATGTGGGCCGCGTCTGCATCGATTCCGGCTCGCGCACCGACGTGGTTGAGGATCTGATTATTAAAGACCGGCGGCACTTGAGCGAAGACGGCATCGTGCTGCCCATCATTGCCATCAACAAACTTACGGGCCGCGTGGAAACTGCGCCGGAGATCGTGACCCGCGGCTTCAATCCTGGCGAAGACGGCTTGCTGGACGGAGCCAAGCGCATCGTTGAAGACACCCTGGCGCACTCCAGCGAAGAAGAAAAAGCCGATTACGGCGTGATCAAAGAAAAGATTCGCGCTGATTTAAAGCGCTATATTTCCAGGCAGACTCAGAAGCGGCCGCTGATCATGCCGGTGATATTGGAGATTTGACGCGAGCTGCCGATGGTCGGTCTCGACGAAATCCGCGCCGCCCGAAGTCGTATTCTCGGCGTGGCGATGCGTACCCGGCTCGTCGAATTGCCATTACCTGAGAACCATTCTTCCAAGGATGCACGCCGCCTTTTCCTCAAGCCCGAAAACCAACAACCCATCGGCGCTTTCAAGCTTCGCGGAGCTTACAACAAGATTGCCTCGCTTTCGGAAGAAGACCGCAAGCGCGGAGTCATTACCTACTCCAGCGGCAACCACGCGCAAGGCGTGGCCTACGCGGCCCGCGCGCTGGGCGCAAGGTCCGTGATTGTTATGCCGGGGAATGCTCCGGCGATCAAGCGTGAGGCCACGGCGGCCCTCGGCGCGGAGATCGTCCTCGTAGGCCCGGGCAGCGCCGAGCGCCAGCTCAAGGCCGAAGAATTGGCCGCACAACACGGATACGTAGTTGTGCCCCCGTACAACGACGAGCAGATCATCGCGGGTCAAGGCACAATCGGATTAGAAATTCTCGAAGACCTGCCGGAGGTGGAAACGGTTCTCGCTCCCGTCGGTGGCGGAGGCATGATCAGCGGCGTGGCTACGGCGATAAAGTTGAGCAAGCCTTCCGTCAAAGTAATTGGCGTGGAGCCGGAACTAGCGGCCGATGCCCAGGCCAGCTTGCGCGCTGGAAAGATCGTTCAGTTCCCTGCCGCCGAAGTTTCGCAGACCATCGCCGACGGCCTGCGCACGCAAAGCATCGGCCCCATTAACTTCGAGCACATTCGCCGCTACGTGGACGATATCGTGACCGTCACCGAAGATGAGATTCGCGAAGCGGTCCGGCTGCTGGCGCTGAACCCCGCAACCCTGGCCGAGCCCAGCGGAGCCGTAGCCGTGGCCGGCTTCCTTTTCCGCGGCGACCAATTGCCAAAGACGAATCTAAACGTAGCCATTATCAGCGGCGGCAATATCGATCCCAAGATGCTCGAGGACTTTCGCCGCGGATAAGAAGATCTGGACCTGAGACCAGATCACTTCGAGCGTATCGACACGGCCCAGCGCCGTATCGCGACCACAGACCAAACGGCCTCCACCAGCCCAAATGGCCAGGCTCCTTGCAGAAAACCATAGACTGAGCCCAGCGCGCAGGCTCCAGCGAAGGCAAGGATGAACCACCGGCTACGCGCTTCCAAGGCGTAGCACACCAACATTGCCGTCACCGCGAACAGTCCGAAGATCGATAAGCGCGTCATGGCAGAGGGATGCCCGCTAGCCATCCTACCAGTTGTTGGGCAGCGACCGCCGGCAGTGCGCGGCGATGAAAGAACCTCTCTGACCGGCATGAAACGCGACCATTAACCTGTAAGCGTCAAATAGCGAGCAGACAGATCTGCATAAATACAGAACTGCTTAAATAAATCCTCACCACTTTGCAACCGCGTCCCACCCTGGCCTATTCTTAGTCAAAGACCTACTGACTATGCTCGATACATCCGGAATGTCATGAAATCACGACTGGCAACAATTCCTATCCTCACGATCATCACGACCATTCTTCTTCCGGCGACGTTCGCTTATGCCGATGCGCTGCGCGGAACGCTCGTGCACGAAGAAACCATCCGCGTCACTCCCAGCGCTGATGGCGCCAGACTGGGCGATGCCGGACGCGGTCACGAGTTGGTAATCATCGAGACCAGCCGCGAATGGGTAAAGGTGGAAGCGTTTCTCAAGCCACCGAGCAACGAGGAAGGCGCAAGCGAGGACGAAATCCTCGGCAAAACAATTACTGGCTGGGTTCTGGCCAAAGGGCTGGTCACCGCTACCACGCAAGACGGCGACCGCATCATCTTCGGCGAAGCAGCCGATTCGGAAGACGAGGCCAGCCGCCGCCGTGGCCGGCGCGACGCGGCGCAGGATGCGATGCAGCTCTACTATCGCCTTTACGATCTCATGCCTACGTCGCCGCTTGCCGCCGAGGCGCTATATCGTGCCGCCGACATCCGCTGGCAAATGCAGAGGATCGACGTGATGTCGCGCCCTTCCGCGAGCGAACGCCAAGCCTATATGCGCGGCCAAATGCAGGAAGACTGGATGCGGCTTGTCATCAAGAAATATCCGGGCACGAAGTGGGCCGACCTGGCTGCTTTTCGCTTGATCGAAAATAAGCTTTGCGGCGAATGGGAAGGTTTGTCGAAGTGTCCGGATAAAGAAGCCGACCTCTATGAGCTTTACGCTAAGGAGCATCCGCAGTCTTCGGCCGCTCCTGAAGCCTTGTATGACGCAGCCTGGCGCCGCTCCGCGCTGATCGAGCTATATAAGACAGAACCCAATCTGAAAAAATCTGCAGAATCCAAAGACCGCGCCCTGGTGCTGGCCCAGAAGATCGTCAGCCAATACGGACAGAGCGACTGGGCCTTGCGCACCGAGCGGCTGATCTTTTACATTCAGCAAGGCATTCCAACCTACGGAAGCGCGGCGGACTAAATTTGCCCATCTATCAAGCGGTAGTTCTTGCCATCATTCAAGGGCTGGCGGAATTCATCCCAGTCTCCAGCTCGGGACATCTCATCATCGTGCGCCGGCTGCTGGGATGGAACGAGCTTTCCCCGGCTCACGAGCTCACTTTCGACGTTGCGCTCCACTTCGGCACCTTGCTCTCCGTGCTCTTCTACTTCCGACGCACCTGGTTTCAGATTATTCGCGCGGCGCTGGGAGGAAAAATCGTCCGCTTCTCCGAAGCCGGCGGCGCCGACCAAAACCTCACCCTGGAAGAGCGCAAAGATGAACGAATGCTCCTGTGGTTTCTGGCTTTGGCAACGATTCCCGGAGCCATTGCCGGCAAACTGCTCGAGCACTCCGCCGAAGATTATTTCCGCGAACACATCGTGCTGATCGCGGCCGCGTTGATTGCAGTTGCCCTTCTCATGTGGCTGGGCGAAAAGGTCGGCAAGCTGGAGAAGCCCCTGACGCGGATTTCTTTCGTCGACGCGCTGGTAGTTGGTATAGCGCAGGCGTTTGCTCTGGTGCCGGGCGTTTCGCGCTCCGGCTCAACCATCACCGCAGGTTTGTTCCGCAACATGACGCGCGAAGCCGCGGTACGCTTCAGCTTCCTGCTCTCTACTCCGCTCATCGCCGGTGCAGCCCTGCTAAAGGCACACGAACTTCGCAAGGAGGGCCTGCCCGCGGCAATGCAGACGCCGTTCCTCGTGGGAATTATCGTCTCCGCGATTGTTGGTTACATCACGATCGCGTGGCTCATTCGCTACCTGCAGTCCAACAGTCTGCGGGTGTTCATCATCTATCGCATCGTGCTTGGCATCGTCGTGATCGCGCTGGCGTATATGTGGCACCTGCAGTAGGGCAGCCTTCATGCAGAGCGGCGCGCTCGGGGCGCGCGCGCCCGGCGCGCCCCGCGGCGAGAGCCTTCTCTGGCCGCCTGAATTAGGACTTCCGCGGGGATTTGCAGGTCACGGTGCAGCTTGCGGATCATGTTGAGCGACAAGGGCCGTGCCCCTCGCATCACTTCGTATACCCGGGTGCGTTGGCCGATTATTCCGATCAGAGCGCGGTAGTCCTTGCCTTGCTGCTCCAGTCGGAATTTGATGGCCTCGACCGGGTCGGGCAGGTCGAGGGGATGATGCTGCCGCTCGTAGGCTTCGGCGAGTGTGACTAGGATTTCGAGCTCGTCACCCTCCGGCGAGGCCAACGGAGCACCCCACAGGGCCTCGATGCGGCGCATCGCCATCTTGTAATCGGATTCGTTCTTGATTGGTCTAACCCTCATACTTCACCGTCCTGACGTCGATCTTGTCGTATTGGGCGTGGGTGCCCAGCCATTTGATGAAAACAATCTGGCGCTGGTAGTCCACTGCCACGACCAGCCGATAAGCATTGCCCTTGATGTTGAATACCACCCGATCGCTGCTTACGATGCTGGCGGTCGCGTAACTCCGCGTCACATCGGCGGGCGTCCGCCATTGCGCATTCTGCGTCTCGCGAAACCACGAATCCAGCGCCGACTTGACGGCTTTCTGGTCCGTGCCGCCGCGCAGGGAGTCCACGAAATCCCGCAACGTCTTCCGGGCAATGATCCGCACAAAAACGATCCACACAAAAGCAGAACCCAAACGCAACGATTACAGTCTAACATGTGCCCAAAATGGGCACAATGGAAAAACGAGTGGGGTTCATGAGGAAGCCAATTCAACACTCCGCACCCAATTCCCCCATTGCCGCCGGCGGCCGCTTCTTGTAATAATGATTGTGCTCTGGCCGATTGCGCCACGGGATCATTTTGCGCCCGGGGGAAAAACGGCCCACATGCGTTTTCTGGCAAGCATCTTTACTCCCACGGGCAACCGGCGGCTGAATGAGCTGATCGGTTTCCTGTTGTGCGTCTCCGCGCTCCTCCTCTTCCTCGCGCTGGCTTCGTACTCGCCGCTCGATCCCTCGCTGAACAGCGCCTCCGTGCTCACCGGAACCCGCGTTGCCCGCAACTGGATCGGCGTGGTCGGCGCGCTCATCTCGGACCTGACGCTACAGTTCTTCGGCATCGGAGCTTTCCTGCTGCCGGTCTTCCCTGCCATGTTCGGCATGCGCTGGTTTGCTTCGCGGAAGATTCAATCTCCGGTGGCGAAGAGTCTGGGAGGAATCTGGCTGGTGGTCTTCATCCCCGCGCTGCTGGCGCTTCTCCCAGGCCAATTGCGCTGGCTGCACGTGGTGCCGATTGAAGGACTGCTGGGTCGAGTTGTAGGCGATTTTCTAATTCACTACTTGAATCTGGCAGGGGCCTACATTGTGTGTGCCAGCGTGCTCGCGGTCGCCCTCTACCTCTCGACGGCGTTCTCGTTCTCGTCGATCCAATTGTGGGCGCCGACACGGTTTGCGTTCGTAACCGCGTTGTGGAATCGATACCAGGATTGGCAGCAAGAGCGGGCCAAGAGGCGGCAGCAGAAGGAACTGGATAAGCGCCGCATCGCGAAGCCGATGTTCAAAACGCAATTGATCCCTTCGCGGCAGGCCGCTTCCGAGCCAGCAGCGCAAGCGAGGGTTGCTCCGGAACCGAGACGTACCGGCATTGAACGCATGTTGGAGCCTGAGGTCACGGGAGATGCTCCCGCGGCGACGGGCGGGATTCTGCCTGCGTCTCTGGCTGCAGTTGAGGCCGCCGACCCACAAGTAACGCAGCGCGCCGACAGCGATCACAAGGCCAAAACGACGATGCCGAAGATCGCGGGCGGTTACAAACTGCCCTCGAGCAGCCTGCTGCAGCGTCCTGATGAGCAGCAAACCGTGGACGCCGACGAACTGAAGCTGCTGGCGCAGGTGCTCACGGAAAAATATGCCGAGTTCGACGTGCATGGGCAGATCACGCAAATCAATCCCGGCCCAGTGGTCACCACGTTCGAGTTCAAGCCCGACGCCGGCATCAAATACAGCCGCATCACCAACCTCACCGACGATCTTTGTTTAGCGCTGAAGGCCGAGAGCATTCTGATCGAGCGCATGGCCGGCAAATCAACCGTGGGCATTCAAGTGCCGAACCGCGAGCGCGAGATCATCTGGCTGCGCGAGAACATCGAGTCGCAGGAATTCATGGGCACGAAGTCGAAGCTGACCATGGCCCTGGGCAAGGATATCAACGGACGCATCGTCGTCGCTGACCTCGCAGGCATGCCGCACCTGCTGATCGCTGGCTCGACCGGCGCGGGCAAGAGCGTGGCTATCAACGCCTTCATCATGTCGATTCTGTACAAGGCAACGCCGGATCAGGTGCGGCTGATTCTGGTCGATCCCAAGCGGCTCGAACTGGGCAACTACGAAGGCGTCCCGCATCTTTATACGCCAATCATTACCGAACCAAAGCTCGCGGCGAACGCGCTACGCAATGCGGTGCGTGAGATGGAACGGCGGCTGAAGCTGCTGGCCGCGAAGGGCGTGCGCAATATCGACCAATACAATCGCCTGTTCGACAGCGGGACGCCGAGCCTGTTTGAAGAAGACTCCGACGACAAGCCGATTCCCTATATCGTTATCATCATCGACGAGTTGGCTGACCTGATGATGCTCGATTCGTCGAACGTTGAGGAGTCGATCACGCGCCTCGCGCAGATGGCGCGCGCCGTGGGCATACACCTGGTGCTGGCGACGCAACGTCCGTCAGTCGATGTGATTACCGGTTTGATCAAGGCAAACTTCCCGGCGCGCATTTCGTTCCGCGTGGCGACCAAGGTGGATTCGCGAACCATTCTCGATGCCAACGGCGCTGAGGCGCTGCTGGGCAAGGGCGACATGCTCTACCTGCCTTCGGGATCGGCGCGGGTGCATCGCCTGCATGCCCCGCTGGTCACGGAGAAAGAGATTGCGGCGGTGGTTGAGTTCTGGAAGCAGCAAGGCTCGGCCGAGTATCAGCAGCAGTTCCTTGAAGCTCCCCGGGACGAGCGCGAGGCTGTGGGCGGCGACGGTGGCGAGGGCTCGGAGAGCGGCGGCGCCGAGGACGATCCTCTTTATCAGGATGCGGTGAAGCTGGTGGTGGAGTTTGGGAAAGCCTCCACTTCCCTGCTGCAGCGGCGGCTGCGCGTGGGCTATGGGCGCGCCGCACACCTGATCGATCTGATGGAGCAGGATGGGATCGTCGGCGCGGCCGATGGTCCCAAGCCACGGGAAGTTTTGAAGCGGCCCGACTGGATTTCTGAGATTGAAGAGACGATGCGGTAGTGGTCCCTGCCTGAGGTTGCTCCCGGAACAATTGTATGTACAAAGTGTTCCAGTTGGAACATTCGAGCGGTTTTACGGGAACACTGTGGAAATCTCGGAAAACTCGGAAAACCACCTTAAAGCTATAGTTGATGGGCGGCAGGTTGCTGACGTGGTTGGGTTTGCTGATCTCGCTGGAAAAGTGGCGGAAAAGACACAGGGCGAAGGGAAAGCGGCGAAAAGTAGCGAACGGGCTGGCAGTTGGATGTGGCGAGTGCTAATTACATAGAGTTACAGGCTGGCGCCCGGCCTCTCCGGCCTTGGTAAGAGGTGGCTAGACTTCCCGATCGTGTATGTACGTCCTGTACATACCCTGATACTTTCATGAGAGTGGCTGGTTTAAGGGCGTGCATCATTTTCAGCCAGGAGGGCACATCGCGATGAAAGGCAAGACTACGCGGACCACCTCACGGACCCGCTCCAAAGGCGCGACTGACTTCAAGCGATTACGCGCCATGCGGGATTCCGAAATCGACTTCTCCGACATCCCTAAACTGGATAAATCGTTCTGGGCTACGGCCAAACTCACCATGCCCGAACCGAAAGACCGCCTCACCATTCGGGTGGACCGCGACGTCGTACGATGGCTCAAGAAACACGGCAAGGGCTACCAGACGCGCATTAACGCGATCCTGCGCTCCTACATGGAAGCACGGGGCGGCGAGGCGAGCTGAAGGCCGGCGTTCCCGCCAGTTGTGGGTGCCAATTATATAGAGTTACGAAACAGGGAACGTCCCGTCTGTCCCCAGGTTCCTTCCTCCAGGTTCCTTCTCCAGGTTCCTTCCTTCTCCCAGGTTCCTTCTCCCAGGTTCCTCTCCCAGGTTCCTCTCCAGGTTCCTCGCAGGATGACGAGATCGACTTAGGCGAGTGAGTTGTTTCAGGTCAGATCGACCCGCTGCTGACTTCCTGGACTGTAGACGCAGCCGCAGCGCGGACAACGGGCAGAATGGCGGTCACGCGCGTTCCATGGCCATTTGACTGGATTTGCAGAGTACCGCCTGACTGTCGCAAGCGTTCTCGCATTCCGCGAAGTCCGACGCCAGTTTGAGCCGATGATCCGAAGATGGATTCTTTTTCGGGCGGAATCCCTTTGCCCGCATCTTCAATCTCAACTCTTAAGCAAGCGTCGCCTTGAATAATGCGAATTCCGGCGGTGGGACTCCCGGCATGACGATGAATATTGGTCAAGCATTCCTGCACGACCCGGAAGATGGCAAGTTCCATTTCTTTGGACAGACCCGCAAAGTCGCGCGGGATGTCGAGCTTGGCATCGATTTTGCTCCGTTCGGAAAATCCCTCGACATACCAACGAAGAGCAGATGCAAGACCGGCTTCATCCAGCAAGGGAGGATGCAGCAGGTGGGAAATGGTACGAATCTGCTTACTCGCTTCCCCGACCATCGCGGCGTTCTCCGAGAGGCGCTTGGCCGCGTCAGGGCTCAACTTATGAGATTCCGCCTCCACCACGGCGCTGTTCATACTGATGGCGGCAAGTAGTTGCCCAACGCTGTCGTGCAACTCACGTGCGATGTGTCTCCGCTCTTCGTCGCGCAAGGTAGTGATGCGGGCGTTGAGCATTTCGAGTTGCCGGGTCTTACGATGCAACTCCGCAAACACCTTTACTTTTGCCCGAAGCAACTCTGGAACAACCGGAACGGAAAGGTAATCTACAGCTCCGTGTTGATATCCCTTCAGGCGATCGAGATCCGTCATATGAATTGCGGAGATGAAGACAATCGGGGTGTTTTGAAAGCGCGGATGATCGTGGATCATCTGCGCCGTTTCGAAGCCATCCATTCCGGGCATGCTGACGTCCATGAGCACGACGGCAACGTCGGTTTTTAGGAGGTGTTCCAGGGCTTCCATTCCGGAATGAGCCTTAATAAGGTTTTGACCTGGCTCACCGAGCATGGCTTCATAGCTGAGCAGCTTGCCCGGCTGGTCGTCGACCATTAGGATGTTGACCGCGTCATCCATGGCGCGCGTGGGTTCTAGAAATCCGTGGGGAGGCCACTGCGCATGCAACTGCAGTGTACGAACATAGTCTACATTACCTAGGCGTCCTCGCTGAGTGGAATACCGGGAATCCTGTATTCGCCATCGAAACCGGGTGCGCCCGAAGAGAGCCCGGCACCAGCACCGCCGAGCGACTGGCGAGGCCGGGGCAGAAAACTTTACCCTGCGGGCTCTCCCCCTGCGAGTCGAGGGGGCACCGCCAAGTGCCTGCTGCAGGACGACTTTGGGACACCTGGTCATTTGGCGGCACAATTGCTTCCTTACCTGCATCGCTTTTCTTTTTTCCAGTTTTTCTACAAGCGGCCCGGGGTACCGCTAGTGACAACACGTGGTATGGATTGCGAACTGGAGCCAACTGCCGAGTTTGGAGGTGACAACCTTGCGAGGCGAAGCCAAAGAACGTTGGAGAGAACTTTGCGAGCGGGCTGTTGTTGAGCAAGACCCAGATAGATTTCTTGCCACAATCCAAGAGCTACTTCAGGTATTGGAGGAGCGGGAAGCAACGGCGCGAAGCAGCGGCGCGACGCGCCAAGGCACCCAACGACAACACTGAGTTGTCCGGCAGCTTAAGTACCTGTCAGGCTGGTTTTCTTCCGCATCGTCCTAGTCTTGTTCATCACCAGCGGAGCGTCGTTTCGGGCGCGCCGTTCCACTAGGAACGGGTAGGCGCTGAAACGCTCGCGCATGCGTTCGATGTGCACGTGCAATGCCTCGCGAAGTTCGACGAGTATGGGCGTGACTTCCTCGTCGTCTTTCTTGGCAAGAAGCTCCGCACAGAGTTTGCGAATCCGATCTTCCATACGAAGCATTGCGCGCCTGCAATCAGACGTGAGTGGCGCTGTATCAGACTAATCGGGCTTCCCTATCTGCGCCATACGGCAAACCCGGTAGATTCGGCATATAAATCCTCTTTCTGGCCGGGTGCTGAACTGAATTGTTCCTTCCCTGGAAAGCGCGGGTTAAGATTGGCTGGTGGCGAAACGGAATCTACGGGTGCTGAAGTGGCTGGGAACTACTCCTGCCATCGCGGTGTGCACCTTGTGCAATCGCGAGTTTCGAGTTCCTGTTGAGGTGTTGAAACGTGTGGGAGGAGCTGTGGAAGAACTCAAACGTCAATTCGCGCAGCATCAATGCGGAGCGGACGAGGCCGATTCGACGGCTGAGTGATTCCTCTTTTCAGGCAGTCTCGAATCGGCCTCGCTACGCACTCCGGCTCTGCTAGCGGTGGTGGCGCTCCTCCGGTCGCGGACGGCCTTCGCGCGGGGCGCGGCGTTCTTCCTCGCTGCGCTGAATCAGCCTGTGACCTTCCACGCGCGGTCCGGGGGCCCAGCGGTGCAATCCCTCGTAAGGATGGACATAGACGCCGCGGTTAACCCAGGTGCGTCCCCACACGACGTTGTTGATGAACAGGGCGTGCGCGCCCCAGTCAAAGCGGACGAAGCCCCATCCCCAGGGACGAAAGGCCACGCCAAGACCGATGCCGAAACCCCAGCCGATGGCACCGCCCACGACGAATCCCGGCCGCGGCGGCCAGAAAACTACCAGAGGGTCGTAGACCGGCACGCAGATGAAGCCTGGATCGACCGGGTCGATTTCAATATAAGGCCCGGACGCGTTCACGACGACTTGATTGTTGCTGCGCAGGTAGCCATAGTCTTTTGCTTTCTGGCGCATGCGCTGGACCGCGTCCATCACGTCCTGACGCTGCGCTAGAAAGGCGTTGCCCAGATTCGTTGTCCAATCCATGTCCGAAGCCATGGTCTCGAGGACGGACGGAAAAGGAAGCAGCGCCTGCACACTGGGATCCCACGAGAGATGGTCGTCGGTGATGGCTTTGGCGAGGTCGTCGCCGGTTAAGTAGTGGTGTTCATCCGCCCATTTTGCGGCGTCGGGAATCTGGTCAGGAAAACCTGCGGCGGCCAGAACCTGCGCCAGGAGGGAGTCGGGATACAGCGCGACGCGATTTACCAGCTTGTCGAGTTGATCGGGCGAATAAGAAGGCGGCGCCTGGTCGGGGGCCTGGGCTAGCGCTGGGCGGACTGACCATCCGATCAACAGCGCCACGGTTAGAACGGCCGTAGTGATCCTCGTCTGCTTGTGCGAATGTTGCATTTGCTTCCTCTTTCTTAAATCTGGACTCCTACGCCGAATGGATGATTCCCCTCATCTGCTCGTTGCAAGGAATCCGTGGGGTTGGGGTCCAACTTTGCGGAAAAGTATATACCGCGTTAAGCGGCGAAGGCGAACCGGGACGCCGAAGCAGGGACGAGCGCAAACGTGGAAGAGTCCGAGGCCATGGGAGGGACTTTGTCGCTCTAGCGAGCTTCGGGTTTGACCCAGGGTTTGCGCCAGGAGCGCAGATTTACCGCGTAGAGGCCAATGCAGAATATGTTGGCGGGGATGAAGCCGAACTGTGACGTACGGAAACCGATCACGCAAACCACGACGCTATTGATTGCCGCCAGAATCCATCCTTCCCAGCAGCGCCTCCCCACCAAAACGGTCGAAACGATTGTAAGCGCGCACGATAGGTAATCAAGCCTGAACAGCACGGAAGCCTCCGAAGGAATTTGAGTGTCCCGTAACTGCATCGGCATTTTTTGTGATCTTCCGCAGAATTGATCGAAAACGGAAGTGTTACGTCCAAAAGTTACACCCTGGACTCGGGTAAAATCCTCCCTACTTTGGAGCTGGCGATGAAAACTCTGACCGAATACCTGAAGTTCCATACCAACACGCATCGCGCGTATGTCCACATAACGCCTCAGGTGGAGGAAATCGTCCGCAAGAGCGGAATCAAAGAAGGCATGGTGCTGGTTTCCGCGATGCACATCACGGCGGGCGTGTATGTGAACGATAATGAGAGCGGGCTGATTGAGGATATCGACCAGTGGCTGGAACACCTGGCTCCGTTTCGCAAGAACTACAAGCATCACGAAACCGGCGAGGACAATGGCGATTCGCACTTGAAGGCGCTGCTGATTCACCACGAGGTGATCGTGCCGGTCACGGCGGGCAAACTTGATCTGGGAACCTGGCAGCGAATCTTCTATGCCGAATTCGACGGGCAGCGTGACAAGCGGGTGATTGTGAAGGTGATGGGAGAGTAAAGCAGTGGTCAGTGGTCAGTGATCAGTGGTCAGTTTGGGCTTTTTGCGCTGCTTCGAGCGCGACTCGACCTTTAGTGAGAAACTAGGTGCCAACACATAAGCACTGGCCACGGACCACTGGCCAGTGCCTCAGGAGGATCCATGAGTGACGAGCTTCAGGAATTACAGGAGCATGCCGAACATGCGCACCACAACCCCAGCCTGGCGCCAGTGTCGTTGACCATGGCTGTGCTGGCCGTGCTGACGGCCGTGGTAACGCTGCTGGGGCACCGCGCGCATACTGAGGAAGTCATACTGCAGGCCAAGTCCTCCGACCAGTGGGCGTATTACCAGGCCAAGAATATTCGCGAGCATGAGGACGACTTGTTCGCCGATTTCTCTGCCGCAGTAGCCAACAGTGACGCGGGAGCTATGGCCAAGTTCCGGGAAAAATCCGCCCAGGAGGGGGAACGCTACAAACACGAGAAAGCCGACATCCAGGATGAGGCGCGCAAACTGGAAGGGGAGGTCGCCACGGAGAGAGGCCGTGCCGACCGGTATGACCTGGCGGAAGTGTTTTTGGAGATTGGGCTGGTGATTACCTCGATCACGTTGCTCTCAGGGCGCCGAATTTTCTGGCTCTTGGGGATCTTGTTGGGAGTGGTAGGACTCGCCGTGGCGGTCACCGGGGCGCTGGTGCATTGAGCTGGGGCCTTGGGTGAGATCTGACGAAACTTCGTCAAGTGCCGACGAGTCGGCAAGCAAGATATGAGATATCAGCGTTGAATTCGGGGAATTGACCCAAAGGAGCTTCCCCGCGGACTGGCATCCCACTTGCACGTAGTGGCGTCATCTAGTTTCTAGCTGCGAGGCCGCGATGCTCAGCCACTGTGCAAATTCGCAATGCGCAAGACCTTTTCTCCGACTACGACAAGGCAAGCTGTTTCTGGTGGAGACGGAGTGTGTCGCCAAATCGGGAGAGTTGACGCGTCTATCCTCTCCTCACACTCGGCAACGAGCTCGGCGCGTGGAGCGATACTGGCTCTGTGACCAGTGCGCGGAAGCCTGGACGTTGGTTCAGGACCGGACTCTGGGAATCGTGTTGGTGCCGTTGCCGCGGCCGCCCGCCGGTGCACGAGAAGAAATGCGCGCCGAAGTGAAGCCGCAGTACAATCCAGTTGCGGTCGCATAGAATCAACGGCCACATCCCCGGAATGCTATAATCAAAAACGCCCCTGTGGTGTCGTTTCACATCCGTGCGGAAGTGGTGGAACTGGCAGACACACCATCTAGCCGCATCGCTTTAGCAATCCTCTACAAGCTTCTGATAATAAACCTTCTACCTTTCGCTTCAATCACTTCCAGTAACGTCCCTCGGAAGGGCCGGTAGACGGCAGTACGCCCCGGATGCAGGCAGTCGGTGCAAAATCCGGTGCAGAAAAACCGATCTCAAACACCGGTGCTTTAAAAGGGTCGCCAGCCAAATTATAAACAACGACTTGCACATCCAGCTGACTCCATATACGACACAGCAAAATCAATGAGATGCCAACAAGACATCGGTCTGGTTGCCCGGAATCCGGCCTCTCGAACAAGGTCACTTCGGTTTGCTGGATCTTTCTGCAATGCGAAGGAATCATTTTCGCCGAACGATTCAGCATCCGGCTTTTCCGAGTGGCGTTGACAAGTGTTTACAACAATTTTCAGGGGTTAGGTGGCTGCTGACCTGCTCCCCGCTTTCCGAACAAGTCCGAGTATGATTTCGGACGAAGGAAAGGGGAAGAGGTATGTCGAAGTGACCTGCCCCCAATTTTCGTTCACGTAAGAATACGACAACTTTCAGCTACTCCATCTCGGGTTTGAGCCGGGATGGGGGAGCGCGAGGGGCAAGGGACGGCGTTTGAGTTCCTTGCCTC